>Ga0209702_10000011_pt1 | contig 336488 bp, 328 predicted proteins | sample FRY01_FD_187210 | JGI IMG/M metagenome (GOLD analysis project Ga0209702, IMG submission 187210) | Freshwater microbial communities from Lake Fryxell liftoff mats and glacier meltwater in Antarctica - FRY-01 (SPAdes) (version 2) | ecosystem: Environmental > Aquatic > Freshwater > Ice > Glacier...
ACGCGGCGCCAGCTGATCACGCGCAGCGCGGCGGCCGGCGCAACCGTCGCTGGCCTCTCGGCCCTTGGCGCGCAGAGCGCCGGCGCGGCGTCGCCCCCATTTCCATTTGAGCCTCCATTCCCGCCCGGGCCGCCGCCAGTACCTATTTTCAGCGACGAAACACTGACCTTCCAGTGCCTCTTTGCGCTTGGCAACATCTCCTCCGGCGCCGGTGATTACGGTGAGATCACGACCGTGATCAAGGCGATTCAAGCGCGCGACGAAAGCTACGCTGCTTTCTACGAAGAGTTCACGAAGATGGCCGGCAAGGTCCACGCCACCGCTGTTGCGGCGCAAGAGCGTGGCGACAGAGTGACGGCGCGCGGCGCCTACCTGCGCGCAGCTGCCTACTACGGCCAGGCGCTCTACTTCGTTCTGGCCACGTCGAGCCCAGCCAACCTGCTGGCGATGGCCGCGGGCGGCAAGGTGCCCGCCGCTGACAGGACGCGCGAACGCAACGCCTACCGGCGAATGCGCCACAGCTGGGAGCAGATGGGCAAATTGATGCGCCCAGCGATGGAGCTCGTGAAGCTGCCCTGGGAAGGACCAAACGGCCCGATGCCCGGCTGGTTCCTGCGCCCCTCCGGCGAGCGCAAGCGGCGGCCAACCGTGCTGATGAACAACGGCTCCGACGCGCAGGCAATCGACCTTTGGAGCGCGGGCGGGCTGGCCTCACTGCAAAGGGGCTGGAACGTGCTGATTTTCGACGGGCCAGGCCAGGGTGGAATGCTGTTTGAGAAGAACCAGACTTTTGTGCCGCAGTGGGAGAAAGTGATTCGCCCAATCGTTAGCTGGCTACGAAAGCGCTCCGACGTTGACGGCGACGCAATCGTCCTGTCGGGCTCTAGCTTTGGCGGCGAGCTAGTGCCGCGCGCAGCCGCCTACGAAAGCCGCCTGGCGGCAATCAGCATGGACCCGGGCGTAGTCGACGCTGGCAGCGTTTATCAGGACCAGCTGCCGCCTGCGTGGCTGGAGCTGCTGAAGCAAGGGAAGGCCGCGGAGCTGAACGCGGAGTGGGCGAGCTTCGTGGCTGGGGGAACGATTAACCAGCAGTTCAGTCACGCAAAACACTTCGAGATCTTCCCCGGCGGGACTTTTTTCGAGAAGCTGACAGCGGTCCTTGAGTACGACAACAGCAAAGTGCTTGGGCGAATCCGCATGCCGGCATTGTCGATTAATAATGAAATCGAGCAGTTCTTCCCCGGGCAGGCGAAGCAGCTTCTGGGCGGGATGAAGAACAGCCGCGGCAAGAAGCTCGTCACCTTCACGGTCGCCCAAGGAGCGCAGTTCCACTGCGAGCCGATGGCGCCGCAGCTTCGAAATAACGCCGTGATCGACTTCTTCGACAACGCAGTCGGCAGATAGCTCGCTGACCTAGCCGGTGGGCCTCGCGCCGCCGCCGCCTACCTCAGTGGACCCGCTAGCTCAGGCCGCCCGCGGCCCGGGATTCACGCGAATTTCGCGCGGCTGATTGGCGAACAACGAGCAGACAGCTTCAGGGCGCTCGAGCAGTTCCATCTGCGGGAAGCTGCGCAGCGTCTCCTCGAACATGATCTTCAGCTCCAAGCGCGCGAGCGCGGCGCCAAGGCAGAAGTGGCGGCCGCCAGCGCCGAAAGCCTGGTGCTCGGGGCTGCGTTCAACGTCGAGCATGTGAGGGCATTCGAAGAGCGTGGTGTCGCGGTTGGAAGCCGGGTACCAGAGGATCACCTTGTCGCCTTCCTTGATCGTCTTGCCGTGCAGCTCAACCTCACGCGTGGCGGTGCGGCGGAAGTGAGCGAAGGCCGGGTAGAGGCGCAGGAACTCCTCGACGGCGCCTTTGATCAGCGCCGGGTCATCGATCAGCTTCTGGCGCTGATCGGGATGCTCAAGCAGCGCCAGCATTCCGTTTGAATAGGTCGCCTTGGTGCTGTCCATCCCGGCCGCAACGAGCAGCGCGAAACCTGAGGCCACCTCGAAGTCGGACAGCCGCTCACCTTCAACGTCAGAGTGGACGAGGATGCTGGTGAGGTCGTCGGTTGGGTTTTCGCGGCGGTCAGCGGCGATCGCCATCGCCGTCGTCAGCACCTCTTCGATCACCTCATTATTTCCGCCGGGCTGGAGCGCGTCGTCGCCGACGGCGAGGCCGCGGAGCGCCAGATCGGCCCAGCGGGCGTCATCTGACTCCGGTGTGCCGAGGAAGCCGCCGATCACTCTTGCAACTACCGGCTGCGCGTAAGCCTCAATCAGGTCGATGTCGTTGCTGCCTTCGAGGCGGTCCAAGTTGCGAACGGCGATCGCCCGGATCTCCTGCTCGTGCTCGGCGATCCGCTTTGGCGTGAATCCGCGCTGGAAGAGCGCTTTGATTTTGTCGTGGCGCGGTGGGTCCATCCCGATGAACATCGCGTTCTGCATCTCGACCGGAGTTGAGTTATCGACAATTAGGATTCCGCCGCGCTCGGAGGAGAAGCTCTCCCAGTCGCGGCTGACGGCGTGAATGTCTTCGGCTCGCGTTATTGACCAGAAGCCAGCCTCGTCGTCCCAGCTTGCCATCGGGCTCCAATGAACCGGCGCCTGTTCGCGCATTCGATCGAAGATTTCGTGCGGCGGGCCGTTGATCCAGAGGCTCATCTCGCCAAGGTCAATCGCTTCAACTGGCTGCTCAGCTACCGTCGTCACGCCGTCTCCTCCTACTTAAGCCCCGCGGAAACTACAACAATACCCGCTTTATTGACAGGGTGTCAAACAGTCAGCGCCGTGATCGATCATTGCCGCTGGGGCTTTCGCCAACGATTACCCAATCTTTTCCTTGCAACCGTCACGTTTGGCCTTGCGGGTTGTTCTAAGCAGCAGACCAATGAGCAACCACCCTCAACAAAGGAGCACCCCCACGATGTCAATTAGGAACTTCACTGCAGCAGCCGCCGCACTGGGCCTACTTGCTGCGCTGCCAAGCGGCGCACTTGCTGCCAAGGCGTCTAAGACAGACCCCGACCGCGACGGCCTGTCGAACAAGGTTGAGAAGCGCCTGGGCACCAACGCCCGCCGCGCCGACACCGACCGCGACCGGCTAAAGGACGGAGTTGAGGTTCGCCTCGGCACCAACCCGCTAGCCAAAGACAGTGACGGCGACGGCGTAAACGACGGCCGCGAAGTGGCCGCCGGCACCGACCCCCGCCCGGCCCACGCCAATCAGCTGCGCGGCGCAGTCGCGGCAGTTGGTAGCGACTCGGTGACGATCACCAAGGCTGACGCCACAACCGTCACGCTGACCGTCAATGCCGACACGAAGCTGCGGATTCCAGACAGCGATGGCAGCGGCAGCGTAACGCTGGCCGACCTAAAGGTTGGCGACAAAGTTGGCGCCCGCACTTCGCCGACCGATCCGACGCTGGCCGTGGGAATCGCGGTCAAGCGTGAGTACGACGAAGGCGAGGAGGTCGAAGGCGAAGTAAGCGCAGTCGGCGCAAGCTCGCTAACGATCACGACGGAAGACGGGTCGAAAGTAACCGTGAACGTCAACGCAGATACGAAGCTGCGCGTGCCGGACCGCGACGGCAGCGGCACGAGCACGCTTGCCGACGTTCTCGTGAGCGACGAAGTTGAGGTCTACCTGTCAGCCACCGACCCAAGCTTGGCAACGAGCGTCAAAGTTGAGATCAAAGCGACGAAAGTTGCTGGCACGGTCGCCGCGATTGGCGCCGGCTCAGTAACGATCACGCTCGCTGACGCCACGCAGACGACCGTCAGCGTGAACTCGGCGACGAAGCTGCGGATCGCGGCCGCTGATGGCACGCCGACCGGCACTCTCGCCGACCTCAAGGTTGGCGACGCAGTCAAGGCGAAGACGATCCCAGGCGTGGACGGCGCGACGCTTGCGCTCTGCCTCAGCTCCGGCGTGTTCGCCGGCGAACGTGGCCGCGGGCCACGCGGCGAGAGCGAAGAGCGCCCGGCTGGCGAAGAGCGCTCAGCTGGCGAAGAGCGCTCGGGCGCGCAAGGCCGCCAAGACGATGATCGCCGCGGCGGTCGCGGCGGTCGAGGCGGCGGTCGCTAATCCCGCCCACCCGCCGCGCTAGCGGCTGAAGTACTCTTCCACCTGAGCGGCGCCCAACTGGGCGCCGCTCTTTGTTGAGGGCATGGCTGCAGGCTTTGAACCGGGCCAGCATGAGGGCGCGGCGCCCCGAACCTGCAGGAGCCTGCCCTCAGCACTCTCTATCGCGGCGGCGCCGGGCCGCCCGCTGCGCGCCTACTTCACGCGCAGCTTCGCTACGACGCCCATGTGGTCTGAAGCCCACAGTGGAGCGACGGTGCGGAAAGGCTTCGTGCCGACAATGCTCTTACTTAGAACGCTGAAGTTCTTGCTTGGCCTAACAAGAATGTGGTCGATCCAAACGTTGCTTGTCGGAACTGGGTTGATTAGCTTCTCGTCCATCCCGAAGGTCTGAACGCGCTTTGTTCCGAAAACGTCCTTCATTCCGGCGCCGGTGAAGACCTTGTAGGCGTTGGCAGCAGCGTCGCCACTGGTTGGGTCGCTGTTGAGGTCGCCGAGCGCGATCGCCGGCTTTGTCTTGCTCGCAAGTGGCCCGCCAGCAGCAAAGAGCTCCTTCGCTTGCGACTCGCGAACAGCGTCGCCATAGGCCTCAAGGTGCGTATTGACAAACTTAAACGGGCGTCCACCAATTGAAGCGTCAACCGCAGTCCAACCGCGATAAACGACCGCTAGGCCAGCCGGCGTTGGAATTTCCACGATCGTCTTGTAGCGCGACTTAGAAGTCTTGCCGGTTTTGACCTTTGACCCGCTGCGCTTGAGAATCACGTCGTGCATCGTCAGGCGCACATCCTGCGTCACGGTCGGAGCCTCATAGTCAAATTCGGTTTGATCAACTACGACGGTGTAGACGAGACCTTGCTTCTTCAGCGCGGCGATTAGCTCTTTCGTGAAGTCGTAATCAACTTTTGTTGCGGCGGCCGCGTCACCGGCGGGGCCGGTGCGCCACGTGGCTGCCTCTTGGAGGCCAACGAGGTCGGGCTTTGTCGCTTTGATCTCGGCTGCCAGCCCGACTGCACGGGCCGGGAAGTTAGTCCCTTTGACAACGCCATACATTGCTTCCGCATTGACTTTGAAAGCGTCAAGGTTGGGAGCCGTTGCGAGCGTGATGATGTCAGCCCCCAGATAAATGTTACGGCTCATCACCGTGACGTCGCCGCCGCTAGCTGCGACAGCGGAGCTTGACGGGACGGCCGCGGCGGCGGCTGCAACAACGAGAACAAGCGAAAGACGGCGGATCATCTGTAACTCTCCAAAACGTAGTTGAACGGACGCCGTGAATCGACGCTTAACTCAACATTACAGCGAAGTGGCTGGCGCTGCGTCAGTTCGCTCGTAACCCCTGCGCCTTGTGCAGCGAGCGGCGTTCGGCGTCAACCGCTCATTTCACTGAGCTTCGCCGCAAGGATCTGATCATCGCCCGCCTTGGCGGCCGTACCTGGGCGGCGATTAAGCGGCCGCTGGCCGCGGTCCTGCCAGAAGCCGCCACTGCTCTCGGCCGGCTCGCTGGCAGCGGCGAGCCAAGTGATCGTGTCGGCCCCTTCGGCCGGCGTGCGAAGCGCCTTGCCGACGATCTTGTGAAAGGTTGGCAGCGAACTCTCAACGCCGGGCGTGTCGGCCCAGCCGGGGTGCATTGCGTGGACGACGATTTGCTGATCGCCGTAAAGAGCGGCCCAGTAATCGGTCAGCATCACCTGCATCCGTTTGCTGCGCGCGTAAACGGCGCTGCCGGACCACTTCTCGCGCGCCGACTGAAGATCGTCGAGCTTCACGGCCTCCGAATACATGCCGCCGGAGGAGACGTTGATGATTCGCGCTGGCGGCCGCTCACGCGCGGCGGCAGCGAGCGCTGGAACAAGCAGCTCGGTCAAAAGGAACGGGCCGAGCACGTTCGTCGCCAGCGTCAGCTCGATCCCATCCGCTGACACTTGGCGCGAATCAAGCAGCACGCCAGCGTTGTTGATCAGAACGTCAATCTGCGGGCAATTTTCCACTAGCCGGGCGGCGCCGGCGCGGACCGACTCCAAGGAGGAGAGGTCAATCACTTGGGTTGTGATCGAAGCGCCCTCCTGGGCGAATCCTTGAACGGAGGCTCGCGCCGCTTCCAGCCGCTGCGGATTGCGCCCAACCAAAACTACGTTGGCGCCGAGCGCGGCAAGCTGGCGCGAGGCTTCAAGGCCAAGGCCACTATTGGCGCCCGTTACCACGCAGGTTCTGCCGCCCAGATCAACGTTGATCGAGCCAAGCAGGCCAAGCGCTTTGCGCGCGCCCCAGCCAATTCGTGAAAAGCCAGGCGCGATCGTCAGGTCAAGCAGACTGTCAGCGGCGGAGCGAAGCATCGCATTCACGGTAGCCGCCCGCGAGGCAGGCAGTGCGCCCAGGCAGGCAGTGCGCCCAATGTCGCCTGAGCTAACTGCCGACAGTGGCCTGCGGCCCGTCGCCGATTCCCAGCGACTCGCAGAAGCTGATCTGTGGCGGCTCAGAGAGCATCGTTCCAGCCAGCTCGACGAGTTCAAGCATGTGCGGCTGCTGGGCATGCGCGTTTAGCGCGTCCTGCGACGCCCAGCGCTCAACGAAAACAAGCGTATTTGGGTCGTTGACGTCGCGGTGGAGAACGTAGGCAAGGCAGCCATCTTCTTGATGCGTCTTCTCAATCAGCGGCCTCAGCCCAGCGATCGCTTCATCAACCATTCCCTCTTCTACGTTTAGCGTTGCAACGACAAGAATCTCGCTCATTGGCGCAGCTTACCGGCTTGAGCTCCACGGCTCAGGGCCCCAAGAGGTAGGAATCCCCCTATCCGCGTGGTATTAAAGAGTTATGAAAAATCCTCAGAGCGCCCCTACCAACTCATTTTCGACTGCAAGCCGTTCGCGCACTGCGCTAACACTTGCCGCAATCGCAGCCCTCGCCGTCACCTTCGCGGTGCTCGTAAGCGGCTGCGGCGACACGACCGCGACGGTTCCTAACACCGTCAACCAGACTCTTGTCGTAGGCCAGCAGATGCTTGGCGACAAGGGCTTCAAGTCAACTGTCACGCGCGTCACCGACAAGCAGGGCAAGGACGAAATCCTCAGCCAAGACCCTACCGGCGGCACTGAGCAGAAAACCAGCGAAGCGGTCGCGCTAACAGTCTCCAACGGCCCCGGCGAAGGCGTCGTGCCGGATGTAGCGGGCGACCCCGCCGACCGCGCCGAGGAGCAGATCCGCGCGGCTGGCTTTACGCCCGTGATCAGCGAGGTTTACAGCTCAGTCCACCAGGCAGGCTTCGCCGTTGGCACGACGCCAAAATCAGGCACCGACGTTGAGAAGGACACGAAAATCACGCTGAAAATCTCGAAGGGGCCCCAGCAGGTAACGGTTCCTAACGTGCTTGGCCTCAGTGAAAGCAGCGCTGACAAAGCGCTCACCAGCGCTGGTTTCCGCGTTGACCACAGCTACCGAGTGTCAAGCAAGAGCCCCGGCAAGGTTTTGGGGCAAGACCCAAGCAGCGGCGCAAGCGCCAGCATTGGCTCCAGCGTTCAGATCACGATCGACCAAGCACCGAAGAAGGTGAAGGTGCCCAACGCGGTCGGCCAAAGCCAGTCACAAGGCGACAGGACGCTGCAGAACGCAGGCCTTGACGCCGTCTACGCCACGCGGATCGTGACCAACCGCTCGCAGGACGGGATTGTGCTGGCAATGTCACCGGGCGCTGGCAGCACGGTTACTCAAGGCACCAACGTGGCTTTGACAATCGGCAAGTACAACAAGCCCGCTCCTCCGGTCCCGCCAGTTCCGCCAGGGCCAAGCTCAATCGTTAAGCAGTGGAACTTGGTCGCTGACCAAACCAAGACCTACACCGTTACTTGGAGCGCGGGCCAGTGCGCCGGCGGCAAGGGCAACGCGGTCCTCAAAGGCGACGGCGGCGGTAGCGCAATGAGCGGCGCGCAGATCACCGCTCAAGGAGACGCCGGCACCAGCTCCTACTACGCCACAACAGAGACCTCCGACATCACCAGCCCTGTGACGCTGGTGATTACGATCACTTGCCGAGTTCAGTAGCAGGCAACTGAAAGCCTTCGGGCGCCGCGCGCGGTCAGCGAGCAGCTAGCTCGCTGACCGTCGAGCGCGGCGATCAATAGCTTTGCTTAGCCGCCGTTGCTGGCAGGCCGGTAATCACGCGTAGGCTCGCCACGCAGCGCGGTCGGCGCCGGCAGCGGCGTTCCCTTCGCAGTCGAACCGGCAACCGCTGAAAGCACCAGCTTCGAAGCCTTCGAGCCACCAAGTGAGATCGTGTTCAGCGTCGAACCAGAGTCAACCGTCGTGAACTTCCAGATCGGCCGGTCGCCGCCGACGGCCTGAACGGTCACGCGGATCTTCGACCCGGCGCGGAAGGCGTGCGCGACCGGGAAGATCGGCACCCGCACCAGCGTGAAGGCGCCGCTCGGAAGCAATGCGGCGTCCTGCTTCAGGTGCGTCGGGAACGGACTAACCACGGTTGAGCGCTTGGCGTCGAGCTTGCGGTGCGACGCGCGCAGCCAGCCGTTCTGAATGTAGGTCTCTTGACCGTCGGGGCGCACTTCGCTGAGCGTGACCTGAAGGTCGGTGTCCTTGGCGCTGCTCTTGAGGTAAAGATCAAGGCTCGACGAGCCCGCCAGAATCATGTCCTTGGCGAGCGCGGCGGTAGTGAAGCCAACGCCCTTGTCGGCAGCGAGCGGCTTCCAGTCGTAACGTGGCTGAGCCTTCCAGTCGTCGCCTGCGCCCTGGCCGTAAAGCGTCTGCTGCGGCCGCGCGGCAGGGTCAGCGGTGTAGCTGGCACTGCTCGACGCGCCCGGCTTGGCTGGGCTTAGGACGCCGCCAGCGCCGAGGTAGTAGGTAGCGGGCTTAACTTCGCGGATCGGCCAAGCGTTGTAGCCAAGCTCCCAAGTCGCGCCGATCGAACCGAGCCCTTCGGGGCCAGCGCCGTTGTCCATCAACAGGCGCACGCGCGGATCCTTCTTAAAGGTGGCCTTTGCCGCCGCAACGTTGGTCATCGAAGCAAAGCGCGACTGCTTCACCTTCGCGGCCGGCGCGTCGGCGAGCAGGTTGTAGAGCTGGTCACTAAGGGTCAAAACGGAAGCCGGGATGTTTGGAATCCGGTCGGCAACGAAAAGGTTGAGGAACTCGACCCAGCGCGTGAACGTTGTTGGCCCGAGCGAGTCGGCGTGAACGCCGTTCTGCAGCGTGATCCAAACGTTTGGGTTCTTCGCCAGCTCGCCAAGGCTCTGGGCAAAGTGCCCGCCGGTCTGCTCGTCTTGGAACTGACCGATTAGGAAGGTCGGCACCTTGATCTTGCTCATCCAAGCCGCCGGCGAGCGCTGATCAAATTCGCCCGGCGTGCGGAACGGGTTCGCGTCGATCACTTTGACCGCGTCGCGCGTTTGCAGCCGCAGCTTCTGATTGGCGATGCAGTTCTTGTCGCCGGCAGCGACAAGCGCTTTGGCCCACGGCTGGCCGCCTTCAGGTGCAGGCAACGCGTCGGACATCCGCTCCTTGACCCATGAGAGCGCGAAGCCGGAGTTGTTGATTCCGCCCGGGTAGCCGGTCGCCCTGTAGGTGTCGTCGGTGACAGACATTGGCGAGATCGCTGCCAGGTGCGGTGGCTGCGTGCCCGCTGTGAAGAGCTGCGTAATGCCGGAGAACGAGATTCCACCCATTCCAACCTTGCGGCCCTTAACCCAAGACTGGGCCGCGACGGCCTCGATAGCGTCGTAGCCGTCGAAGGTCGTAGGCAGGCCGAAAAGGTCGAAGGCACCGCCGGAGCAGCCGGAGCCGCGCATTTGAACACTGACTACAGCGAAGTTGAGTAGCGGCGCGATTAGCGAGCCGACCGCCGTCGAGCTGGCCGGTGCCAGCGGGTCGTTGCGACCGAGCGAGCCGAGCAGGTCATTTGGCGCAGCTGTCTGGTAACCGGAGTACTCGACAAGCGTCGGGAACGGGCCGTCTTTAAGCGTCTTTCCTGCGGGCAGGCGAACGGTCATCGCAATCTCAACGCCGTCGCGGACTTTTACGTAGTTGAGCCCCTGCTTGAGCTTGATTGCGCGGAAGAATGCTGGCGAAGGGTTTGACTTCGTGCTGAGAACCTTGAACGCTTTAGTGGTTCCTGCGCCACGAACCTTGTAACCGCTACCGGCGGCAACGTTCTGGAAGATGAAGCTGCCAAAGCGATCGGCACGGCCGTTGGCGATAGTTCGCCCGCGCGAATTTAGGAGCGTCAGCGCCTGGCCGTCAGCTGCGCCAAGCACGTAGGCCTGGCCGATGCTTCCGGTGGCGGTCATTCCTGCCGCGCTGGCGGGGACGGCCGCGACAGCGACCAGCGCTAGCGCTGCTAGTAGACCAAGCGTTAGCGAACGAACTTTCAACATCGGCTCCTCCAAAGAACTCTGTTACTAAGTTGGCCATGAAGCGTACCGCAGCGCGAGCCGCGCTTGCGCCGGACGCCGGAAGAAAGGCAGGTGCGGCGAGCTCAATCGGCGCAGTCGCTCCCGCGCTCGCGATCGTTTAGTCGCCCTGCGATGTAGAGTCGCGGCCGATGAACCACGTAAGCGAATCGCTGGTGCTGGCGCTTGGCGCCGCCGTCAGCCCAATCCCGATCACGATCTCAATTCTGCTGCTCAGCCAGCCCGACCGCGGGCGCCCGAAGGCGCTCGCATTCGCGGCCGGTCAGGTGGTGGGGCTGGCAATCATCTCTGTGATCCTCGCCGTGGTTCTTCGCAAGGCGCTCGGCACCTCACACACGCACGCCAAGCATGAATCAACGCTTGACATCGCGCTCGGCGCACTGCTGCTGCTTTTCGCGGCGCGCAAGCTGCTGACGAAGCCGAAGCCGAAGAAAGAGAAACCAAAGAAGCAGCGCTCGCTCGCCGCTGAGTTCGCTTTCGGCGCCGGACTAATGGCCATCAACGTCGAAACGCTAGCTCTGGTTGCGGCGTCGATCAGGGAGCTCGTCACGAGCAAGATCGGTGTTGGTGCGGAGGCGCTTAGCCTGCTGGCGATCGTGCTAATCGTGACCATGTCTGCAACCGTTCCGCCGCTGATCACGTTTGTAATCCCGAACAGGTCGGACGAGGCTTTGAAGTGGCTCAACCTGCAGACGACCAAGCACCAGCGAGCGATTACGGTTGGTTTCCTCGTCGCCTTTGGCGCATACCTGATTTACAAAGGGCTCCGCGGATAGCGCTTGCGCGAACCCCCTTCCCTGGGGGCTGAAAGCGTGCGACAATCGAAGCGATGATCGATTCTTTTTCAACCACTGAGGTCGAAGCCTTTGGCCGCGATGGATTTCTGATAATTGAGCAGGACTTCATCGCCGAGGAGACGGTGATGCTGCTGCGCGAGCGCTTCGACAAGCTTTTCGCGGGCGAATACTCGACCGGCATAGCCCCCGACGAAGTGAACTGGGTTGCCGGCCGCGACCCAGAAACCAAGACGCGCCAGATCTGCAACGGCTGGAAGGCCGACGATTTAATAGCCGCGCAGGTTTTAAGCGAACAGAGCGGCCGCCTCGCGGCGCAGCTAGCCGGTTGGGACGGCGTTCGCGTGGTCCACGACAACTGCCTTTGGAAGCCCCCGGGCGCGCGCACGCTGGGCATGCACCAGGACGGCTCCTACGCCGGCTACGTTGACCCGGCCGAGATGATCACGGTCTGGGTAGCGCTTGATCAAACCTTCGCCCAGAGCGGGACGATCGAATACGTCGCCGGCTCACACAAATGGCCGAAAGCGCCACCTTCGCGCGGCGACTTCCATGACCCGGACGATTGGCTGGCGCCGGTGGCAGCGGCCGCGCCGAAGGGGGCGTCAAGCGAACGAACGCCGGTTGTGGTCAAGCCAGGCGGAGCGGCGATCCACCACTCGCGCGTCTTCCACGGCTCCGGAATCAACGAGGCCGAAATTGACCGCCGCGCTCTAGTAACTCACATGATCCCCTCGACCGCCCAATTTGACCCGGTAGGAGTTGACCCGATCTACACGCGCTACCGACGGCGCGGCGAGATGGCGATGGACGAAAGTTATTTCCCGATTCTGTGGGACAACGCGGGTGGCCGCAGCCCGTGGCTTAGCTCGCTGCCGCAGTTGCCCGGCGCGGTCACGGCGGGCGCCTGATGGAAACCGAAGGCGCGCCGCCAGAGTTCAACTTGGCGCTCGACTCAACGGCGGTGCCAGGTGGCCCTGACGGGATCGGCGAGTCGCCGTTTGATTTCAGCGCTGCGCCCGAAGCGATGGAGTACCCGGCGGAACTGGGCGACGACCCGGCGATCGCGCTGCGCCGAACGCTGGGGATGTTCACGACCGGCGTGACGGTTATTACAACGAGCGCCAAAGATGAGGTCCACGGGATGACCGCCAACGCCTTCATGTCGGCTTCGCTGAACCCGCCATTGGTGCTGATCTCAGTCGACCGCCGCGCGAAGATGTGCAACCTGCTTCATCAAGGCGACCACTACGGCGTGAGCATCCTTGGCGAAGATCAAGCCGAAATGTCTGACCGCTTCGCTGGCCGCGCCGACCCAAGCGTTCCCCAGCCAGCCTTTGAGATGATCCGTGGAACGCCGCTCGTCGAAGGCGCGCTGGCCCACTTCGTCGCCCGCGTAGACCGCAGCTACTACGCCGGCGACCACTCGCTCTTCCTCGGCCAAGTTGAATACGCGCGCCACAACGAAGGCGCGCCGCTGCTCTACCACGGCGGCCAGTACGAGCGGCTTGGCAAGCTTGAGCCGGTTGCTCCCGAGCTGCCCGCGGGGCTACTGCCGCCGCTGCTGGCCGCCGGCGAGGAATGCTCGTTCGCTGACGGTGATTTGATCGTCAAGCTTGGCGAGGTTGGCGACCAGCTCTTCGTAATTCTCGATGGCTCGGTGATCCTGCGCCGCCCCGGCCACCCAGAGAAGCGGCTCGAAGGCGGCTCCTACTTCGGCGAGGTCGGCGCGCTTAGCGGCCAGCCGCGCGTATCGGACGCGATTGCCGACGGCACCGTTAGCTGCGTTGCAGTCGGTAGCGACGCCCTTCGCAGCGCGCTCGCTGGCAGCCCGGAAGCTGCCTGGGAGATGCTCGGCTCGCTCGCACGGCGCGCGCGCGACGCCTAACGCCCTAGCCGCGCGTTAGGAGCGCGGGCGCTCCTTGTTCGGGTCGTAGAAGGGAAAGCGCACGACGGTCGCCGGAATTCGCTTCTGTTGACCGTCAAGCTTTCCTACCTCAACCTCAGTGCCGATTTCCGAGTATTGAACGGCGATCCGGCAGAGCGCAATGTTCTTCTTAAGTAGCGGGCTTCGCATTGCGCTAGTGACCACGCCAATCTGCGACTTGCCAACGTGCACGCAGTCGCCGTGGGCGGCCGTCTCATTGCCTTCCAGTTCCAAACCGACGAGCGTACGCTGCGGATGAGCTTGGCGCTCAATCAACGCGTCTTTGCCGATGAAATCCTCGTCGCCATCGAGCACGACGGTGAAGCCGATCCCGGCCTCGAACGGATCAACCTGATCATCGAACTCGTAGCCAGCAAAGACGAGGCCGGATTCAATCCGCACCAGATCAAGCGCGTCTAGCCCCAGTGGCGTTAGGCCAAGCGGTTCGCCGGCCTCCCAGATTGCGTCCCAGACGGCGCTGCCATCGGCAGGGTCACAGAAGACCTCGTAGCCAAGTTCACCGGAGTAGCCGGTCCGCGAAACGATCACCGGAATGCCGTCGTAATCACCGATCCGGCCGACTAGAAAGCGAAACCACTTCAGCTCCTCAAACGGCGTCTGCGTCTCCGGCGCCCAAATAATCTGCTTTAAGATCTCGCGGCTAGCGGGCCCTTGGACGGCGACGTTGTGGAGCTCGTCGGTCGACGGTTTGACGAACGCTTTTAGGCCCAGCTTCTCAGCCAGCCCTTTTAGCCAAACCCCGGTGTAAGGGTCGCCGCCAACGAAGCGGAAGTTGTCTTCGCCAAGGCGAAAGACGGTCGCGTCGTCGATCATGCCGCCGGTCTCGTTGCAGACAGCGGTGTAGACCACCTGGCCAACCGCCAGGCGGCGAATGTCGCGCGTTACCGCCCACTGCATCAGCAGCTCAGCGTCGGGGCCAAGGATCTCCCACTTGCGCAGCGGCGAGAGGTCCATGATCACGGCCTTCTCGCGGCAGGCCCAGTACTCAGAGATTGGCCCCTCATTGTTAAAGCAGGTCGGCAGCCAGTAGCCGCGGTAGTCAACGTGCGTGCTGGTCAGCGCTGAGATGCGCTCGTGAAATCCTGTCTCTTTAGTCATCACTGGCCTTGCCTCGGGGGTTACGCGATGGGCGATCGCCATCGAAAACTTGTTCTCTGGTTCGTAGACGCGAACGTGAATGTCGCTGATCTCCCAGCCGTTCGCTGGGTCAATGTCGTCCGGGCAAGCCGACGAGCAGCAAACAAGGTCTGTCAGCGCGCGCATCAGCACGTAATCGCCAGGCCGCGACCACGGTTCATCGGCCGTAATCTGCAGGTCGGCGTCGAAGCCAGTGTTGAAGAAAAAGTTGATCGCTGGCCAGCCCTTGCGCGGCGTGATTGGGAACTCTTCGAGGCTGCCGTTGAAGTTCTCCGAGCAGCTGATGTGGCCGAAGTAACCGATGTCCTCGTAGTACTTCTTGGTGCAGGCCAGCGCAAAGCTGTCGTGGCGGCCAACCGTGTCCTGAACCACCTCAAGCAGCGGATCAAGGTCAGTGTCGAAGTACTTGCGGTGCAGGCCGGGCTGCGGGTAAGCGTTGCCCATCAGGCTGCGCGTGGCGGTCGAATCGAGGCCGCGCTCAAGCCCGCTCTGCAGCTTCGCCTCGTCAAAGGCGAGAAAATCTGAGCACTGGCGACCCTTGACGTCGATTACCTGAATGAACTCGCCCTTCTTCACCATGTAAGAGGTGGCGGTCGCGGCCTCGACGCGGAAGTCGAGCTTCGGCTCGGCCAGCGGCGCCGGCAGCTCCAGCTGCGGATCCTCGTGCGCCACTGCGCGGTTAATCTCGACGTCGATCGCTGAGGCCGGGTGGGCGCCGTCAATCACGCGGCCCGCCGGCGCCGCAACCACAATTACAACCTGGCGCTCGGCGGTGAAGCTCTGCGAGTTGCCGGGCGGCGAGTCGGCGCTGAATAGAACTACGGCGTTGGCCTGTGACGGGTCGAGGCCGCGGGCGTGCAGCTCGCCAAGGAAGCTGTCTCCCTCGGCCCTGGCCACCAGCTCGCGCAGCACGCTGGCCGGCGCATCGGCTTTCGCTCCAAGCGCGCCCGCGTCATCGCGCCCGTCGGGAGCGAGAACGGTTAGCTCGGCCTGCTGGCTTCCGTCGTTGTCAACGATCGTTACGCGATCGTCGGGCTCAATCAGCAGAACCGTCGCCCCACCCGGCCGCACCCAATGCGACTCAAAAGCGGGGTCGTACGGCTTTAGGCCTGGGACCAATAACTTCGGGCGTTCGGTGCCGGTGGCCATTGGCGCGCCTGCCGCTCCCGCTCAGGCGGTGGCGGGTTCGTTTACCGCGTCTTTCTCAGCTTGCTCAATTAGCTGCGCGGCAAGTTCGCGCTTGCCGTCAGAGTCGAGCTTTTTAATTTCGTTCTCAACCGCGCGGTTGTTGTAGCTCTGGTTCCAGTAGTCGAGCGAATCGAAGCCGAGCAGCACGGCCTTGCCAACGAACTGGCGAAGGACCTCGTTGGTTGGCCCCATCACCCAGCCGGCCTTGGCGTCGCGCAAGTAGCGTTCCATCTCCATGTCGCGTTTGTAAGCCGAGCCGCCGCAAGCGTGCAGCATCTTGTCAACAACGTGAGCGGTGTTCTTGGCGGCGACAAACTTGATCTGCCAAGCCCAGTGAAGGAAGTCGGCGCGAGCTGTCTCGCCGATCTCCAAAACTTTCGTGTTGTCATCGGTTGCCTTGTCAAAGGCTTGGGCGACCGAAAGCGTGAAAATCCTCGCTGCGTTGGTGTCCATCACGGCCTCGCCGACGTAATCCTGAATCGTCGGATAGTCGGCTACGCGCAGGCCAACGTCAACGTGGCGCTTGCGCGTGGTGTGGCGCTTGGCGATGTCGATCGCTCCCATCGCAATGCCGCTCCAGCAGGAGGAGGAGCCGATCAGGAACCAAGGGTCAACGGCTTCGTCGTTGGAGGCCGCACCGTCGCCGAGCGGGCCAACAACTTGGTCGGCCGGAATGTCGACATTGTCAACCTCAATCGGCCCCGACTGGTTGCCGCGCAAACCGAGCGCGTCCCAAAGCGAAGGCTGAGCCTGAATGTGCTCGCCATCAATTACAAAAACAGAGAGGTCGTCATAACCAGTGAAGTCAGGGCTCGTTGTCTGAACGACGTAGAAGTCGGCGAAGCCGCCGGAGGTAGTCCAAGAGGCCTTCTTGCGGACCTTGAAGCCATCCTCGGTCTTCTCGGCGCCAGAAGAGACTGGGTACCAAAAGTGCGAGCCGGTCTCAGGGTCTGAATAAGAAAGCGTGCCGATCTTGCCCGTGTTGAGCGGACGAATGTACTTCTCGATTAGCTCCGGCGTTGGGCGCAGCATGATCGTGTTGACCGCTGACATGTGCATCACGTAACACATTGCGGTTGAGGCGCAGCCGTAGCGGGCGATCGTCTCAACGACCATCGCAAAGCAAACGTGGTTCTCGCCAAGCCCGCCGTACTCTTCCGGGACGGTCAGTGCGAGAAAACCGTTCTCGCCGAGGATTTCGAAGTTACGTTTTGGATAAAGCAGCTCATCATCGGAGCGCTTTGCGTTGGCGCGCATCTCGTTTTCGCACAGGCCAATTAACTTTGTGCGCAGCGCGACCTGCTTCTCAGTCAGGACCCAGTCGGGATCCCAGTCGTAGCCGAGTCCCCAAAATTCCTCGTCGCCCCACATCTTCTCGGCCATCTTAAATCCTCCGCTTTAGCTGTTTGCTTTGCCTAATCAATTCGTTCATAGATGTTCTACCGCTCAGCGGGGAGCTTGTCTAGGTTGTTCACGCGCTTAGATTGTCGCAACTTTTGCGATCAACCGTCAGGCGCAACCCAAACTAGGCAACTTGCGTCGCGGCGAAGGCGGCGCGTAGCCGTCCGCAAACGCAGCCGTCCAACCTCGCTAAGGAGCGGGCCGAAGATCAATAGCGCCGCGTTGCGCTCGCCGAGTAGCCTCACGATCGCCTTCACCGGCCGCGAGCTGAAAAGGCCGAGCACTTCAACGGGAATACCAAATGACGCGATCCGATCACCGGCGGCGCGGACCGCCACGCGATCGTCTTCGTGCGGCAAGACCATCGCGCTTGCGCCGGCCACGATCATCGTCGTCGGGTACATCGGAATTTGAACCGCATTGACGATGATCAACGGGGCGCCCGCTTCAAGGCAGCTGTCAATCGCCATCTGTTCGGCCGTCGGGTCCGGCCTCAGCGCCAAAGTCGCCAGCACAACCGGCCCCGACGCGCCCGGCTTGGCGGCCGATGGGGTGACCAGTGATGAGCGGTCTTTGATCGAAGGCATCAGCGGTTTCGAACGATTTGCAGGATTGAGCTTACGTCAACGTCCAGCAAAGCGGAGGATTTTCGCGACGACAGAAAATGATTGCTTGCAATCACTCCGCAACAACTGATACTAGTTCGGTCTGGGAGGACCTTCCGAACTTTGTTTCGGTTGCCCATAGGAGCAGTACGCAACCGAACAAGTGAAAGAGGGCTCAGATGGCTACAGCACAAGTTGATCATCAGGAGATGTTGAAGTCGATGAGTTGGTGGGACGGCTTCGTGGTCGCACTCGCCAACCCAGGCTTCCTAATCGCCGCGCTAGGCGGATCCATCGGCGCGCTTGGTACGACAGGTGCCGTCGTCCTTTGGTCAATTTCCGTTCTGTTCGGCGCGATGCAGAACAACATTTACGCCGAGCTATCGACGATGTTCCCGAACAAGTCCGGCGGCCTTGCCGTTTACGCCCACGAGGCGTTTCGCAAGTACACCAACTTCATTGGGCCAATTGTCGCTTTCGGCTACTGGATGGGTTGGTCGGTTGTGCTCTCGATCAACGGCCTGATCGTCGGAACGTTAATCGTCACGCAGTTTTTCCCGAGCGCCGTATGGGCGACGGGGCAGCAGGATGCTAACTCGATCGGCTTTGGCCTCAGCTGGCCAGCGCTGATCGGTATTGCCGCGATCGTCATTGTCTGGCTGTTCAACATTTACGGCGTTCGGCCCGCTGTTTGGTTTGGCTACATCACCGGTGCTTTGCTGCTGATCCCAGCGTTCGTGTTGATGTTCCTCCCCTACATCACCGGCGATTGGTCGTCCTCAAACATGCAGTGGGAGATTGGCGCCAACGGCGGCCTCTTCCTTGCGATCACATGGCTCTATTTCATGTGCTGGTCGGCCTACGGCTTCGAGGCGGTCGCATCGTTTGCGCCCGAGTACCACAACACGGCGGTTGACACGCCGCTGGCGCTGCGCGCCTCAGCGATGTTCTCAATCATTGTGTACGTGCTGCTGCCGCTCGGGCTTGGCGGGACGCTCGGCACCGCAACGGTTGCAGAAGATCCAACCTACATCGCCTTTTACGTGACGGCGTTTGACGCGCTGGTTGGCAGCGCCTTGGCCAACGTGATGGTCATTTGTTTGGTCGGTGGACTCGTGCTTTCGATGAACACGGCGACGATGGACGGCGCGAGGGCGCTGTTCGGAATATCGAGAGAGGGAATGACGCTAACTCAGCTAGGGAAGCTGACGAAGCGCAAGGTTCCTGGCTTCGCGATGACCGCGGACATGATCATCAACATTCTGTTGATCCTCTTCTTCCACGGCGTGATCGCGATCCTCGCGGTATCAAACATCGGCTACGTGCTGGCCACCGTTTGCGCGCTATTTGGCTTCGTGCTGCTGCGCAAGGACCGGCCAAATTGGCCGCGGCCAATCAAGCTGGCGAAGCCATGGGTCGTGGTTGCCTTCACGCTTGGCTGCGTGAACCTGTTCCTGCTGGTCTGCGGTGGCTTCCTTTTCGCAGACGAGTACGGCTACGGGCTCGACAAGACGTTGATCGGGGTGGCAGTGCTTGTAGTTGCCTTCCTGCTCTACATCTACCGCCACGTGGTTCAGGACAAGGGCAAGATTCGCTTCCGCGACCCAGCCCAGCCAATGCCGGACGAGCAGCCGGCAGTTTCGACCCCGGTCTAGGCGGGGCTCAGGCCACGGGTTTGTTGCCCGCGGCCACGACTGACAAGCGGGAGCCATTGGCTCCCGCTTCGTCGTTCAAGCTGAGAAGCTCACGAGCCGCTTGCCGCTCGCTAAGCGGGTGAACTGCTAAGCCTCGGCGCGCAGATCCCAGCTGGGCAGATCGCTCATTGCCTGCTGGAAGCGCCGGCGATGAGGTGGGCGCAGCAGCATGAACCAGACGACGATCACGCTCGGCAGCAGAATGAAAACGGCAAAAATATTGCCGGTGAAGGTGAAGAAGATTGCCAGCGAAATCGACACCGCGCCAAGCACGATCGGCAGCAGGCGAAAGCGAAACTGAAGCTTGCGAATCTTTTCGTACTGATCGCGCGGGATCCTGTCGGTGTCGTAGATTCGGCCGCAGCTAGGGCAGCTCCAGCGGTCGCCGTAACGAAGCTCTGTCTGCTCGCCGCACTCGCAGCTGACTTTGATTGATGGCCCTTTGAGTACGGTGCCCGGAGTTTCGTGGCCGAGCCGCTGGCGCTGGCTGAATGGCGTTCGCTTGCGGCGCTTCATGCCGAGCGGGCCCTTGATGTATTTTGGCGGCGGCGGCGCGCTGCTCGGCTCCAGCTCGCCGGAATCGCTGCGCGCGCGGCCTCGCTTACCCATTGGTCAGGATCTCCTCGCCGATCAGCATTGCGCAATCCTAGTCGGCGCCGCGACCGGTCGTTCAGAGCCGCTCAGCAAAGGGCGCGGCGGCGGGCTGGCAAAACTAGCTGGGCGAGACTATTGTACGAATTTGACCTAAGGCGCCTTGACGGGCATTATCGCGCTCAAGCGGCATCAAGAAGCAACCAGTCAACAACGGGAGAGGGTTTTAAGTTATGGCCGAAGTAAACGGAGTGAAGATGGGTGGAGGAATCAGCGACGTGCTGGAAACGCCTAAGACGGCCGCAACGCCAAAGACGCTCGAGGAGGCGCGCAACGCTCCCGGTCGCCGCGAGAAGATCGAAGCACTAACAAAGCGGATTGAAGCTGAAGGAATCGACTTCGTCTACTTTCAGCAGGTCTCTGTTACCGGCCGCGTGCTGGGTAAAGGTGTAGTTGCCTCCTACTTCCCACAGGTCGCCGAGAAGGGCTACCAGCTCGTCTACGGCGCGACCGCCAACCTTTTCACCGACCGCCACGGCGAATACATCGGCTTCACCCCCGACGATTCTGAGCTGGCGGCAATTGCCGACCTCGACACCTTCCAGGTTCTGCCTTGGGAGCCGCGCGTGGCGCGAGTCTTCTGTGACTGTTACGACACGGAGAGCGGCGAGCGCTTCGACGCCGACCCGCGCCAGAACCTCAAGCAGGTCGTTGAGCGCTTCGAGGATGAGCTGGGACTGCACTTCCTGATCGGAATCGAGCCGGAAATGATGTGGCTGCGCAAGCCACTGCCAGGTGAAGCGCCGGTTGGCGTGACGGAGCCTTACTGCTACCACATTCACCAGTTCGAGGAACTGCGTCCGGTGCTACTCGACGTTGTCGAATACGGCCAGAAAATGGGGCTCGACATGAGCTACGGCGACCATGAGGACGCCCCCGGCCAGCTGGAGCTGAACTTCCGCTTTGACCGCCCCGTGAAGACGGCAGACAACATCACTACCTACCGCCAGATCTGCGCCGCAGTTGGCCGCAAGCATGACCTGCTGCCGACCTTCATGCCGAAGCCGTTCACCGGCGTGGCGGCGAACGGTCACCACCACCACTTCACGCTCGTCGATGATGACGGCAACAACGTTTTCGCCGACCCGGACGGGCCGGCATCGCTCTCAGAGACCGGACTTCAGTTCCTTGGCGGGCTGCTCGAACACTTCCACGCGCTGATGTGCGTTGGTAACCCGACCGTCAACTCCTACGTTCGTATGTGGGACACCGGCTTCTGGGCGCCGATCTACCGCAACTGGGGCTGGCAGAACCGAACCTGCACGGTTCGCGTAGCTAGCGGCGGCCGCTTTGAGTACCGCGGCGTCGACTCATCTTGCAACCCCTACCTGACCGTCGCGGCGCTGCTCAACGCGGGCCTCGACGGGCTGCACAAAAAGATTGACCCAGGCCCGCCGCAGGTTGGCAACACCTACGAGCTGCTGAAGGCCGGCGCGCAGATTGACAGGGTGCCAGACAACCTTGGGCAGGCGCTTGACGAGCTGGCAAAGGACGACGTTGTGAAGTCAGCGATGCCGGGCAAGCTCTACGAGATTTTCAACCATTACAAGCGCGATGAGTGGGAGCGCCACCTCGCGTCGGTCACCGATTGGGAGCGCGACGAGTACCTCGAGTACCTCCCCTAACCGCTCACCAATTTAGAACAGGAGGAAGACTTATGTGTGGAATTGCAGGAATCATTTACCGCGACGGCCCTCACGCCGTTGGCGACAACATGACCAAGATGCTGCAGTCGATGAAGCATCGCGGCCCCGATTCGACCGGCTACGCGCTCTACGGCACGCCCAGCGAGGCGTTCCGGATGCGGATCACGCTTGCTGACACCAACGACAAGCGTGACTTCGACTTCTCCGAGCGGCTGCTGCGGCGCCGCTCCGAAGTGGAGGGCAAGCTGCGTGCGGTTGGCGCCAGCGTCACTGAGATCGACGAAACGACTGACTACACCTCGACCTTCACTTTCGATTACAACGGCGACCTGAAGACGCTCGCCGACCAAGTTGAATCGGTACGCGACACGCAGGTTCTATCGCTCGGCCATTCGCTTGAGATCGTCAAGGACATTGGCGACGCTGAAACCGTGTCGGCGCAGTACAACCTCGACAAGATGCAGGGCACGCATGGGATTGGCCACGTGCGGATGGCAACTGAGTCCGACGTCGACATCGCCGGAGCCCACCCTTACTGGGCTTATCCATTCTCCGACGTGGCAGTGGTTCACAACGGTCAGCTAACAAACTATTTCTATTGGCGCCGCCGGCTTGAGCGCAGCGGCCACCGCTTCCAGTCGGCCTGCGATTCGGAGATCATCGCCGTTTACCTCGCCGAGCGGATGTCGGAAGGAGCATCGCTTGAGGACGCGATGAACCAAAGCATGGAAGAGCTCGACGGAGTCTTCACTTATCTCTGCGTGACGGCCGATTCGCTGGGCATGGCAAAGGATGAGCTGGCCGCCAAGCCGCTCGTGCTTTACGAGAGCGACAACATCATTGCCGTTGCCTCCGAGGAGATTGCGATCCGCGAAGTTGTGCCAGGTGAAATTGAAACTTACGACCCATTCGAAGGAGAGGTGATGGTATGGACGCGGTAGTCGGCGAAAGCCAGATCACTTATGACGCGCGCGGGCTAGTCGAGGTTGACGACACCGTTTTGGGCGTGGCAATTGTTAAGGACGGCAAGGCAACGATCGACGCCTCGGAGCTAACGACGCGCAAGATCAACCTTGAAATTCGCTCGCTCGTTTACGGCCAGGGAATCGAAGACGTCACTGTCCTCAACCCTGGCGGAAAGCACTCGCTGGGAGTTGGCATCCTGACGCGCTGCAAGATGACCTTCGAAGGCAGCCTTGGCTACTTTGCCTGCGGCGTGATCGACGGGCCGGAGGTAACAATCAACGGCCGCGTTGGTTGGTCTGCCTGCGAGAACATGATGGCCGGCGTGGTTGTCATCAACGGCAACGCCGGCTCACTGACGGGCGCGGCAATCCGCGGCGGCGACCTTGTAATCAAGGGCCGCGTCGGCGCTCGTACCGGCATTGACCAGAAGGGTGGCACGATCATCATCACCGGCGCCGCAGGATCGAACACGGGCTTCATGATGCAGCGTGGCCGCCAACTGTTACTCGGCGATGTCGGGCCGCACCTTGGCGACTCGATGTACGACGGAACAATTTATGTTGGCGGCAAAGTTAAGTCGCTCGGCGCCGACTGCGTGGAGGGCGAAATGACCGACGAGGACATTGAGTTCGTAACTCGCAAGATGGCTCTTTACGAACTTGGAACGCCACCTGAGCTGCAGAAGTTTGTCTGCGGTAAGAAGCTCTACAACTACGACAACCTCGAGCCGGCCGAGCGCAAGCTCGTCCTATAGATCGCTACCAGGAGAAACCATGGCTGACGAAAACGCACCGTCCAAGACTTCACGGCTCGGCAAGAGCCAAATTTTCACCCCTGAGGTAATAAACGACATCCATATGAAGGCCGAACTTGGCCGTTACCGGATGCGTGGCTTCTCAATGTTTAAGAAGATCCCGCACTGGGACGAGCTGATGTTCATGCCCGGCACGCTGACCCGATTCGTAATCGAGGGCTACCGCGAAAAGTGCACGACGAAGACGGTCCTCGGCGCGCGCTTTGCGAAAAACCCGATCGAGCTCGACATTCCCGTCTACATCACTGGAATGAGCTTCGGCGCGCTCTCGCTTGAGGCGAAGATGGCGCTGGCGAAGGGCGCCTCAATGGCCGGCACCGCGACCTGCTCAGGCGAAGGCGGAATGATCCCGCCGGAGCGCGACCTCTCCACCAAGTGGTACTACCAAGTTATTCAAAGCCGTTACGGCTTCAACCCCCATCACATGATGCTCGCTGACGCGATTGAGTTCTTCATCGGCCAAGGCGCAAAGGTTGGCCTCGGTGGCCACCTGATGGGCCAGAAGGTGACCGAGCAGGTAGCTGAGATGCGTTCGCTGCCGGCCGGCATCGACCAGCGCTCACCTGCCCGCCACCCCGATTGGCTTGGCCCCGACGACCTATCGCTGAAGATTCAGGAGGTTCGCGAGGCGACCGATTACCAAGTGCCGATCCAGCTGAAGATCGGCGCCTCTCGCGTTTACGACGACGTTCGCATGGCTGCAAAGTGCGGCCCGGACATCATTTACCTTGATGGCGCCGAAGGCGGCACCGCCGCTGGCCCCCACCTAGCGACCGAAGAGACCGGCATTCCGCTGATGGCGGCAATCCCGGAGGCGCGCCGCGCACTTGAGGATGTTGGCCTCGCTGACGAGATTGATCTCGTAGTCGCCGGTGGTATCCGCAACGGTGGCGACGTGGCCAAGTGCCTCTCGCTCGGTGCCAAGGCCGTCGCAATGGGTTACGGCCCGCTGATCGCGATGAACTGCAACAAGGAGATCGAGGGCGTAACCGACTACATGGGTGCTCACGGCGTTGAGGCAGGCGAGTGCTACCACTGCCACACCGGGCGTTGCCCAGTAGGGATCGCAACCCAAGACCCTGAGCTGCGCAAGAGGCTCGTTGTCGACGAGGCAGCTGAGCGCGTCTACAACTACCTGCACACGCTGACGCTGGAAGTTCAGCTTTTGGCGCGCGCCTGCGGCAAGACCGACATCCACAGCCTCGAGCCAGAAGACCTCTGCGCGCTGACTGTTGAAGCGGCAGCGATGGCGAAGGTGCCGCTCGCTGGCACCGAGTACATCCCTGGCGTGACTGAGGACCGCACGCTGCAGGAGATGAAGCAGATGCTCGAAAGCCACCTCGAAAGCCAGGCGCAGCAGTTTGTTGGCCAGCCCGGCCATGTTGTTGCCTCGCAGGACTGAACAGGAGACCGATGATGAGCACTGATCACAGCGTTTCGAACCCGCGCAAGGACCCAGAGAAGATCGTCTCGATCGACTCCGAGTACCTGACCGGCAAGCGGTTCGCCTACCAAGAGGACATCTCCGAGATCGACGGGGTCGACCTGCAGGAGTCCACGCCGGGCGGCGACATCAACTGGCTTGAGGACATCACGATGCTTGAGGAGGACGGCACGCCGGCGGTCTTTGACCGCTACTCCAACTCATTCCTTAAGATCTATTACGAGATCCCCGCCGGGCGCGAAGATGAGATCGCGCGCAAGGTGCTGATTAAGCACCTTCAGTCCGGTAACTCTTACGGCACGGTGCTCAAGGAGCGCTACGCGAAGTTCGCGCAGCCCGAGCTTGGCCCGTGGGTGAAGGGCTCAAAGACGGTTGGCGACAATTACGTACCGCCAGTGCTCGAAGGCTGGGAAGCGCCGGACGGCCACTAGCGGCGCGCTCGTGGGCGCCGCTGCGTTAGCGCGGCGCGCCTTGGCGCCGCTGCGTTAGCGCGGCGTGCCACCGAGCGCAGCGGCAACCTCGGCGGCGGCTTGAAGTAGCGCCGGCACAACCGCCGCGCGCCGCTTCTCCGTTAGCCGCGACTGCGGGCCCTGCAGGCCAAGAATCGCGATAAGTCGGCCGCCGGCGCCGGTTATCGGTACCGCTAGCGCGGCTAGGTCGTCCTCGCGCTCGCCGACCGCTTCGGCGTAGCCGTCGGCCTTCGCCTTTTTGACCTGCGCCGCGAGCTGCTTGCGGTCGGTGACCGTCTGCTCGGTGTAACGCGCCAGCTCGCCGCCGGGCAAAGGGACGTCACCGAAAGCCAGCATCACTTTGCCGGTCGCTGTCGCGTGGGCGACGCTAGGGCGCCCAAGCTGCGCCACGCTAACCACGCTGCCAGCGCCGGGGACGAACTCAACCGTCACCGATTCAGTCCCGGCCGAGACGGAGAGCGTGACCGTCTCGCCGGTCTCAGCGGCCAGGCGGCGCATCGCCGGGCGCGCAAGCTCTCGCACGTCGAGCGCCGACAGCGCGCGATCGGCCAGTGCGACTAGGTGCAGGCCGAGCCGCCAAGGGCCGTCAGCGGCGGCGCGGTCGACCAACCCGGCGGCTCGCAGAGTGCCTAGGAGCCGCGACGCGTTACTCGGGTTTACGCCCAATTGGCGGGCTAATTCGTTGGTTCCAAGGCCGTCAGGCGCGACTGCCAGAAGGTTGAGCAGCGTTGCCGCACGGGCAACTGCTGCAACGGGGCGCAGCGCGGTTGACTTCTCGTCCGATTGGCTTGTAGAGTCAGGAGACACGTTAGGCAATGGTATTGCCTACACGGCAACAATACAAGGAGCTTTAAAAATGTCAGCCAGCCTGCCCACCTCAGTCGACTATCTCGTAATCGGCGCCGGAGTCCACGGACTCTCAACCGCTCGCTCACTTGCAGAGCGCGGCGAAGAGGTTCTAGTAATCGACAAGAGCAACGTAGGCGCCGGTGCCTCGGGCATCGCCTGCGGCGTTGTTCGCAACAACTACTACCAGCCAGCGATGGCCGAACTGATGGCCGCCTGCGTTGAAATGTGGGAAGCCGACGCCGAGGCGCTCAGCTACCACGGCTCCGGTTACATCGCGCTCGGGCCTGAGTCGCAGCGCGGCGACCTTGAAGAGGTTTTCGAGCGCCAGCAGCGGATCGGCTACGACTCAGAACTGCACACCGGCGAGGCGGACGTGATGGCGCACATGAAAACGCTCTACCCCGACTGGCGCGCACCCGGACTAACCGTCTGCCTGCACGAGCACGTCGGTGGCTTCGCCTTCAACAAGGAATCGATGCACGGCCTCGCCAGCCTTGGCCGCGCCGCCGGCGCCTCAATCATCGAAGGCGTCGAAGTGACCGGCTTCGTGCGCGACGGCTCCGGCGCAGTTACCAGCGTGCAGACCAGCGCCGGTGAGATTGCGATCGGCAAAGAGGTCGTTGTTGCAGTTGGCCCGTGGATCGCCGGCATCTGGGAGATGCTTGAGCTTCCGGGCCGGCTAGACGTGCGCCAGCCCGACGGCTCGCTGGCCGAAGACCTGCCGATGTGGACCTACTGGTACCTGCAGGAAGGCGAGCTCGCCCTGCCACCGGAGACGCTGAACACGGCCGACGGCAAGCCCTCGGCGGTGCTTCACGTTGATAGCGACGCGCCGCTCCACGATGACAACGGCGGCCTGATTACCGACGAGCCGTGGGGCGTCTACTTTAAGCCCGACCGCACCACCGTTCAGGGCGGCGCAGCGCCGATCCAGCTTGGTAACGAGTTTGACGTTGATCCCTACCCGACCGGAAGCGTTGACGATGGCTTTGCCCGCATGTGGTCGGCCTCGCTCTCGCACTGCCTGGAACGCTTTGAGGGAACTAGCTCGAAGTTCATCGACACCCGCTCCGGCGGCGTTGGCGCCTTCACGGTCGACAACTTCCCCGTCTTTGACCGGATGGCGCCGAATGTCTTCGTCGCCGCCGACTCAAACCACGGTTACAAAATGCTCGCGGTAGGGCGTGAGATCGCCAGCGTGCTCGTTGGCGAGCACTCAACGCTGCTGACGCCGTTTAGTTACGAGCGCTTCTCAACCGGCGACCTGCACCCGGTGTCCAACAGCCCTTACCCCTGGAGCTGATTTAAACGCCGCTGCCAGGTGGCCGCGCGGACCGCGTCGCCCGCCGCTAGTCCTTCGGGAACCCACCCGCTGACGGCACGGATGCCGTGGAGCGAGCCAACCAGCCAAACCTCGCGGCCAGCCAGGTCGGCCGGCCGAGGCAAGAAAAAGTCAACCTCGACGCCATCCTCTGCGGCGATTTTTAGCAGCAGGCGGCGAGTAATCCCCGGCAGGACCGGTGCATCGTCTGGAACTGCGCAAAGCCTCTCCCCCTGCCACCACAGCAGGCTTGAGTAAGCGCCTTCGAGCAGGTAGCCGTCGCGGTCGCTCAAGACCGCCTCGCCGGCGCCGTGCTCGCGCGCCTGCGCGCGCAGCCCGTCAAGCAGCTCCAGTTCCGGACCCTTGCGCTGGGGCAGCAGGCGCGGGTCGGGCTCCTCCATCAGCCAGGCAACGACGCTCGATTCGCGCGGCGGAGCGGAGCGCAGCGCCAGCGTTAGCTGGCCGCTAGCGAGCAGGTCAACACGCGGGAACCAGCGGCCGTCTTGGGGCAGTAGCGGGTTAAGCGCATCCCAGGCCAGCTCCAACTCAGCAACGTTCCCAAGCTCCGCTGCGCTGCTAAGGAAGCGATCGCGGTGAAGATCGGGGCCAGTCGTCGATCCCTCCTCAATCAGCCATGAATCGGCAACGGCAACCGCGCCTGGCGATGGCTGCGCGGGCTGCCAGCCGCCACTTTCGCTGCTCCAGCGGTAGTTGCTGCTCACTGCGCCGAAGCCAGCGGCGCGGCCGAGCCGATCGTTCCCCCGGCTGCCTCAACGAGCGTCCGCGTCTTCAGCAACATCTCCTCGTACTCAGCCTCAGGGTCGGAGGCGGCGACGATCGCGCCGCCAGCACCGATCGTGGCCCCCTGCGGCGTCGCCACGAGCGTGCGAATCACAACGCTGAGGTCGGCGCTCGTGTTGACCGAGAGGTAGCCGAGCGCGCCGGAGTAAATACCGCGCGGGCGATCCTCAAGCCGATCGATGATCTCCAGCGTGCGTAGCTTCGGTGCGCCTGTCATTGAGCCGGCAGGGAAGCAGGCGCAGACGGCGTCAAGCGCGGTGGCCCCTTCGCGTAGCTGACCGCGAATGATCGAAACCAGTTGGTGAACGGTCGCGTAAGACTCAACAACCATTAGTGCGGTTACGTGCACGCTGCCAAGCTCGCAGACGCGGCCAAGGTCGTTGCGAACAAGGTCGGCGATCATCAAGTTCTCGGCGCGCGCCTTCTCGTCGGCTTGCAGCGCCTCGGCGCGGCGGGCGTCTTCGGCTGGGTCGCTGCTGCGCTCGCAGGTTCCCTTAATCGGCTTTGACTCAGCGACGCCGTCGGCGCTGATGCTAAGAAAGCGTTCCGGCGACGAGCTCAGTACCGAAAGCTCTCCGAAGCGCATTAGTGCTGCGTAAGGCGCGGGATTGGCGGCGCGAAGGCGGCGATAGGTAGGCAACGGGGCGATCACTGCCGGGCTGGTCAGCTCGGTTGTCAGGCAAACCTCGTAGCTCTCACCCTCCTCAATCAGGCGCCGCGCCTGTGCGATCCGGCCCAAATACTGATCGCGATCCTCACGCGCGGTGAATACGGTTGGCGCGGGCGCGGGCGGCGGCCCGGGCGCGGCTTCTACGCCCAGCACGCGCAGCGCGTCGGTAGTGCTCTTAAGCCACAGTTCGGCCGCCTGGGCTCCGTTAGCGTCAGCGAGTGCTAGCAGGTGAACACGCCGCTCGTGGTGGTCGAAAGCGATCACGCGGTCGCAGAAAAGCAGGCCGGCGTCAGGGAGCTCTGAAGCGTGCGCTTGTTCGGCGCCGCACTCAGCGCCAAGTTCGTAGCCGAAGTAGCCAGCAAAACCGCCGATGAAACCGAACGGCAGCTTTGGCCCCTCGGCGCGCAGCAGCGCTAGCTGCTCGGAGCAGTAATCAAAAATCGAGCCGGCGCACTCAGCGACGCTGCCATCGCTGCGCTCTACGCGAATGCGCTGCGCTGCGCTGTCAGCGGTGACGATCTGGCCGAGCGGCCCGTCGGCCGTCGCAATGAAGGAGAAGCGAGCAAGGCCCGGCTCTGCGCGAGCGCTGTCAAGCCAGATTGCGTGTTCGCGGTCGCCGTAACGCTGCTCGAAGACCGTCTCAGGCTCGCACCACTCGCCAAGACGAAGGTGGTGCACGTTAACGCTGGCGGCCTGCTCGGCGATGACCGGCGGCGCCTGCGGCGCAGGCGGGTTCGATCGCGGCCGCTCGATCCGTTCGAGTGAAAGCTCGCGGAAGTTCTTGATCAAGCGCAGCCCGTCCTCAGTGCAGACAGACTCGGGGTGGAACTGAACGCCCCAAAGCGGCCGCTCACGGTGCTCAATGCCCATCACGACGCCACCGCGACTGCGCGCCGTCACGCGCAGCTCAGGCGGCACTTCGCTCACTACCAGCGAGTGGTAGCGGACAGCCATGAACGGCTGCGGTAGCCCAGCGAAAAGCCCCTCCTGCTCGTGCTGGACGGCGCTGAGGCGGCCGTGGTAAAGCTCGCGCGCGTAGTCAATCGTGCCACCGTAAACGTGCGCCAAAGCCTGGTGGCCGAGGCAAACACCGAGCACCGGAATCCCGGACTGATTAAGCGCGGCTAGCGAAATGCCCACGTCGCGGGCATGCTCGGGCCGTCCCGGGCCAGGCGAGATGACGACGTTGTCAAACTGCTCGCTGGCGATTAGATCACCCCAGCTGGCCTGATCATTGCGAACCACTAGCGGCTCTACTCCGTTGACCTCCCCGAGCAGGTGGAAGAGGTTGTAGGTGTAGGAGTCGTAGTTGTCAATCAGCAGGGTGCGCATCGCATTTTGGCGGCAATAACAAGGCCGCAAACTAATCCTAACCGCAACCAAGCTGCGCACTGGCAGCGACGAATGCGGTATAAGTGGCGATCAGTGATTTCGGGGGAGATCCAGTGAGCAATTACGGCCGCAGGCGCGGTTTGTTAATCGCAGTCACGGCGTTCGCGCTGGTTGCGCTGGCGGCCCCAGCTGCCAGCGGCGCCGGCCAGTGTGATGATTTCGACAAGTCGATCTGCTTGCAGCCGTGGCCGAGCAACCACTTCACGAAGAAGGACAAGACGACGCCTACCGGCCTGCGCCTAAACATCCTGCGCTCGAACATGCCGGCCAGCAAGGCGAGCGCCGACAAGAAAAGCGTCCACATCGACCCAACCGACATCAATCGCGCCGACGGCTTTAGCCCGGGCAGCTCGATCAGCGTCCGCATTCCCGGGCTTGACACGCCAGCAGCGTTTGCCGCCAGCAAGCTCGTGCCGATCACCGACATGGCGCAGTACCTCGTCGCCAGCGCCCCCGCCGTGGTGATCGATGCGGTGACCGGCCAGAGGCAACTGATTTGGGCTGAGCTTGACTCTCAAGCTGGGTCAGCGGCAAACACGAACTTGATCATCCGCCCGGGCAAGAACTTCCTTGAAGGGCGACGTTATATCGTCGCGCTGCGTTCGTTGAAATCAGCGAGCGGAGCGAAGCTTTCAGCGCCTGCTGCGTTTGCCGCCTACCGCGACAAGAAGACTGGCGGCGAGCGGCGCGCAGCGATGGAAGACATCTTCAAGCGTCTCGCGAAGGCGAAGATCGCGCGCAACAAGGATCTCTACCTTGCTTGGGACTTCACCGTTGCCAGCGAGAGGTCACTCAGCGCGCGCTCGCTCAGTATCCGTGACGACGCGTTTGCCAAGCTCGGCGACCGCAACCTCGCCAATCGCAAAATCGAAGGGAATTCGCCGCAATGGAAAGTTGACAGCGTCGAAAACTTCACGGTTCAACAAGACCCAGACAGAATGCGCCTGATCAAGGGCACGTACACCGTTCCTTGCTACCTCAACAAAGCCGGCTGCCCTCCAGGGTCAGCTTTCAAGATTGGTAGCAACGGCCTGCCGGCGGCGATCAAAGGCAACACGATGACCGCCCGATTCCTCTGCAACATTCCCCACTCAGCGAAAGTAAATGGGGTGGTCACGCCGCTCGAACCGACCACCTACGGCCATGGACTCTTGGGTGAGTACACCGAGGCGCAGAATTCGCGCAACGTGAAGCAGCTCGGGCAAGAGAATGGATTGATTGTCTGCGCCACCGACTGGAGCGGCCTGGCCGAAGAAGACCTCGGCAACTCGGTCAAGATTCTGCAAGACCTCTCGTTCATGAACGAGCTGGCAGACCGCAGCCAGCAAGGCTTCCTCAACCAGATGTACCTCAGCAGAATGGCCGCCCACCCGCAGGGGCTGACAACCGACGACGCGTTCAAAATTGATGGTGTCTCAGCACTCAAGCCTGGCTACGTCTCCTATTACGGCAACAGCCAAGGAGGAATTTATGGCGGCGCTCTGACGGCGCTCTCGCCCGACATCACGCGCTCAGTGCTTTACGTTCCGGCGATGAATTATTCGACTCTGCTCACGCGCAGCGTTGACTTTGATGACTTCGCTCAGTTCCTTTACCTCAGCTATCCCGACACTAAAACCCACCCGCTGATCTTCTCGATCATGCAGATGCTTTGGGATCGCGGCGAACCAAACGGCTACGCGCAGCACATGACTACCGACCCGCTTGCAAACACGCCCGCTCACCGCGTGATGATCGCAATGTCATTCGGTGATCACCAGGTAGCCAATGTTGCTACTGAGGTGCAAGCAAGGACTATTGGTGCGAAGGCTTACAGGCCGATCGTTGATCCCGCTGGTCGCTCGCCCGACGTTACGCCCAGCTACGCAATTCCAACACTGGGATCACTGCCCCGCGATGACAACGCCTTCTTCGTTTGGGACATCGGGCCACTAAGGCCAAAGGATGGTGGCGGCACGCTGGGGACTCCAGCGCCGCCGACTGGCAACCTTCCGCCACGCATTGGCCAAGACCCGCACGACTTTGTGATTCAAACCTCACCAGCGATTCGCAAGCAGATTGGCGATTACATCCGCCAAGGCGGAACAGTCACTAATGGCTGCGCCGGCGGCCCATGCCGAGCAGGTGGCTGGAGCGGACTTTAAGCAGCCGGCTAGCGCGGCCAGCCGTTAGCAATCAGAACAGGCGTGCCCTGACTGGTGAACTGCGCCAAGCGCTTCAAAGTTGAGTTGCGCAGTCGGATGCAGCCGTGCGAAGCGGCGCTCCCTAGCGGGTCGGCGAGCAGCGAACCGGAGCGGCCATGGATTGCGACTTGGCCGCGGCCACCGTCGTAGTTTTGGAGAACGTCAGAGAAGGCTGTCAGCGCGAGCGCGAACGGGCCAACGTTCGCGCCTTGCGGTGATTGCACACGCTCGTAGATGGCGAAGTTTCCGCGCGGAGTCGGCGTTGAGCGCTTGCCCACTACAACGCGGGTCGTGAGGACGCTCTTGCCGGCAACGCGCAGGCGCAGCTTGCGCGCACGAACTGAAACTTCAACCCGCACGGTCGTCGTTGAAATTCGCGCCTTCGTGGCGCGGACCCAGCCAGCCGAGCCGTTCGGCCTCTTAGGCAGCAGCAGCTTCAGCCAAAGCCGTCCCTCGCTATCGCGCTTGGACGCGGCGATCAACAGCACGGTTCGGCTGCCCGTCCATTCGGTATAGGCGCGAGCGGTGGCCAGCGCTTTGCCCGCTGCGGGCGTGGGATAGACCGAAGCGTCGTCGATTAACGTCGCGACCGAGGCGAGCCGGGCGCTAGGGGGCTGCGGATCGGCCGGTGCGGTAGCCGCTGCAGCTGCAGCGGGAGTGGCTAAAGCGGCCAGAGCAGCAGCGAACGCGAGCCCGCGCGCGCGGACGATCCGGTCAACCAAGCTGCGGCGATCCATAGGCGAAAAGAGTAGCGATTCTCGCTGCTCACGGGTGTCGTTTCACTTTTCTACCGCACGCTACGCTGCCAGCTATGACGACGATCGACCCCGCACTCGCCCACGCCCTAAACGTGCGCCTGGTTGACCACTCGCAGCTTGGCGCAAGCGCGGCTGACCACGCCGTGATCCAAAGCTCAACGCTCGCCGCGTTGCTTGATGCCAAGTACGACGGCGACGTGACAATCGGCGAGCTGCTGGCGGCCGGCGACCTCGGGCTTGGAACGCTCAACGGCATCGATGGGGAGCTAATAATCGTCGACGGGGAGGCCTGGCAGGCCCCAGCCGATGGCGTAATTCGGCGCGTAGCCGACGATGAGCAGACGCCGTTCGCCGTCGTCACCCGCTTTATCACTGACGAGATGATCGAAATCAACGCCCCGCTCGAGCACGCCGAGCTACTGGGGCTGCTCGAACGCCACGCGCCCGAGGCCAGCGGCTGCGACGCGGTCAGGATTGATGGCAGCTTTCCCTCGCTCCACCTGCGCTCGGTCCACCGCCAGCAGAAGCCTTACCCGCCGCTCAGTGAAGTTGTTGCGGACCAGGTCGAGTGGCACTACGAAGACCTGCGCGGCACGCTTGTAGGCTTTCGCTTTCCGCACGCCGCCGATTCAGTCGAGATGGCCGGCCATCACCTCCACTTCATTAGTGACGACCGAACAAAGGCCGGTCACGTGCTCGAATGCTCGGCCGGGCCGGCGACGCTGCGGATTGAGGCGGTCGGCGAAATGCGGCTGGAATTGCCACCAGGGGTTGAGCTACCTAACTCCGCCGACGCGTCGGCGGGTAGAGCGCTGCGCAAGGCTGAAGGTTCGGGCTGACGATGTTGAGCAACTTGATTGATCTGCCCCGAACGCAGTAGCGCCCCGGTGCAGCACTGCACTGAAGTGCAGGCGACCGGGGCGCGCAGAGCGTCACCCGCCGTTCGGCGGGGTGGCTAATTGCTACTGAAGCACGGTTTCATCCGGCGTCAACCGCTGCATAATCGTTGGCCAGCGAACTGCCCTCGGTGCACCCTTCTTTGGCTTCACCTTCGCTTTTGCGGGGCAATTGCCAGGCTTGCCGAGCGCGAACGGGCCGGCAATCGCCGTTACCGCTTTATTGGCCGAGCTGACCGACGCCGTTACAACCGTCAGGATCGGCTGGATCGTCGAGTTCGTCGTTCCCGGCAAGTTGTCGCATAGCGGCGTGCCGATTGAAAACTGACCGGTAACGATGCCAGCACCGGCGCTGAACAAGCCAACGCAGTTGATCCCTTGACCGGGCAGCTCACCGCTGCACGAGAATGAGTCGCTTGCAACCGCGTCGCCCTCGGCTGTAACCGGGAATACCTCTGTCTCGTAGGCCTGAACCTCGTGGCCAGGTACGAAGATTGAGTAACCGGTAATTGGCTTTTCGCAGCGGAACCGGTAGTTGACGGCCGACAGGTCGGTGTCGTCGGGGTCGTCGGTACCCGGCTGGATAAAGCCGCTACAGACCTGGTTGTTGTCGTTGACATCGGCGCGCGACTGCGTGGCGCCATTTGTCATCAGCAACGCGTAGGCGCCGGCGACGAGCAGGGCAAAGGCAATGCCGAAGGCCAGTGCACGGCGCTTGTTATGGACGATGGTGGTCAAGGAATCCTCCGTTATTAGAGTGGCCGTGCCTTCTGCACAACCTTCATCAAGCGCAGTTTGCTGCCTGGCAGCGCGACTGGTGTAAACGGGGCGTTGTCTGCGCGTGAAGGTCTTGTGACCGCTCTGCGCCGCTTGGCGCTGCTCAGTCGCCGCCGGCAGCGGGCGCGTTGGCAAATACGTCGGCGTTAAAAGCCTTGACTTTTTTGTCGGCGGCCTTGCCAAGCGGGTCAAGGCCGAAAGCAATTTCGATTGTCTTTAACAGTGAGTAGTAGTTGTAAGAGCTGTTAACAGTTGCGCCCGCGGCGACGTACGGAGATAGAACGAGCGCGCCTGCCTTCGCCTCGGCCTGCGCCGACGCCGACGCAACTTGGTCGCTCGTAATCACGATCATCCCTCCGTCGGCGTATGCGTCGGACGCAAGGATTGAGGGAATGATCAGTTTCAGCCAAGTGTCAGCGGCTTCCAGCCCGCCAGTTCCATCAGGGCAGCCAGCAGCGTTGCCATCATGGCAGGCGTCGGGGGCGATCAAGGAGAAAGCGGGCGTATCTTCAAGCGTCTTAAGGTCCGGCGCCAGCCGGTCTAGCCCGACAACGCCGGTGCCGCAGTCAGGGGAGTCAGTTATCGAGGGAAAATAGACGAAAGGATTGCGCCAGGTCATGTAAGCGTCGCCCGGGCGCGGCTTGGCAAAAGGATCGTCGGAGCCCTTTGGTGGCCGCCTACAGCTCGTTACCCCACTGGCCACGTCATTACCGATTGACTCGAAGTAGCCCTTCCAAACTAGTGCCGCACCGGTCATCTGATCGGGCAGCGTTTTTGTCTGCGCCGGGTAAAGGCAGCCGGTACCGGCAACAAGGCCACTCTTGGAGTTGATCTTGCCTGGCTTCAGTTCAGCAAACTGTGGGCAGTTGAGCTCTGTCGCCTTATTTGAGGGCTGGCCGCTAATCAGCGCGATTGAATTCGCGAGGCCGGCAGCCGAGACCGTCTTAAAGCCGCTCAGCAGCGTGCCCTTCTGCCGCAGTTCGCCGCCAAGATAATCGGCTTTTGCTGCGCGCGCTGCGCCGGGGCTGCGCGCCGCCGCGGCCTGACCGTAAAGCTCATCACTACCGGGCCCGGAGAGCGTCACAACCCAGACGTGCTTCAGAGGCGCCGCTGAGGTTACGGTGGTGGTGGGCGTGTCGGTGCCCCCGCCGCCGCCGCCACCGCCACTATCAGGCGTCGTTCCAAAGTCGCTAGCCGTGGTCGTCGTGGTACCAAGGTCGGTTGTCGCAGAGCCATCGCCCGACGACGAAGCTGTGTCGTCGCCCAGTGGCCCGTCTGCAAGCGGCCCCGGCGCAGCTGGAGCCTTCGCTTGCAGGCTTGCCGGCGCCGCGCCGGAAGCACTAGTCGTTGGCGCTGTCGGCCCAGCAACAACGCCAAGCACAACGCCTATTACTAGAACCCCGAGCACTGCCGCGCCAACGGTCTTCGGGCCGCCGAAGTCGACGCCAGCTAGGGGGAGGCCTTGCCAATTAGCCGGGGAAGGGCTGCCAGCAAGCGCTCCCGTCGCGGCTGCCGCGCCGATTAGTGGAGCCGCCAAGCCGCCGCTTGATTCAACCAGATTGTCGCCAGCCGCAGCGACCACCGGAGCCTGCGCGCTGAGCGGTAAGCGGGCTGCTTCAAGCGGGTCCAGCCGCGCAGCGCCGCGCCGCGCACCACACCCAAGGCAATAGCGCTGGGTACCGTCCATCGGCGCCGCGCACTGCGGGCAGGGACTGCCATCGGGGGCAAGGCGCGCACTGAACGGCTCACTCCTGCTATCGATGTCGCTCACGTCGAGAATTGTGCGATCTGGCGAGCAGTTTCGTGTGAACAGGCGGTGACGAGCGGAATTCTGCTCCAGCACAGCCGAAATCGCGTTCACGGCATCTTCACCTCGAGCACACCAGCAGTTCACATCCTTAAGGCCACGCCAGCGCACAATCCGCAGGCAACCCATTAAACGGCTTCGGCAGCTGCCGCGGTCAACTGATGAATACGAAAGGAATCACCTCAATGTCAAATCTTCGTCCAGTTCGTCTGTGTGTCGCACTCGCGGCAATCGCTGTGGTCGCCATTCCGGCGAGCGCATCGGCCCGGCCGCTCGCAACAACTTCCCGCGCTGTAGTAACGATGAGCGGCTCGACCTCGGTCGCCCCGCTCGCCGCGCTGCTCGCACGGGGCTACGTCAAAGCCAACAAGGGTGCCAAGTTCAAGCTCGCTCAAGGCGGCTCGGACGTTGGCGTTGCCGACGTTGCTGCCGGCCGTGTTTCGATTGGAATTTCATCGCGTGACCCAAAGTCAAGCGACCCTGGTGGCATTGTCTTTAACAAAATCGCTAAGGACGCGATGTGCGTAGTCACCAACCCAGCCAACCCGGTCGCCAACCTTTCGCAGGCGACGATCAAGGCGATCTTCGGCGGGTCGGTTCGCAATTGGAGCGACGTTCCAGGCTCATCGATCTCCGGAACCATTGACGTAACGGTTCGCACCGCCGCCTCGGGAACTCAAGATGCGTTCCAGAAGATTTTCATGGGCACCACCTCACTTACTGGTGCAGCATCGGCGAAGGCTTCAAACGGACTCGTCCAAAATGCGATTAAGACGAATAAGAACGCGATTGGTTACGTCTCGTTTGACTTCATCGCAGGCACCAATGCTGCCGCCTACAACGGCGTCGCTTGCAACCTGCGCAACGCAAAGTCGGGCGAATATGGCGGCGTTCGCAATTTCTGGATGGTGACTCGCGGAGAAGCCAACAAGGGCAACGCGATCACGAAATTCATCAGCTGGATCCAGAACAGCGCTGCAGCGGCGAAGATCATCGGTAAGGGCTGGGTACCGCTCAAATAGTGCTGGATCGGTTAAGAGAGCCGTGGACCGACAAGCGCGCCGGGCTGATGCTCGGCGCGCTTGCTTGTTTCGTACTGGCGGCAATCGTTTTCATGCTTGTCTTCGTGGCGATCAAGGCGTGGCCTTCATTTCAGCACAACGGCCTTTCCTGGTTTTCGGCGAAAGGCAACGTTGACCAGCAACTCGACGCGATGGTCAACTCGGGGCCCAACCCGTCGAGCGCCGATTACCAGCTCGGTGCTTGGCCGCTGATTTACGCAACGCTGCTCACAACCGGCCTGGCGACCCTGCTGGCGCTGTTCTTCTCACTCTTCTCAGCGATCTTTATCGTCGAATTCGCGCCCGAGCGGATCCGTCGACTGATCGTGCCAATCGTCCGCCTACTGGCCGCCGTACCCTCCGTGATTTATGGCCTGATCGGTATTCTTGTTTTGGCCCCGTTTGTCGGTAGCTCGCTGATCTCCGAAAGCCAAAAAAGTGACGTCCAGTTCGTAATTCCGCTGACCGGTACAGGCCTTGGCGTTGCCGTGATCGTGCTCGCGGTGATGATCACGCCGATCATGATCGCTTTCACCGTTGACGGGCTGCACTCGATCCCCACGGCTTGGCGCGAGGGAGCGCTGGCGCTCGGTGTCAACCGCTGGCGGGCGATGTGGAGCGTGACGGTCCGCGCCGCGCGGCCAGCGATTATTGCCGGCGTCGTGCTGGCGACGGCCCGCGCACTGGGCGAGGCGATCATGATCTCGATGGTCGCCGGGTCGAAGGGCTTCTCGCCCAACCCGCTGGACGGCCTTACCTTCCTTTTTGAGCCGCTACGGACGCTCGCCGCGACCGTCGTTGAAGACGCCGAATCGATTAACGCGCCCTCGATGCAGGCAAGCCTTTACGCGATGGCGCTGGTGCTGCTGGCAGGGTCGTTCTTCCTGTCGCTGGGTAGCTGGATCATTAAGCAGCCGCTGAAGAAGTATGGGACGCGCTCCTGATGGCTGTCCCGACCCGCCCATCAACGCAGTCTGCTGGCCTGCCGCCGCTGCCGCCACCACGCAGCCCGGGTAAGAAGCGCGAAGCCAAGAAGCGCCGCGTGAACGAGTCGGTCAGCACTTGGCGACTGACCGATCGAATTGGCTACGTGATTATGTGGGCGGCCGGCCTGACGATCTGCGCGATCGGCGTTGGAATCGTCGCCTTCATGGCCTTTAAGGGCGTCCAATACCTGCGGCCACAGTTGATATTCAGCCATCCAACCGTTGATGTGGACCAATCTGCCAGCGGCGGCTTCCTTGATCCACTGTTAGGAACGCTGCTGATCACGCTAATCGGCATCATCATTGCGACGCCAATTGCGATTGCCGCGGCGACTTGGATTGTCGAGTACGGCCGCCCGACCTGGCTGGCCCGATTGATCGACTCGGGGATCGAGATCATCGCTGGCACGCCCGACATCGTGATCGCACTCTTTGGCCTGGTGCTGTTCCAGCAAGGCATCTTCAGCTGGATGTCCTTTACAGCCGAGGGTGGCGCCGTCTTTGGTCGCTCCTTCCTGACGGCCGGCGCGATGATGTCGCTGATCGCGCTACCGATGGTCTTTGCCAACACTCGCGAAGGGCTGCAGGCTATCCCGGCCCACGTGCGCGAAGCTTCCTATGCGCTCGGCAAGACAAAAGCAGCGACTATTCGCCGCGTGCTGCTGCCGTCGGTTAAGGCAAATATTTCGACCGGCGCAGCGCTCGGAATGGGCCGGATCGCCGGCGACACAGCAATCATCGTCGTGCTACTTGGCGCTTCGCTGCGACTCGACCCAAGTGGCAGCGTCCCCGGACTCAACGTGCTCAAAGGCACCGGCGGAACACTCACAAGTTACGTCTACAACAACTCGCCAGCGGGCGAGGGTAACGCGGCGGAGAAGGCTTACGCGGCAGCTTTCGTGCTGCTGCTGATCATCATCGCTTTGAATTTCGGCGTCGACCTTATTGCCCGAAGCAGCGCGAAGACTGGATTAGAAACCTCAAGGCTTGGAGCCCGCTAATGATCGAACCGCATGACACGCAAATGCGCCCAGCCGAAGCTTCGGCCGACACAAACGGCGGCTCAATGCCGCCGCCAATCCGCCGCATCGCGCTCGATCAGCAGCCGACCGTTGCGCTGCCACCATCGCAAGACGCAGTCGCTGTTGCCAGCGGCAGCATGTCGGCTGCGGCGCGGCCAACGCGCGGCATCACGGGCCCACAGCGGATGTCAATCGACGGACTGAGCGTTTTCTACGGTGACAACGAGGCCGTAAAAAATGTCTCACTGCCGATCTGTCAAGGCGAAGTCTTGGCGCTAATTGGGCCATCGGGCTGCGGTAAGACAACGCTGCTGCGGACGCTCAACCGGCTGACTGAGCTGACCGCCTCGGCGCGCCGCGAAGGAATGATCACGCTCGACGGCACCGACATCGACATGCTCGAGGTGACCGATCATCGGCGCCGAGTGTCAATGGTCTTTCAGCAGCCGAACCCGTTCCCAATGTCGGTTTTTGACAATGTTGCTTACGCGCTGCGTGAACAGGGCAAGAAGAAGCCGAAGCGCAGCGTGCTTGAGCCTTACGTGGTCGACGCGCTGCAGCGAGCCGGCCTTTACGAAGAAGTCGCCTCGAACCTAGACCACCCGGCACTGCGACTATCGGGCGGCCAGCAGCAGCGGCTTTGCATCGCACGCGCGCTTGCGGCTAGGCCTGAGGTGCTGCTTATGGATGAGCCCTGCTCGGCACTGGACCCGAAGTCAACCAACGTGATCGAAGAGTTGATCGTTGAGCTGCGCAGTGAGCTGGCGATTGTGATCGTCACTCACAACCTCCAGCAGGCTTATCGCGTAGGCGACCATGTTGCCTTCATGTACCTCGGTGACTTGGTCGAATACGGCCCTACCGACGAGGTCTTTGACAACCCCAAGGCAGCCCGCACTCGCGACTACATCGGTGGCGCTTTCGGATGATCATGCAGCGCGCTCTAGCCGTGGTCGCAGTCACCACCGCAGCCGCCAGCCTGGCAGCTTGCGAGTCGACGCAGGAAACCAGCAAACGACTTTCAAAAAACGCCAAGAAACTACTGAACGCTGAAGGCCTGAAAGTGACGAAGCAGAACGGCCAGATCAAGGTCAGTTCAACCGAATCACTGAGCGACGCGAACGGCACCGCCGTAGTCGTAAATCTGAAGAACAGCGGTGCGACGCAACTGAACGTGCCGATCGCGATTGCTGTTCTTGGCAGGAAAAAGAAGAAGCTGATCGACAATTCGCTGGCCGGCCTAGACGCTTCACTTATCAGCGCAGCAGCAGTCGAAAAGGGCACGAGCTTCTGGGTGAATAACCAGCTGCAAACATCTTCCAAGCCGCAGAGCGTCAACGCAAAGATCGGCGCTAGCACGGAGCGGCCCAAGGGCCCGCTGCCCAAGATTCTGCTGTCGAAGTTAAGTTTTAAGACCGATGTCTCGGGGATTTACTACAGCGGGATCATCACCAACAAATCGAAGATCGTCCAGAAGCGGCTGGTTGTTTCCTGCGTTAGCCGCGTTGGGGGGCGCTTGAAAGCGGCTGGCCGAGCGATTGTCGAACGGCTGATGCCAGCGCCGACACCGAAGCCAACGCCAATTCGCGTCTACTTCATCGGTAACCCAACTGGCGGAGCGATGAGTTGTCAGGCACCACCCACCACGATCACGGGAGAAGCGAGCTAATGACCGACGATACGACTGTCAGCCCGACACTTGGCCTGCACGGAGATTCCTGCGCCACGTGCGGCGCAGCACTCAATACCGACCAACGCTACTGCCTGTCGTGCGGCACCCGTCGCGCCGGCGCCGGGCTGCCTTTTCGGCAGATCTTGGCCACCGACGTCGCTCCGCCCGCCACCGGCGTTTCGCCGGGCTCGGCAGCAGCCGCAAGCGACCCGAACCGCTCCTCGATGCCAGCGCTCGCATCGATCGCTTGTCTGCTGCTGGCGCTGGGCGTCGGTGTGGTAATCGGCAACTCGAAAGGCTCTACGGAGACGACGGTGGCGCCGACGGCCGCCGCCGGCACAGAGGCAAGGACCGACACAACGGCCACCGACCCCAACGAAAAAGCGGCAACGAACAAGAAGGCGTCCGACGACAGCGCTGCTAGCGCGGCCGCCTCGAAGGCGTCTAACCCGGCCCTGAAGCAGCTGGAGAGCCTAACGCCAGAGCAGTACCAGAAGCAGGCGCTGAAGTTGCCGAAGACGGTTTCAACCGGCGGTAAACCACCACCGAAGGACAATAAAGCGCCGGCAAACGGCGGCTCATTCGAGACGATTGGCTGATGACAACAATGTTTGAGAAGCTACGCAAGAAGCCCCACTCAACTGAGGTTCAGGCCCAGAACGGCTCTGGCTCGCCCGTGTATACCGATGTCCACGCGCGCCGCGATGAGCTTGCGGCGAGCGTCGCCGAGATGACCTGGGATCTTGGCGGCCTGACCTACGAGATGGCGATCCGTGACCATTTTCGGATCGACGTGCTGGTCCGTCGCGCTAGCGAACTGCAGGAAGTCGACGCCGAACTGGGCGAGGTTGAGCGCCTGCTGGCCTCCGAATATGAGGGGATCAGCGGGGGTTGCCGCGCCTGCGGCGCGCCCCACAGTCGCGGCGCCGTCTTCTGTTGGCAGTGTGGCAACCAGATAATCGCTGAGGCACAGAGCGCGGTGGTAACGGGCGTTACGGCGCCTGACGCTGCTCCGCCGCAGCCCACCCAAACGCCGCTGCAGCCGGCAGAGATTGAGGCTGTACCGCCGCAATCGCCGGCGCTGGAACCACAGACGCAGGTGCTGCCGCCGCGGATGCCGCCGCCGCCACGCTAAGCGCTAACGGCTGGACGCCAGCTTGCAGCGCTAGAAATTGATAGCAATCTGCGCGTATCTTTTGCCCGTAGAGGGTGTAGGTAACCGGGCAGGAAATAAAGAATTTGTCAGATCTTGAGGTTCTCTTTACCACCGTGTGGTTAGTTACTTTCAGAGCGTGATCGACGGGCAGTGCGACTGAGGTTGCGCGCGCAACGATTTTTCGCTACAATTCCTACTTAGGACATCGGATATGGAATCAACAATAAACATCTCATCTTCTCTGCCTGACGAGGTACGCGAGCCAACTACGGTCGCCGACCCCGTTGATCAGCTACTGCGGCGCGCGTCGCAGTATCGCTTGCTGCGCCCAAGCGAAGAGCTCGAACTCGCCAAGCGGATCGAGCGCGGTGACCTGCGCGCCAAGGAGCTGATGATCAACTCCAACTTGCGCCTCGTGGTTTCGATCGCGCGCCGCTACCAGGGGCTTGGCCTCGGAATGTCGGATCTTGTTCAAGAAGGCATGATCGGCCTGATCCGCGCCGCTGAGAAGTTCGACTACCGCAAGGGATTCCGCTTCTCGACTTACGCAACTCTTTGGATCCGTCAAGCAATTCAGCGCGGCCTTGACAACACGGCTCGCACGGTTCGCCTGCCGGCCAACGTAGCCCAGCAGACACGCAAGGTTGAGCGCGTCGCCGCCGACTTGGCAGCGAAGCTTGAGCGCGACCCGACAGCGGAAGAGATCGCAGCGGAAACCGGCTTTGAGCCGGACGAAGTTGAGCGCCTACGCAAGCTCGACACGAAGCCCGCGAGCCTTGATGCCCGCGTTGGTGAGGACGATTCAGCGAGCCTTGGCGAGCTGCTCGACAGCGACGCACCGACGCCCGAAGAGCAGGTTGGCGACGATGACGTCTCTGAGCAGATTGACCGTGCGCTCGAAGAGCTCCCGATCGCTGAGCGCCAGATGATTGAGCTTCGCTTCGGTCGCAGCGGCGAGTCGCCGCACACGACTGCGCAGGCCGGCCGGCGCCTAGGCGTCAGCACAGCTGAAGCGCAGCGGCTTGAGAAGCGTGCGCTTTCGCGCCTCGCGACGCTCGAACGCATCAACGCGCTGCACGACGCTGCCTAGCGCCGCTACTGAACAGCGCTTAGGTGCGACGAACTGTCGCTAACCGTGAACCGTTACCGCCACGCTGCGGCTGCGACCTTCCGCAAACGGATGATCCGGCCGTGGCGCTACGCGGACGCGGAAGCGGTAGTTCACTGTGCGACCAATTGTCGCCGTGAAGCGGTAACTGGAGCGCCAACGCCCGCTTCGATCGCATCGCAGCCCTTCTGTTTTAACCGGCTGCCAAGCGCGCCGTAGCGGGTTGTAACCCTGCAGCTCAAGCTCGCGCCCCTTCTTCGGGAGGTTGCCTCCAGCAACACGGCCAGAGAAGCGCGCTACCCCACCATTTCGAAGCGAGCGGCGAGCGACGTGGATTGTGACCACCGCCGGCACATCGATGCGGAGTGAATTGCTGCTGGCGCCGGTACTGGTGACGCTCTGCTCGGCAACGAGTTGCAGCGACCGACTAGTGCTAGGCGCGAACGTGATGCGGACGCGGCCATCGCCATCGCTTGTTCGCAGCGCGCGCGAGCGCCAGGCGCCGCTGCCTACTCGCTCGCGCAGCTCAACTTCGGTGCCGACCATCGGCAGGCCGCGGCTGTCGAGCAGCAGCCCTTCGACGGTCGCCGACTTGCCAAGCCTGACGGTCAGCTGATCTAGTGCAGCGCCGCGCGAACCCGGCAGCGTTGCACGCAGCGTTGGGTGCATTCGCAGCGGTAGCGTTATCAGCCCCGGGCTGCCATCAGCAAATTGCGTCACGGTCCCCTCGTTACCGGCGCAGTCAACGACCTGAAAACGCGCCTGATATTCGCCTGCCGGGAGGCGATCATCGGGAACGAGGCCGGATACCGCGCGCGATTCGGCGTGGCCTTCGATCTGCTCCCAGCTGCGCTGGCCGACGCGGCGCAGCTCAAGCACGGCCGAGGCGATGCAGCCTTCGTCGACGGCGGCGGTTAGGCGGCGTGGGTCACTGGCCTCGGGGCGCACGAGCGAGCCTGTTGGGCGATGCCGGTCGATTCGGTAGCTGAGCGTCTGCGGCGCGCTGACGTTGCCGGCGACGTCGACGGCGCGAGCGCTGACGGCGTAGATGCCGTCGTCGGCGAGGCTGATTGAGGCGCTAGCGCCGCGCACGCGCTGCGGCGGTCCGTCGTCGACCTTGTACTCCACGTAGCCGCCGCTTTCGGTCGGCTCAGAATCAGGCGCGGCGCCCATCCCTGAGAGCGCGGCTTGATCCGTCGCCCGCGCAAGAAGCTCGATTGGCTTTGGGAACCACTCCTCGCGGCGCGGCTGCTCGCCGGCCGCCGGCGCAAGCGCAAGCGTCGGCGCGCTGCGATCAATTCCAACCTCGCTGCGGCCAAGTTCGCCGGAGGGAACGCCGGCGCCACTGATTGCGCGCGCAGTGACGGTCGTCGTGCCCTCCGGCAGCTGGCCAAGGCTTACGGTCGCCTTCTCGCCGCCGACGCTCGGCGCAGAGCCCGGAGCAGCGGCGTCGAGCGTGACGGCATAGCCGGCAATCCCTGACGGGCCCTGCGGGGCGCTCGGCGAAGGTGCTAGCTGAACCGAGGCCGCTGTTCGCCCGTCGCTCCAGCGGCCCACTCCGGCCAGCTGCGCGGAGCCGGGCACGACCGGGTCGTACCGCAGCGGCGGCGACCAAGCGCTTGGCTGCCCGGCGCGCAGCGCGTCGCTGGCGGTGACGCGCGCCTGCCACTCGCCAGCAGCCGGCAAGTTGAGGCTGAGCGCCGTGGCGGGCGCGGCGGTGCCCGACCGGCAGTCGGCGCCATCGGTGCGGCAAAGCTCCCAGCTAAGCGACCTCACGCCAGAGCCACCGGCGCCGTCGCTGGCGTCAATCGCGAGCGCTGGGTTAGCGTCGGCGCTCCAGCCGCCACCAGCGCTTCGCTCCGGTCGCGCAACGACCGGCGCAGTGTTGTCAACCTTGATCTGCGCCTGCTGCTCGGTCGCGTTGCCGGCCGCATCGACGGCGCGGGCGACGACGCCGTGGACGCCGTCGCTCAGTTGGCGCGTGTCGACCGTCGCGCCAGCGCCGCCGTTCGGGCAAGGCGACATTGAGTACTGATCACACTGATGCTCAACGCCAGCGACGCTGGTGCCATCAACACTGATCGCCGCGCTACGGATGCCCGCTGGGTCGCTGGCGTCAAAGCCGCTTGCGAGCGAGCCAGCGACCCAGCTGTCGCCGGATGCCAAGGCACCGCGCAGCGCACCTATCCCCGGGCCGCCATCATCACGGACCTGAAGAATTACGTCGCTGAGCGTGGTTGTTGCCTGAATCGCGCTGCGGCGGCAGCCACTGCCCAGCGCGCAGATCACCATTAGCCTCAGCCGCGTCGTCGACAGGCCTTCGAGCGCGATCGGGACGCTTGGCGCGCCGCTCCAAGCACAAGGAAAAGGAATTCCGCACCAGCGGTATGCATTGTCATCAGCGATTCCTGCGCGCCAGCCGTCGAGGTTGGCCGCAGCCTTCTGGTCATAGGCGGTCGCTTTCGCTCGCAGGCTCGTAATTACGCTGCCAGCCGGCGCCACGGCCTCAAGCGCGCCCCAGGTGAAGGCGCCTGCGGTGCCGGCGCCAAGACCGTTGCGAACCTGCATGCCAAGCAGGGGCACCGCCTCGCAGGAGCCGTTGGCGGCGACCATCGGGGAGCCGACGGCGACAAACGAGCGGTTGACGCCGCTGCCATCGCAGGCGCGAACCTCGTAACTGCCAGCGCGCGCGCCGGTCGCGAAGATAGCCATCGCCAGCAGCGTCGTGAGTAGGGCAAACGAGAAAAGCAAGGAACGAATTGGAATCACCCCCGCATTAGGCGGGAGCCAGCAAACTTCACCCCCCTTGCGCCTGCTTCAATCAGAACTCAGCCAACAAGGAGCCTTTTCAGAATGATCGCGAGCGGCAAGAAAGCACCGGCCTTCAAACTTCCCGACGAGAACGGCGAGATGCTCTCGCTCAGTCATTTAAAAGGCCAGACGGTCGTGCTCTACTTCTACCCGAAGGCCTCAACGCCGGGCTGCACGACGCAGGCCTGCGGCGTTCGTGACCACCTTAAGGACTACAAGAAGAAAGGCGTGCGCGTGATCGGCGTCTCCCCGGACGCGGTCGCGAAGGTGAAGAAGTTCCACGACGCGCAGGAGCTCAACTTCACGCTGCTGGCTGATGAAGACCACGCCGTCTGCGAGAAGTACGGCGTCTGGGCCGAGAAATCGATGTACGGCAAAAAGTACTGGGGCGCGCTGCGGGCAACCTTCGTCATCGACGCTGGCGGCACGGTGCGCCACGTTATTGAGAAGGTCTCGCCGAAAACGCATGACGACGAGGTACTCGCAGCGCTGGCCGAGCTATGAGCGCCGCCGCCGCAATCGGGATGATCCGCCGATGAGTCTTCCCGCAGCAGTGATCTTTGACAACGACGGATTAACGCTCGACAGCGAGGAACTGTGGACGCAGTCGGAAAAGAAGCTCTTCGCCGCGCACGGAATCGAGTTCAACGACGAACACAAAATCGCTTTGCTCGGTAACTCTGGCCCCCACGCCGCGACAATCTTGGCGCGCGAGCTGGGCCGCCCAGATCAGGAAGGGCCGGCGCTGGTTGAGGAGATGAACCGGCTTGTCTACGTAGCATTGGAGGAGGGCTGCTCGCCGATGCCGGGCGCCGTCGCGCTGCTAACTGCCTTGGCCGAAGCCGGTGTGCCGGTTGCGCTGTGCTCAAACTCGCCACGCGGTTTCGTCGACCGCGCGATCGCGGCCGCGGGCGTTGAACACTTCTTTGGCACGATCGTCACGGCCGAAGACGTTCCCCACGGCAAACCGGCTCCAGACCCTTACCTTGAGGCGGCGCGCAGGCTTGGCGCCGCGCCGGCTGAGTGCGTGGCGCTTGAGGACTCACCACCGGGCGCTGCCAGCGCCGCGGCGGCGGGAATGATGGTCTACGTGATCCCTTCCTTTGACGACGCTGATTTCGCTGGCGCTGAAGACCGAACCTTTAGCTCGCTAGCCGACCCAGAGCTGCTGGCCGCGATCGGCCTTGCCGCTACCTAGCGCCGCTGGCAGGCCGCAACAAGTAACCGGTGGCGCGCGCCGTACCCTTGGCGAGTGAAGATCGCCGCAATCACCGACGCATTTCAGCGAATCTACGAACTGGCCGACAGCTTCGTTGACAGTTTCGCTCAGGTTAAGTTGATCCCGCTGCTGCTCGGGATGGTGGTCTTCATCCTTTACCTCTCGATGCGCGCGCTCGCGCTTTACAACACGCTTGGCGCCGCCTACCCAGACGAGCGGATCCCGTACCGCAACATCTGGGGCGCCTACATCGCCGCCTACGGCTTCAACAACGTTGTGCCCGCCCGCGGCGGCGACATCATCAAATTCTTCCTCGTCAAGCTCTCAGTGCCAGGGTCAACCTACCCGGCGATCGGCGCAGCCTTCGTCGTTGAATCGATCTTTGACCTGACGATCGCGATCCCCGTTCTGACCTTCGCTTTCACTGAAGGCGTATTCCCGAACACTCCCGAGCTGCCGAAGCTGGGAACGCTTGACCTTTCGTTTCTCTCGACCGACCCACAGCTAACGCTCTTCCTCGTCACCGGCCTCGCGCTGATGGCACTGGTCGCCTTCGCCTTTCTTTCGCGCCGCGTCGTCGCCTTCTGGTTCAACGTGCGCCAAGGCTTCACAATTCTGAGCGATTGGCGCCGTTACATACGTGAGGTCTGGCTGGTGCAGTTTGGCGGCTGGCTGCTGCGCTGCGCCGCCTTCTGGCTGCTGCTCGACGCTTTTGGGATCGGTGGCTCGGTCCGCAACGTGATGCTGGTGCTGGCGATCAACGCCGCGGCGGCGCTGGTGCCATTTACGCCCGGCGGCGCCGGCGTTCAGCAGGCGCTGCTTGTGACCGTCTTTGGCACGGCAGCGGTGGTCGCCGCCTACTCCGTTGGCCAGCAGGTCGCGATCGCCGTGATTTCGATCGCCGTCGGCTTCCTTGCGCTGCTGACGATCTTCGGCTTCCGCTCGTTTGGCGACGTGCGTAGAGCCGGCAAGGCGCACCGCGCCGACGAGAAGGCCGCGGGCGGGCGCTAGCGCAGGCCTTGGCGCGCTTCGCGCACGAGCGCGACGGCCTCGGGAAAGATCGTCGCCATAAGAGCGCGAATCTGCTCGGCCTGCTCAGCGCCGCTGCCTTGCACATTGAGGCGACCGATTGCTGCAACCGTCATCTCGACCGCCAGCTTGATCGCATTGTCGGCTCCCAGCAGGTTCTGCTGGCTTGACATCTGCTCAGCGAACTCAGCCATCCGTCGCTGTAGTTCTTCGGGGTCTCCGAAAATGTCACCAAGTCCGCCAGGGCCTTCCATGCTGTAATTCTAGCGATGACGCCGATCGCCGCAGGGATAGGAGTGCAGCTTCACTTTTTGAGCGCTGGAGAAGGGCAGCCGCTGCTGGCAATCCACGCCGTCGGCGGCAGCGGCGCGCTGCTTGCCGCGGCGCTTGAACCGCTCAGCGCGCGCGCCCGCGTGATCGCCTACGAGCGCCGCGGCTACGGGGAAAGCGAAGCGCCGGAGCCGTATTTAGCTACAACGGTCAGCGAGCAGAGCGCGGATGCAGCGGCGCTGCTGGGCGCGCTGGGCGCCAGCCCGGCGCTGCTCGTGGGGGTTGGCTTTGGCGCGCTGATCGCGCTCGACCTCTGCCTCCAGCAGCCCAGCCTAGTGCGCGCTGCGCTGCTGGTTGACCCGCCGCTCTACTCACTAGACCCTGATTCAACGCGCGCGCTGGCCGAGCAGCGCGGGGCGATCGAGGCGGCGCTGCTGGCCGGCAGCGAAGGGCAGGCAATAGAGGCGCTGGTAGGCCCGGCCGCTGACGCCGCGCTGCTGGCTAGCGCGCGGGCAAACAGCGGCGCTTGCTTTGCCGATTACGGCGGCCTTGCGAGCCTCGCGGTCACCGGCCGCCAGTTACGCGGCTGCGAGCTTCCAATCCGGATTCTCTCGCAGCCGAGCGCATCGGCGCCGCTTTCCCGGATCGCAGTAGAGCTTGACCGGCTTCTGGGCAACTCGGAGCTGGTGTTAGGTGGCGAGCTTGCGGCGGCGGCTGAGGCGCTGCTCGATTGATCGGCTCGGCGCGTAGACTTCCCCTTCGATGAGCCCGTTACTACCGCAGAAGAAGCCGCCCCGCCCGCCGCAGGATCCTCAGATAACGCTGGACTGGGAAGACGCCCACCGCAATCGCGCCGCGGCCTGCGCCTGGGCCGCTGGCCTGCTGACAATTGTTGGCGCAATGCTCTCGAGCTTCGCACTCTCTGGCTTGCCGACTTTCGACAGCAGCGCCGTCACTGCGCCCGCCGCAATGCTCGACCTGATTGCTGGCAATCCAATCCCACCGGGGCGGATAGCGCTTCAGGCCGAATGGCTCAGCAGCCGCCTGACAATGCCAATCATTGGCACCGTTCTTTACGGGATCGGTTCGCTGCTGATCTTCGGTGTGATCGTCTTTCTTTTCAAAGCGACGCGGGCGCGCAACCCTAGCTTGGGCCAAGCGACGCTGATCGCAGGAGCCGCTGGCGCGGTCGCCTTTGGCGTTGGCCGCACCGTTGCGCAGCTGAGCTACTACTTTGGCATCGCCAGCTTTGAGGGCGGCAACAACCTGCAAGCAACAGAGGCTCTGACGGGCGGGGCGTTTACAGCCGGGCAGGTGGTCTGGCAGCTCGGTGCGTTCGCGATCGGCTTCGCCTTCATCATGCTGGGGCTGAACGCAATGCGCGTTGGCCTACTAACGCGCTTCATGGGCGTGCTGGCGATGATCGTTGGCGTAACGTTCATTCTTCCGCTAGACCAGCAGGGCGTGCTGCGCGCCTTCTGGCTGGCGACGGTTGGCTTCATCTTCATTCTGCGTTGGCCGGGTGGCAGAATTCCGCCGGCTTGGATTAGCGGCAAGGCCGAACCTTGGCCGAGCATCGCCGCTGCGCGAGCGCAGAAGGCGGCCAGCAACGCGCCTGATTCAGCCCCCGCGCCAAAGCTTCCGCCGCTTGCAAGCAACGGCAGCGGTGAGGCTGAAACTGGCGGGCCGCAGCGCAAAAAACGCAAGCGCAAGCAGTAGTTGCGTTTGCTCGGCTAGGCTGCCGTGATGGCCCTAGAAACCGCTTCTGCTTCAACGACCGTTCTGATCACCGGCGCCTCGTCGGGAATCGGCTCTGAGATGGCCCGCGAGCTAGCGTCGCGCGGGCACAGCGTAACACTCGTTGCGCGCCGCGCCGACCGGCTTGAGGAGCTGGCAGCAGAGCTAGCTGAGAAGTACAAGATCACCGCAACCGTAATTCCCTGCGACCTTGGCGACGCGGTCGCCCGCGCCGAACTGATTGAAGGGCTAAGCGCGGGCCCGGCGCTAGCGGGGCTCTGCAACAACGCCGGTTATGGGATCAGCGGCAAGCTCGCCGCCAACGACGCCGACCGTGAGCGGCAGATGATTGAACTGAACGTCGTTGCTGTCCATGACCTAACCGTCCGCGTGCTGCCCGGAATGATTGAGCGCGGCACGGGTGCGATCCTCAACGTTGCTTCGACGGCGGCCTTTCAGCCGCTGCCGGGCTTCGCCAGCTACGCCGCGACAAAGGCCTTTGTGCTCTCCTTCTCCGAAGCTTTAAGCGCTGAGCTTTCAGGGACCGGCGTGAGCTGCTCGGCGCTCTGCCCTGGCCCGGTCAAGACCGAGTTCGCGAGCGTCGCTGGCAGCACGATGATGGAAGATTCGCTGCCCGACTTCACGCTCGTTTCAGCCGAGGAGGTTGCTCGCCAAGCGATCGACGCGATGGAAAGCGGCAGCCGCACGGCGATTCCCGGAATGGCGAACCAAGTTCAGGCGCTGCTCGGCCGCATTGCCCCGCGCTCGCTGGTGCTGCCACTGGCCGGCCGGATCAGCGGCAAGTAGAGGCCAGCTAGGCGCTGCGCGCTTCGCTGCGCATCTCGCCGAGGATTCGCTCCAGCCGCGGCTCGGCCTGATCATCAACGTGAGTCATCGCCGCCGCGACGGCCGGGTGGTGCTGGGCGATCGCGCGCTGCATCTCGTGCGCGACGGCGCGGTAGCTGGGGTGGCCTTCGCGGCCCGAGCGAAGCTCAATTAGCTGCATCGCTTCGCGCGCGTTGCAGTCAAGGATGAAACGGATCCGATAACCGAGGCAAAGCGCGTAAGGCGCGGCGTCGCCCTGGCCGCCGTCGGCGAGGCGCTGGTACTCAGCGGCCGACGCCTCAAGGCCACGCTTGTAATCGTCGGCCACGCCGGCCTGTGCCAGCTCTTCCGGTACGCCGGCGCCCAGCTCCGGCCCCAGCGTCTGCCACTGCACGGTGAGCATCCGGTGGCGCTGAAGATCGCGAAAGGCGCCGTAATCAGCGACGACCTCAAAGCGATATCGGACGGCCTCAAAGCCGCGGCCGGGGCGATGGCGACGGTTAGTGCGGCCGCCGACGAAATCAGCCAGCATCGCCGCCCGCTCGTCGCCGCTGAGCTGCTCGACGGCACTGCGGATTGAAGCCTCACTGGCGCGCGACTGCTCGAAGACCAGCGCGCAGAGCAGGTCCTCCTCAGTTCCGTCAACGTGGGTCAGCGTGACCGATGGCCCGGCGTCGGTGTCGTCTCCGCCACTTAGCTCCAGCCGCTGCGCCCAGTCGCCGCCAGCGGCGCTGCGCTGCTGTAAGTAGCCAATCCACTCGCCGCCGCGGTCGGCGCGCTCGACGCGCGAAACGAAGCTCGGCATCACTTGCTTGAGCGTCGAGAGCAGCATCTGCCCGTAGTCGCGCGCCTCAGGCAACGGGTGGGCGAGCAGATGGAGAATTAGCTGCTCGTAGCTTTGACCAGAAGCAAAGATCCCCATGTGCGAGAGAGAGCTGGCTGGCAGCAGGCCGCGCAGCAGGTCTAAAGCTTTCGCTTCAATCGCGCGCGCGTGGGCTCGCTCAGAAACACCGTCCGCGGCAGGGAACTGCTCCGATGCCCAGGCACAGACGGCAGGAATCGCCGCTGAATAGCTACTGAAAAGGCCGTCCATCGTCTGCTCGTACTCGCGGCCAAGCGCTGCGTCGCGGTAGTAGCGGTAGCCAAGCCCCGCGACCTCGCCGTCGTAGCGGATGTAGCGCGTTGACTGCTCCAGATAGGCGGCCAGCCGCGGCCGCTGGAGGATTTTTGTGAGCACGTTGGAAACCCACTCGCAGGCTACGTGCGCGCCGCCGAGCTGCGCTACCGAATCGTCTCCGTAACCGAGGAAAATCGTGTCGTAGAGCTCTGCAGCGCGCCTCCCTTCGTCGCGGTCCCAGTCGCCACCGCTTTCAGGCAGCGATTCGGCGAACTCGTCGAGGAAGAGGCGCCGCAGCGTGCCGTCGTAACGTGAGTAGCGAGCGAAGAGTGCGCCCTTGACCGTCTCGGGCAGGTTTACGAGCGCGAACACAGGCTCATCGAGGTTCGTAAAGTGTGGCTCCAGGCGGGCCGCTTCGGCTGGGGTGAAGCTCTCGGTCGGGTAGTTCACGGGAAGCCGAACCGTAGCGCGCCGAGCGGCGCGCTCGGGCTGCGCCGCCTAGCTGAGGCCGAGGCCGCGGGCGGCGCTGGCGACAAGATTGAAGACCGGCTGGGGAAAGATCCCCAAAGCGATCACGGCGGCCGCGAGCACTACACCGACGAGCGTTAGCTCCCAGCCAGCCCGGCTAGCTGCAGGCTCGACCTCAGGAGCGCCACCGGCGAGCACCGGCAGGCCGCTGGCAGCGTCCGTTCCAGGCTGCGTCGCGCCGCGCCAGATAGTCGCCACGACCGGCAGGTAGTAGGCCATCGAGACCACTGAAAGCAGCACTAACACTGCGGCCAGCCAAGCGTAATCGGCGGCAGCGGCGGCCTCAACAATGCGCAGCTTGCCCATGAAGCCAGCCGTCGCGGGAATACCGGCGAGGCTTAGCATCGAAATCGTCATCACGACCGCCAGCGCTGGCCGCTCTGTACCAAGGCCGCGCAGCGCCGAAATGTTGTCACCATCGGCCGTCTCGCGCTCGCGCGCGATCACGACGGCGAAGGCGGCAAGGTTGCCAAGGCTGTAGAGCACGAGGTAAGCGCAGATTGCCTGCACGCCAAGGTCGCTAACGAGCACAAAGCCGACGAGGATGTAGCCGGCCTGCGCAATTGACGAGTAGGCCAGCATCCGCTTCATCGAAGCTTGGCCGAGCGCGCCAACGTTGCCGACGACCATCGTGATCAGCGCAATCGCAATCCAAATTGGCCGCCAAGCTTCTACCGCTGGGCGCACAGCGACGTCGAAGAGGCGGATGATCACGCCGAAGGCAGCGGCCTTGGTGGCAATCGACATGAAGGCCGTGACCGGCGTTGGCGCGCCTTCGTAGACGTCAGGCGTCCACTGATGAAACGGCGCCAGCGAGGCCTTGAAAGCTAGGCCAACCGTGCACATTGCCACGCCGCTGAGGAAGAGCGGATCGGCCGCCAGATTGCTGGCCTCAATCGCCGCCGCAATCTCGCTGTAGCCGGTCTGGCCGGTGGCGCCGTAGAGCAGCGCGAAGCCGTAAAGAACGGTCGCTGAACCGACCGAGCCGATGATCAAATACTTAAGGCCCGCCTCCAGCGAGCGCTCTTCTCGCACGCGCGCAGCGCAGAGGATGTAGAGCGGCAGCGAGAGCAGCTCCAAACCAACGAAGGTCGTTACGAGGTCGCGCGAGGCGATCAGCACGAACATGCCAGCCGACGCCAACAGCATTAGTGAGAAGAACTCGCCGTGCGCGATCTCCTCGGCCGCTTGGTCGCGCCAAGCGAGCAGCGTTGCGACCACGCCGCCACCGCACACAACGAGCATCAAGATCAGCGTTAGTGGGTCAAGTTGCAGCGCGCCTTCGATCAGCACAATGCTCTGACCCCAGAGCGAGATTATCGAGCCGATCGCCAAGCCAAAGGTCGCCAGAGCGATCATCGGCACAACCTGAGTGCGAATCGACCGCGGGCCGGAAAGGCCGACGATCAGCGCAAGGATCGCGCCGCCGAGCAGCACAAGGAGCGGCGAGAGCCCAGCCCAATCGATGTTCGGCGCGGTAGGTACCGCGGCAGCAGCGAAGGAGAAGCTCATGGCGTCGCCTCCGTCGCCATGCTCGTCTCGGAGCCAGCAGCTTCAACCTGCTGGGCGGCGATGAGCGCCTTACTGGTGCCGTCCTGCGCTGGCCCCAGCGCGAACTGCGGATAGAGAGCAAGCGCGATGACCACCAGCAGCAGCGGCACCAGCACGAGCGCTTCGCGCGGCGTTAGCTCAAACGATTTGACCTTCTCGCCGACGCGGTGATGCATCGCGCTGATGTAGAGCCGCAGCGCATAGAAGGCCGCCAAAGCGACGCCGATTGCAGCGATAAAAGCGAAGGCCATCTTCGACTCGAAGGTTCCGAGCAGAATCATGAACTCAGCGACGAAGTTGGCGGTTCCGGGCATCGCTAAAAGCGCGAAGCTGAATACGAGGAAAACCGCGGCGAAGGCCGGCGCACCCTTCGCGATTCCACCCATCTCGGAGAGCTTCTCACTGCCACCGCTGCGCCGCGCGAGCATCGCTACGACGAAGATCAAAGCGCCGGCGACGATTGCGTGGTTGGTCGCTTGAAGCAATGCGCCATCGGCGCCGCGCCCGTCGAGAGCGAAGATCCCAAGCACGATGAAGCCGAGCTGGGCAATCGACGAATACCCAAGCACGAGCCGCGCGCTGTCAACGGTAAATGCCATCGCCGACCCATAGAGGATCGAAGCGACAGCGACAATCATGATCAGCTCTTGGTAACGAACCGCGGCGTCAGGAAAGAGTGGCAGCGCAACCTGCAGGAAGCCGTAAGCGGCGACCTTGCTGAGGATTGCCGTGAAGACTGCCAGCACGCCGATCGGCATGTTCGAATAACCATCGGGCATCCAGCCGTGGAACGGGAATGACGGCATCTTAATCAGGAAGGCGAGCGCGAAGGCAAGAAAGATCCAGCCCTGCGCGGTACTGCCAAGCGGCGTCTTCGCGAGCTCTGAAATGAGGAAGTTCGGCTCGCCACCGTTGGCCACCATCACACCGGCCGTGATTGCGCCAACGAGCATCAGCAGTGAACCGACGAGCGTGTAGATGAAGAGCTTTAGCACCGCGCTGGTGCGGTCCGGGCCGCCCCAAATGACGATCAGGAAGTAGAACGGCACCAGCATCAGGTCGAAGAAGATCACGAACAGAACGAGGTCCTGCGCGAGGAAGGCGCCCAGAACGGCTGTCTGGGCGAGCCCCATCAGCAGCGCGTATACGCCCGGCTTGCCATTGTCGGGCTCGTCAACGAGCGTCCAGATCGCTGAGGCCGTGAAGATCACCGCTGTTGTGGCCAGCAGCACGAGGTTGAGCCCGCTGACGCCTAGCGCGTAGTGGATCCCAAGTGAGCTAATCCAGAGATCGTCGGTTACGTACTGCAGCCCGCCAGCGGCGCGGTCGTAATCGGCCAGCAAGGCGATCGCGTAGGCCAGCACCAGTAGCGCGCCAAGCAGTGAGATCCAGCGCGCGAGCCGGGCGGGAAGCAGCAGCGCGAGCAGCCCAGCGGCGGCGGGGAGCCAAAGGATGATTGAAAGGTGGATCGTCACAGTCCACGAACCAGGAAGTAGAGAAGAACGACCGAAAGGCCGCCGATCACGAGCGCCGCGTAGGCACGGATCAGCCCAGTTTGAATTGCGCGCACTGCGGCCGAGCCGGCCTTAACGAGGCTCGAGCTGCCGCCGATGAAGGCGCCATCAACGACGACCCGCTCAAAGCTGTCGCGCGCCCACTGCCCAATCCAGATCACCGGCGCCACGACAAAGGTTGAGTAGAACTGATCGAAGTACCACTTGTTGATGAAAAGCTTGTGCAGCCAAGGCAGGCGGGCCTGAATTGCTGCCGAGGTGCCCGGCTTGCGAACCCAAATCCAATAGGCGCAGGCAAGGCTGACGATTGCGATCACCGACGAGAGGATCAGGCCAAATGTCTCAAGGCCAGGGTTGTCAGGCTCGTAGGCGACGATCGTGTCAGCGAAGGTCGGCTCGAGGAAGCTGCTGAGCACGTTCGTGACGCCAAACGGAAGCTGGACCACGCCCGCAATGACGGCGAGGATCGCTAGCGGAATCATCGCGTAACGCATTTGCCAGCTCTTCTCCGCGAAGTTGTGTTCCTTGCCAGGGAAGCCGACCTGCGAATCCTCGACCTCCTGAGTTGAGGGGTCGTCCTCGTCGCCGGTGTGAGGATTGGTGTGCTCGGCGGGGTGGTAGGCGTGACCGCTTTCAATCACCACCGCAGCTTCCTTGCAGGGCTCACCCCAGAAGGCTCGGTAGATCATTCGCCAGGTGTAGAAAACGGTGAAAGCGGCGCCGATGTAACCGGCCACATAAAGCCCCCAGTACCAGCCGCCGCGCGCGCCAACCTCAAAGAGCAGCGTGTCCTTCGAGAAGAAGCCGGAGAAAAGCGGGAAGGCTGAAAGCGCAAAACCGCCGGCGAGGAAGCAAACGAAGGTGAACGGCAGCGCCTTACGAAAGCCGCTCATGTTGTTGAGCGACTGGTTGCCGCCCATCGCTGAAATGATCGAACCGGCGGCCATGAAGAGCAGCGCCTTGAAGAAGGCGTGGGTCATCATGTGGAAGAATCCGCCGACGTACGCCGCGGCGCTAACGCCCATGATCATGTAACCGATCTGCGACATCGTCGAGTAAGCGATCACGCGCTTAAGGTCGGTCATCACAAGGCCGATGCTGCCGGCGATCAGCAGCGTCAGCGCACCGACGATCGCGCCAACCGCAGCCGCCGTTGGCGCCCACTCGAAGAGCACGTGGAGGCGGCCAATCAGATAAACGCCGGCCGTGACCATCGTCGCTGCGTGGATCAACGAGCTGACCGGCGTCGGGCCTTCCATCGCGTCAGGAAGCCAAGTCTGGAATGGAATCTGCGCCGACTTGGCGAAAGCACCGACAAGAATTAAGAGCATTGCGATCACTAGCTCCGGCGAATCCTTCTCAAACGCGGTCTGCGCGCCGGCGAAAAGCTGGTCGTAATCGAGCACGCCCATCGTCTTGAAGAGGAAGAGCGTTCCCAGCACGAGGCCGATGTCGCCGATGACGTTAATTACAAAGGCCTTCAAACCGGCCGCCGTTGCCGTGTCGCGTCGGTACCAGTAAGAAACGAGCATGTAGGAGGCGGCGCCAACGAAAGCCCAGCCGATGATCAGCAGCACAAGGTTGCCCGCCAGCACCAGCAGCAGCATCGAGAAAACGAAGAAGTTGAGGTAGGCGAAATACCTGACGTAGCCAGCGTCGGTCTGCATGTAACCGGCCGAGTAAAGGTGGATCAGCGTCGAGACGCCAGTCACGACGAGGATCATGAAGGTTGAGAGCGGATCGACGTAAAGCCCTAACTGAATCTTTACGCCGTCAACGTTTACGAGATTCCAAAGCGAAGTTGTTTCAACTCGAGCGTCGTGGGGCAGGGCCTGCAGCTTGACCAGCGTGAGCACGGCAAAAACGAAGGCCAGCGCGATCGCCAGCGTGCCGATCGTCCCGGCCGCGCGTGGCGAAAGCTTCTTGCCAAGCAGAGCGATCGTCAGCATTCCCACCAGCGGGCAGGCCAGCACCAGCCACGGCGTTACAGAGATGCTCACCCGTGCAGGTCCTTGAGCTCGTCAACGTCGACAGGCAGGCGGCGGCGGTAGAGCGCCACGATGATGCCAAGGCCAATCGCAACCTCGCAGGCAGCTATCACCATCACGACAATTGCGAAAATTTCGCCGGCGCCATCGCCCCACATCCGCGAAAAGCCGATCAGCGCCAAGTTGCCGGCGTTGAGCATCAGTTCGAGGCAAAGCAAAATTACGAGCGGGTTGCGGCGGATCGTCACGCCGGCGGCGCCGAGCGAAAAGATGATCGCCGAAACCAGCAGATACCAGTTAATGCTCATCGGTCGTCCTCGGCGGCCGCGCGGACGGGCTGCTCAAGCTCGCGGCCTTCGAACTGCGGTTCAGGAAGCGGCGTGGTTACGCCGTAGCCTGAAACGCCTTCTGCCATCGAACCGGTCGCGGCCGGGCTTGGAGTGTCAACGGCGCCGTGGCGCGGCGAAAGGTTGCCTTCATCTTCGGCGATGCCGCCGCGCCTTCCGGCCAGTGCAACGGCGCCGATCGCGGCAACCAGCAGCAGCATCGAGGCCAGCTCAAAGGCCAGCAGGAAGTCGGTCAGCAGCAGCTCGCCGATCTGGGCCGGGGTGCCGTAGGTTGCCGAGAGCTTCGCCCCCTCTGTGCCGAGCGAACTCAGCGCGGTGCCGAGAATCGCGATTGCCAGCTCGATAAAGATCAGCGTGGCGAAACCGATTGCTAGCGCCTTCTGGCGCCAGCTGGCGCTCCAAAGCTGGTCAGGCTTGTCGCCGCCGCCAACGTAGGCGACGACAAAGACGTAGAGCACCATCACCGCGCCGGCGTAAACGACGATCTGGGCTACCGCAACAAACTGCGCTTCGAGCAGCAGGAAGAGCAAGGCCAGCGAGATCAAGTGAACGACGAGCGAGAGGACGCAGTAGAACGGATTGCGCAGCACGACGACGCCGGCCGCTCCGGCCAACGCAAATCCAGCGAAAATGAAGAAGAACAGGAACGTCATCGTCGCCTGCGGCTATTCGCCTTCCGCCCTAAGCGGAGTGCGCTCGATCGGCTCTGCCATCAGCATCTCCTTAGTGAAGATCAAATCCGATCGGTTGGCGTCGGAAAGCTCGTACTCGTGACCCATCGTGATCGCGTCGAACGGGCAAGCGATCTCGCAGTAGCCGCAAAAGATGCAGCGCGAAAGATTGATCTCGTAAACGGCGGCGTAGCGCTCGCCAGCCGAGACGCGATGCTCCGGGGTGTTCTCGGCGGCGACAACGCGGATGCAGTCGGAAGGGCAGGCGGCGGCGCAAAGCGAGCAGCCGACGCACTTCTCAAGGCCACTGTCCTCAAAGCGATGGAGCATATGGCGGCCGCGGAAGCGTGGATAGACGGGAATTTTCTGCTCCGGGTACTGAATCGTGTCGACGCCCATCCGCAGCTGACCGAAGGTCGTCTTAAGGCCACGCAGCGTCTCGCCAAAGGCGCGGTAAAGCCCGCCAGCGCCGCCCGCTTTCTGCGGTCCGCGGACAATCTCGATGACATCTTTTTCTGGATCCCAGGCCATAATCAGACTCCTAGATTGCGACAACAATGATCGCGGTTATGAGGGCATTGAGCGTTGCCAGGGGCAGTAGAACCTTCCAGCCCAGTGACATCAGCTGGTCGTAACGAAGCCTTGGCAGCGTCGCCCGAATCCAGATGAAAAAAGTGACGAAGGCCAGCATCTTAAAGATCACGACGAAGGGGGCAACCCAGTGCGGCGGATCGATCCCAAACGGCAGCAGCCAGCCGCCGAGAAATAGCGCTGTCGCAAGTCCCGAGACGACGATCATGTTGAGGTATTCGGCGAAGAAGTAGAGCGTGAACTTGCTGCCGCCAAACTCGGTGTTGTAGCCGCCTGTCAGCTCCGCGTCGGCTTCCATCAGGTCAAAAGGCGGGCGATTGGTTTCAGCGAAGCTGGCGACCATGAAGACGATGAAGCCGAAGAACTGCGGCACGATGTACCACATTCCCTGCTGCGCTTCGACGATCCCTGTAAGCGACATTGTCTGCGCTGTAATCACGACGCCGATCAGCGCCATTCCTTGCGGCACCTCGTAGCTAATCAGCTGCGCCGCCGCGCGCATCGAACCAAGGAAGGAGTACTTCGAACCGGAGGCCCAGCCGCCAAGCATCACCGAGTAGAACGAAATCGCCCCGAAGGCGAATATGTATAGGGGGCCGATGCTGACGTCGATCCCGTAAAGCCCGGTGGCAGTGCCGAAGATGTCAACGACAGGCCCATAAGGGATCAGCGCCAGCGCGCCAAAGGCGGCCGTGATTGAGAGAATTGGCGCAAGCTCGAAGAGCCAACCGATCGCCGTCTTGGGGCGGAACGGCTCCTTGCTGAGCAGCTTGATGATGTCGGCGATCGGCGTCATCGCGCCGTAAAGGCCAACGCGGTTGGGCCCGTAACGGTTCTGGAAGCGACCGAGTATTTTGCGCTCCATCATCAGCACGACCGGCACAAGTTGAAGGCCAATCATGGCGAAGACGACGCTCTTGATGATCACCATCCACCAAGGCTCTATGTAGCCGACGAGCGCGAACGGGACGTCGATGTTCACGAACGCTTCACTTCAACCAAGGGGCCTTTGAGCAGCGCTGCGCTGCCCTGAGGAATCGAGGTCTGAAGGAAGACTGTCCCATCCGGCGCCCCGGCGCGGATCTGAGCGAGGCCATCGACCGAATCACCGTTCGAGGCGACGGTCACATTCTCGCCGTGGCTGATGCCAAGCCGCTCGGCGTCAGCGGGAGAGATCTCAACTCGCTGGCGCGGATGCAGAAAGGCCAGCGCCGGCGACGCCTCAACTTCAGGCGAGGCCCAGATTGAGCGGAAGCTGCCGAGGCGCAATAGGCCATTTGGAGAGGCAGCGACGGGTGGAGCGTCAAGCGTGAAGGGTGCGGCGGGAGCGCTCGGGAAGGAGGCAGCCGCTTCGCGCTCGCTCCATCGGATCCCAACGCCGCCGAGTAGATCAAGCGAAAGCCCGGCGTAGAACGGCACCTGCTCGAAGATTCGCGCGCTGACCATCGAGCAGGTAAGCGCCTTGGGGTCATTGCCGATTAGCGCAGCGAGCTCGGCCAGCAGCGCCCACTCGGCGCGCGTTTCGCCTTGGCGCGCGATTGAGCGGCGCAGGCGCTGGACGCGGCTATCAGGGTGGACGACAGTTCCTTCCTTCTCGGCGTAGGACTCAGCGGGGAAGACAATGTTGGCGTGCTCGAGCACGGCCGGGGTGAGGAAGGAAGCGTGGGCGATCACGGCGCTGGCTTTGCCCAGCGCGCGCTGCCAGAGCTCAGAGTTTGGCTGATCGAGTAGCGGGTCGCTATGGAGCAGGATCACGGCGCTAAGCTCGCCCGCGGCGAGTGCCTCGCCAATCTGCTGCGAGTCACGGCCCACCGTTGGCGCGTCAGCGAGCCCGATCGAAGCGTTCGGCAGCACGCCAACCTCGCGCAGCCCGCGCGAATTAGTACCGGAAGGAATCTCCAGCAGGCCGCCACCGTCCTGACCATCTAGCTCGAGCTGAGCGGCAAGGTTGAGCAGCGCACGGGCGCCCTCGTTGCCACGAGCGCCGCTGGTCAGGCGCTCGCCCCAAAGGATCACTACCTCTTCGCCGGCCTCGCGAAGCTGAGCGGCTACCGCCACTACGTCATCGGGGTCGGCGCCGGCGGCGGCGGCGAGCGAAGCTGAAGGCTGGCCAGAAAGTTCTGCGACGAGCGCAGCCGCAAAGGCTTCGCCGCAGCCCGGTGCAAAGCGGGCGCTATGGGCGGCGCGCTCGTCGAGCGCCGACGGGCGACTGGAGCCAATCAGCAGCTTCACGCCGTGGTGGCGAACGCCTTTGCGCAGCCGCAGATCAAGGATTGGCGCGTCGTCTACTGGCTCGCAGTCGAGCACGAGCACAGCGTGCGCGTACTGAAGGTCTGGAACCGAAGCCTGCAGCGTCGGCGCGTTCAGCGCCCGCAGCAGCTCTAAATCAAGGCCGCCGCCGGGCCGCGAATCGAGGTCGTAGGAGCCGAGCGTCTCGCGCATCAGGTGGGTCAGCAGCACGCCCTCCTCGTTCGTTGTCTCGCCGCCGACCAGCGCGCCTGTGTTGGCACCGGCGTGTGAAAGCAACTTGGCGGCAGTTTCGATCGCCAGGCTCCACGTGACCGGGCGCAGCTCGCCTCCATCGCGCATCATTGGCTCGGTGATTCGCGCGTCAACGTGAATCGCCTGGTAGGCGAAGCGGCCCTTGTCGCAAAGCCAACCGTCGTCAACGCCTTCGTGGTCGCGGGCCAGCACGCGCAGCACGCGCTCGTCGCGAACCGAAAAGCTGACGTTGCACTGCGCCGGGCAGAGCGTGCAAACCGAACCGGCCTGCTCGATGTCCCACGGGCGGGCGCGGAAGCGGTAGGGGCGACTGGTCAGCGCGCCAACCGGGCAGAACTCGGTGATGTTGCCGCTGAAGGGTGCAACGTACGGGTGCCCGTCGAAGGTCGTCACGAAAGTGTCGGCGCCGCGCTCTTCCAGCACCAGCTGGTCATCCTCTGAGACCTCCTGGCTAAAGCGGACACAGCGGTAGCAAAGAATGCAGCGCTCGCGGTCGATCGCGATCAGCGGCGAGAGCGCTAGTGGCTTCTCAAAATGGCGCTTTGGTTCAACGAAGCGCGATAGCCCGCCGCCCCAGCCGAAGGCGTTGTCCTGCAGTGGGCACTCGCCGCCCTTGTCGCAGACCGGGCAGTCGAGCGGGTGGTTGATCAAAATGAATTCCAGCACCGCTTCCTGCGCCGCTTTGACGGTCGGCGTGTCGGTGTGGACGACCATTCCGTCGGTGACGGCGACCGAGCAGCCGGCCTGCAGCTTCGGGATCCCTTCAACTTCAACCAGGCACATCCGGCAGGCGCCGACCGGCGGGCCGATCTTGGCGTCGTAACAGAAGACGGGAATTTCGACGTCACCGTACTTAAGCGCGGCGTCGGCCAGCATCATCCCCTCAGGGGCCTGAACCTCGTTGCCATTGATCGTCAAACTGACGAGCTTTTCTACGGGCCGTGGCATTAGGCGCTGATGCCCTCAATCTCAACTTCAGCGGCTGCAAACTCAGCGGCCAGTGTGCGTTCGCGTGCGTTGCGGTTGGCCTCAATCTCGGCCTCAAATTCGTCGCGGAACTTGGCGATCAGTGAACCGACCGGCATTGCCATCGCGTCGCCGAGCACGCAGAGGCAGTGGCCAATAATCTGCTCTTGGACGGAGGCCAGAATGTCGAGGTCCATCGGCGTCGCCGTGCCCTCCTTAATCCGCTCCACCATGTGGACCGTCCAGCGCGTTCCTTCGCGGCATGGCGTGCACTTGCCGCAAGATTCATGCGCGTAAAACTTCGCCAGCTTGTAGGCGAGCTCAACGACCGATTGCGTCTCGTCGACGACGATGATTGCGCCTGAGCCGAGCATCGAGCCGGCAGCTTCCAGCGAGTCGTAGTCGTAACCGACGTCAAGATCATCGGCCGTCAGCACCGGTGTGCTAGAGCCGCCCGGGAACCAGCACTTGATCTTGCGCCCGTCGACGGGGCCACCGGCGAGGCCGTAGATCAGCTCGCGGCTTGAGGTCCCCAGCTCGACCTCGTAGTTGCCGGGGCGCTCAACGTTGCCGCTGATTGAAACCAACTTCGTGCCAGCTGAATCCTTCACGCCGATCGCCGCGTAACCCTCCGCGCCCAGCTCAATGATGCTTGGGATCGCCGAGAGCGTTTCAACGTTGTTGATTAGCGTTGGGCCGTTGAAGAGCCCTTCGTTGGCCGGGAACGGCGGCTTCAGGCGCGGGTTGCCGCGCTTGCCTTCAAGCGAGTCGAGCAGGCCTGTCTCCTCACCGCAGATGTAGGCGCCGGCGCCTCGCGCCAACTCAAGCTGAACGCTAAAGCCGGAATCGAAAATGTTCTCGCCAATGATCCCGCGCTCGCGAGCCTCGGCGATCGCAGCGTCAAGAATGTCCGCCTGCTGGTCGTACTCGCCGCGGATGTAGATGTAGTTGATCGTCGCGTCGATCGCGAAGGCAGCGATCAACAGACCTTCGATCAGCTGATGCGGGTTCTTCTGAATCAGCTCGCGATCCTTGAAAGTGCCGGGCTCCGACTCGTCGGCGTTGCAGACAACGTACTTCTGCATGTCACCTTTCGTAATGAAGGAGGCCTTCTTGCCCATCGGGAAGCCTGCGCCACCGCGACCGCGCAGCCCGGAGCCGCTCAGCTCGGTGATCAGGTCTCCCCGCTTCCTTTTCAGCGCTAGCGGCAGCTGCGTGTAGCCGCCGCGGGCCATGTAGACGTCAATCGTGTTGAGCCCTGGCTCGTCAATGTTTTTAAAGAGCAGCGTGTCGGTCATTTCTCAGCCACCTTTGGGTCGGCGCTAGGGCGCTTGATTAGCTGCAGCTCTGGCAGCGGGTCATCGCCCTGGCGAATTTGGCGTGCGAGCTCAGGCACATTGCTGAGCTCTATAGGTCCTACGTATATGCCGTTAATTGAGGCCATCGGCGCGATGTCGCAGGCGCCGAGACACTCGAAGCCGCGGACGTTAACGTCGGGGTCCTCACCGAGCTCGCCTTCGAGCGCGGCCAGCAGCTCATCGGCGCCGCAGAGCGAGCAAGAGATGTTCGTGCATACGTAAACAGTCTTGCGGCCGAGTTGCTCCATCTCGAACATGTCGTAGAAAGTTGCGACGGCGCTTAGCGCGGCCGGCGTGCGGCCCAGCACTGCGGCTGCCTGCTCAATCCCGTGCGGCGGGCACCAGCCGTAATGCTCTTGAACCGCGTAAAGGGCGGGAATGAAGGCTGAGTCGCCAACGGGAAAGCGGCGCATCCCATCCTCAATTGCGGCCCGCAGCTCAGCGGGCACCTCGGTTGTTGCGGCGTCAGGAACAACGGCCGGCTCTTTATCGAGGTCGGCGGCGCGATCCCAGCCGGGAATCCGCGAATCATTAGTGAAGCGGGCAACGTGGCGCTGAACGTCAGCCATCAGCGATCAACCCCGCCGATGATCGGGTCGAACATCGCGACCGTTGCCAGCATGTCGGCGATCAGCCAGCCCTCAGTGGCGGCTGGCGCGGCCTGCATGTTGACGATGCTGGGATCACGCATGTGCACGCGGGCAGGCTTGCTTGAGCCGTCGGAACGAACGAAGCAGCCGAGCTCGCCGCGGGCGCCCTCAATTGCGAAGTAGGCCTCGCCGGCCGGCACGCGCATCCCTTCAGTTACAAGCTTGAAGTGGTGAATCAGCGCCTCCATCGAGGTCGCCAGTTCGTGGCGCGGCGGTAGCGCGATCTTGCGATCGTCGGTGATTGTTGGCCCATCAGGAAGATTGTCGAGCGCCTGAACAATGATTTTTACCGACTCCTTGACCTCCGCTAGGCGGACCTGGTAGCGGTCGTAGTTGTCGCCCTTGGTGCCGACCGGGATCTTGAAATCAAAATCTTCGTAGGAGCTGTATGGCATTGCCTTGCGCAGGTCCCACGGGTCGCCGGCGGCGCGCAGCAGTGGGCCGGTGACGCCGAACTCGCGCAGCGTTTCGGCTGGCAACGCGCATACATCGCGTTGGCGCTGGAGGAAGATCTCGTTTTTGTTGAGAAGGTCGCCGTAAACATCGGCGCGCTCAGGCATGATTGCGCAGAACTTGCGCACCTGCTCGATCCAACCTTCGGGAATGTCTTCGATCACGCCGCCAATCTGGAAGTAGCGCGTGTGCATCCGCTGGCCGGAGGACATCTCGAAGAGGTCAAGCAATGTTTCGCGCTCGCGAAAGCAGTACCACCAAACCGAAATTGCGCCTAGGTCAAGCGCGCTGGTGCCAAGGAAGACGAGGTGGCTCATGATCCGGTTTAGTTCCATGTGAATCACGCGCAGGTACTGGGCGCGCTTTGGAATTTCAACCTCAAGTAGCGCCTCAACCGCGCCGCAGTAGGCCATCGCGTTGAAGTAGTAGGAGACGTAATCCATCCGCTCGACTACCGGGATTACCTTCCAGTAGCTCTTCTGCTCAGCGGTCTTCTCAATCCCCGTGTGGAGGTAGCCGTAGATCGGCTGCAGCCGGCGGATCACTTCGCCGTCAAGAGTTACGAGCAGCCGCAGCACGCCGTGCGTGGCCGGATGGTGCGGGCCAAGGTTGAGTGTCAGCAGCTCGCGGTCGCCCTCAAACTCGGTCGTCTCCGAGATCGTGACGCTCTCTTCCATCTTGCGGTAGTCGCTTAGCTCGCGCGCGGCAGGATCGACGGTGCTCATTCAAACCACCTCGGCACGCTGTGCTCGTTGTGCGTGAAGAGCACCGGCTCGCCGCCGATCGGGAAGTCGCGGCGCTGCGGGTGGCCTTCATAGTCCTCCGGCATCAGGATTCGGCGCAGGTCTGGGTGGCCGTCGAATATCAGCCCGAACATGTCGTAAGCCTCGCGCTCCTGATTATTCGCGCAAGGCCACGCCGGCGTGACCGAAGGCAAGTGCGGGTCTTCAATTGAAACCCGCAGCGTCACGGCAACGCGGTCGCAGGCTTCGCGGCTGAGCAGCTCGTAATCAACACCGAGCCGCGGCTCGTTGGGGTAGTAATCAATGCCGTGAACGCTGGCGAGGAACTCGTAGCCGGCGGCGCGCAGCACCTCGAGCGAGCCAACGATCGACTCCGGCTTGACCTCGATTGCCACCCGGCCTGGACTTTCGACGGTCTCGATCACGCTTTCAGCGTCGCTTGCTTTCATTTCGCCAACGAGGCGCTCCAGCGTTGCTGCGTCAGGCATTGGTGGCCTCCGTGCCGCCGGCGCCAAAGACATTCACTCCGGTCGCGTCGGCCGGGGCGAGCGGGTAAACCTCTTCGGTTCCTTCGGCCTCGTAGCGCTCACGCCAGCCGAGCGTGGGGTCGCCGTGGACCATCGAGCGAAGCTCAAGGATGCCGTGCATTAGTGCTTCCGGCCGTGGCGGGCAGCCTGGCACGTGAACGTCGACCGGCATGAACTTGTCGGCCGGGACGATTGCGTAATTGTTGAAGACGCCCATCGAGCTTGAGCAAGCGCCCATTGCGATCACGTACTTGGGCTCCAGCATCTGATCGTAAATGCGCCGAATTACCGGCGCCATCTTGATCGAAATGCGGCCCGAGAGAACCAGCAGGTCGGCTTGGCGCGGCGAGGCGCGGAAAGCCTCGTAGCCAAAGCGCGCAATGTCTAGCCGCGATGCGGCAACCGTCATCATTTCGATCGCGCAGCAGGCGAGGCCGAATGTCAATGGGAAGAAGGAGTTGCCGCGCGCCCAATCCGATGCCTTCTCAAGCGTCGTCGTAAGCACCCGCTCTTGAACAAACTCGTCGAGATCCGCGTCGTCAAGCTCGCCGCGCAGCATGTCGCGCGCGCGCAGCCCTTGGGCGCGGAACTCCTCGGCGTCGCTCGCCTTCTGGCGGATTACTTCCATGAGAGTGCTCCACGGCGCCAGACGTAGCCGAAGCCAACGAGCAGCAGGACGATGAAAGTGATCATCTCAAGCAGCGCAAAGGTTCCAAAGGCGCGCAGCTCAACTGCGATCGGATAAAGGAAAAGAACTTCAATGTCGAAAAGCAGAAAAAGAATCGCGATCATGTAAAAGCTGATCCCGAAACGGAAGCCCTGTTTGATCTCCGACGGCATGCCGGATTCGTACGGGTCAGCCTTGTGGTTGTTGGCCCGTGGAGACGGCCCAAGGAGCTTGTTGAGAATGCCAAAAACGATGCCAATCGCGGCGCCAATGGCGATGAAGATCAGGGCAGGGGCATAAGTCGATAACACTGACCCATGTTGTATCACCTAGGAGCAGCGCCGAGGCGACCGATCAGAGATAGTGACAAAGAGCTCAAATTGCGACAACTAGCTGATATTGCGGCCTTGCTCGTCTCGGCGCTAAGCGGGCTTGGCGCGCTAGCTGGCGCGTGGGCGTGGTGGCAAGGGTCGCTGGAGCGGGGTTTCTGGATTCTCTGGCGCGTGGTGACGCTGATGACAACACTTCTGGCGGCAGTCGCCTTGGTCGTTTTCATCGTCGGTTACAAGCCGGCCAGCGGACTCTTCTGGCTCTACATGCTGCTGCCGATAGTGGTCTCAATCATTGCCGAGCAGCTGCGCGCCGCTTCGGCCGACACGGTTCTCAGCGCGCGCGATCTGGACGATGCTCGGGCTGTTGGCAAATTACCCGCCAGCGAGCAACAACTAATCGTCGCGACGATCGCCAACCGGGAGTTGGCAGTTGCTGCAACTGCCTGCTTTGTGATCGCCTTCCTTGCGCTAAGGGTTATCGCAACTGCGTGATTGATGTGCCAACTTCGCTGGGCGGCCAGCCGCTCCGTGCTGCTCTCTCGTATTATTGACTGGACTATGTTGTTGCGCCGCTCACTGCCCATCCTTCTGATCGCTGCCGCCAGCTTCGTGCTCGCTGCTTGCGGCTCTGAAGGCAACAGCGTCGTTGGCCAGTCAGCCGCGATCCAATCAGGGAGCCAGCTCTTCGCTGAGCGCTGCTCCGGCTGCCACACGCTTAGCGTCGTTGGCGCAGAAGGCTCAGCCGCGCAGGTGTCAAGCGCTGAGAGAACTAACGGACCGAACTTCAACACTCGCAAAGAGTGCTATGAAAACGTGGTCTACGCAATCCAGAACGGCGGCTTTTCTGGCGCGATCATGCCGGCCAACATCGTTGTAGGGAAAGAAACCGAGCAGATAGCGGCCTTCCTCGCCAAGTACGCGGGCAGCGAAGCGATGAGCGGGACCACCAGCACTACGGAGTGCGCTCCGGTGCCAGCGAACTCCGGCGGCTAGCAGGACTTCAGGTCGGCGCGCGATGCTGGATCTAAGGCGCCTTCGAAATGAACCAGACGTAGTCAGGGAAGCACTTGAGCGGCGCGGCGGCGCCGAAGGGCTAAGTCGCGTGATCGAACTTGACGAGCAGCGCCGCGCGCTGCTGCCGCAGCTGGAGGCTCTGCGCGCCGAGCAGAACGCCGCCAACGAGGCGATTTCAGCCGCCAAGGCCAGTGGCCAATCGGCCGACGAGCAGATCGCCGCAATGAAGCAGGTTGCGGCCCAGGCGAAGGAGCTCGAAGCTGAGCTCAGCGCCGCAGAGGCCGAGCTAGAAGCAGCCTTGGCGCTGCTGCCAAACCTGCCTGATGACGACGCCCCGGCGGAGGACAGCGTGCTGCGCGAGTGCGGCGAGCCGACGAAGTTCGACTTCGAGCCGCGCGACCACCTCGACCTAGCTGGCGAGCGGATCGACATGGAACGCGGCGCGCGGCTCTCCGGCGCACGCTTCGCCTACTTGCGCGGCGAATTAGTAATGCTCGAGCTGGCGCTGGTCCGTTGGACGCTTGAGCTGCTGGGCGAGCACGGCTTCGAGCCGGTGATCCCGCCGGTCTTGGTGCGCGAGGAGGCGCTGCAGGGCACCGGCTTCCTGCCAGACACCGAGCAGCAGATCTACCAGCTAGCGGACGACGACCTTTATCTAGTTGGTACCAGCGAAGTGGCGCTCGCTTCGCTCCACGCCGACGAAATCCTTGAAGCCGAAAAGCTGCCGCTGCGCTACGCCGGCTTCTCTCCCTGCTTTCGCCGTGAGGCTGGTTCGGCCGGGCGCGACACGCGCGGAATCTTCCGCGTGCACCAGTTCGACAAGGTCGAGATGTTTAGCTTCGTCGCCCCCGAAGACGCCAAGGAGGAGCACCTCAGGCTGCTGGCGATCGAGGAGCAGATCCTCACAACGCTCGGCTTGCCCTATCGCGTCCTCGACATCGCGGTCGATGACCTTGGCGCCTCGGCGGCGCGCAAGTTCGACTGCGAAGCCTGGCTGCCGAGTGAGGGGCGCTACCGCGAGCTGACCTCAACTTCGAATACGAGCGACTTCCAAGCGCGCCGTTTGGCAATCCGTATGCGCCGCGAGGGCGGCAAGCCGGAGCTTTTGGCGACGCTCAACGGAACCGCAGTCGCGGTCGGGCGCACAATCATCGCGCTGCTTGAAAACGGCCAGCAGGCCGACCGATCGGTCGTGATTCCTCAGTGCCTAGTTGACTGCGGCGCCGCGCCGGTAATCCCTGCAGCTGGGGCCTGAGGCCTGCGATCGACCTCAACGCCGACATGGCGGAGGGGAGCGGGCCGCAGGGCTGGGCGGCTGACGCTGCGCTGCTGAACGTAGTTACCAGCGCCAACATTGCCTGCGGCGGGCACGCCGGTGATGAGGAAACGATGCGCCATGCCTGCACGGCTGCGTTGGAGCGCGGCGTGGCGATCGGCGCCCACCCCGGTTATCGCGACCGTGAGAACTTTGGCCGCGTCGAACTTGAGCTTGAGCCCGGCGTGATTGCTGAGCAGCTTGGAGAGCAGATCGCGCTACTGGCGCTGATCGCAGCTGAAGTCGGTGGCGAGGTCACTTACGTGAAGCCGCATGGCGCGCTTTATCACCGCGCGCTGCGCGACGAGCAGCTTGCGGCGGCGCTGGCTGAACTCTTTGCCGACCTCAGCAACGCCCCAGTGGTCCTCACTCCAGCGCGCGGCGCGCTCGCCGATGCCGCGCGAGCGCGCGGCCTGCGATGCGCCGCCGAAGGCTTCGCCGACCGAGCCTACGACGCGGCGGGGCTGCTGGTGGCGCGCGAGCTGCCCGGCAGCGTGCTCGCCGAGGGCGAAGCGGCTCGCCAAGCGGTACTGCTGGCAAGCGAGGGCAAAGTTGTAGCCAGCGACGGCAGCGTGCTCGAACTGAGCGCCGATTCGCTCTGCGTTCACGGCGACTCGCCGGGCGCGATTGCGCTAGCGCGCGCGGTTCGCGGCGCGATTGAGGCGGCAGGGCTCGAAGTGAGGCCTTTCGCTTGAGCGCCGCGGGCTCGATCCGCCGCGCCGGCGACCGCTCGGTGCTGATTGAGCTGGGCGACAATGACGCCGTCCATCGGCTCGCAGCCGGGCTCGAAAGTCAGCGCGGCGGTGAGCTCGAGGAGATCATTCCTGGGCACGAGACGCTGCTGCTCGTTTGGCAGCAGGCGGCGCCCTCTGCAGCTGAGGTCGAGCAGCTGGTCGCGGGCGCCGAACTGGCCTCCGAAGCGATGCCAAAGCCACTCGAAGTTGAGCTGGCTGTTCGCTACGACGGCCCCGACCTGGTGGGTGTCGCTAAGGACTGCGGCTTCAGCCCCGAAGAGCTGGTTGCGCGCCACCTTGCCTGCCGCTACCGAGCCGCCTTCATCGGCTTCTCACCTGGCTTCGCCTACCTGCTAGGCGGCGACCCGGCGCTGCAGCCGCCAAGGCTCACCGAGCCGCGCACGCGCGTGCCGGCCGGGGCGCTGGCAATCGCAGGGCCTTACTCGGCCATCTACCCGCGCAGCTCGCCCGGCGGCTGGAACCTGATTGGCAGCTGCGACGAGTCGATCTTCGACTTCGCTAATGACCCACCGGCGCGGCTGACGGCGGGAACGATCGTGCGACTGGTGGCAAAGTGAGCGGCGCGATTGAGGTTGTCAGGCCGGGAGCGCTGACGACGATTCAGGATCTCGGCCGGCCTGGCTTCGCTCAGCTCGGCATCCCCCGCTCCGGCGCGGCTGATCGCGGTTCGCTAATGCTCGCCAACCGGCTGGTCGGCAACGCCGAAGGCGCGGCCGCCTTGGAGTGCACGCTGATTGGGCCGGCCCTGCTTTTTCACGGCGGCGCTCAGCTCGCGATCACCGGCGCGGAAACTTCAGCGCGCCTCAATGGCGAAGCGGTCGCGCTCAATGCGGTCTTCGCCGCGGCGCCTGGCGACCTCCTTGAGATCGCGACTGCAAGCACAGGGCTACGCAGCTACGTCGCTGTGCGCGGCGGGATCGAAGCCGAGCCGGTGATGGGCAGCAGGTCGAGCGACCTGCTCAGTGGCCTTGGCCCGGCGCCGCTAAGGGGCGGCGACCTAGTCGAAATTGGCGAACCGATCGGTGAGGTGCCACCGATCGGCGTGGCTCCCGTGGCGGCGGCGGCCACCGAGCCCCTGCTGCGCGTGCTCGCCGGCCCGCGCGACGACTGGTTTGCCGACGAGGCGCTCCAGCTGCTCGCAAACAGCAGCTGGGAGGTTTCGCCCGATTCAAACCGCAGCGGCGCGCGCCTGATCGGGCCCGAACTACCGCGCCTGCGCGAGGACCAGCTGCTCTCTGAAGGCATCGCGCACGGAGCGATTCAGGTGCCCCCCTCAGGCCAGCCGATCATCCTGCTCGCCGACCACCCCACAACCGGCGGCTACCCGGTGATCGCCGTCGTCGTGAGCGCCGACCTTGGCGCCGCCGGCCAGCTGCGCCCCGGCCAGAAGCTGCGCTTCGCGCTCAGCTAGGGCCGCGCTGGGCGCGCAGCTCGTCGCGAATCTGGGTCAGCAGCTCGCTCTGGCTGAGCTCTCCGTCGGCCGTCTCGCCGCGCCTCGCGTTTAGCGCGTTTACCGGCTTGACAACGAAGAAGAATACGGCGGCGCCAATCGAGATAAAAGCGATCAGGGCATTGAGGAAGTTGCCGTATGCAAAGACGCTGCCGCTGATCGTGAAGCTGAGGTTCGAGAAGTCCGACTTGCCGATAATCGCCCCAATGATTGGCGTCAGCAGGTCGGAGACGATCGAATTAACGAGCGCCGCGAAGGCCGCGCCGATCACGACCGCAACAGCCAGATCAATGACGTTGCCGCGCAGCAGAAAGTCCCTGAACTCCTTGATTACGTGCACGTAGAAAATATGCCCACCGAAGCGGACACGATTGACGGCGCGCCTACTCAGCCGATCTCCGCCGGCAGAACGGAGGGGGCGGGATTCGAACCCGCGGTCCAGGGTTACCGGACTCCGGTTTTCAAGACCGGTGCATTCGACCACTCTGCCACCCCTCCGCCGAGCATTGTGGCAGGAGAGCGGCAGCAACCACCGGCACCCAGCCGGTCACTCAGTAAAGTTGATGTGGCAGCATGATTGATTACTCAAGAACGGAGAGAACAAGATGATTGGCGCAATTCTGCTGGGCTTAATTGCCGGAACCGTTGGCAGGCTTTTAGTCCCAGACATGTGGAGCGAACTGAGCGGCCCGAAATCCTGGTTGTTCTCGCTCGGCCTTGGACTCGCGGGAGCAGTCCTCGGCTACCTGATCTTTACCGTTGGGCTTGGAATTGGCGACAGAAACGTCTTTGACCTTGGCGGGCTGCTCGGCGCAATCATCGGCGTCGTCATCCTCTTGCCGTTTGTCGGCATCTTCGCGCGGCTCAAACGCGGCAAGCAGACCTAGCTGACCGAGCGCTTTAAGCAGCTGGAACCTGCTGCGTGATGCAGTGGACGTTGCCGCCGCCGAGCAGAATCTCACGGCCCGGCACGGCAACCACTTCGCGCTCTGGGAAGAGCTCTGCGAGCTTCGCCATCGCCTCGTCGTCGGTTCGCTCGTCAAGAAGCGGCGCGACGATCCTGCCGTTGCAGACGTAGAAGTTGACGTAGGAGCCGGCTAGCTCGTCGCCAGCGAGGCGAGGCAAAACTTCGCTGGAGGCGACAATCCCAGCCGCTTCCGCTTGCGTCATCGGCGCCGGCGAGGGCATCGGCAGCAGCTCAACTTGCAGCGAGCGGCCTTTGGCATCGATCATTGCCTCGAGCCGCGCGCGGGCGTCGACTGAGATCGCGCGCTGCGGGTGCGAGCGCTCGTCGGTCCAGGTCAACGCGACGACGCCAGGGCGAATAAAGCAAGCGATGTTGTCGACGTGGCCGTCGGTCTCATCGCCGAAGCTGCCGGCGCTGAGCCAAAGAACTTTTTCTACACCTAGATATTCGCGCAGATGGCGTTCAATCTGCTCGCGCGTCATCGACGGGTTGCGGTTCCTGTTCAGCAGGCACTCCTCGGTAGTCAGGCAGGTTCCCTCGCCGTCGACGTGAATCGAGCCGCCTTCGAGGATCAAGGGCGCGCTGTAGCGCTGATCACCTTCTATTTTGATCACCCCAGAGGCGACCTTTGCGTCCAAATCCCAGCTTGGGTAGAGCCCCCCTTGATCGCCACCCCAAGCGTTGAACTGCCAGTCAACGCCGCGCCGCTCACCCTGGGCGTTGGTGACGAACGTCGGGCCGACGTCGCGCATCCAAGCATCGTCGCTGTCGAGCTGAACGATCTCGACGCTCGCTGGCAAGAGTGCCCGCGCGGAGTCCAGCTGCGAACCACGCACCCCAATCCTCAGCGGCTCAGCCGCAACGATCGCCGCGGCCACTGCAGCGTAAGCCTGCTGCGCCGGGCCGCCCTGCTCGCGCCAAGTATCGGGGCGATGAGGCCAGAGCATCCACGTGCACTCATGCGCCGCGAACTCAGCCGGCATCGCAAAGCGATCGGCGGCCGGCGTCGATGGCAGAGGCTCGGTCATCAGCGCGATCCTACGCGCTGACGTCGTCAGCCGCCAAAGCGGCCAAAGGCGCGGCCGAAGGCAAAGGCTGACTGGGCGATGCTGGAGCAGGTCGGCTGCGCAAACGGCTTGGCACCGCCTGGGCATTGCCGGTCGCGGCCCAGCGACCAGAAGGCCAGCAGGCCAAGATGTTTGCTGCGCGCAAAGCCGACGAGCTGGCGCGCGTCGCTGACCGCGAAGAGCTCGGAGGGAGTGTCATTGACGCCGATCATCGGTGTCACGCCAATCGTCGCCCACAGCTTTGCGGCGCTGAGGGCCGGGAAGATTGGGCGCAGCTGCCTGTGCAAGCTGTTGGCAACTTTGATCGCGTAATAGCCCATCCGGCCGCTCGGGTTAGGGGCCGCGCTGTCGCCGTAATCCATTGCCATGCCGTTGACCAGCGACAGTTTCGCGCCAGCCTTGATGGTTGAGCGGACCAGTGCGACGCCGCCGCCGGTAAGGCCGTCTGGCAACACCGGCAGCGTGAAGCTGACGGCTAGCCGGCGACCTGCGCTGCGGGCCGTTCGCTGCAGAATCGCAATTGCCTGGCCGCGGCGAACAATCGATGCGCTGTCGCTGACCGCGCCGCCTTCAATGTCGAAATCAATTCGCGTCAAGCGATAGCGGGTGATGACCGCCTGATACTGAGCTGCCAGAGTTTCGGCGCTCGCACAAGCCTGCGCCAGCTCAACGCCGTTGGCACCGCCAAACGAAACGAGCGCGTCGCCGCCACGGGTTCGCAGCGACTTCAAATCAGCAACAATCGCGCGCTCCTGATCGACCGGCGTGACGCCGCCCCAGCTGGCCTTGCAACCGCCGCCGCTAAGGACAAAGGCAAGCGAGAAGTAACGCAGGCCGCTCTGGCGCGAGATTGTTGCCAACTTCGGTGGCGGATAGAGCGACATGTCAACGTACGGCGCGACGGCAAAAGCGCGGCCGCGAGCCGAAGCGTCGGTTGGCGCCGCCGCAGCCGTAACGGCGACAGCGGCGACAAGCGCGGCAACCGCGCTGGCGCGCAGAGCTGCTGCGCGGGTGTGGCGAAAACTCATTGGTGTCAAGACTAAAGAATGGTGGCCGGCCGCGCGCTGGTTCCTAGCATCTAGCTTGTGACTGAGCCAACTGTTCTCCTTCCAACCGTCGAGGCCCGCGCACTGGATGGAACCGGCTACCGCTTGCCCAGCGAGCTCGGCGGCGAGCGCAACCTGATCGCCGTTGCCTTTCAGCGAAACCACCAGGGCGAAGTTGATAGCTGGCTAAAGGACTTCGCCGATCTGGAAGCCCAACACGCTGGGCTGATGACTTACGAGATGCCTACAATCTCAAGGCGCTGGAGCCCAGTCCGCGGCTTCATCGACGGCGGCATGACGGCCGCGATCCCCGACCCCCAGACGCGCGCGCGCACGATCACCGCCTATACCGACGTGAACCGCGTCCGTGACAGCCTTGGCCTGCCCGACACAAAAGAGATTGCCGTAATCCTTTGCGACCGCAATGGCCTTGTTAGCTGGCTGGCTCGCGGCAAACGCAGCGACGAAGCTGCGGCCGAGCTGCGCGCCGCTCTCGCCACCTAGCTGCTCAAGCGTCTTTCAGCAGCTCAGCGATCGTTACTGGGGTCAGCTTCTTGCGCTGCAGGAGCTTCAAAATGCGCGGCATCACGTCGGCCGTCGTTGGAAAGTTGGCGTGCATCAGAATTATTCTGCCCGGCTTGGCCCAGTACTGAATTGCGTTCAAGATGTAGGCCTCGGAGCGCCGGTTGGAGTCGGCAACCGTTCCCGACCACATGATTACCTTCCGATAGCCACGCTCGCCGGCAGCTGAAACCGTGCCCGCGTCGTAGTCGCCGTAAGGAGGCCTAAACCACGGGCGGCCGCTGAGCTTGAAGGTCCGCTGAATCCAATCCTCGTTGCGCTGCAGGTCGGCGCCGAAAGCGGCCGGCCCGATCTGCGTTGAAACGCCATGGCTGTAGGTGTGATTACCGATCGTTAGCTGGCCACTGGCGACAAGCGCTTTGATCCGCCTTGCCTGCGGCTCCCAAGAGGCGCCGTATGTGCCGTTTGGGAAGAAGGTCGCTGGCGTGCCGCTCTGCTCAAGAAAGTCAACGATTCGTTTTACGCACTCCACGCAGGTGCCGTCATCAAAGGTCAGCGCCACCTTACGCCCAGCCGTCGGCCCTTCGCTAATTACCTTCGCCGTTCCGGGAATGAGCGGTGTTATCTGCTGTGGCGGCGGACCGACCGGCTTGGCGGCGACCGCTGGATTAGGAGCGGACGGCGCCTTAGCGTCCTTCGGCGCCGACGCGGAACCGCTGGCAGCTACCTGCTTCGTGCCGCTGATCGACGCGACGACAACGACCGCTACCGCGGCCGCGGCCACAGCGAGCGCAGCAAAAGCAGCTATCCGCCGCCTGCGCATAGTTGCCCTGCGCTGAGTTTCGCGGCGCTCAAAACGGTTATCCATGCAGGGCGATGATTGCAGGGCGAAGAGCAGCGCGAGAAGGGTCGCGTGCAGCGCCGCGCAGCGGAGAGGGCGGGATTCGAACCCGCGAACGAGGTTACCCCCGTTACTCGCTTAGCAGGCGAGTGCCTTCAGCCGCTCGGCCACCTCTCCGGACGAAGCGAAGTGTACCCCTGCTCTAGCGAGCGGTAGAGGCGGCCAATATTCTTTCCGTCACAAAGCGTAACCTTGGCGGTCTCAATGTGTACTTAACAATTAGTTGCACGCCGCTCCCCCCGGAGCACGAGCACGAAACAGACCGGCAGAATCGTAAGGAGTTTGATGTTGTCTTCTCCAAATCAGGGCAGTTTGATGAGGCGCCAGCGTATTTCGCTGCTTTTTCTTGTGCTCTGCTCTGGCCTGCTCGCGCTGCTTCCAGGAACGGCTCAGGCCGCGGGGGCATCAAGTGATTACATCGTCCTTTACGACAGCGGCGCTGGCCTCGCGCAGAAGGTCGCCAGCGAAGAAGCGCGCGGCAACGACGTTCAGGACGTCTTCCGCAGCGCCGCAAAGGGCTACGTTGCCTCGCTCGACGCGAGCGACGTGGCGCGCCTCCGCGCTCAGGACGGCGTTCTTTTGGTCGAAAAAGATAAGCCGGTTAAGGCGCTTAGCGCCGGGCCGCGCAGCGGGCCAGCGCTCTCTTGGGGGCTCGACCGCGTTGACCAGCGCACGCTTCCGCTCAACAGCCTGATCTCCACCAGCCAGAACGGCTTTGGCGTAACCGCTTACATCATCGACACCGGCATTCGCGCCGACCACTCGCAGTTCGGTGGCCGCGTCACCGCCGGGTTCGATGCTTTCAGCGATGGGCAAAACTCAAACGACTGCAACGGCCACGGCACGCACGTCGCCGGCACGGTCGGTGGGTCAAGTTATGGCGTCGCGCCGGAGGTCTCACTGGTCGCAGTCCGCGTTCTAAGCTGCAGCGGCTCAGGAAGTACGTCCGGCGTTATCGCTGGCATCGACTGGGCGACCGCCAACCACGCGGCGGGCGTTCCGGCCGTGGCCAACATGAGCCTTGGCGGCGGCTTCTCGGCGGCGCTGAACACGGCAACCCAGAACGCAATCAGCGACGGCATTTCGTTCGCGGTCGCTGCCGGCAACGAAAATGCGGATGCCTGCAACCGCTCGCCAGCTTCGACGCCAAACGCGCTAACGGTCGGTTCCACAACCTCAAGCGATGGCCGCTCGTCGTTCTCGAACTGGGGAACCTGCGTTGACATCTTCGCGCCAGGTTCAGCGATCACTTCGGCTTGGTACACCTCGTCGAGCGCGACGAACACGATCTCCGGCACCTCGATGGCTTCACCGCACATTGCCGGCGCCGCCGCGCTACTGCTCTCTGCCAACCGCTCGAGCACGCCTGCTCAGGTGGCAACGGCAATGGGCGCCGCCGCGACGACCGGCGTCGTCACCGACGCTGGCGTCGGTTCCGTCAACCGTCTGCTTTACACCGGTGAGAGCTCAACACCAAACCCAACGCCTGAGCCTCCCCCAGCGCCAGCGCCCTCAGCGCCCGCCAATGACAATTTCGCCAGCGCAGCGACGCTCAGCTCGCTCGCTGCCACCACCGGCACGACGATCGCCGCAACGCACGAGACCGGCGAACCCACTCACGTTAACTCAGGCTACGGCTCAGCAAAATCGGTTTGGTACAACTGGATCGCCCCGGCCGACGGCGAGCTGGACGTTAGGACCGAAGGCAGCAGCTTTGACACATTGATGGCCGCATACACCGGCGCCTCGGTATCGACGTTGACCGTCAGGGCCGCCAACGATGACGTTGTCGGTCGCACCTGGAGCCGCTTGACCTTCGCAGTCACGGCCGGCACCACCTACCGCATCGTGATTGACGGGTACAGCGGCTCAAGCGGCTCGACGCGGCTCAGCGGCACTTTCACTGCCGCCGCTACGCCGCCGCCAGCCGGCGCTCCTGCAGCGCCAACAAACCTTGTCGCAACGGCCGGCAGCAGCAGCGCGAGCGTCGCTTTTACGGCTGGCTCAGATAACGGCTCGGCGATCAGCAACTACGAATACTCGACAGATAACGGGTCAACTTGGACGGCCCGCAGCCCGGCCGCTACCAGCTCACCAATTTCGATCGCTGGCCTAAGCAACGGAACCGCCTACTTGGTCAAGCTCCGCGCCATCAACAGCGTCGGTAGTGGAACCGCATCCAGCGCGGTCAGTGTTACGCCGCTAGCGCCGCCAATCGCCGCGCCGGCCAATGACAATTTTGCCAGTGCCGCGGCGCTCGGCTCGCTTGACGCCACCAGCGGCACGACGGTCAGCGCAACCCGTGAGAGCGATGAGCCAATTCACGTCGGCTCTTCGCTCGGCTCGGCCGCTTCGATCTGGTACCAGTGGACGGCCACTGAAGACGGTTCGCTCGAACTTAGGACGCAGGGCAGCAGTTATGACACGCTGCTCGCGGTCTACTCGGGCGGCTCGATTGCTGGCTTGGCAGCATTGGCCGGCAACGACGACGTCGCTGGCGGTACTTGGAGCCGCGTCAACCTCGACGTCACGGCCGGCACTACGTACAAGATCGCGATCGACGGATACCGCGGGGGCAGCGGCTCAACCCTGATCAGCGGCCTCTTCGCCGCCAAGCGCCCAACGCCTACGCCAACACCTACGCCAACACCTACGCCAACACCAACACCAACACCTACGCCAACACCTGAGCCGGTCGCTCCCGACACAACGATCACCGAATCACCTGGCACATCGACGACCAATACGCGCCCAACCTTCTCCTTCATCTCGACCGCCGAAGAATCCGATTTTGAGTGCCAAATGGAGGGTCGCGGCTGGGCCGACTGCACCAGCCCGTTCCAGCCGCAAACAGCGCTAACCGCCGGCTTCCACTCCTTCGCCGTTCGCGCCACCAGCCCCGACGGCCTGACAGATGAAACGCCTGCCAGCGTCGCGTTCACCGTTCAGACCCCGGCCAGCGACCCGACCGACCCGCCGGCGCTGAGCCCCGGCATCCTCACGCCGACCAGCACGACGCTCTCAGTCCTTAGCCGCAGGGCAACGCTCTCGATCACCTGCGTACCAGCCTCAGCCGCCGCATCGGCCAGCAGCCGCGCGCGCGTAGCCGACACCGACGGCCCATGCAGCGGCCGTCTGCGCCTCGCTACCGGCCGCAGCAGCAGCCAGCGGACAATCAACCTCGACCCAGCAGCCACCAGCAATGTCAGCTTCCCGATCGACGCGCGCACGGCGCGCACCGTGGGCGCGGGCACGGCGGTGCGCGCAACGCTCCGCATCTACCAAGGCGCAACGGCTCGTTCGGTGACGGTCACGCTGCGCAAGCTCAGCGCCAGCGCGCGCAGCCGCCTGCTGGGCCAAGCCCGCAAGTAACTCTTCGCCGGTACACTCAGCCCCGCTGCGCCCGTAGCTCAGCTGGATAGAGCGTCGGTCTACGGAACCGAAGGTCAGAGGTTCGAATCCTCTCGGGCGCGTACTGCTGCGAACTACACAGATCAGCGGCCGCTGCCTGGGTCGGGTGAACGCAAAAATGTGAGCTGACCGGAGCGCCGTGATGCTGCAGAGGGCGCCCGCCAGCAGGCCTCAGACTGAGGGTGGATCTTTGCTCGGCCTGCCAAAGCTGACGACGATCTGCTGCGCATCTTTGAGCTTAAGCGCTCCAAAGGCTCGCGTTCGCTTCCCGTCGACCCACATCTGCACGGACTTGCCCGCGCTAGCACGATAAGGCCCAAGATTATTAGCGCTAAACGGCACGCCCCAGATCGTGAAGAACATCGCCAACGTCGCGTTACCTTGACCCTCATCGTGGACGATGCCATCGGGTGTGTGGGTATGCAAGCTAGCCATCTCACCAGGCGGCAGTTGTGGATCTATACCGATATCTGATGGCACGCCGATTCGCTTGCCATCAACCGACAGGCTGAGTTTCATGTGGATGTGCGGAGCGGCGAGGTTGGCCGTGGACATCGTCAACACACCGGCCTGCAGCCGCCGCTGCTCTAGACCCGCGTAGTGTTGTCCAAACGGACTCTCTGAGCTCTCCGCCGTCTTGCCTGCTTCGTCGTTGCTGCCAGCAAAGGCAACAATTCCAACACCAACTGTCGCTATCGCGACCACAGTGGCAGCGAATAGGCGCCTTCTATTACGCTTCTCAACAGCAGCTTGACGCTCCTGCTGCTCCCGCTCGGCGCGACGTAGTTGTTTCTTTGGAAGGCGTTTGCTCATCGTTATCGCAATCCCAACTGTACGTTTCTAAGAAGCAGGATTATAGGGCGTGGCTCTAGCTCGCAGCTAGCTGAAACTAAAGCGACAAGACGGCCGGCGCTTGACATGTTGACCGATCAAGCTGTAGGCCCGATACGACTGCTTGCAACCAATATCACGGGTCTGAAAACGTTTCGTTCGTATGATCAGAATCAGATGCTGTTGATGCTGTCAAGCGTCGTGAATCTCCTAGTTAGGAGCTGATGCCAATCCGTTTGCGTGGTCTTTTGGCGGGCCTAGCCGTCCCCTTGCTGCTTTGGGCATTTCTGCCGCTGGTTTCTAGTGGCCAGACTCCAACGGGCAACTCCGCCACGCTTCAGGGGAAGATCGAATCGAAGCGCGCTGAGCTAAGTGCCAAGCTCAGCAAGGAGGGCGTGCTGTCATCCGACGTTGCCGGCTTCTCCGACAAGATCAACAAGCTGAACTCACGTATCGACAAGTTGCAAAAGCGTCAAAGCGACCTACAGGCTGACCTCGATCGCAAACGGTCGGAGCTGCAGGCGATCCAAGCCGACCTGCGCAAAGAGCGCCGGCGGCTGGTCAGTCTGCGCGCGCGCCTTGTCGAGGGTCGTGCGGTGCTAGCTCAGCGGTTGGTTGCGATGTATCAAACGCAACCGCCAGACCTAATGACCGTCATGCTCGACTCGAAGGGCTTCGCCGAGTTGCTTGAGCGCGGCGAATATCTGCAGCGCATCGAAAGCCAAGACCAGCGAATCATCACGACCGTGACCACCGCCAAGGCTGACGCGACCGCGACAGCGGCAAGGCTCGACAAGTTGGAATTGCGTCAACAGCGAGCCACGGCAGGGGTGCTAACGAAGCGTAACGAGGTCGCCTCCGTGAAGCGACCTCTGCTCGCTTCGCAGAACGCGTTCCGTGATGCGCGCCGGGGTAAGAATCGCCTCCTGAGCAGGGTGCGCGAGGACCGGAAGGAGACCCAGGCAGACCTCGCGCTGCTCGAGAAGGCAAGCGCGAAGGTCACCGGCCAGTTACAGGGCAATGCCCCGATCCAACCAATCAAGGGCGGCGATGGACCGTGGATATGGCCCGTAACCGGACCAATCACCAGCACCTTTGGCCCGCGTTGGGGCCGTCTCCACGCCGGTATCGACATATCCGCTGCGGGCGGGACGCCAATTCGCGCTGTCGCCAACGGCCGCGTCGTCTTACTGCAGTCCACCGCACAGTCTGGCGGCTACGGCAATTACACCTGCTTGCAGCACACCGGTTCGCTCGCCTCATGCTATGCGCACCAGATCAGGTTCGGGACATCGAACGGCGCGACGGTCAGCAAGGGGCAGGTAATCGGGTACGTCGGCAATACTGGTAACTCATTCGGCGATCACCTGCACTTCGAGGCGCGCGTGAACGGCACGCCCGTCAACCCCTTCAACTACCTGTAGAGGCCCACCGAGACGTTCTGGCGGTGATCCCGTAGGGCAATCGTCTCGGTTGGCGGACGTTCTGGCGCATGACCCGCATGCCTGGCGGCAATTCTGCCGAGCGCAAGGTTAGGGCGAACAACACCAAGTTGGCGATGATGTAGACCATCATGAACGGCCGTTTGAGGGAGGCCTGAGTCGTTAAAGGTTTAAACCCGACCGAGAGCCGGACGATTCGCCCGAAGCGCTCAGCGGCTCAGAAGTGAGCCCGCCGATCTTGTCGTGAACCGGACTTTCCATGTCGCACTGGCCAGCTTGCGGCCGCGAAGGTCCTGCCCGCTGAAGTCCTGCCGGTCCAATTTAACGGTCATTGCCCAAAGCCGTCTGCGAGCAATTTACTCCAGCTGGGTCGCCCCACAAAGCGGCGCCCGCACCGGCGCGGTAGTTTTCAGCCAATGGAAGCCGCCACCGCAGCAAGCCCAGCGATCGCACCCTCGCAGGCACGCAGCCTTACCCGCCTCAACGTGATCGTCGGCCTCGTGCACTTGGCGCAGGCGATCGTGATCGTCGCGATCGCTGGCCCCGCACGGCTGCCGGTAAACCTGAACTTCATGAACGGTCCACCGGGCGGCCCCGAACCGCCCGGCATGACAGAGCTCTTCACAATGCGGATCGACCTTGCGGTCGGGCTATTTCTACTGCTCGCTGCGATCGACCACTTGGCGGTCGCGACGCCGCCGATACGCGGCTGGTACCTAAAGAACGTCAGGCGCGGAATCAACCCGGCTCGCTGGTGGGAGTACTCAATCAGTGCCTCGGTGATGGTCGTGCTGATCGCGATGCTCTCGGGCGTCAGTGAAGCGACGGCGCTGCTCGCGATCTTTGGCGCAAACGTCGGCATGATCCTCTTCGGACTGGCGATGGAGTACTCCAACCTGGGCCGCGGCGAGGTCAACTGGAGGCCGTTCATTTACGGCTGCATCGTCGGCGCCGTGCCGTGGCTGGCAATCGCGCTGCAGCTAGCCGTCTCCTCATCCTCAGCCGACAACGACGGCGGCGTGCCGAGCTTCGTTTACGTGATCTTCGTAACGCTCTTCATTCTCTTCAACCTTTTCGCCGTCAACATGTGGTTGCAGTACCGCCGCCGCGGCCGCTGGGCCAACCCGATCTTCGCCGAGAAGGTTTACCTCTGGCTGAGCCTGATCGCCAAGAGTGTGCTGGCCTGGCAGGTCTACGCGGGCGCGCTAGCAGGCAGCTAAAGCGCAGCGACCGCCGATTTAGGCAAAGATTGACTAATGAGTCAGGAGCTGGTGGTGATCGAAGCCGGGCGCGACACTCCGCCGAAAGTTGAGAGCGGCAGGCTTTTCTCTCTGATCGGGCGGGTCGCGAGCTTCGGCGTGCGCTCCACGGGCGATGCGATTGAAGCGGTTATCGGCTCCGACGCTGTTGAGGAAAGCATCGACCGTCTGCTCAGCAGCCCGGCGATTGAGCGGCTGATCCAAACTGCTTTGAGTGGTCCGCTCGTTGACGCGCTAAGCCGCGAACTGGTGCGCCAGCGCGTCGTCGAGCGGATCACAACGACGCTGATCGAGGCCGGCGTCTTCGAGCCGATCGTCGACGCGTTCCTTGAGCGGCCTGAACTGTGGGTATTGGTGGATCAGATTGCGCAGAGCCCATCGGTCGGCGATGCTATTCGTCAGCAGAGTTTCGGTTTCGCCGACCAAGTTGGCGACGAGGTCCGCGGCCGCAGCCGCAGCGCCGACGACATCCTGGCGCGCGCCGCGCGCCGGATTGTTGGTCGTCGTGGCCAGATGGCCGCTCAGATGCCTTCCGACGGCGACGCACACGTCGAGGGCAAAGATGATGATCGCGCGCCAGCGAAGAAGGCTGGCCCGTGAGCGCCGCCGATCCAAGCAGGCCGCGCGCGCAGCCGCAGACGCCGGCTGAGCTTGATACCGCGACCAACCGCGCGCAGGTCGAAGCAGCTGTGCGCCTGCGCGGCCAGGCCGCCGTAAAAGGCGCGCCGCAGCGCTACGTCGGCCTGGTCACGCGACTGCTGGGCTTTGTCGTTGACACCCTGATCATCAGCTTTGTTGCCGCTTTCAGCTGGGCCGTTGTCGCGCTGACAATGTCGGCGCTGGACGTTCCCGACAGCGTCGACTCGGTGATCGTCGCGATCATGGGCGTTCTCTACGTGATTTGGGCCGGCGGCTACTTTGTCGCCTTTTGGAGCGGCACCGGTCAGACGCCGGGAGGCAGAGCGCTGGAGTTTCGCGTCGTTGGCGCTGACGACGGAAAGCCGATCAAGCTGGGCCGCGCGCTGGCACGCTTGGCCGGGATGGTGCTCGGCGCGATCCCGTTCTTCGCCGGTTACATCCTCGGCCTCTTCAACGAACGCTGCCGCTGCCTGCTTGACCTCTTCGGCAACACCGTCGTGATTGATGCTCCGGTCTACACGATTGCCGACCGGCGCAGGATGGCTCTCGAGGCGACCACCAGCCAGTACAATCCGCGCCACAGCGCCGCCGAGCAACGAATGGGCTCAGGCGGCCCTAGCGCGCTTTAACCGCTGAGCTCCGAACCCACCGCAGCCCGAAAGGAATACCAATGCCCGTAGACCCAGGCCCAGAGGACATCAAGCGCTACGTCGAAGAGGACGATGGCGGCCCGGTCGTAATGCTCAACATGCTCAAGTACAAGACCGATGGCGGCCGCGAAAGCTACGGCGAGTACGGCGCCAAGGTAATGGCTTTCCTCGAAGGCGTGGGCGGCGAAGTGCTCTATGCCAGTGAAACCTCAACCGCGCTCGTAGCCCCCGACGGCTGGGACTGGGATTCAGTGATGCTGATCCGCTACCCGAGCCGCTCGAAGTTCCTTGAGATGGTGATGGACCCTGAGTACCAAGCGATCACGCACCTGCGAACCGAAGGCCTCGACGAGGCAATCCTGCAGGCCACCACGCCATTGATGTAAATCAGAGCGTCCAGATGAGCGACTTCAGCCAGTTCTCGATCGGATTCGATCGGCGCGACCGTGCGCGGCTGCACGAATTGTGGGACGGGGTAATTGATTCGCAGCGCTGGTCGGAAGGCGAACTAACCGCAGCCTTCGAGGCTGCTTGGAGCAATCTTCATTCGATCGGCTCAGTTGCCTTTTCCGGCTGGACCGGCGCGGCGCTGGCGGCGCTCGAGTTCGCCGACGTGCGTGGCCAGACTGTGCTGTGCCCGTCAAATACGTTCATGGCAACGCCGCTGTCGATAATCAGTGCCGGTGCCAACGTTGCCTTTGTCGATTGCAACCGTGAGGACCTTTGCATGTCATTCGATGACCTCGAGGCAAAGGTCGCCGAGCACAGCCCGAAGGCCTTGATGCTGGTTCACGTCGGTGGTCACATCGCTTTCGACGTGGAGCGGATCGCCGCGCTATGCAAGGCAAAAGGAATCTTCCTAATCGAAGATTGCGCGCACGCCCACGGGGCAACTTGGCACGGCAAGCGGCCAGGCTCGTGGGGCGATGCTGGCGTCTACTCGTTCTATGCGACAAAGACGATCTCAACCGGCGAAGGCGGCATGCTCGTCAGCGATAACGAGGAGCTGCTCGCCTTCGCGCGCCACTTCCGCAACTACGGCAAGCCTGACTACGCCCACTTCGGCCTTAATTTCCGCCTCAGCGAGTTCACGGCGGCAATTGGACTAGTTCAGACCGAGCGGCTTGAGGAAATAGTCGCTTGGAAGCGGGAGGTCGCGCGCACGGTGCTCGATCCAGCCCACCCCGACAGGCTCAAAATGCCGGAGGGGATGGCCTCCGGCTATTACAAATACATCGTCTTCACAGAGGTTGGCCGCTCGACGGGTAAGGTTTATGACGAATCTTGCCACCGGATAATGGAGTTTGAAGTTGAGCTGCCCAATACCGACTGGGTGGCGGCAAACCACTGGTGCGTACCGCTCTATTACCAGCCCTAACCGATACCGATTGGATCTAAAGACGCAATGAAAGTGCTCGTCACAGGAGGCTCAGGCTTCATCGGCTCGCACGTAGTCGATCAGCTCGTTAGGGCTGGCCACAAGCCGGTCATCTACGACCGTCGCCCCTCCCCTTTCCGCGACGACATCCAGACCGAGCTTGGTGAGCTCAGTGATTTGACGATGCTTGAGCTGGCCATGAGCGGCTGCGACGCGGTGATGCACCTGGCGGCAGCGGCAGACGTTGGTGAAGTCGAAAAGATGCCGGTCGAATCGGAGGCCGCAAATGCGCGCGGGACGCTCAACGTGCTCGAAGCCGCCCGTGGCGCCGGCGTGCAGCGCGTGATCTACGCAAGCACGATCTGGGTTTATACCGGCCAGTCAGGCGAGCACGTTGACGAGGAAAGCAATCTCGGGATGCCAAACCACCTTTACACGGCCTCAAAGCTGGCCGGTGAGATGTACTGCCGCAGTTACAACGAGCTCTATGACCTGGAGTTCACTGTGCTGCGCTTCGGCATCCCTTACGGCCCGCGTGCGCGCCCAGCGGCGGTTATTCCAGCCTTCGTCGGCAAAGCGATGGCGGGCGAGGCACTGAGCGTCGCCGGCGCTGGCGACCAGTCGCGCCGCTTTGTATATGTCGAAGACCTTGCTGCAGGCTGCGTAAAGGCGCTCGGCCCCATCGCCGCCAACCGCACTTACAACCTTGTTAGCGACAGCTCGGTGACGATCCTTGAGATCGCTGAGCTGGTGCAGGAACTGGTGGCGCCAACCGGGATCGAGTACACCGAGCAGCGCAACGCTGATTACGTAGGCGTTGAGGTGAGCGGCACCCGCGCCGAAGAGGAGCTCGGCTGGACCGCCGAAACAGCTTTTGCCGAGGGAGTGAGCCGATACGTCCAGTGGCGGCGCGAGGATGAGGCTGCTGTTCCAGTGCCAATCCAGCCAGCCGCCAAAGCCACTGTGGGATTTTCGTCAGCGCTGACCCGCGCTCGTCAAAGTGTTGCGATCCCTTTCGCTTACGTCCTCGCTTCACTAACGATGCTCGCCGCCTACGTTGTCGCGGTTGATTCGCTCGGGTTGCCTGACGCCCAGGTAGGAACGCTTGCCGTCACGATGATCGCCTCGCTGGCAGTTTTCCTGCTGATCGAGCTGATGTGGCGCAACCCAAAGACGCGCTCGATCTCGGCCGTCAGTTCGGCGCTCGTAACCGCGCTCTTCATCTTCGCCGTAATGACCCCGTGGGGGCATCAGATTTTCCACCTCGCAACGCCTGGGCGCTCGCTCTTCGTACTGACGATCACCGGCGTGGCGCTGGTGATCGCGCTTGCCAGCGCCGGCATTGCGCTAGCGCGCAGGCGCGGCTTGATCGACGACTTCGCCGAAGCTGGCGCCAGCTCCTAATCGCCGCTGAGGGTCTGAAACACAAGCCCGCTGGCGCTCACGCGGTCGAAAATCGCTGGCAGCGCGGCAACCGTGTTGCGCCAACAGCCAGCGTCGCTGTACCAGTCAGCGTCGTGCAGCAGCAGCACGTCACCTGGGCCTAAATTTGCCGTCACGCTCGCGCCGATTGACTTGGCGCTCGACTTCGCCGACCAGTCGCGGCCCCAGCGCGACCAAAGCAGCGGCTCGAGGCCCTGCCCGCGAGCGATCTTCAGCCCCGGATAGGAGTAGATCCCAAGCGGCGGGCGGTGGAAGCGTGGCCGCTGGCCGCTCAGATCACAGATCGTTGCCTGCGCGCGGTCGAGGTCGGCGGCGATAATCGCTGGAGCGAGCCGCAGCATCACGCGGTGGCGGTCGCCGTGAACGGCAACCTCATGGCCTTCGGCAACTATCCGCTCGGCTAGCTGCGGAAAGGCGCGTACCTGCTCGCCAACGAGGAAAAAACTGGCCTTGACGCCAGCGGCTGCCAGCAGGTCGAGCACGGCTGGCGTTCCCTCAGGGTGGGGGCCGTCGTCGAAGGTCAGCGCGACGCCACTGGCGCCTTCGAGGCGGCGCGGCACGCCCAGCGCCTGCGCCAGCGATGGGATCACCGGCGCCAAAGCGGGCAGCGCCCACGCCGCCCCCGCTGCCGCGCCGAGTAGCGCTGCTGCGCGTGCGATCATTGCTCTACTCCGGCCAGTGCCAGCACTTCAAAGGCCGCCGAAGGGCGCTCACCGTAAGCGAGATCTTCGCTACGGGGGCGCTGCAATGCGCGGGCCAGGGCGTCTGCCAGCGCCGAGCGGTCACTGGCCACTTCGGCTAGCCCGAAGCGCTCGTAGGCCTCGTTGTTGAGGCGAATGTGGGCCACGCCCCAACCGTACGAAATTAGCTGGCATCCTCGAACGCGCGCTTCAAACGCGGTCAGCCCGGCGGTCGAGTGGATCAGCACGTCAGCGGCGGCAAGCAGCTGCGGCATCTGTTCGGTGAAACCGACAACCTTGGCCCGCGGCGCCATCGCGAAGGCATCACTCAGCCGCCTGTGCACCTGCTCGCTGCGGCCGCAAAGAACCACAACGCGGCCAGCCGAATCTGCCGCCAGCGCCACCTCTGCCGCGCCACCGAGATCACCGACCGCCCAGCCACCGCCGGAAACCAGAATCAGCGGGCCGTCGGCCGGCATTCCAAGCGCCGCGCGCGCGTCGGCTTGGCTGAGCGGCTGCTCAAACGCGGCTGAGGCCATGCCGCGGACGCAGACGACGCGGCTGCCGGGTGCGATCTGCTCTACCTCGGCGCGCGACTCTTGTTCGGTGATCAGGTGAAGGTCGGCGCCCGGGTGAGCCCAGTAGCGCAAGCCTGCGAGGTCGGTGATCGCTGACGCGACGGGGATCTGCAGCTCGCCGCGCTGGCGCAAACGACCAAGCAGATCGGTCGCCGCCGGATGGGTACAAACGATCACGTCTGGCCGCTGCGCGGCGATCAGCGCGCTTAGCCCCCTGCGGCCAACCCGCTCTGCCAGCCACTGGCCGATCTTGCGCGTTGGCCCAAAGCGCGCGACGAGAAAGTAGACACCGTCAAAAAGCCAGTTGAAGCGGTCGAACATTAGCTCCGAGCCGTCATCAACCAATAGCGCGGCGGCTGCGCCCATCGCGGCGAGACTGTCAACAATCACCACTTCGCACTGCGGGTCGAGCTCAAGCAGCCCGTCGGCGATCATCCGCGCAGGCAGGTTATGGCCTTCGCCAATACCGGCGCTGAGGATCAAGACGCGTGATGCCATCGCCCGAATCGTAGACTCGCGGCACAGTGCGCGACGTTATTTTCGGAATCCTGCTGGCCGCCGCGGCCTCATCCTGCTTCAACTTCGGCCTAGTGATCCAGGCTGGCGAGGCGCGCAAGGAGAAGGGCAACGGCGGACTGAGCCCGAAACTGCTGCTGAAACTTGTGCGCAGGCCAACTTGGCTGGGCGGAACCGCGCTGCAGATTGGCGGCGGCGCCTTGCAGGTGCTGGCGCTGACGCTGGCTCCATTGGCGGTCGTCCAACCAGCAGATTCTTTCGGCCTGATAGTGCTTTTGATCTTTGGCGCCCGCAAGCTTGGCGACCACGTTGGCCGCCGTGAGCTGCTCGGCGTCGGCGCGATCATCGTCGGCGTGCTCGGCGTGGCACTGACTGCGCCAGAGCATTCCAGCAGCAGCGCCGCGACGGCGACGTTGTTTTTTGTGCTGGCGCCACTGGCGCTGCTGGCAGTGATCCCGTATGCCTTTGGCAAGCGCGTCGGCGGCACCGTGATCGTGCTGGCAGCCGGCCTTACGTTTGCCCTTGGCGCCTTCATGCTGAAGCTGCTGGCAGACTCAGTCACGGCCTCCGCCTGGCTGGCGGTGGCAGCAGTTCTGGTGGCCGTTGGCTTGCTTGGCGCGCTCGGGATGACAAGCGAACAAAACGCGCTGCAGCGCAGGACAGTCGGCCACGTGGCACCGATCATCTTCGTGATGGAGATGATCATCCCGATCGTCCTGGGCCTGCTTATCGGCGGCGAGGACTGGCCGCAGAGTCCAGCGCTTATCGTGATCTTTATTGCCTCGCTCTTCGTTACTGCGGCAGCCGCAGTTTCGCTGATCCTCAGCCCAGCGGCAATGGCGATTGAGCAGGCCGCGAAAGAGCAGCCGGCCAGCAAAACCCGATCGCGGCTACCGTAACGACCGATGACGACCCGCCCGGCCCCGCAGCCAGCTCGCCACGTCCGCGTGATCGCCGCTGGCGGCACGATCGCAATGAGCGGTGCGAGCGGAGCGACGCCCGAGTTTGACGCCGAATCGCTGATCGCCTCAGTTCCGGGCTTGGCCGCTCACGAAGGGCTTGAAGCGCAGACCGTCGCGAATCTGCCAAGCGCCCACCTGAGCCTGACGCAGCAGCTTGAGATCTGCCACGCAGCGCGCGACGCGGCGCGGCGCGGCATCGGCGTCGTCGTGACGCACGGAACCGACACGCTTGAAGAGACAGCGATGCTCTGCGACATAATCAGCGACGCCGAAGCGCCGATCGTCTTCACCGGCGCTATTCGAACCGCCAGCGCGCCCGGCGCTGACGGGCCAGCAAACCTCGTTGACGCGGTCAGCGTTGCCGCCAGCGAGGGTGCTACCGGGCTTGGCGTGCTGGTCGTCTTCGGCGGCGAAATTCACCACTCGCGCGTTGTCCGCAAAACCGACACAACCTCGCTGACGGCGTTCTCCTCGCCGCAGATAGGCCCGCTCGGGCGCGTCACCGAAGGCCACCCGACGATCTGGTCGAGCCTGCCACGCAACCCGACGCTCGACCCGCCGCAGCTAGAGAAGCGCGTCTTCATCGTGCCCACTTCATCCGGCGACGACGGCTCGTTGGCGCGGGCCGCGCTGGCAACCGAGCCCGACGGCGTGGTAATCGGCACGCTCGGGGCAGGCCACCTTACGCCGCAGCTGCTGGCGCTCTGGGCAGAGGCCGCAGAGCGGATTCCGGTAATCGCTTACTGCCGGCCGGAGCGCGGCGTGATTCTCAACTCAACTTACGGCTACGCAGGCTCAGAGATGGATCTTCGCTTGACGAGGGTTATTCCGGCAGGCTTCCTCTCGCCCCAAGCAGCGCGGATGAAGCTGCTTGCCTGCCTTGCCTGTGGACTCTCGATCGACGAGGTTCGCTGGGCCTTCAGCCAAGACGATGGCTAACTAGCTGGCGCTGCTGGGCGCGCGATCGGCGAAGATCGTCTCGCGCAGCTGCTTGGCATAGTCAGAGTCGAGCACAATCGCCTCAAGCTCAACGTCGTCGCTCATCAGCGCCTGCATTCGCAAGTGGTCATGGCCAGCAGCCGCGCAAAGCGCTAGGCCGCAGTAGAAGAAATCAAACTCGCGAAGCTGCTGCGCTGCCTCGCCAAGCTCGCTGGCAGTTAGCGTTTCGAGATCAAGGTCGCAGTATGCGACGTCATCGTGGTGGTGGACGGCCGAGCGAACGGCGTCAACCAGCTGGGCGCGGCCCTGCTCGTCCCAGCGGCTCAGCGTGATCACCGAGCTGCAGCGCTGCTCGTCGCGCTCTATAACTGCGCTGGGGCGCTCGCCAAGCTGCTCGAGTGCGCGCTCGCGCTCAGCATCGACGAGCTCGAGCTCGAGGTTCGCGTAGGCGGCGCGAAGCGGATCGGCGTAGCGCTCAGGGAAGCTAACTGCTCGCGGCGAGCGCTCAAGTGGCAGAAAGGTCAGTAGTGAGGCAGCGCGCGGCGTCGGCTTGCCTTGATCGTCTTTTCCTTGCGGCACTGAGCCGAGCATCAAGGCGCTCTCGCGGTAGCCACGCGAGTGCTCCGCGCGCTGGCTGTATGGGTGGGCAGTTACTGCGCGCGCGTAGACAGTCGCCACATCGGCCGCCCGCGCGCGCTCGATCGTGCGCTCGAAAAGCCGGTTGAAAATTCCCAGCCCGCGGTAGGCCGGATGAACGACCGCGATACCGGTTTCTCCCGCCTCACCGCTCTTCTCCAACACGAGCGCGTGGTGGCCGACGACCTCGCCGGCTAGGACGGCAACCGACGAGTGAAGCCGGCCGGCTTCAATCTCGGCCTCAACCCAGCGCGGGCGATAAAAGTTTGGGTGGCCGTAGCCAAGCCCGTAGTTGGTGTAAAGCAGCCGCGAAACGGCCTCAACGTCAGCAAGCTGCGTGTTGTGGATCTCAACCTCGTCGGCGGTCGCGTCGCTCTCACCGCTCTCACGCGCAAACTGGGCGAAGGCGACGAGCTCTTGCGGCGCGGCGCCCTTAGCTTCAACGGCAGCGCTGAGCCGTTTGCCGTCGCGTCCAAGGTTCACGAGCCGCAGGTCGTGGGTCAACGCTTCGATCTCAGAGAGCTCCGGCGGAATGCCGCCGAGCCCACCGCCGAACGCCGCGATCGGCTCGCCCCAATCCTCGATTGTGCAGCGAACAGCGCCCTCGGCCAGCTCAAGCTGCACGACCAGCTCGCCGGTCGAGTCATCCGGGTAGGCGCGCTCAATTATCCAGGCCGAAAGCCCGTGAACAACCTTTCCAAGCTGCTCTGCGCTTGCGCGCTCCAGCCCACGGGCAAGCGAAAAGCGCTCAACAACGCCGTCAACGAGAGTTAGCTCACTCGTCTCACTCCCAATCGATATTCGAACGCGGTTGGCCACCTGCGCAGAGTACGCCACAGCGAAGGCGCTTGCCGCTGGCGCAGCGCAGCGGTGGCGGTGACGCATCTGAGACCCCGAGCAGATGACGTTCGGCCCGGTGCCTTCGATTGCGCTCGGTTACAACGGCCGCCCGAGCAACATCGATCAACTGATCGACTTCAGTGACGCAGTCGCGCATAATCTGTCAGCGTGGAACAGAGCGCCGACAGAGAGCCGCGTGGCAGCAAGGTCGCGCGGCGGCTAAAGACAATCCCGCCGATCCTGATTGGCCTTGTGCTGGTGACAGCGCTGCTGCCGCTGCTGCTGGTCGCTGCACTGCTGGTTGACGTCTTCCGTGCGATCACGAGCCGTAAGCCGTTTATGGCGCTGCGGCTGGTGCTCTTTCTTTGGATCTATCTGGCGTGCGACACGGCTGCCCTGCTGGCGCTGCTGGCGCTTTGGCTAGTCAGCGGCTTTGGGCACAATCGCAAGCTGCTCGTCGACTCAACTTGGAACTTGCAGCAGCTTTGGGTTCGCGTGCTGCTCGGCTCGGTCAAGGCGCTGTTTGGGCTACGAATAGTTGACGAGGGAAGCGAGTGCTTGCGCCCTGGGCCAGTGATCGTGCTGATTCGCCACGCCAGCATTGTCGACAACTTCCTGCCGTCTGCGCTGGTCGCGGCGCCCGAGCGAATTCACCTGCGCTACGTGATCAAGCGCGAGCTGCTTTCCGAACCATGCCTCGACGTTGGTGGCCAGCGACTACCGAACTACTTTGTTCGCCGCGACACCGGCGAGCAGGTTGAACGCGAGCGGATCGGGCAGCTTGCCCGCGGGATGGGCAGCGAAGACGGGGTGCTGCTGTACCCCGAGGGCACTCGCTTCACCGCCGAGCGGCGCCAGCGGGCGCTTGAAAAGATCGCCGAGCGAGACCCGCAGCGCGCGGCGCGGCTGGAGCCGATCGAATATTTGCTACCGCCGAAAGTTGGTGGGCTGCTGGCGGTGCTCGGCGAGGCGCCAAAGGCCGATGTCGTGTTGATGATCCATCAGGGATTCGATGGGCTGCGGCTGATTTCCGACATCTGGGGCGGCGCGCTGGTTGGCCGCGTGATCAACGTGCGCTTCACGCGAGTCGCGCATGACCAGATTCCTGCCATCCGCGCCGATCAAGTTGAGTGGCTCGATCAACTTTGGCTCGAAGCCGACCGCTGGGTGGCGGCGAAGGCAGCCGAAGGCTAAGCACCGTACCCTCAGCTAGATGACGACGACCAACCTGCTGGCAATAAACGTCGCTGTTGTACTCGTACTGACAACCTCGCTGTGGGCTGTAAGCGTGGCGGTCAAGGACAGCTCGATTGTTGACATCTTCTGGGGCTCCGGCTTTGTTGTTATCGCCTGGGTCAGCTTTGCTCTCGCCGACGGCGCGGCCGGGCGGCGCTGGCTGCTGGCAATCATGACGACGCTGTGGGGACTAAGGCTGACGATTCACTTAGCGCGGCGCAACCTCGGCCACGGCGAGGACTTCCGCTACCAAGAGATGCGCGCGAAGGCCGGTAGCGCGTGGCCGCTACGCAGCCTTTGGGTTGTGTTCTGGGCGCAGGGAATACTGATGTGGCTCGTATCGCTGCCGGTGCAGGTGGGCCAGCAGGGCGACACCGCTAGCGGCTGGAGCTGGCTCGTGGTCGTAGGAATCATCGTCTTCGCCGTAGGGCTTTTCTTCGAAACGGTCGGTGACCTGCAGCTAACGCGCTTCATCGCCGACCCTGCAAATAAGGGCACGGTGATGGACCGCGGCCTCTGGCGCTACACGCGCCACCCAAACTATTTCGGTGATTTCAGCGTCTGGTGGGGGCTCTACCTGATCGCGCTCGCGGCCGGCGCCTGGTGGACGATCATCGGGCCGATCATCATGTCGGTCTTATTGATTCGCGTTAGTGGCGCCGGGCTGCTTGAAAAGTCGATCGGTAAACGCCGCGCCGGCTACGACGGATACGTAGCCCGCACCAGCGGTTTCTTCCCGCGGCCACCGAAGCGCGGCTGAGCCGCACGAGCAGCTCCTAGCGGCAGGGAGCGGGCAGCCAGCGTCGAAAAGAGGCTGACGGTGACGACTATCCCCGCACAGCCATCTGGAGAGGCGCGCCCGGCGCCCGCTTCGCCGAGCGCCAACGAACTCTTATCGACCCGCGTGGTTTTGCGGATCGTCTTGACCGTGCTAATCGTGATCGGCACGATCGCCCTCGTTTGGGTCCTTTGGCAGCCGGTAACTTGGATCATCATCGCCGTGTTCGTCGCCGTCGCCTTGGCCGGCCCAGTCAACTTGTTAGCACGCGTGATGCCGAGGCCGCTGGCGATTGCACTCGTTTACATCGGTGTGCTGCTGGTTCCGATCGGCATCAGCGCCGCGGTAATGCCGCCAATCGTTGACCAAGGCGTCAGCTTCGTCAACGACCTACCAAGCTACGTTGACGATCTCCAGACCGAGGTTCAGAAGAACCCGAAACTAGACAAGCTCAATGCCGACTTTGGCGTCACCACCGAGCTCACCCGGATCGCGGAGGATGCACCAACGAGGATCGGCGAGGCCGCAACGATCATCCGTGACTTCGGCAGCAGCCTCGTTAGTTCGCTCTTCGCAGGGCTAACGATCTACATCCTCTCAATCTTCATGGTGGCGCGCGGGCGCCATTGGATCGACGGGCTGCTCAGTCTGCGCAGCGGGCGCGAATCGAAGGCTGCCAGCATTGCGCTGGACCGGATCGCGGGCGCCGTCGGCAACTACATTGCAGGCGCAGCCGTGCAAGCCGTAATCGCTGGTTTGTGCGCTTTCATCGTCCTGACAATTCTTGGCGTTCCGTTCGCGGGCGCACTCGCGGTGCTTTATGCGCTCTTGGACCTGATCCCGCTGGTGGGCGCTTTTATCGCGGGCGGAATCATCCTCGTGGTCACTCTGTTCACCGACTTCCCGACGGCTTCGATCATTTGGTTCATTTACGCGAGCGCCTACCAAAGCTTCGAGAACTATGTGATTCAGCCGCAAATCCACAAGCGCGCAGTGGCACTTGAGCCCTTCATCGTGATCGTCTCAGTGCTCTTCGGCGCAACGTTATTTGGCGTCGTTGGCGCGCTGCTGGCAATACCTGCCGCTGCAGCGCTTCAGATTGGGGCTCAGGAATGGTGGCGCTACCGGCTCGGCCAGCAGGATGCTGAGCCACCGACCGCAGCTGCGGCCAGCGCCAATTCGTGAAAGTATCGACCTGATGGCGCGAATTGGATTACTCACCGGCGGCGGCGACTGCCCGGGACTAAACGCAGTTATTCGCGGCAGCGTGCGCCAAGGAGTGCGCCAGTACGACGATCAGTTTGTTGGCATGCGCCACGGCTGGGCCGGAGTTCTCGCTGGCGAAGGCAAGCCGCTCGGCGCGGCCGAAGTATCCGGCCTTCTGACTCGTGGCGGCACGATCCTTGGCAGCTCACGCACCAACCCTTACCGCGATGGCGGTGGCGGCACAGAGGCCGTCAAAGCCGGAATGGAGAAGCTCGAGCTTGACGGGCTAATCGCGATCGGCGGTGAGGACACGCTGGGCGTTGCAACGAAGCTGGCAGGCGACGGTGTGGCGGTGATCGGCGTGCCCAAGACGATCGACAATGACCTTGCTGGCACCGACTACACCTTCGGCTTTGACACCGCCGTGCAAGTTGCAAGCGACGCAATAGACCGCCTCCACACAACGGCTGAATCGCACGACCGTGTGATCGTCGTGGAAGTGATGGGCCGCCACGCTGGCTGGATTGCTTGCTCGGCTGGGATTGCCGGAGGCGCCCACGCAATCCTCGTGCCCGAGCGGCCATTTGACCTGAACGAGCTCTGTGATCGGATTCGCGGGCGCCACGCGCGCGGGAAGAACTTCTCGATTGTTGTTGCCAGCGAAGGCGCGGTGCCCAAAGACGGTGCGCTAAGCGCAAGAAAGGATGAAGTTGATGAGTTTGGTCACCCACGGCTTGGCGGGATTGGCGCCTGGCTTGAGCACGAGATTGAGCGCGTTACCGGCTTTGAAACAAGAATGGTTGTCCTCGGCCACGTGCAGCGTGGCGGCACGCCGACCGCCTACGACCGCATTCTCGCTACCCGCTACGGCGTCGGCGCGATCGACGCTTACAACCGCGGCGAGCGCGGAATGATGGTCGCGCTAAGTGGCACGAAAATCGTCACGGTCCCTCTCTCGGAGGCTCTCGCCGAGCCGAAATTGCTCGATCCAGAGCTCTTTCGCACGGCGGAAGTTTTCTTCGGCTAAGCCATGTCACCGTTCTGGATATGGATGCAGGGCGCAATCGTCGTCGTCGTTTTGATCGGCATGGCGATAGCAATCGTGAAGCTGCTTTAGCGAGCAGGTAGTCTGCAGGGACGCAATGGGGCAAGGGAGTTGCAATGTTTGGATCGATTGTCGTTGGAACAGACGGATCAGAGACGGCCAGCGAAGCCGTACGCCAAGCGGTTGATCTGGCGAAGGAGACAGGCGCGCGACTGGACGTCGTCAGCGCCTACGCGCCGGTCCCCGTCTCACGGCTGAGGAGCGAAGCGAGTGAGGCCCCTTCAGACGTGCAGTGGATGATCAACGAGCGCGAAGATGTGGAGGCGACGCTGGCGGCCGTCGTCACGCAAGCGGCGACGATCGGGGTTGAATGCTCGTCGCATTCGCGCCAAGGCGATCCGGCCGACGCGATCCTCGACGTTGCTGAGGAAACCTCGGCCGACCTAATTGTCGTCGGCAACAAGGGGATGACCGGCGCCAAGCGCTTTTTGCTCGGCTCAGTGCCAAATAAGGTTAGCCACCACGCACCATGCTCGGTGCTGATTATTCGCACTACCTAGCAGTGGCGGCAGCGGCGTTAAGCAGTCCGGCGCCGTAATAGCGGTCAATCCCGGGTGAACCAAGGTCGCGCGCCGTGCTCTTAAGCCTTGCTTCAATGCGGCTGCCAGAAGGGTTTGATCCAATCACGCCGGTCGCAATCACCAGCGCCGCTGCGGCCGTCACGTGCGGCGTCGCCATCGAAGTGCCCTCGTAATCGTTTGGCAGGCCGAAGGCTGATAGAGACCTGCCGCTGAAAGTCACCTGAGCGATATTGCGCGAGGCAGTCCGGCGGCAACGCGATTCGCCAGTCGCGGCGGAGTCTTGGCCGCCGCCTGGCGCGACGATGTCAAGCCCGCCGCCGCCGTTTGAATACTCAGCGACGCAGCCACGCTCGGTCGTTGCGCCAACCGACATCACGCCGGGCGCGTTGGCCGGGTAAGAGATCGACTGATCACCCTCATTGCCCGAAGCGCTAACCACGAGCACGCCGCGTGATCGGGCGAAGTTGATCGCCCCTAACAGCTGGGGAATGTCAGCGGCGCGAACACCGGGATCAAACTCAAGGCTGAGGTTAATCAGCTTGGCGCCCTTCCTGACGGCAAAGCGAACTCCATCGGCGATGTCGTTAGCGCTGCCCTCGCCGTTGCGGTCGAGCACACGAATCGGCATGATTTTCGCTCCGTAGGCGAGGCCTGCGACAGCGATCTTGTTGTTGGTGGCTTCGGCAATTGTGCCGGCGACGTGCGTGCCATGACCGTTCGCGTCGTTGGCGTAAGGGTCGCGATCGACGTAATCCCAGCCAGCTACAAACTGGCGCGCGTTGAAATCCGGGGAGCGCTTGTAGGGAACGCGATTGGAGTAGGCAACGCCGGTGTCGAGCACGGCGACGGTCACGCCCTTGCCGCCGGGGCGGCCGCTGGCGCGCGCGTTGGCCCAGGCCTGCTGCGCGCCGACGCCGTAGTTGCCGACGAAGTTCCACTGCAGACTTGCGAGAAACGGGTCGTTGGGCGTATAGCTTCCGGCGGCAACGTGGGCCGTCATGTTTGGCACGGCGTAGGCGACATCGTCGCGCGCGCGCAGCTCGGCGAGCGCCTTACGGACGTTCTCAACCTGCAGCACGACCGGGTCGGCGTTGGCCACTGAGGGCGCTGCGCCGGTCTCTGGATCTGTGAACTGGACGACTACTTGGTTGGGCTCGGCCTCTGCTGCGCCGGCCGCGGCGGGCAACGCGAAAACGGCCAGCAGCGCGGTCGCCGCGATCAGTGAAAGTTGTAGGCGCTTGATTAAGGTCATCGGATGCTGAGCTGCAGGCCTGCTGCTCACTATTTAGAACACGGCAGACAGCCAAAAGTAACGCTACTTAGGGCGAATAGGGGATGATGGCAGCCACGTGGACGAAAAACGCCAGACAGACGATCAACGCTGGATCAGCGAGGCGATCGAGGAGGCCGCGTTGGCCCCCAGCCACGGCGACGTTCCGATTGCCGCTTTGGTCGTCCATGACGGCCGCGTGATCGGGCGCGCCCACAACGAGCGCGAGCGCCACGGCGACCCGACCGCGCACGCTGAAATTGTCGCCCTGCGCGCCGCCGCCGCCGCGCTCGGCTCGTGGCGCGTGCTCGATTCAACAATTTACGTGACGCTTGAGCCGTGCGCGATGTGCGCTGGGGCGATCGTGCTGGCGCGCGTTCCGCGAGTTGTCTTCGGTGCATGGGATCCAAAAGCTGGCGCCGCTGGCAGCGTGCTCGACATTCTCAGTGAGCCGCAGCTAAACCACCGCCCTGAGGTGGTTGGCGGCGTGCTTGAGGCGCAGTGCGCGGCGCTGCTGACCGACTTCTTTGAAGAGCGGCGCTAAGCCGCCGCCTTCAGTCGCTGACGCGGCCGTCGTCGCTGTAGACGACAACGCGCTCGCCGCGCGCAAATGCTGCCAGCGTCATTCCTCGCTCGGCTGCCAGCTCTACGGCAAGTGACGTCGGCGCTCCAACGCCTACGAGGATCGGCGCGCCAGCAACGGCCGCCTTCTGCACCAGTTCAAATGAGATCCGACCGCTGACACAAAGGATTTTTCCGCTCAGCGGCAGCCCGCCGTCCAGCAGCGCGCGGCCAATCACCTTGTCGATTGCGTTGTGACGACCAACGTCCTCGCGCACGCAGATCAAATCACCTTCAGCGCTGAAGAGGCCTGTGGCGTGCATTCCGCCGGTGCGATCAAAGCCCGGCTGGCGCAGCCGGTCCGGCAGCGCGGCCAGCAGCGCACGCCCAACCACCGGGCCAGGCAGGGCGGTCGGGGCGGCAACGGCGACCTGCTCAATCGCGCCTTTGCCGCAGATCCCGCAGGAGGAGGTCGTGTAGAAGTTGCGCTGCCCAGGGTCGCTGAGCAGCGGGCCCGTGACGTCAACGATGTTGGCGGCGAAATCGGTTGTCGGGCCAGCTTCGCGCGGCTCGTTGATTAATCCTTCGCCGTAAAGGAAGCCAAGCGCCAGCTCCTCATCGTTGCCGGGCGTGCGCATCGTGACTGAGAGCGCTTTGCCGTCGACGCGAATCTCAAGCGGCTCTTCGACGGCGATCTCATCGCGCTGGCCTTCGCGCACGACGCTGGTGACCATTCGTCCGGCGTCAGCGTTGGCCACCTGCCAGCCCTCGGTCAGTCCGCCGCTACGAGCGCCGGCGTCTCGGACGGTGCTTCGCTCATCGCGCGCACATCAACGGCAACAACCTTGTATTCAGGGCAGCCGGTGTTGACCTCAACTGAGTCGCCGACCAGCAGGTTGGTGCGCAGCTCAGGGAAGTGGAAGGTCGTAAAGACATTGCCCTGCTCGATCCGGTCGGTGATCCGCGCCGGAATCTCAATCCGCCCATGATGGCTGCGGACAGCTACCAGGTCGCCCTCGCTGATCCCTTGCCGCGCCGCGTCGTCAGGGTGGATGTCGAGCCATTCAGTTGGCTGCAACTCGAGATTCCGCGTGCGCCTCGTCATCGTGCCGGCGTTGTAGTGCTGCAGGCGGCGGCCGGTGACGAGGATAAGTGGGAACTCCTCGTCGGCAACTTCGCCCGGCTCGCGGTAAGGCAAGGCGTTGAACTTGCCAAGGCCATTCTCTTGGCGGAAATGCCCGGCGTAGAGGATCGGCGCATCGCTGCCGTCTGCCTCTACCGGCCAGCAAAGTCCCCTGCGGCCGAGCCGCTCGTATGTGACGCCGGCAAACTCCGGTGTCAGCGCTGCGATCTCCTGCATCGCTGCCTCCGGCGTTGCCAAGTTCATCGGGTGGCCAAGCGCTGCTGAAAGCGAGGTGAGGATCTCAAAATCGGTGCGGGCGTCGCCAGGCGGATCGATCGCCGGCTCGACCAGCTGAATGCGGCGCTCAGCATTGATGAAGGTTCCTTGCTTCTCAAGGAAGGCCGATGCCGGCAGGATCACGTCGGCGTACTTCGTCGTCTCGGTCATGAAGATGTCTTGACAGACGAGGAACTCGAGCGCCTCCAGCGCAGCGATCACGTGCGTCGTGTTGGGGTCGGTCTGGGCGACGTCCTCGCCGAAGATGAACATTGACTTCAGCTCGCCGGCAACGGCAGCGTCGAACATTTGCGGAATCTTCAGCCCCTTCTGGCGCGACAGATTGACCCCCCAGCGCTGTTCAAAGCTGGTTGCGACGGCTTCGTCGCTGACCGGCCTGTAACCAGAGTAGGTGTCGGGCAGCGCGCCCATGTCGGACGAGCCCTGCACGTTGTTCTGGCCGCGCAGCGGCAGCAGCGCCGATCCTAGGCGACCAACCTTGCCGGTCATCATCGCCAGGCCGCACATCAGCTGCACCACCTCAGAGCCGTAGCGCTGCTCGGTTACGCCAAGGCCCCAGATCAGGCAGGCGTTCTCAGCCTCAGCGTAAATCCTCGCGGCGGCGCGAATGTCGTCGGCGGCAATGCCCGTAATTCGTTCAGCTTCCTCTGGCGGGTACTCGGCCAGCAGCGCGGCAAACTCGTCGTAGCCCTCTGTGCGCTCAGCGATGAATTGCTCGTCGGTAAGGCCCTCAGTCATCACGACGTGGGCGATCCCGAGGATCACGGCGGCGTTGGTGCCGGGCCGCATTGAGCAGTGCAGCTCGGCGTAATCGGCCAGCTCAATCCGGCGCGGGTCAACGGTGATCAGCTTCATGCCGTTAATCGCCGCCTGCTTAATCCGTGCGCCGACTACCGGGTGGCCTTCAGTGGCGTTGGCGCCGATCAGGATTGCCGCGTCGGTGGCCTCGATGTCATCGAAAGTGCCGGTAGCGCCGGAGTAGCCGAAGCAGCGGCGCATAGCGAACGACGTTGGCGAATGGCAGACGCGCGAGCAGTTATCGATGTTGTTGGTGCCAACGGCGGCGCGGATTAGCCGCTGCATCGCCCAGCAGTCTTCGTTTGTGGCGCGCGACGAGGCGAGGCCGGCGATCGCGTCCGCTCCATGATCGGCCTTGATCCGCGTGAACTCAGCGACGATCCGCTCAAAAGCCTCGTCCCAAGTTGCTTCGCGGAAGCCGTCAGCTTCGCGGATAAGTGGCGTTGTCAGCCGCTCGTCAGAGCGCGTGAACTGGTGAGCAAAGCGCCCTTTCAGGCAGGTGTGGCCTTTGTTGGCGGGGCCGTCCAGCGCCGGGCTGATCGAGGCGATCACGCCGTCCTGCGGGTGAACTTCAAGCCGGCAGCCGACGCCGCAGTAGCCGCAGGTTGTGCTGACGCTCGAATTTGCCTTCTTGCTCATCTCGCTAGCCCCCTGAGCCGTTGTGGTTCTGCTCAATTGCTAAGTCTAGAAGCCTTATCTCTGTAATCGCGTCGGTTGGGCAAGTATCGGCGCAGGCGCCGCAGGAGACGCAGCTCGACTCAGCAAAGCCGCTATCAACGCCGGCCGCAACGTTTGATGAGAAGCCGCGGCCAGTGACGGTCAGCGCGAACGCCCCTTGTACCTCGTCGCAGGCGCGCACGCAGCGCCCGCAGCTGATGCATAGCTCGTGGCGGAAGGCAAGGTACGGGTGGCGTAGGTCCTCGTCTTTTTCGTGCACGGCGCCGGTCCAGCGCGTCTTCGTCACGCCAAGCTGCCCCGCGACGGCCGCCAGCTCGGTGTGCTCGCCAGGAGCTTCGGGCAGTTCGCTAAGGACCAGCTCGACTACGGCTCGCGCTACGCGCAGCGCGTCCTCGTCGCTCGTCGAGATCTCCATTCCTTCGCGGCAGAGCGTGGTGCAGGAAGGCAGCGGCCCGGGCGCGCCTTCAACGCCAACCATGCAGACGCGGCAGGCGCCGAACGGGTCGAGGCGCTCGTCGTAACAGAGCGAAGCGACTTGGCCGCCGCTGCCGCGGATCGCTTCAAGCAGCGTCGTCCCGGGCTCAACCTCAACTGCGTTGCCGTCAATCATCACCTGCATCAGCGCAACCCCAGTTCGTCAGGGAAGTGCAGCAATAGGCTGCGGATCGGTGCTGGCATGCCGCTGCCGTGGGCGCAGAGACTGCCGAGCTCCAAAGTCTCGAGCAGCTCTTCGAGCGATTCGCGGTCAACTGGCTCGTCGTCGCTGAAAAGTTCGTAGGCGCGCTGCAGGCCAATCCGGCAAGGGAAGCACTTGCCGCAAGATTCGTGCGCTCCGAAGCGCAGCAGATGCTTAGCCAGCGCACGCATGTCGGTTGTCTCGTCAAACGCGAGGATGCTGCCGTGCCCAACCATGCAGCCAACTTCGGCGAGCGGGTCGAAGTCGAACGGCGTGTCGAGCAGGCTGGCGGGGAGGATGCCGCCCAGCGGGCCGCCGATCTGCACCGCCTTGATCTGGCGACCGTCTTTGAGGCCGCCGGCGACCTCTTCGCAGAGCTCGCGCACGGTCGGGCCGAACGGCACCTCAACCATGCCCGGGTTTACGAACGCGGAGTTAAAACAGACGAGCTTTGAGCCGGCCGAGTCGCCAGGGCTTAAGTTGCGGAAGGCTTCTGCCCCTTGCGCGGCGATAAAAGGAACGTTGCAGAGCGTCTCAATGTTGTTGACGACGGTTGGCTCTTCGTAAACGCCGCGCTCGGCCGGAAACGGCGGCCGAGCGGAGACCGTGCCACGTAGCCCCTGAAGGCAGGCCAGCAGCGCAGTCTCTTCGCCAACGACGTAGGAGCCAGCGCCTTCGACGATCGTCACGTTGAAGCTGAAATCGCTGCCGAGGATGTTGTCGCCAAGCAGATTCTGCGCCTCGGCCTGCTCGATCGCTTCGCGCAGGATGATCGTTGACTGCGGGTATTCGGAGCGCACGAGCACGAAGCCTTGGTCTGAGCCAACCGCATAGCCAGCCAGCGCCAGCCCTTCGAGCAGAAGCTCGGGCGACTGCTCCATCAGGTACTTGTCGATGTAGGAGCCGGGGTCGCCCTCGTCGCCGTTGGCGACGATGAACTTCTGCTCTCCCGGCGCGTTGCGGGCGAACTCCCACTTGTTGCCGGCCGGGAAGGCGGCGCCGCCGCGGCCGCGCAGGTCGGCGGCCTTGGCTTCAACGTGGAGCAGATCCTCAGGCGTTAGCTCAGCGATCGCGCGGCGCAGGCCAGCCCACGTGCCAGGCTGGGTCAGCACAGGATTGGCGAGCAGGCTGCGCATCGGTGGCTCGGAGGCCTGAACGGTCGTCCCTTCGATCACGCGATCAATCACGCCGGGGCCGGCGTCGATCACCTCGTTGTCGCGCACCGCGGGGCTGCTGTGGCAGAAGCCAAGGCAGACCGTCTCGGCGACGGAGACGCTGCCGTCTTCGCTCACTTCGCCGATTCCGACGCCAAGCCCGTCGCAGATTCGCTGCGCGCTACCCGGATCACCAGCCTCAAAGCAGGCCGTGCCGGTGCAGATTCGAACGTGGCGCCTGCCGCGCGGGGCGATCAAGTCGTCGTAGAAGGTGGCGATGCCGTAGACAGAAGCCTCAGGCAGCTGGTACTCGGCGGCGACGGTGCGGATGTCATCGTCGGTCAGCGTCCCTGTCTGGGCGACAATTGCGCTGAGCCTCGCCAGCGCAGTCGGCGCATCGACAGCGTGGTGACGGCGGGTGAGCTTGATTAAGTTGCTGGCCATTAGCCTCAGGACAAGATTAGACCTATTTGTCCTAAACGCCATCGTGCCAGATTGGCAGCCGTAATGCGACTTTTTATTTAGCTGCGAGCGGATCCTGCCGCGCGACCCCTGCGGCTCGCTAGGCTGCGACTGTCGCGTAGAAGAATGCGCGGCCTCGGAGGGGTGCCGGAGCGGTTGAACGGGGCAGTCTCGAAAACTGTTGTGCGGGTAACCCCTGTACCGAGGGTTCGAATCCCTCCCCCTCCGCTTCGCTCCGGACGCTGGCGTAGCTTTCTAACGGTGGAGTCTGCTGGAAGCCCAGCCTCGTCGGCGCTAACCGAGCCGGACCGGACGATCCCGCCGCGGCTAGTCCAAGCCGCGGCGATTTCGTGGCGCATTCTGGTGGTAATTGCGCTCGCTGCGGCCGTGATCTACGCGCTCTGGCAAATTCGCGTAGTCACGGTGCCGCTGTTCATCGCGATGCTTTTCTCGACGCTGCTGCTGCCGCTAACGGACAAGCTCGCGGCGCTCGGGCTGCCGCGGGCGCTGGCGGTGCTGATCTCAATCGTCATCTTCCTTGGCGTGCTGGCGCTGGCAGCGACGCTAATCGTCGGCTCAATCGTTGGCCAAGCCGGGCAGATCGGCAAACTAATCAGCAGCGGCGCGACTGAATTCTCGAGCTGGAGCCACCCGGGCAGCGGCCCGCTCGGGAGCGACCGCACGGCTGTTGATGGAGTGATCGCAGAGCTTGGGCCAGGGCTCAAGACTGCTGGCGCCGGACTACTAACAAAGGCTTCGCGCGAAGTTCCGGCAATCGTCTCAATCTTCGCCGGCGCGCTGATTTCGCTGGCATTTCTGATCTACATGCTGGCCGGGGCGGCCAGCCTGCGCGACTGGCTGGTTCAGCGCTCGGCGCCGCGCCACCGCGCCGCGGTTGAGAAATCGGTCACGGCCGGCTGGAAAACCCTGAGCGGCTACGTGCGGGGAACATTGCTGATTTCGATCTTCGTTTCGTTTTTCGTCGGGATCGCAGCCGTTGCGCTAGGGCTCCCAATCGCCGGGACGCTGATCGCGATCACCTTCTTCTGCGGCTTCATCCCGATCCTTGGCGCCTTCATCTCCGGCCTAATCGTCTTCCTGATCGCATTGGCCGGCGGCGGCGTTGACGCGGGTCTAATAATGCTCGCAGTGTTAATCGTCGTCCACGGTGCCGAGTCGATCTGGATAGCACCGATGACCTACCGCAAGACCGTCGCGCTAAACCCGATTGCGACGCTCGCGGCAGTAACTGCGGGCGCCGCCCTGATGGGCATCGTTGGCGCCATCATCGCCGTCCCGATAGTCGCCTTCCTTTGGGTGATGCTGAACGAGCTGCGCACCCGCTCGGCGGCCGAAGACGAAGCTGCTGCGACTGCAAGCTAACTGCGAAGGCGCTTACTGGGAACCAGTTGTCGTGGGTATGGCGGGCGGAGCGGCAGGCCTGCAGCGCATAGGGTTGAGCTTGTGAGTGCATCGGTGATAGAGAGCACGACGGACGGCCACGCGACGCTGACGCTGCGCTCGGCTAGCGGCGCGCTGGAGGCGGTTTACGCGCCCGGCGTTGGAATGGTCTGCTGCTCACTGCGCCATCGCGGCGAGGAGCTGCTCGGCCAGCGCGGCGGCCTTGCGGCTTACGCTGCGAAAGGTTCAACCTTCGGCATTCCGCTGCTTTACCCGTGGGCCAACAGGCTGGCGGCGATGAGCTATTCGTTCGAAGGCGCCGACGTGAGGCTGAGCGCCGAGCAGTCGCCGCTGCACTTCGACTCCGCCGGGCTACCGATGCACGGGCTGCTCGGCGCGTCGCCCTACTGGGAGGTAATCGAAGCCGGCGAGTCCGATCGAGCAGCGCTGCTGGCGGCCCGGCTCGACTTCTCAGCCCACGAGGAGCTGGCGCGCGCCTTCCCTTTCCGGCACGTGCTGGAGCTCGAGGCGCGGCTCGATGATCAAAGGCTGCAAGTCACGACGACGGTGACGGCAACCGGCGACAGCCGCGTGCCGATCGCCTTCGGCTTCCACCCCTACCTCGCGCTGCCAGGCGGCTCGCGCGAGGGCGTCGCGATTGAGCTGCCGGTGACGCGCCAGGCGCTGCTTGAGCCGAGCGGAATCCCAAGCGGCGAACACGAACCAGCGAGCGGTGCCCGCGCGCCACTCGGCGAGCGCGCCTTCGACGATCTCTTCGATCAGCTAAGCCAGCCGCCACGCTTCACGCTCAGCGGTCCGGGCCGCGAGATTGCGCTCGCGTTTGACGGCGGCTACAACTTCGCCCAGGTCTACGCCCCACTCGCCGAGCCATTCATCTGCTTCGAACCGATGACCTCGCCCACGAACGCGCTGATTAGCGGCGATCGGCTGGCGAGCATCGCGCCCGGAGGGCAGTTCAAAGCAATTTTCGAAATCACGATTGGCGACTAGTTTTCGATACTCTCGCGAGGTGCCCAAGTTGATCATCTTCGGACGACTACGCAAAGCAGCGGCAATCGCTGGGGCGATCGCCTGCGCCGCGGCGATCGCCTCCTGCGGATCATCCGGATACGACTCAGCTGCCTCGCCAACCGACGCCGGCAGCGAGGCAACGACGCAGGTGACGCGGCTATTCGAGGCCGTCAAGTCAAAGGACAAGAGCAGCCTCGAGAAGCTGCTGGCGCCCAACTGGTACCTGCAGCGCGGCTCGGGCGGACCGCTAAGTAAGAGCGAGTTCATCAACGGCCTCCCTGACCTAACTAGCTACGAGCTCGGCGCAGTCAATGGCAGCCAATACCAAGACACCTTGGTCGCCACTTACACTGCGACGACCGACCTTGTGGTAGACGGAGTTCGCTTCGAAGGCACACCGGCGCCGTATCTGAGCTCGTTCATCGAGGTTGACGGCGAGTGGTTCATGCTGGCCCACGGCAACTTCAACAAGCCTAAGTAGGCGGAAGCAATCCTCACGCTCGCTGACATTGCAGAGCTGGCCGCGGCTCACTCCAATCAGCTAGCGACGCCGGTCGCCAGCTTCGACATCGGCGGCCGCGAGTTTGATTTCAACGCTGAGCCAGCGATCATGGGCGTAGTCAACATGTCGCGCGACTCGTGGTATCGCGAAAGCGTTGCGCCTTCGGTTCAGTCGGCGATTGATCGCGGCCGCGTGCTGGCAGCGCAAGGCGCCGCGATCATCGACATTGGCGCCGAGTCAACGATTCTTGACGCCGAGCGCGTTGGCGCCGATTCACAGATCGCCCAGCTCGTTCCAGTGATTGAGGCGCTGCGCGCCGACGAGATCCTCGTTTCAGTTGAGACTTATGAGCCGGCCGTCGTCGAGGCCTGCCTGAAGGCTGGCGCGAACCTTTTGAACCTGACCGGAACCGCCCACCACGAGCAGATTTTCGCCTTGGCGGCGCAGTACGACGCGGCGATCGTGCTCTGCTTCGTGCAAGGCGAGAACGTGCGCGAGGTTGGCGCCGTAACTTTGGAAGGCGACCCGCTGCCGCAGTTGATCGCCCACTTTGAGCCGCGGATCGCGGCCGCGCGCGCCGCCGGCGTGGAGCGGCTCTTCATTGACCCAGGCCTTGGCTTTTATTACTCAAACCTTGAAGACGGCGACGAGCGCGTGCGCCACCAGGCGCGCAGCTTCATCAACACGTTCCGCCTGCGCGCGCTCGGGCTGCCCGTCTGCCACGCGCTGCCGCACGCCTTTGATTACTTCGAAGATGAAGTGCGCAGCGCCGAGGGCTTCTTCGCGGTGCTCGCTTCGCTCGGTCAGACGAGCCTTTTTCGAACTCACGAGGTGCCGCGCGTGCGAGCCGTACTGCGCACGATCGGCGCGATCAACGGCGACTAGGGGCAGCGCGCCAGCGCAACGCCCTCTTCGCCGCTGGGTGAAACTTCCAGCGCCAGCAGCTCAAGCCCGGCGGCGCCAATAATTGCCTCAAGGCCAGCGGGCGTGTGGCGAGCGGAGCGCAGCAGGCGCACAGGCTGGCCAGCCGTCATCGCGACCGATCCGGCTTGGGTTTGCAGCTGAAGGCCAGCGGCGGGCTCGAGCCAAGCGCCGACCGCAGCCTGCGCGCCGGCGCCGGGATCATCGAGCGCGCCGATCGTGATCGCTGCCTGCCCCCGTTCAACCCCGGCCTCCTCGCAGAGCGCCCAGAGCCATTCGCGCGTGGGCTCGTTGTCGTACTGCGCCGTAATCCGCTCCAGCGCCCCGTCCTGATCGGGCAGCAGATTCGCGCTGACGGCCAGCAAGTCAGCGGGCCGCATCAGCGCCAGCGCCGCCGCCATTGCCGAGAATGCGTCGATCCCGGGGAGGATTCCGTAGAGCGTGACCACGCGCGCGGCGGGCGCCTCGCCGACCATCTTTGGCAGATCCTCGGCGGCTAGGCCAAGGTCGCAGAGAACTGGGCGGCGCAGCAGCGCGCCGCCGGCGTGATCCAGAGCGTCGGCGGCAACCTGCAGCAGCGGCAAGCTCACGTCGACCGGCGTCACGCTGACCGGGCCGCCAGGCGGCAGCGCCTCAAGCAGCCGCCGCTCCTTCGCGCCGTCGGCGCAGCCGAGGCCAACCACGTGCACGCCGCGCTGATCTAGCTGCTCGCCGATCAGCGCATTGACAGCGTCGTAAGCCTGCATCCCGTCGCCCTGATCACGGGCCGGTGAGAAGGCCAGCGCAATCTCGCGCCAGAGCCGCGCTTGGCGCGCGCTCAAGTAGTGCTGGCGCGTGGCCAGCGCGCCGCCCACGAACCCGTCGCGCAGCTCCGCGGCAACGACGGCCGGGTGGACGCTGCGATGGACGCAAACATCGACGAACGGTGCGCCTTTAGGAATGCTTGCCACAGGCCGAGAATAGGGATTTGGTGGCAAGGCAGGCCGCGCCGCGGCGCCAAGCGTGGCAAGCTTCGAGGAACAACGCAAACTGACTTCAGGAGAATTAGACAAATGGGCGTTCTTGACGACAAGGTGGCAATTGTCACCGGCAGCGCGCGCGGGATTGGCCGGGCGACGGCGGAGATCCTTAGCGAGCACGGCGCGAAGGTACTGATCAACGATCTCGACGGCGACGTCGCGGAGCAGACAGCGTCGGAGATCGGCGGCGAGACAGTTGTCTTCGCAGGCGACCTAACCGACCCTTCAGCGCCAGCCAAGCTCGTTCAAACGGCGATCGACGCTTGGGGCAAGATCGACATCATCGTCAACAACGCTGGCTACACGCTCGACGCGCCGGTCCACAAGATGAGCGACGACTGGTTTCAGCGGATGCTCGACATTCACGTAGTGGCGCCATTCCGCATCGTCCGCGAGGCAGCGCCCTACCTGCGCGAGCCCGCCAAGGCGGAGAAGGAAGAGGGCACCGAGGTCTTCCGCAAGATCGTCAACGTTTCATCGATCTCAGGAACGATGGGTAACGCTGGCCAGGCCAACTACGCCGCCGGCAAGGCCGCCGTCGTCGGACTGACAAAGACACTGGCGAAGGAGTGGGGCCAGTTCAAGATCAACTGCAACGCTGTTGCCTTCGGTTACATCGAGACCCGTCTGACCGCCTCCAAGGACGAGGAGAACACGATGGAGATTGACGGCGAGAAGGTGCAGCTCGGTATTCCAGACCAGATGCGCGGAATGGCATCGATGCTGATTCCGATCGGTCGCCCCGGAACGCCGCAAGAAGCCGCCGGCGGCGTCTTCTTCCTTTGCTCACCGTGGAGCAATTATGTGCATGGCCAGACGCTGAACATCACCGGTGGCCAGTTCACCGGAATGACGACCTAAAGGCCGCTACTGGCCGAGATAGGGCGAGAGCCTAAAGCCGCTAGAACCGCTGGCGCTGCGCACGAAAGAGCCTGTCTCTCGGCGCAGACGCCACGGCGCTGGCAGCACGCCTGAGCGCTTACCGAGCAGCGTCGGCAGGATCGCCACCGCCTTGGCGCAATCGGTCGAGCCGAAGGTTGTAATTGAGTAGCGCCCCTTCGAGACCGTGAAGCTCTTGCCGATCGGGTCGTCGTTGCCGACCGTGAAGAATGGGCCGCAGCGGTATTCGCCGCGGGCTGGAAAGGTGCCACCGCCGCTGGTCGCAGCATATGCGCGGCGCAGCGTGAAGCTGCGCGAGCCGCTCGTCAGCTCAACCGCGCCGCTGCCAACCGACTGCGCGCGCCAGCTGCCGTCAGGGTCGCCGGTTCGGTAGGCCAGCGCGAAGAAGTTGCGGGCCGCGGCGCCGCAGCTGAGCGAAGTTGATGAGCGGCCGAGGCGGTAGCGCCCGGCGGCAACATAGAGCGATCCTGCGCGAGCGCCCTGCACGAGCGTAAGGTAAGGGCAGGCAAGGGTCGAGGCGCCAGATGCCGGAGCGCGCGCGACGCTGAAGCGCTGCCCGGCAGAGTTTTCAAAGCCGACCGGGCCGCGGACCTCCTTCCAAGTCAGCGGCAACTTTGCGCCCCAGTTGCGCTGAAAGTCGGTTAGCAGCCTTGCTGCTTCGCTGCAATTTAGGTCGGCCGTGGTGGCGAGCGTGTAGGCGCGGGCCGGAAGCGACAGCGTCGACGCGCGGCCATCGACCAGAACTTCGAAGGTGCCGGCGCAGTTGGTCAGGCCTGTGCCCTTTGGCGCCGGCGCGAGATCCTGAGCGAGCGCCGCGACCGGCGCGCCGGCGATGACCGACGCGCAGATCACGGCCGCGCCCAAAGATGCAGTCAGGTGGCGAGAAAGCGAGAACTCAATCGCCGATCGCTAACTAGCTACCGACGCGCTTGACGCTGAAGCCGTCGCTGGGCGTGTTGTTCATGTAGAAGCTCTTCGCAGCGACATTCATCTTCCACGGACGAGGCAAGTTGCCAGCCCAGTCATTGTTGAGGAAGTAAGCGAAGTCGTTCGAGGCAAGCTTGCAGGTAAGCCCAGGCGTGTTATGGCTTGCCAGCTTTATCGTGTAAGAACCGGCTGGGAGCTTCATCGCGCCGATCTGGTCGTTGTGGAGCACGCGGAAGGTGCCCGGGCACGTCAAGCCGCTCGGGGTAGGAGTTGGCGTTGGGTCGCTGGCAGGCGTTGCTTGGAAGTCAACCGTCGGGTTTGTGCCAAGCTTTGTGAAGCGCTTGCGATTGCCGGAAAGATTCTTCACTTGCCACCCGCTCGAAACCTTGCCAGCCTCAAGGAACTTCTGGAAGTATTTTGTCGTCTGAGCACAAGACATGCCGCTGTTGACCATGTTGTAAGGGCCAGCGGGGAAAGAAACGCCGCTGATCTTGTCGTTGTGCATTACGCGGAACTGGCCGCAGGCACCGGCAGCACCGGCAGTTGCGGCCTGAGCAGCAACGGGAAGCGCAGCAATTGCGGCGAGCGAAAGCGAAAGAGTTAGAAGACCTCGGAATTTATTCATTGCTGAAGTCTTGCATAAGGAGCGGCCGTAATGCGCCGCTAACCGTGCGCCTGTCAGGCCGAAAGATCGGCGCCGATCGGGCAGCTAATGCCCGTTCCCCCAAGGCCGCAGTAACCGTGGGGGACCTTGTGCAGGTACTGCTGGTGGTAATCCTCGGCGTAATAGAAGTGTCCTGCGGGGGCGATTTCGGTTGTGATCTCGCCGATTCCCGCGGCCTTTAGCGCCGCGCCATATGCCTCAGCCGACGCAACCGCAGCCTCGTGCTGATCCTCGCCGTCCCAGTAGATCGCCGAGCGGTACTGAGTGCCTACGTCATTTCCTTGGCGCATTCCGTGCGTTGGGTCGTGGCCTTCCCAGAACGCCTTCAGTAGGTCTGCGTAGCTGATCTGCGACGGGTCGTAAGCGACGAGCACTGCTTCGGTGTGGCCGGTCTGGCCGGAGCAGGTCTCCTCATAAGTGGGGTTGGGCGTGGTGCCGCCGGCATAACCAACAGCGGTTGAAACGACGCCAGGCAGCTGCCAGAAGATCCGCTCCGCGCCCCAAAAGCAGCCAAGACCGAAGACGGCGGTGCGCACGCCATCAGCGAACGGCGGCTTCAGTGGCGAGCCGAGAACTGCATGACGCTCGGGAATCCCGGGCAGCTCACTCTCGCGCCCGGGCAGCGTTTGCTCCCCCTCGGCAACGCTGAGCCGTGAAGCCATTGCGCGGCGCAGCACGGTTAGCGGTTGCCGCCACCGAAGATCTGCAGGAAGAAGAGGAAGACGTTAAAGACGGTTAGGAAGATCCCTGCCGCCAGCGGGATTACCTCCTGCTGACCGGCGCGGCGCAGACGGTTGAAATCAAGCACGACGAAGAGGCCAAAGACAGCGAGGCCAAGAAAAGCGTAGATCATTGAGCCGCCAGGCATGCTGACGAAGAGCGTGACGATGCCAAAGACGATCAGTGCCAGCAGCGCGAAGAAAGCGAAGCGGTAAAGAAACGAGAGGTCCTTACGGATTGCGTAGCCGCCGGCGCCGAGAGCGCCAACGAAGAGCGCCGTCGCTCCAACCGCTTGGTAGACAACGCTGGGATCTGTCGAGGTGTAGTACTTGACGGTGTAGCCGATCGAGATCCCCAGCAGCAGGCCAACTGCGAAGAGCAGCGCCAGCGCGAGCTGCTGCATGCCCTTTTTATTTGCGACGTTAAGCCCGATCAGGCAACCGATCGCGGCGATCCAAGGGAGCAGGAACCAAAGGCCCGCTAGGTCGCGGCCGATGTACGCGCCGGCGGCAGCAAAGCCACAAGTAATCGCGACTAGACCCATGACTTGGCCGAAAATCGCCAGTGAGCGCTCGCGCGCGATGGGCTGGGAAACAGTTAATCCGGAAGTAGACATACCGTTATTCTAGATCAATCGTGGGCGGCTTTGGGCGGCTTGGCCGATAGGCTGGCGTAATGGCATCATTCAGTGGCTTTGACGAGCAGACCCTTGAGCGCTTCGCAGACCTTATGGTTGGCTTTGGCGCCAACGTCCAAAAGGGCCAGATCGTCGCGATCGGCGCCGAAATCGGCAAGGAAGAGGTTGCCCGCGCGCTGGCCGCCAGCGCCTACCGCCACGGCGCGCGATTTGTTGACGTCGCCTACTTTGACCCCCACGTGAAGCACGCGCGACTAGCCAACGCCGACCCGCAGACATTGGAGTTCGTTCCATCCTGGTTCGGCGAGCGGATCCTCGCGCTCGGTGACCAGCGCTGCGCGCGAATCGGCCTAAGCGGCCCCGCAGCGCCCGGATTATTCGATGACATCGACCCCGCGCTGGTCGGCAAGGATCAGCTACCGGCGGTCAAGGAGAGCGGCACCGTCGTCAACGCCGCTACAACGAACTGGACGATCGGCCCCTGCCCCAGCCAGGAGTGGGCCGAGCTCGTATTCCCCGACTTGGAGCCCGGCGCTGCGCTGGAACGGCTGGCCGAGGCATTGGTTCACGTCTGCCGGCTGGACGAGGACGACCCGGTCGCCGCTTGGCGAGGGCGGGCCGCAGTGCTAACTGATGCGGCGGCGAAAGTAACCGAGCGGCGCTTCGACGCGCTGCACTTCGAAGGGCCCGGCACCAACCTCGTCGTCGGGCTACTGCCTACAAGCAACTTCCTCGCGGCACAATTCGAAACCGTTGATGGCATCGAGCACATGCCGAACATTCCCTCAGAGGAGATCTTCTCGGTCCCCGACCCGCTGCGAACCGAAGGGGTTGTGCGGGCAACGAAGCCACTGGTACTGGGCGGTTCAATCATCGAAGGGCTTGAGGTTGAATTCAAAGGCGGCAAGGCAACCCGGATTGACGCCGAGAAAAACGCTGAGATTCTGCGCGGCTACTGCGAGCGCGATGAAGGCGCCTCACGGCTCGGTGAGGTGGCGCTAGTCGACGGCGAGGGGCGGATCGGCAAACTCGGCACAACGTTCTTCGACACATTGCTCGACGAGAACGCAGCCAGCCACATCGCGCTCGGCTCGGCCTACGGAATGTGCCTCGACGGTGACGATGACCGCGACCGAATCAACCTCAGCCGGATCCACGTCGACTTCATGATCGGCTCTCACGAGATGTCGGTGACCGGCGTTGGTGCTGACGGCACCCGCACGCCGGTGTTAATGGCCGACGAGTGGCAGCTCTGAGTCAGTCCGGACGACGCGACGGATGCCGACGCCACCACCAGAGCACTGAGAGACCTCCAAGCAGCAGGAGCACGATTATCACGAGCGGCGTGCCGACTGCCCCGATCGCGCCGGAGACCCTCTCCCACTCCTCGCCGAGTACCCAGCCGGCGCCGATCAGGGCCGCGTTCCAGATCAGGCTGCCCACCAGCGTCAGAAGGATGTAAGCGAGCCGGGACATCTTCAGCACCCCGGCTGGGAGCGAGACGAGGCTCCGCACGCCAGGAACACAGCGCCCGAGAAGCACCACGATCGGCCCGCGCCGCGCGAACCAGGCGTCGCCGCGGTCAAGTTCGTCGGGGCCGACGCGCAGGATTGCGCCATAGCGCAGTACGAAAGGCCTCCCCCCGTACCGGGCCAGTTCGTAGAGGAACACGGAGCCGAGCACGGAGCCAAGGGTTGAGGCAAACAGCACGCCGACGAAGTTCAGCTCACCACGGGCCACGAAGAATCCAGCCAGCGGCAGGACGACCTCGGAGGGAATTGGCGGGAAGACATTCTCGACGAACATCAGCGCCACCAGCCCAAGCAGTCCGAGATCGCGGATGACCTGGCTAACGGTGTCGGCGACGGCGAAGGCCTCAAATGCGGCGGTCATGAGACGACAATGCTAGAGGGCGCGGGCTAGGCTTCCCGGGCCGGGTTGGTCCAGGAGAGGTGCCGGAGTGGTTGAACGGGCACGACTGGAAATCGTGTAACGGGGGTAACTCCGTTCGAGGGTTCGAATCCCTCCCTCTCCGCTCTTGGCGGTCAAATCAGCGCAGAGGTCGGTCAATGCAGTGATAATGGCTCAATGATCGCTAATCGAAGCTTCCTGAAAGTCGCCGTTCTCTGCTGCGTGCTCGGCGCGCTGACCTTTCCGGCCGCCGCCGCGGCCGCCGCGCCGGTCTGCAACGGATCGGCGAAGCTCTGCTCGCGGACGCTTGACAAGGTTGTGCTGCCCGGCAGCCATAACGCCATGTCGAGCTCCAGTATCGGCTGGGGAGTTCCGAACCACGCGATCGCAATAAACGAGCAGCTTAAGCGTGGTATCCGCGCGATGCTGATCGACATTTACTACGGCGTGCCCGGCACTTACGACCTCGGTGGCGGCCCGATTAAGTACGTCGAGACGACCGACGCGAGCAACCCGAAGCGCCAGCTTTATCTATGCCACGCGCGGTGCGAACTTGGCTCAACGCCACTTGTTGAGGGCCTCAAACCAATCGCGGCTTTCCTCAAGACCCATCCGCGCGAAGTGCTTGTCTTAGTCAACGAGGACCGCATCGCGCCGGCCGACTTTGCCGCCGCCGCCACGAAGGCCGGGTTACTGAAGTACATCTACAAGGGCTCGCCGACGCGCTTCCCGACGCTCGCGAAGATGATCTCCAGCGGTCAGCGCGTCGTCATGACCTCAGAATCGAAGACGGCCCCAGTGAAGTGGTATTTCGAGGCTTACAAGTCGACGCTGCGTGAAACTCCCTATTCGTTTGCGACCACTGGGCTACTGACAGACACTGCCGGCCTTGCTGACAGCTGCCGTGCTAACCGCGGCCCTGCGAGCGGTCCGCTCTTCCTGATGAACCACTTCGTAACGCGCACCAACGGGATCAGCTACGCCGAGGATTCGGCGATCGTCAACACGAAGGCGGCGATCATCGCGCGGGCTCGTGCCTGCCAGCGCGTGCGCGGCAAACTGCCGACGATCCTGGCCGTCAATAACGTCGAACTCGGTAGTGTCGTCGGCGCCGCGAAGTCGCTTAATGGCCTTAGCTGATTAACGCGCTTGGGTAAATCTCTTGCTGCGACCGGCGCCTAGCGCTCGGCCAGTCGCCGCTCGCGCCGAGCGTCGGCGGCGGCCATTAGCTCAGCGTCACCGTCCTCAAATTTTGGCAGCGCGGCGGGCCTACCGTCCTCGCCGAGGGCGACCATCGTCAGGTAGGCGGTAGCGACCAGCCGCGGCTCGCGCGTTACTGGGTTCTCGGCCCAGGCCTCTACCTCGGTTTCGATCGAGGTTTTCCACGCTTGGTTGACGCGCGAGTTAAGGCGAAGGATCTCGCCGACAAAGATCGGGGTTCGGAAGCTCATCGAGTCGAGCGCAGCGGTGGCGACCCGCATCCGCGCGAAACGCAGCGCCGCCAGGCCGGCGGCCTCGTCGATCAGCCGGAGCACCACTCCGCCGTGCACGTTGCCTGCGGCGCTAGCATCGCCTGGGCCCATCCACAGCGTTAGTGCTGGCTCCATTTGGCTCACTGGTCAATCGCCTCCACTAGTTCGCGGTCGTGGGCGTAGCTAAGCAGCTCAATCGCCTCGATCGGCGTTAGCCAGCGCAGCTCGTCAACCTCGTCGTTGGCTTTGAACTCGCCACCTAAAATCTTCATCCGCCAGTAGCGAACGTTCTTTGGGCGGCCACGATTGTCGGTGTAGCTGACCGCCTCAAGCTCCTCAATTAGCTGGCAGCTCAGCCCCGTTTCCTCTTGCACTTCGCGCAGCGCAGCGCGCTCTGAGCTCTCATTCTTGTCGAGCTTCCCCTTCGGTAGCGACCAGTCGTCATAGCGCGGGCGGTGGACTACGGCGATCATGCCGTCCTGCTCGATGACGCCGCCGGCAGCCTCAATTGTGCGGGCCACGCCGGTCATCGCTGGGCCCCTCCTGCAATCTCAAGCAGCTCGTGCGGGCGCATCAGCACGATCAGCTCGCGCCGCAGCGAGCCAATCCGAATTCCAGCGAGCCCACCCTTCTTCATGTCAATTTTGGCGCCGGTGAGGTCGTAGACGATCTGGCTGAAATCCGGCTCGTGGCCGACGATCAAAACACGGTCGCCATGCTCGGGACCGCAAAGATCGAGCGCCGCGGCGCCATCAAAGCCACCGGCTAACGGCGCGAACTCGACCGCCTTGAAGAGCAGCGCGCCGCAGGCCTCCGCGGCGGTGTCGCGGGCACGGACCTTGGGGCTCGTCAGAACCGCCGTCGGCTCGAAGCCGAGCGCGGCAAGCGCCTTGCCGGCGGCGCGCGCTTGCTCTACGCCGCGAGCGCTGAGTTTGCGATCGTGATCGTCGCGCGCACCGTGCGGTTCGGCGTCGCCGTGTCGCAGTAGCCACAGTTGCTGTGCCATCGCCGAGGAGGGTAAACGACTACGTGGGGCGCTGACGGGTAGCTTTATGCGCCCGATGTCCGTTCACGAGATAGCTGATGACGACATTGTCCGCACGCACGCTGAAGGCGAGCGAAATGACCGCCCGCCGCTCGTCGTGCTCGACCCACTAGTGGAATTCCTCGACGCCGCTGAAATCGGCTCAGGCGAGCTCGAGATTTCGCCGATCGGCGAAGGCCACTCAAACGTCACCTACGCCGTCACGCGCGGCGACGCGCGCTTCATTCTGCGCCGCCCGCCGCGCGGCCCGCTGCCGCCAAGCGCCCACGACGTGCTGCGCGAAGCGCGCGTGATTGGTGCACTCGGGCCGACCGCCGCGCGCGTGCCGAAGGTGCTCGCCGTCGGCGATGACGAAGCGATCATCGGCGCCCCATTTTTCATCATGGAACACGTCGATGGCGAAGTGATCGGCAGCGAGCTGCCGGCAATCTTTGATCACGCCAGCCAGCGCCAGAAGCTCGGCGAGGAGCTGATCGACTCGCTGATCGAGCTGCACAGCGTCGACTGGGAGGCAGCGGGGCTGGAGGGTTTCGGCAAGCCGACCGGCTATCTCACGCGCCAGCTGCGACGCTTCGGTGGGCTTTGGGAGCACAACCGCACGCGCGAGCTGGCCGACGTTGATGCCGTAGGCCAATGGCTGGCGGCAAACATGCCGCAGTCCGGCGCGGCGACGATTGTCCACGGTGATTACCGCCTAGGCAACGTGATCTACGCTGCTGCGACGCCGACCAAGCTGGAGGCGATTCTCGACTGGGAGATGGCGACAATCGGCGACCCGCTCGCGGACCTCGGCTACTTTGCAACGCTCTACGTTGACCGCAACGACCCACCGCTGGGAATGTTTGAGCTCAACGCGATGACCCGTGATGACGGCTTTCCGCTGCGCGCCGACTTGATCGCCCGCTACGAGCAGCGCTCAGGCCGCGAGATGACCGACATCCGCTGGTACCAAACGCTGGCGCTATGGAAGACAGTTGTCTTCATGGAAGGCAACTACAAGCGCGCCGTCGCGGGCTCGACCGATGATCCGTTCCTCGCCCAGTTTGGCGACGGCGTAGTTGAACTTGCCAGCCGCGCGCGGGCGCTCAGCGATGGCGCCTGAGCCAAAGCCCCGAGGCCTGCTGCTCGATTGGGGCGGCGTGCTTACGAGCGACGTCTTCGCTGGTTTTCAAGCCTTTTGCGAAGGCGAAGGGATCGACCCGCTGCGCGTGCGCGAGCTCTTCGCGGCCGACCCCGCAGGCCGCCAGGCGCTGGTAGAGCTGGAGACCGGCGCGATCACCGAGCCGGAGTTTGAAATACAGCTAGCGGCGCTGCTGGGGCTTGGCGCCGACCGCACGCCGGGCCTTGTTGATCGCATCTTCGGCTCGATCGTCGCTGAGGAGGAGATCTTTGCGGCGCTGCGGATAGCGCGTGCAAACTCAATTCGCACCGGCCTGCTCTCCAATTCATGGGGGGTCGAGCGCTACCCGCACGACCAACTTCCCGCGCTCTTCGACGCCATCGTGATTAGTGGCCAAGAAGGAGTTCGCAAGCCGGACCGGGCAATCTACGAGCTAGCGATCGAGCGGCTTGCGCTGCCGGCTGAGCAAATCGTCTTCGTCGACGACCTGCCGGGCAACCTGGGGCCAGCGCGGGCGCTGGGAATGATCACCGTCCACCACACCAGCGCGGCGCAAACGCTCAGCGAACTTGAGCAGCACTTCGAAATGCCGCTGCGCTAGCTGAGCGAGCCGGCCGTGATTCGCTCGCGCAGCTCCTCTCCGCGGCCGGCGGCAACGGCGCGGGCGGCGCGCGAGTCTGGCAGATCAACGCCTTGGCCGCGCGCGAACTCGACGAGTTCTTGGCGCTCGTCGGTCTGCTTCGCGGTTTTGAGAAAGAGCCAAGCGAGCAGACAGATCGTCAGCACTGAGCCTTCCAGCATCATCAGCCCGCCGGCCATCGCCTGATCGGAAGCTGCGCCAACGTTCCAGTCGGCGCGGCCCGGGTCGTAGACGCGGTAGAACACCTGACCGAAGATCAGCACATTGCCGAGCACGGCGCCCGTTAGCCGCACGGCGATGATGTAGCCAAACTGGGCCGCGGTTCCAAACCAGAGCGGCTTTGGCAACGGGCCGAGCAGCGCCATCCAGATGTTGATGCCGAAGAAGATGAAGCTCGCGTGCTGGACCAAGTGAATGAGCTCATCGCGAACCGCAGCCTCATGGAATAGCGGCAGGTGCCAAAGGTAGAGGTTGACTGCCCACAAGACGAAGGCGACAACCGGATTGACGAAGATCTGCAGGCGATCAAAACCCGGTAGCTGCAGCACAGGGGTAAGCAGCGGCGCCGTAAGGCCGAGCACAATCAAGAGCGTTGCGAGGTCGCCGAGCATCAAGTGCTCGGTCATGTGGACCGTGAAAAGATCGCCGGCGATCGTTCCGATTGGCGAGCCGACAGCGACCACGATCATCACCAGCCCTGCAAACATCGAAACTTGGCGCCAACCGGGTACGGCGCGGCGCGTGCCGCGCAAGGCCTGAACGCGGCGCGCGTAAAGCGCCGCGATGATCACCGCCGGGGATAGCAGCAGGAAGAGCGTCACGGGTAACTAGGTTACGCGGCGCGGCGCGGCGCAGACCGCTTTGGCCCTGGTGCGCCGCCTAGTCGCGGTTGCCGCGGCCGTAAAGGAAGGCGAAGAGCTTGCCGAGGCGGTTGGTCGTCTTCTCGGTGTACGGGAACATGTGGACGTCGCGCTTGCCGTGGAGCCGCGATACGAGGATCGCCTGCTGCTGGCAGAACTTGCGAATTCCGCCAGCGCCGTGGCGCGAGCCAATTCCAGAGCTCTTTGCGCCGCCCATCGGCAGCTCCAGCGCAACGTAGTTGAGCATCGCGTCGTTGACGCAAACAGCGCCAGCTTCGATCCGCTTGGCGATCTCCTCCCCGCGCGAAGCGTCGCGCGTGAAAACCGAAGCGCCAAGGCCGAACTCGCTGTCATTAGCTAGGCGGATTGCCTCCTCAGCATCCTCGACCTTCATGATTGGCATGGTCGGCCCGAAGGTCTCCTCGGTCATTGCCCTCATCGAGTGGTCAACGTCGACGAGCACAGTCGGCTCAAAGAAATCGCCGGGGCCGCTGCCGCGCTTTCCGCCGGTCAGCGCCTTGGCGCCGTGCGCGAGCGCATCATTGACGTGGCTTTCAACGAGGTCAACTTGCGGCGGGAAGGTCATCGCGCCAACCTCCACGCTGCCCGCTGCGCCGCCAACTCCCTGGCGCAGCGCCGTGACCTTCTCCGTCACTTTCTCGACGAACTCGTCGTAAACCGGCGCTTCAACGTAAACGCGCTCAGTTGAGATGCAGGTCTGGCCGGAGTTCTGCATCGAAAAGAACACGGCGGCGTTAGCGGCGCGCTCAACGTCGGCGTCGCGCAGAACAATCATCGGATCCTTACCACCTAGCTCCAGCGAGCAGGGGATCAAGCGTTCAGCGGCGCTCACAGCAACCTTGCGGCCGGTCGCCGTCGACCCGGTGAACATGATCATGTCGACTTCGTCAATTAGCGCGCGGCCGGTCTCACCGCGGCCGGTTGCAACCTGAAACACACCTGCCGGCATGCCGCACTCGTCAAGGCAGCGGGCCATCAGCAGCGAGGTCAGCGGCGTTACTTCGCTGGGCTTAAGGATCACGCTGTTGCCAGCAGCCATCGCCGGAATACAGTCGCCAAAGGAGTTCGTTAGCGGGTAGTTCCAGGGGCCGATAATCCCGATTAGGCCGAGCGGGCGGTAGCTGACCATCAGCTTTTTGCTCTTGACCATCAAGCTGGCTGATTTAACTTTCTGATCGCCGAGGTACTCGGGTGCGTTCTTGGCCCAAAAACCAAAAGCCGAAGCGCCGTAAGAGATTTCTGCTAGCTGGGCGTCCTCGTAGGTCTTACCGGTCTCGGAGACGATCGTCTCAATGATCTCTTCCTTGTGGTCGATGATCCACTTCTGAGCGCGCAGCAAAATCTTCCCGCGGCCCTCAAAGCCGAGCGCTTCCCACGCAGGCTGGACGGCGCGGCCACGTTCAGCCATTGCCTGCACGTCGCTGGCGCTGAGGTCAGGAACGTTGCCAATGATCTGGCCGGTCGCCGGATTTACAACGTCGATCGTCGAGGCGGACGACGGAGCGGCCTCCTCAGTGGACTCTGGACTCTTCTTAACTGTGGTCATCTGCGGCTCCTCTACTTAGCTGTAAACCCTTGTAAAACCCTACTCCACTTCCATCAACGTGATTCCAACCGGCTCAACCGGCATGTCACGCCCGTCGGTGGTGACACTCTGGATCTTGTCAACGACGTCCATTCCACCAGTTACTTCGCCGAAAACGGTGTGTTTGCCGTCGAGGTGAGGGCAAGCGGCCGCGGTGACGATGAAAAATTGTGACCCGTTTGTGTTTGGGCCAGCGTTTGCCATTGCCAGCGCGCCACGAACAACTGCGTGCTCGTTGAACTCATCTTCAAACTGGTAGCCAGGGCCGCCGGTTCCTGTTCCTTCAGGGCAGCCACCTTGAATCATGAAATCCGGAATTACGCGGTGGAAGGTCAGCCCGTCGTAGAAACCATCTTGGGCAAGCTTGCGGAAATTCTCGACCGTCTTTGGCGCATCATCTTCAAACAGTTCGATCTTGATATCGCCTTCACTCGTGCTCATCGTCGCGGCGGACATAAACGGCGTTCCTCTCATCTGCGGGTTTTATTGCGCGGCAAACGGCGCAGTTCGAAACTTAGCCTGTTGGCTCCAAAGTTGCTGGCCGCTGGCCGCTGGCGGGGCAGCTCAGTCGTAAAACTTAAGCTGCGAAATTCGAACCTTCGGGCCCGCCGATGGCGGCGCAGTGAACCAAAGCACAATGTTGCGGTACTTCTTACTCTGGCCGCCGAGGCTGAGCGAAAGCGTCTTATCGCCAGCCTTGTCGCTATCACCGGTCGAGATCACGTCAACCGAGACGGCTTGGCCGAGCTCGCGCCAAGCCGGGTCGTCAACCGACTGTGGAGGGTCGATCGTTGCCGAACCAAGCACGGTTACGGTGAAGCCCGGCGTGACGGTTGTCAGAGTCAACTTCGTGACCGTCTTCTTTCCACCAAAATCAACATTCAGGCCAACGTCCATTGGGTCGGTGACGCCCGGCGTAACGCCTGGCGCAGTAGCCACAAACCAGCTTGGCGCGGCCTTCTCACCAATCGCTTTACTCGGCTCGTTGTAGCTGGTCGCGAGGCCTTCCGGGTCGTAGAGCGAGGCTGCGTCGGCGCCAAGCTCAATTACCGGGTTGGTCGGCTCCGGCGTGGGCACTGGTACCGGCACCGGCGTTGAGCCACTGTCGAGCGGCACAAGATCATCCGGCGGAAGAAGATCATCAGACGGAACGGGGTCCTCGAGCGGCACGAGATCTTCTGAGCTCGGCAGCACCTCGGCCGTTTGCGCGACGACCTTAACTTCGGTCTGACGCGGCGGCAGAGTGTCATTAATTGCCGCAACTCCGGCCGCTACCGCGCCGCCCGCCATCAGCAGCGTGAAGGCGCCGGCTAGCGCAACGGTCTGAACCCCGGGAATGCCACCCTGCGCCGCGAAAGCGGTGCCGCACTCGAGGCACCAGTCCTGGCCCTCAACGCGGCTTGCACCGCAGACGGTGCAAGCGGAATCGAAGCTGTGAGGAACGTCGCCACTTACCGGCGCAAGAATTCCGTCACCAGGAAGCTGAAATTCAGCCTCACCGGGAATCAAAACAGGGTCAAGAAGTGAACTCATCTAGCTCTATCGTCGCACAGTCGCCCGCGGGTCACAAGATCAAGCGGGGGCTAAGCACCAACGGGCTCAAGGCTGATCTTCGTTCCTTTGACGTCGGCGCCGCTGACGGCCTCGATGATCCGCTGCGAATCACCTTCGGGAACGGAGAGAAACGAAAATCGTTCAAAAATCTTCACGTCACGGACGGCCTCGCCGCCAATTCCAGCGGCCGAAGTTACGGCCTTGACTAAGTCGGCCGGCTTAATTCCCTCGGCCTTGCCGGCGGCGACGATCAGCTTTGCCCACGGACCCTCCTGATCGACGCTCTTGTCGACGTGCGGCTTCTCGTGGCGGTGAGGCTTCTCTTCGACGGGAGCGGCGTCTGTCTTTGCGCCCGGCGCCCACTGCGTCATCATCACGCCGGTGTGCTTCTCGATTGCCTCCAGCTCGCTCTGCTGCTTGGGCTCAACGAACGTGATTGCGCGGCCCGAACGGCCAACGCGGCCGGTGCGGCCGATGCGGTGAACGTAGACATCTGGTGAGACGGGAACATCAAAGTTGACGACGTGCGTGACCGAGGAGATGTCGAGCCCACGGGCGGCAACGTCGGTAGCTACGAGAATCGGCACTCGCTCGCCCTTAAAGGCCAGCATCACGCCGTCACGCGAGCCTTGTGACATGTCTCCGTGCAGCGCGCGAACATTCATGCCCTTGTCGCGGAGCGTGCGGAAAAGCTGGTCGCAGCGGATCTTCGTTCGGGCGAAGACGATCGCTTGGGTCGGCTTTTCAGATGCCAAAAGCTCAACCAGTTTGGCTGGCTTATCCTTCTGGCCAACCTCGAGGCGAAACTGCTCAACGGTGTCAACGGTCAGCGTCTTGGCCTCGACTTTGATTACTTCGGGCTCATAGAGGTAACGGTCGGCAAGCTTGCGGATTGGCGGCGGCATCGTCGCGCTGAAGAGCGCGGTCTGGCGCCCGCTCGGGGTGCGCGAGAGAATCTTCTCGACGTCCTCAAGGAAGCCGAGATCAAGCATCTCGTCAGCCTCGTCGAGAACGACGAAGCGGCAGTCATGGAGAATCAGCGAGGCGCGCGTGATTAGGTCCAGCACGCGGCCGACGGTGCCGACGACGATCTGCCCTCCGGCGCGCAGCTGAGCCTGCTGCGTGCGAATCGGCGCGCCGCCGAAAACAGCCACCACGTCAACGCCCTTCGACTCGCCATATGCGCGCAGCGCCTGTGTTACCTGAATGCAGAGCTCGCGCGTTGGCGTGAGCACGATTGCCTGGCAGTCTTTGACCGCGGGATCGATGTACTCAATCAGTGGCAGGCCAAACGCGGCCGTCTTGCCGGAGCCGGTCTGAGCCTGGCCGATGATGTCGCGTCCTTCGAGCAGCGCTGGGATTGTCTGCTCCTGGATTGGGCTTGGCTCGGTGTAGCCAACGTCGCGCAGCGCTTGGAGGGTCGTCTCGGAGAGTCCGAGCTCAGCAAATGAAGTCACGGCAGGCAGACTAGGGCTTCAGCGCAATCAGCAGCGAACGCTAGGGCTGCACGCGCATCGGTGCCAGCAGGCTAACCTCGTCTCGCGCATGAGTCTTACCGTTGTTGGATCGATCGCCTATGACGCAGTAATTACCCCTTTCGGGGAGCGCGAGCGAATGCTCGGTGGCGCCGCGACCCATTTCGCGCTGGCCGCTTCGTTCTTCGATCAGGTTCGCGTGATCGGACCGGTCGGTGACGATTTTGACGGACAGTCGTGGGAGGTGCTGCAGACGCGCGGCACGATCACCGACGACGTCGAACAGGTAGCCGGCGGTAAGACCTTCTTCTGGAAGGGCGAGTATCACGACAACCTTAATAGCCGCGAAACGCACGTAACTGAACTGAATGTCTTCGAGGACTTCAAGCCGAAGCTCTCAAACGAGGCGAAGGCCTGCGACGTCCTCTTTCTCGCCAACATCGTTCCCGACCTACAGAACGAGGTGCGCGGCCAGTGTCAGCAGGCCCGATTTGTAGCGATGGACTCGATGGATCTTTGGATCAACATTGCGCGCGACTCGCTGGTAGAAACGATCGCTGGCGTTGACTGCCTAATACTCAACGACGAGGAGCTTGAGCTACTGACCGAGGCGCCGAACTTCGTCAGCGCGGCAAACGAGATTCTGCAGTGGGGGCCTAGCTCTGTGATCGCCAAACAAGGCAAGTACGGCGCCGCTCTTTTCACAAAGGAAGGCTACTTCGCGCTGCCGGCCTTTCCGCTCGCCACGGTAGTCGACCCGACCGGCGCCGGCGACAGCTTCGCCGGCGGCTTCGTTGGCTACGTCGCAGCCCACCCTGAGCGGCCGATCGACCATCAGCTGCTAACGGAGGCGATGGTTTATGGAACGGCGCTGGCCTCATTCAACGTTGAGGACTTCGGAACCGAGCGAATCGTCGAGCTGACTGGCAACGAGATCGCCGGCCGAGTCGGAGAGCTGCAGCAGATGACGACCTTTGCGCACCAGCCAATTGTGCTGCGTAGCTAACGCTTAGGTGCCAAAACCGCTGTCACCGGGGGCCATTACGGCTATTGTCGTCCAACCGTGAGCACGTGGACTTTTATTTTTATGATGTTTGTGCTGAAGCTGCCGATTTTCGCGCTTTTCGCGATCATCTGGTGGGCAGTAAGGGACACGCCGGAAGATGCTGCCGACGCCAGCGGCGAGGGCGGCGCGCTGAAGCCACTTTCACCGCATCCGCGAGGCCCGTTGCCGCGCAGCCCGCGTCGCGGCCCGCATGGCGAATTGGCGCCGCCTGCGCCAGCTCGTACGCGCGGCACAACGCGCCGTCAGCGCGACCGCGCCTGACGCTCGCGACGAACCGTAGGCAGAGCCGTTTAGGATCAGGCGATGGCCACCGCCTCTGTTCTTTCTGACGGAACGATTCGCCGCCTCGTTGGCGAAGGGCGGATTGTGATTGATCCGTGGGACGAGGCAATGGTGCAGCCAGCCAGCGTTGACCTGCGGCTTGGTAATTCGTTCCGCGTATTCCACAACCACCGCGTTAGCGCAATCGACCTGAAGAACCCACCTGCGGACTTAACTGAGCCGGTGACGATCGAGCCTGACGAACCGTTTGTGATTCACCCCGGCGAGTTCTGCCTCGGCCGCACCGAAGAGTGGGTTGAGTTGCCCGACGACATCGTGGCGCGGATTGAAGGGAAGTCCTCGCTTGGCCGCCTGGGGTTAATCGTCCACGCAACGGCCGGCTTCTGCGACCCGGGCTGGAAGGGCACGCTGACGCTGGAGCTGAACAACCTGACGCGGGTGCCAATAAAACTTTGGGCCGGGCTGCCAATCGCACAGCTCTCCTTTATGACGCTTGACCAGGCCGCCGACCGCCCATACGGTCACCCCGACCTAGGCAGCCACTACCACGGTCAGCGCGACGCAACTGAGAGCCGCTACGAAGGCGGCCCCGGGGGCCAAGTGACGTCCGGCGGCGGCGTTGGGTAGCGTGCCGGATATGACTGAGGCAACATTGATTCTCGCCAGCGAAGCCGCCAAGAGTGAAGTGCCGTTTTTCATCATCGGGATTGTCTTTGCGGCTTGGGCCGTAATCATCGGCGGAATTGGAACGGCGTCAGAATCGTTCCCACCCAGCCGCGGCGCGGGAATCGCGATGGGTGCTATTTCGGTAGTACTGGCGGTTGCCACGATGGTGATTGTTCTGCTCGTCATCGTTTAGCCCCTTGGCCCGCTCCTACACGCTCACTCTCCGCCGTGAGGGCGACTCCGAACGCCAGCGCTTTGAGACGCTCAATGGTGCGCTCGACGCGCTTGAGACTGAGATTCGCGCAATGGCGCAAACGGTTCGCCGCGAGCAAACGAAGTCAATCGGGCGCAGCTACCAGCCGGAAGAGCTAGTCGCCGTGAGGGCGGAGATCAGCGGCCTCGGCGTCCGCGGCGGCGTTGACCTTCGCGGCGATGGGTCGGTGCAGGCCTACAGCGGGCGAATCCGCCGCGCCGTAATTGAGCCGCGCGAAGGCGAAGACTCCTACTCGGCTCTGCGCCGCGTGCTCGGTAGCGAATAGCGGCGAGCTAAAGGCTCAGAGCCGAGCCATTGCGGCGAAGCCAGTCGCGCGGCGCGCGGTAATCGGGCTGGTGCTGCTCAAGCAGCGCCCAAAAGCGGGGCGAATGATCGAGTACGACGAGGTGGCAGGCCTCGTGCCAGACGACGTAATCGAGCAGCTCTCGCGGGCCGAGCAGCAGGCGCCAATTAAAAGAGAGCGCACCGCTCGACGAACAGCTACCCCAGCGCGTGCGCTGGTCACGGATTGAAACTGAGCCGGCCTTGACAGCGAGCGCGCTGAGCGCCGGGGCGAGCCGCTCGATTACCTCCGCTTTGGCGCTGCGCCGATACCAGCGCTCGATTGCGCGCTCGCTGCGCGCGTCGGCCGGCACGAGCAGCTCGTCGCCGCTGCGATGCGCGCTCGTGCGACCCGGTTGCTCGCTAACGGTTAGCAACTCGCCTAGATAAGGAAGCGTTCCGTCAGGGCGCGCAACGACGCTGCGCGCACGCAGCAGGTTTGCGCGCCGGCTAGCGATCCAACCCTCAAGCTGCTCAATCGCATCATCGGCTTCGCTGGCTCTAGCTGCTTGCGGCAAAGTCACGAGCAGTGAGCCGTCCGGCTCGACGCGCACGCGCACGCGGCGGGCGCGCGAAGAGCGGCGCACCGTGAACTGTTCAATGGTTTCCACGCCGCGAGCCTATGCTGCCGTGCGGCGGGCTCGTAGGATTCTCCTGTGGCCCAATCGATCGTTCCGCTCCCCGCCGACGTGCGCTCGCCTTTCGAGGTTTACGTCAACGGCGTGCGCCAGCAGCAACCGGGCGATTACCAGGTGCGTGATGGCGCGCTCGTCTTCCAGCGCTCGCTAGCCAAGGATAAGGTCAGTGGCTGGCGCTGGGCACTGGGCGCCTGGGGTGTTGGCACCTACCGCCAGGATGATTCGATTGACGTGCGCTGGTCACGGGCCGACGGCAGTAGCGCCGTCGCGCAGCAGCTTGAGATAAGAGAAGTTATTGAGTGAGCCACGGGCGCTGTAGCTTCAGCGCTCCGAGAATTGCCTGCGTAGCCGGCGAGCGGTTGAGCGTGTAGAAGTGAATTCCCGGTGCACCGCCGGCCAGCAGCTCAGCGCACTGCAGCGTTGCGTAGGCAACGCCGAGCGCCTCAACCGCGCGCCCGTCGTCGCTGCGCGCTTCTAGCGCGGCAAGCAGCTCGGGGGGGATTGTCGCGCCGCAGAGCGTCGTCATCCGCTCTAGCTGCGCCAAGTTGCCGATCGGCATGATGCCGGGAATTATCGGCACCATGATGCCGGCCTCGCGCGCCCTCACAACGAAATCGAAATAGGCGTCGTTGTCAAAGAAGAGCTGCGTCACCAGGAAGTGCGCTCCCGCGTCAACCTTCTGCTTCAGATGGCCTAAGTCGGCCTCGGAGCTGGCAGCGTGAATGTGCGTCTCGGGAAAGGCGGCGGCGGCGATCGCGAAGGGGTACTCGGCGCTAATCAGCTCAACCAGCTCACGCGAGTATTCAAGGCCGCCATCGGTCTGCGTCCACTCGCTCTCTCCCCCCGGCGGGTCGCCACGCAGCGCCAACACGTTCTCAATGCCAAGCTCGGCCATCTCGTCAAGCGTCGCGCGCAGCTCATCGACGGTTGAGCCAACGCAGGTGAAGTGCGGCATTGCTTCGATTCCAAAGTCGTCGCGAATTTGCGAGACGATCTTAATTGTCTTTTCACGCGTTGAGCCGCCAGCGCCGTAGGTGACGGAGATGAAGGCAGGTTCGAGCGGAACCAATTGCTCCACCGCTTCCAGCAGGTGGCGGTCGCCGTCCTCGCTCTTCGGCGGAAAGAACTCAAACGAGAACTGCGGCTCGTTGCTGCTCTCGAGCAATCGATCAATGCGCATCATCTAATTCTAGGAGGCGTGAGCTAGATCAGCTGCCAGAGCTCAGGCTGATCCTCGCCAACGCCGTCGCTGCGCTCGGCCCGCCCGGTCACTTCAAGGTGACGCAGGTAGCAGAGCGTCTCCGAAAGCCACCAGTTGGCGTTAACCGGCGTGAGCGCGTCACCGTGAACAGACTGAACGACCTCAAAGGCGGTCATTGGCCCGTCCTGAGCCAGGGCGTCGATTACGCCATCAATTCGCTCGGCGATCGCAACGCGGTTGGCGGTGATGTGGGCGGGAACCTCAGCGAAGCTACGCCCGTGACCAGGCAGGCAAAGGCGCATGTCAAGGTCCTCTATAAGTTCGAGCGAGCTTAAATATTCGCCCACCGGGTCAGCCGTCCAGCCGTAGTCGTAATAGAGCGACGGGCGTCCAAGCAGGTGGTCGCCAGAGATCAACAAGCGGCGCTCGGGCTGGTAGAGGCAAACGTGCGACGGCGCGTGGCCGGGCGTCTCGACCACTTCCCAAGGGCCTAGGTCGGTGTTGATCTGGACGCCCGGAAGCAGCTCGCGCGAGGGTTCCACAATCCCCGAAAACCCTGATCCGCGGCCCTTTGCTTGGTCGGCGTAAGCGCGCAGCGGAGCCTGCGGCACGCCACTGAGAATTGCCACTTCGATTCGCCGTTCCAGCGCCGCCTCAGGGTTCGCTGCGCTCTGAACGCTGTGCTCGTGGTTGGGGTGCATCCAAAGCTCGCAGCCAGTTGCCTTAACAATCGACGCCGCCTGGCCATAGTGATCGGAGTGAGCGTGGGTGCAAACAAGCAGGCGGATTAGGTCGATCCGCAGGTTGACTTGCTGCAGTGCGCGCTCCAGCTGAGCCATCGACCCAGGCTGGTCCATGCCACAGTCAACGAGCACGATTCCATCACCGGCGGCAATTGCCCAGGCGTTGCAATGCGGCACGCCCGGCCAAGGCAGCGGCAAGCGCAAGCGCCATACGCCCGGCAGCACCTTTTCGCCGCGACCAAGTTCGCGGGTTCGGGAAGATTCACTCACGGCTGAAGCCAGCCTACGGATCAAAGCCCGCTGGCGCGGCTGGGGCGATAGCCTGCCGCCAGCAGCCCCACCAGCGAGAGGACCCTGATGACCGATTCGATCAGCGACATAAGCGGCGCCATCGACCCCGCCGTAACGACCGCAGTGGCGAAGAATTACTTTGACGCACTGGTTGCCCACGACGTCGAAGCCGCCGTCGCTTGCTGGCGCCCCGGCGGCCGTGAAAACGTCCGCGGCCAAGTTGACACGACAGCCCCCGACGGTGTGCGAGCGTTCCTTAGCGGCATCTTCGAGCCGTTTCCGGATTTCAATTTCAACGTTGTCGAGGTGACGGTTGAAGAAGACCGTGCCGCCGTTCGTTGGGAGGCGACCGGCACCTTTACCGGCGGCCGCTTCCAAGGGATCGAACCGAACGGCACAAAGATTGAGCTCGAAGGAGTGGATGTGTTGATCGTCCGTGACGGGCTGATCATCGAGAACAACGCCTTCGCAGACGGGATGACAATCGCCCGCCAGCTCGGATTGCTGCCGCCCGACGGCTCGAAAATGGATGCCGGAATGAAGAGCGCCTTCAACGGCCGCACAAAACTGATGGCAAAGCTCGCCGCAAGCGAGCCAGAGCAGATCGCTGAAGGCGTTTGGGTTATCCGCGGCGGCTTCCCTGGCAAAACGATGAACGTCTACCTCGTCCGCGACGAAGACGGCGTGATGCTTTTTGACGCGGGCGTGAAATCGATGGGCCCGGCGATCGCGATTGCCGGCGCAAAGCTCGGTGGCATTACGCGAGTCGTACTTGGCCACGGCCACGCTGACCACCGCGGCGTTGCGCCGCAGCTCGGCGTGCCAGTGCTGTGCCACGCCGACGAACTTGCCGACGCAGAGGGCGACGGCGGCGAGCATTACTTCGACATCTCCAAACTCAACGCGGTCGGCCGCGCGCTGCTACCGAAGCTGCTCGTTAGCTGGGATGGCGGGCCGGTGGAGATTGCTGGCACGCTCGCTGAGGGCGACGAGATTGCGGGCTTCAAAGTAATCCACCTGCCGGGCCATGCACCGGGGCTGATTGGGCTCTGGCGTGAATCGGACCGCCTCGCACTGGTGAGCGATTGCTTCTACACGCTCGACCCGCAGACCGGCTTCAAAGGGCACGCACGAGTTCCCCACGCGGCCTTTAACTGGGACACGGAGATGGCGCGCCAATCGATGCTGAAGCTTGCAGCACTGGAGCCAGCGACCGCTTGGGCCGGTCACACCGAACCGCTTAGGGGCGACGTTCGAGGCCAGCTCGAAACTGCCGCCGCGACAACCTGATGGGCCGCCGCTCGCGGCGCCGCTCGCGCGAGCAGGGCGCCGAGCCAGCAATGCCCGAGGCGCCCACCGCCGAGTACCGCTCAGCTGATGGGAGCGTCCTCGCGCTGCGCTGCGTGCTCAGCCCAAAGACGCGCGCGCAATACGCGAAGACTTTTCAAGGAAACGTTCTTTCGCAGGAAGATGCGTGGCACCGCGCGCTTGAGTTCCTCTTCGAACGACTCGCGCTGAGCTGGACGATCAACGACGTTGAGACGAGCGGCCAGGGCGACCTGCTGGCGCGGCTGCGAGCATCCAGCCGCGAGGAGCGCGATTTTGTCCGCGTCAGTATTCGCGCGCACTGCGCCGAATGGTTCCCGGATGTGAAGGCGCCATGAGCCCGGGCGAATCGATCGAAGCGGCGGCTGAGCGCGTCGCCGAGCTGATCGACCCAGCGGCGATGGCCGAGCTGCTGATCGGCTGGTGCCTTGAAGTTGAGGCCCACCAGAAGATTGTTATTCGCTCAACTGCAATGGCCGCGCCGCTGCTGCTGGAACTGCAGCGCGCCGTGCTGGATCGTGAGGCTTGGCCAACGCTCCACGTTGAGCTACCCGGCCAGATGAAGAACTTCTACGACAACGCTCGTGACGACCAGCTCGACGACTTCGACGATGTTGCGATGGCCGAGGCGAAGGAGCTGACGGCGGTGCTTGGGATCGCAGCCCCGCACGACGCGCGCGAGCTGGCAACCGTTGACCCAGCGCGAATTACCCGCGTCGCGCGGGCGCGCCGGCCACTGCGTGAGCGGACGATGAAGAAGCGCTGGTGCGCGACGCTCTGGCCTACCCCAGCTGGGGCGCAGCTAGCGGGGATGGAGCTCGACGAGTTTGCTGGCTTTGTCCGCAGCGCAACCTTCCTCGACCGCGCCGACCCGCCCGCGGCTTGGGGCGAGCTCGCCGCCTTTCAGGCTGAGCTAATAGAGCGGCTCGAAGGCGTCCGCGAGCTGAGAATCGAGGCTGAGGGAACCGACCTCAAACTGAGCGTGAAGGGCCGCAGCTGGGTCAATAGCGATGGCCGCCGCAACATGCCAAGCGGCGAGGTCTTCAGCGGCCCGGTCGAGAGCAGCGCTGAGGGGCGGGTCCGCTTCACGATCCCGAGCGCCCCAGCTGGCATCGACGTTGATGGCGTCGAGCTGGTGTTCGCGAAGGGCGTTGTCGTTGAGGCGCGCGCCGAGCGTGGCAACGAATACCTGCAGCAGGTGCTCGCAACCGACGAAGGCGCGCGCAAACTCGGCGAGGTAGGGATCGGTACCAACTTCGCAATCACGCGGCCGGTCGGCTCAATCCTTTTCGACGAGAAGATCGGCGGCACCGTTCACTTAGCGCTTGGTCGCTCGTACCCGGAGACAGGCGGCCGCAACGCAAGCGCGCTCCACTGGGACCTGATCTGCGACCTGCGCGAAGGCGGCAGGCTGACCGCCGACGGGGCGCCGCTGCTGGTTGACGGGCAGTTTGTGCCAGCCAGCTGAGCCTCGCTGGGCGCGAGCGTGTGACCAGCGCCCCGTTTGCCCAGTAGCGTGGGAGGCCTGATGCCGCGCCGCCGCACAAAAATCGTCGCCACAATTGGCCCCGCTTCGACCGATCCCGAAGTGCTGCTGGCGATGGTTAACGCCGGCATGGATGTGGCGCGGCTGAACTTCAGCCACGGAAACCACGAGCTCCACGCCGAAACAGCGCGGCTCGTTCGGGAAGCCTCCGAGCGCGCGGGACGGGCCGTGGCAATCCTCCAGGATCTGCCTGGGCCAAAGATCCGCATCGGTCAGCTCGAAGAGGGCGAAGTGATGCTGCGAGCCGGTGACAACGTTACTTTCAGCTGCCACGCCAACGACGAAAAGCCAGGCAACGCCAGCCACTTGACCGTCAACTGGCCCGGGCTAGCGACAGCGGTCGAAGTTGGTGAGTCGGTCTACCTCGCCGACGGTTCCGTGCGACTTCGGGCAAAAAACCTGCGCCCCGATGAACTTGAGTTCGACTGCGAAGTGGAGCTTGGTGGAATCATCGTCTCGCGCCAAGGGCTGAACATTCCCGGCCCGGCCGACGAGCTGCCTTCAGTACCGGAAGAGGACCTCGCCCACTTGGCGGCGGGAACCGAGATAGGTGTTGACATGGTTGCGCTGAGCTTCGTGCGCAAACCGGAAGAGGTAACCGAGCTGCGCGAGCACACGCGGGTGCCACTGATCGCAAAGATTGAGAAGCCTCAGGCTGTGGCCCGCGCCGAGGACATCATCCGCGTTAGCGACGCGATTATGGTCGCCCGCGGCGACCTTGGGATCGAGCTACCGATCGAAGACGTGCCGATGGTTCAAAAGCGGCTGCTGCGCCTAGCCGGCGAAAACGCGCGTGCTTCGATCACGGCAACACAGATGCTCGATTCGATGGTTCGCGCAGCGCGGCCGACGCGGGCCGAGGTTGCCGACGTGGCAAACGCAATCCTTGATGGAACCGATGCCGTGATGCTCTCTCAGGAGACTGCCGTCGGCGCCTACCCGGTTGAGGCCGTGGCGATGATGGATTCGATCGCTCGCACAACTGAGCGTGAGGCCCCCTACCAGCGCTGGAACGAGCAGCGCGTTCGCCGCGACAGCCGCGACCCCAGCTACACAGTTGCCCACAAGGCCGTCGCCGCCGCCAGCGAACTGGAGCTCGACGCGATCGTCGTGCCAACGCTCTCGGGCCGCTCGGCGCGACTGGTATCAGCCCACCGGCCAACAGTGCCGATCTTCGCGCTCTCCCCCGGCCGCGAAACGGTCCGTCGCTGCGGCCTGCTTTGGGGAGTTACCGCCGGGTTGCAGCGCCGCCACGAGACGACCGAGGAGCTGATCGCCGATTCGGCTCGCCGCGTCGTTGAACTCGGCTGGCTGGAACCCGGCCAGAGGGTTGGAATCACGGCCGGCCTGCCAAGCGGACAGCCCGGAACTACCAGCCTGTTGCAGATCCAGAAGCTCGAAGCACCCGGCGATTTAGGCCAGCGCCGCTGAGTAGAGCCACTACGCTTTGAATAGTGGCAACGGTACAAAACGACTTGAACAACTAAGGAGTAGCGCGATGGCACTTCCAGAGATCAGTGACAGCAGCTTCCAAGCCGACGTAGTAGAGGCCTCATCTGAGACACCTGTTCTGGTCGACTTCTGGGCCCCTTGGTGCGGTCCCTGCAAGATGGTTGGCCCGCTTCTGGAGCAGATCGATTCAGAGCGCGAAGACGTCCGCGTCGTCAAGCTAAACATCGACGATAATCAGCAGACGGCCGCCGACTTCGGCGTAATGTCGATTCCGACGATGATTCTTTTCAAGAACGGCACGCCCGCCGCTCAGATCGTTGGCGCGCAGCCAAAGCCGCGGATCGAGCAGGAGCTCAACAACGCTCTGAGCGTCTGAGCTCAGGCTTTTTCTAGCTTGATCAGCAGTTCGTGACCGTCAAGCACTGTCGCTGAAGCGCCTTCCAGCGAGTCGGTGACTTCGATCGACGTAGCCAGCGCTTCGTCGGCAATCAGGCGCTGATGCTCGCGCGCGGCGGCAAGCATCGCCTCGTCGCCGCTCAGCCCAAGCACGATCCGATCCTCGACCGCCAAGCCGGCCTCCTTGCGCGCGTTCTGGACGGCGTGGATTACCTCACGCGCGAGGCCGCGGCGCAGAAGCTGATCGTCGAGCTGAAGGTCGAGCGCCACGGCGTGCGAGCCCTCGCGCTCGAGCTGGTAGCCGCCGAGCGGCGCCATCGCCAGCAGCAGGTCGTCCTCACCGAGCGGGTGCTCGTCGCCGCCGATCACAATGCCAACGCTGCCACCCTCGCGCAAGGTCGCCGCGACGTGCGCGGCGTCTAGCGCAGCAACGGCGGCGGCCACCAGTGGCATCTTGTTGCCAAAGCGCGGCCCGAGCGTGCGGTAGTTGGCTTTTACCTCGTAAGAGCCGAGCTCGTCAGCGTTGTCAACGAAGCGCAGCGCCTCAACGTTCAGCTCGTCCTCAACGATCCCCGCCAGCTGCGCGATAGCTTCGCGCTCCAGGCCGGCGGCGACTACGACCGCTTCGCGCAGCGGCTGGCGCAGCTTGATCTTCGCTTGGCCGCGCGCCGCGAGGCCAAGGCGCACCGTCTCGCGCGCCGTTGCCATCGCCGTCTCAAGGCCAAGGTCGCGCGCTGCCCCCGGCTGCGGCCAATCACAAAGGTGGACCGATGGCTGGCTGCCGTCGAGGTTGTCGTAGATCTCATCGGCGATGAATGGCGTGAACGGCGCGAGCAGCTTTGAGACCGTAACCAGCGCCTCGCGCAGCGTTGCGATCGCGACAGCGTCGCCCTCCCAGAAGCGCCTGCGCGAGCGGCGCACGTACCAGTTGGAGAGATCGTCAACGAAGGCAGCGATCGCGCGGCCGCCGCTGGTCGCGTCAAAGCCGTCAAGCGCAGTGGTTACCTCATCAACGGTCGCGGCCAATCGCGAACGCAGCCAAAGGTCAAGCTCCGTCTCCTCGCCTTCGATCAGGTTTTCGCCTGCCGCGTTCTCGTAAAGAACGAGGAACGAGTAGCTGTTCCAAAGCTGCTTGAGAAAGAGCCGCACGCCATCGCCGACGGCGTCAACCGAGAAGCGATAACCGTCCCAAGGCTGCTTGGCAGTGAAGAAGTACCAGCGCATCGCATCAGCGCCAAAGCGGTCAAGGATCTCCCACGGCTCGACGACGTTGCCGATCGACTTGCTCATTTTGCGGTCGTCCTCATCACGAATGTGGCCGAGGCAGACGACCGCCTCGTACGAGGACTTGCCGAAGAGCAGCGTCGAGACTGCCAGCAGCGAGTAGAACCAGCCGCGCGTTTGATCGATCGCCTCGCAGACGAAATCGGCCGGGAAGAGCTGCTCGAACTTCGCTTCGTTCTCGAACGGTGCGTGGTACTGGGCAAACGGCATCGCACCGGAGTCAAACCAAACATCAACAACTTCGGGAACGCGCTTCATCGGCTCGCTGCACTGCGGGCAGGGGAAGCCGACCTCGTCAACGTAAGGGCGGTGCGGGTCGTCGATCAACACGCCCGAGAGCTCTTCGAGCTGCTCGAACGAGCCCACGCATTCGGCGTGCCCGTTTTCGCAGCGCCAGATCGGCAGCGGCGTGCCCCAGTAGCGCTCGCGTGAAATCGCCCAGTCGACGTTGCCGCGCAGCCAGTCACCGAAGCGGCCCTCTTTGATGTGCGGCGGGTGCCAGTCGATCGTGTCGTTGGCGACCAGCATCTGGTCGCGGATCTGCGAGGTGGCGATGTACCAGGACGGCTTCGCGTAATAGAGCAGCGGCGTCGAGCAGCGCCAGCAGTGGGGATAGGAGTGCTCGTACCTCTCGCTGCGCAGCAGCTTGCCACGAGCTTTGAGGTCGGCAACGAGGTCGGCGTCGCAATCCTTGACAAAACGCCCCTCGTAAGGTCCGATCCGCTCGTCGTAAGTGCCGTCGAGACGGACTGGCTTTAAGACGGCAAGCCCAGCCTGCTGGCCGAGGCGGTAATCGTCTTCGCCGAAGGCGACGGCGGTGTGGACGAGGCCGGAGCCGTCCTCGTCGGTGACGAAGTCGGCTGCGAGGACGGTGTGGCCGCGCTCACCCCATTCGGCGGCGGCAATGAAATCGAACGGCGGCTCGTAGCTAGCACCCTCTAGGTCAGAGCCGGGGAAGCTGTCCAAAAGCTCAGCCTCTTCGCCAAGTACGCGGCCGACCAGCGCTTCGGCAACCACCATCACGGCGTCCTCGCCAGGCAGTTTGGCTCGCACGTAGGTCAGTTTTGGGTCGACCGCGACGGCGGCGTTGGAGACCAAAGTCCAAGGCGTCGTCGTCCAGACAACCAGCTGATCGCCAGCCTCCAGTGGAGCTTGCGCTTCGATCAGTGGGAAGCGGACGAAAACGCTGGCGTCGATCACATCCTTGTAGCCCTGCGCAACCTCATGTGAGGAGAGCGAAGTGCCGCAGCGCGGGCAGTACGGGACAACCTTGTGGCCCTCGTAGAGCATCTCCTTGTCCCAGATCTGCTTCAACGCCCACCAGACCGACTCGACATAGCCGGCGTCGAGCGTGCGGTAGGGATCATCGAGATCGATCCAGAAACCGATCCTCTCTGTAAGGCGATCCCACTCGTCAAGGAAGGTGAAAACGGAGTCGCGGCACTTCTGGTTGAACTCGGCGATGCCGAACTCTTCAATCTCCGCTTTTGATGAAATGCCGAGCTCCTGCTCGACTGTAATCTCAACCGGCAGCCCGTGGCAGTCCCAGCCGCCCTTGCGCTCGACGTAATAACCCTGCATCGTTTTGTAACGCGGGTAGATGTCCTTGAAAACCCTCGCCAGCACGTGGTGTGAGCCGGGCTTGCCGTTCGCCGTCGGCGGCCCCTCGTAGAAGACCCATGGCTCAGCGCCCTCGCGGCGGCGAAGCGACTGCGCGAACACGTCGCGCTCGCGCCAGCGCTCCAGGACCTGCTCTTCGAGCTTGGGAAATGAAGCGTTTGGATCTACTGGGCGCGGCAGCGAGGGCATCGGGCGCTCCATTCTCGCAAGGCTGCGGCAGATCGGCGGCGCGCAGCCGCCGTCAGGCCGCGAGTTTGCGGCAGATCACCGCCAGCGAACGCTTCTCTTCCTCGTTCAAAACAGCGAAGGCGCGCTGCACGCGCTCGCTATGTTCGGGGAAGCAGCGGTCAACCGTGGCGCGGCCCGAGGGAGTCAGAGCAACCAGCACGGTGCGGCGGTCAATCGCCATTTTGCTGCGCGAAACGAGGCCGCGGACGACGAGCGTGTCGATCAGCTCAGTCGCGTTGGCCTTCGAGGTTTGGAGCCGGTGGCGCAGTGCGCGCAGTTCCAGTTCGCCGCCCGCACTGACGAGCACTACGAGCACAAAGAAGCCGCTCGCTGACAGCCCTTCGCGCTCAAGGTCGCCTGCTAAGCGTCGTCTGATCTTCGCTTCAGCGTGAAGCAGCGACTCCAACGCACGGTGCGCCAGAGGATCGTCGGGAACGAGAGCCATTGGGCACGAATCTTTCTTGCTTGAGCGGACAGAGCCGGTCGCTCTGCGCCAATCACCGAGCTGTGGCAGATTTAGCACTGCGATGACAATCCGTTCAGATTTAGACCTAACGCAAAAGCTCTCGCGCGAGCATTACGAGCAGCAGCTAAGCGACCGCAGCCGCCGGATCGATCAGCTACGGCTGGCGCTTGGAGGCAAACTCGGCGATGGCAAGATCGGGCCTGGCCTGCTGATCTGCATCGAAGGCTGGGACGCAGCTGGCAAAGGCGGCGCAATTCGCCGCCTGATCGCGCCGCTCGACGCGCGCCACGTGCGCGTGGTCCAGTTCGCTGCGCCGACCGCCGACGAGAAGCGTCACTTCTATCTTCAGCGCTTCGGCGAGTGGCTGCCTGGGCATGGTGGCATGGCCGTCTTCGATCGCACTTGGTACGGCCGCGTGCTGGTAGAGCGGGTTGAAGGCTTTGCAACGACAGAACAATGGCAGCGTGCCTATTCGGAGATCGTTGACTACGAACGCTCGCTCAGTCTTGAAGCGATGATCATCGTCAAGCTTTGGCTCGAAATCTCACCTGAGATGCAGCTAAAGCGCTTCAAGCAGCGCGAAGCAGACCCGCTGAAAGCCTGGAAGCTGACCGACGAGGACTGGCGCAACCGTGATCGCTGGGACGATTACTCGGCAGCCGTCGACGAAATGATCGAGCGGACCAGCACAGACTGGGCGCCCTGGCATGTGATCGCGGCCGAACAGAAGCGCTTCGCTCGCATCGCCGTGATCGAGGCCGTAATCGAGGAGATCGAGCGCGGCTGTGCCAGACACAACTTTGCGCTACCACCGGCCTCCGAGATCGGCCCTTAACGCTCGCCAATGCGGCTGCGGCTCTACCACCACCGCGACGGCGCTCGCGTCGCCTATCGCGAGCAGGGAACCGGCCCGGCTCTCATCCTCTGGCACTCCGAGCTGCTCAGCTACCGCGAATTTGAACCGTTGGTCGAGGAACTCGAGCACCGCTACCGCGTCGTCCTGCCCGACCTGCCGCTGCACGGAGATTCCGAAGATCGCCCGAACCACCCCTACTCGCTCGATTGGCTGGCCGAGGTGGTGGCTGGCTTCTGCAATGACGTCGGTGGACCGCGGCCGCTCGTCGGCGGCCACGGGCTCGGCGTCGAGCTAACGCTGCGCGCGGTCGCGGCCGGCCAGCTCAGTCCTTCAAAACTGATCGTGCTCGCAAACCGCCTTCATCGTGGCGCCAGCGGCGACCGCGAGTGGGCCGCGTGGCTGGCAGTGGCAAGGCTCGGTTCGCTACCGGGGTTTGACCGCCTGCTTATGCGCGGCGCGCCGTTCGCGCTGCGGCCGGGCCGCGCGCAGCGGCTGAGCGCGCGCGATAATGCGCAGGCAGCCGAACTGGCGCGCCACTCCTTCGCCGACGCTGGTGGCAACAGCAACCTTGCGCGCTCATGGGCGGTCTTCGCCCGCAGCCGCCCGAACTGTGTGCAGCGCGAACTGATTGAGGCCTACGCAGCAATGGAATTCCCTGTGCTGCTGCTCTGGCCAGAAGAGGACCCGCGCCATCCGCCGGTGGCCGCCGAGGAGGCGCTAGACCTGCTGCCCGATGCGCAGCTTCGGATGCTGCCGCGAACCGGGTACCTCGCTGCCTACGACGACCCGGTTGCCGTCGCGCGCGAGATCAGCGCTTTCTGCGGCTAAGCCGGGCAGCGCCGCGGTGGCTATCGGTCGTAGCATTGACCAACTAATTCTTCTGAGGAGTCCTGATGGCAGCTAAGCGTCTATACGGCGGCGAAACAGCAAAGGCAGTAGACAACTTCCCGGTTTCCGGCGAGCGCGTGCCGATTCAGGTAATCCACTGGCTTGCGCGGATCAAGGGCGCGGCAGCGCGGGTTAATGGTGATCTCGGGCTGCTGAGGCCAGCAACCGCTCGCAAGATTGCCAAGGCAGCCGACGAGATCGCCGCTGGCAAGCACGACAGCCAATTTCCGATCGACGTATTCCAAACCGGATCGGGCACCTCGTCGAACATGAACGCAAACGAAGTGATTGCCAGCCTCTCAGGCGCCCACGCCAACGACGAGGTCAACTTCGGCCAGTCATCGAACGACGTCTTCCCGTCTGCCGTCCACCTCGCGGCGCTTGAGATGACGACCAACGAGCTGCTTCCCGCTTTACAGACGCTTGAGCGCTCGCTCGGGAAGAAGGCGCGCAGCTTTAAGAACATTGTCAAGGCCGGCCGCACGCACCTGATGGACGCCGTTCCGGTGACGCTCGGCCAAGAGTTCGCGGGCTACGAGACCCAGATTGCGCTGGCGCGCGAACGGATCGCGGCGGCCTTGGTTCACGTTCGCCAGATTCCGCTTGGCGGCACCGCCACCGGCACCGGCCTCAACACGCACCGCCAGTTTGCGAAGAAGGTGCGCCGCGAACTGACTAAAGAGACGGGGCTGAAGATTGACGCGCCCGCCCACCCGTTCGAAGCGCAAGGAAACCGCGACTCGCTGGTTGAGCTGTCAGGCGCGCTGAAGGTGCTGGCCGTTTCGCTGACGAAAATCGCTAATGACATCGCGCTGATGGGTTCCGGCCCGCGCGCCGGCATCGGCGAGCTCTTCCTGCCCGAGCTGCAGAAGGGCTCCTCAATCATGCCTGGGAAGGTCAACCCGGTGATTCCCGAGGTCGTGCTGCAGGTAGCCGCTCAGGTGATCGGCAACGACACGGCGATCACAATCGGCGGCATGCAGGGTCAGTTTGAGCTGAACGTGCGGATTCCGCTGATCGCCCGCAACCTGATTCAGTCGATCCAGCTGCTGACCAGCAGTTCGACGATGTTTGCTGAGAAGTGCATCGATGGAATCGAGCCGAACAAGGCAGGGACCGCGGCCTCGGCCGGCTCGACGCTCGCCGTCGCAACGGCGCTCAACGGCGCAATCGGTTACGACAAGGCGGCGGCAATTGTTAAGCAGGCGACCGCTACTGGGCAGCCACTGCGCGAGGTTGCGCTCGAACACGGCGTTGACGCCAAGCTCTACGACGAGACGATCAACCTGCGCCTAATCGCGGCTGGCAACGAAGAGGTTTAGCGCCAAAGGGGACAATCTGCGCTTAACCGCCGGTGAGCCGCTGCCGCGCCCCTACGACTGGCCGCGATTGTCATTTTGATCGACTGGCGCTCGAGCGCAAACGATCTCGCTTGGGAGCAGGAACTGAGAGCCGTATTCGCGGGTGATTTGCTCAAACCGGAGTTCGTCCAGTAGAGATGTAACGCGGATTCCGCGGCAGTTACCCGTCAGCGGCAGGCCACTGCCATAGAGATGATCGCCAAGGCGGTCGCGCCGGCGTTCGCCAGGTGTCACGTGGCACAGCACTAGCCGGCCGCCGGGGCGCAGAACCCGATCGAACTGCGCCAACGCCCGGCGGATGTCATCCCACGGCAGGATGTCCAGCACGTAAATGCTGTAAACGACGTCGAACGAGTCGTCAACAAACGGTAGATCGCAGGCACCTGCAAGCAAGACCTCGGCGTTCTCGATGCCAGCCGCGGCAAGCCTGCGGCGAGATTCGTGGATCATGCCATCAGCCAGGTCGACACCCACCACCCGACCTGACGGATTGGCGGAGGCGGACTTCACCAGTTGACTGCCCGCGCCGACGCCGACCTCCAGAACGGCGTCGCCATCGGCCACCCCACACAACTCCTGCACCCGTGAGCGGGCTCGTGAGTCGACCAACCGACCCCAAGTTTCGAATGCACCCCCGACCCGAGAGTAGAACCCAACGACCTCCCCCGGCCGCCGCACCACTTCGCATGGCTGGGCCAGGTCGGCAACTTCACGGTCCGTGCCATCGTTCGAGGCCCGCGCTTTAGGGGGTTTGGACCGACCTGTGGGCATGCGGCAGAATCTACACCGTGAAGCAGCTTTGTAAAGGCCTGTGCGTAACGCCGTCGGTAACGAAAAATGCTGAGCGGGCTGGCGCGCCGCGCTAAAGACTGCCGTACCGTGTGGTTATGGGAATCCCGTTGAAGTTAAGAGCATTCTCTTTGCTCGCCCTGGCCGCGAGCCTCGCTCTGCCAGCCGCTGGCATCGCCGTTGCTGCCCCTGTCGGCGCGCCGCCAATGCTGCTGCCCGCGGGCGATGCCACGACGGCTGGAGTGAGTGATTGGATTGTCGGCGCCCACCGCGGCGCAGACACCGCAGCGATCGCAGCCCGCTTCAACGCGCGCGAGATTCCCGGCCTGCCGGCCTTTACGGTCGCGCGCGCAGAGGCCCGCCAACTGGCGCGCTCGCTGGCCGCAGCAGACCTCTTGACCTGGGCTGAGCCCAACATCCGCGCCCAGCGCCAAAGCGCCTTCGAAGCTCAGCTCGGGCGCTGGGCGCGCGTCGCCGTTGTGCCAGCCGACTTCGCTTGGCCGGCCCCTGGCAGCGTTGCGGTGGCGGTGCTCGACGACCGCGTTGACAGCTCCGTCAGCGATCTAGACCAGCAAACCACTTATCTCAACAGCGGCACGGTCGAAGATGCGCACGGCACGATGGTTGCCTCGACGATCAGCGCCGTCGTCGGCCGCGGGCCGATCGTCGGCGTCTTCCCGGGAACGCCGATCCTCTCCTTTGGCCTTAGTAGCTTCAGCTGCGCCGAGATCGCACGAGGCATTTATTTGGCCGTGGCTGCGGGAGCTCGCGTGATTAACATGAGTCTTGGAACCGAGGATGACTGTTTCGCGATGTACGCCGCGATTCAATTTGCTTATTCGAAGGGTGTGCTCTCAGTCGCTGCCGCCGGCAATGAGTTCGAGAAGGGAAATCCAACCGAGTATCCGGCCGCGTTTCCTCACGTGATCAGCGTCGCCGCGACCGACTCTAGGGGAATGGTCAGTCAATTTAGTAACTCCAACGTGGCGGTCGACGTGGTAGCGCCAGGCGTCAACGTGCCGGTTAATGTTCCGCTTCGCTTCGATAAGGACGACGGCCGCGTGGACGGCGTTACAACTGCCGATGGGACGAGTTTTTCGTCGCCGATCACTGCCGGCGCAGCAGCCTGGATTGCTGCCGCGCGCCCCAATCTTGAGGTTGGCCAGATTGCCGACCTCCTAAAGAAGGGAGCCAGTGACATCCAACCAAAAGGTTACGACAACGACACTGGCTTTGGCCTGATCAACATTCCGGCCTCCTTGGCGCTAGCGGCGCCAGCGATTGATCCACAGGAGCCAAACGACTCAATATCACTTGTCAACGGAACGATTATCAAACCGAGGCCAACGCTGCTTTGGAGTGGCGCTAGTGCAGCATCACTTTTCGCCAAAATCGACCAGATAAAAGACCCGCTCGACATCTACCGGATTCAAATCCCTGCGCGCAGCCGCGCGAGAATTAGCTTGGAGCCAAAGTTCGGCGGTGTTGACCTAGCCGTCTATACGTCCAGCACGAAGACAGCCAGCGGATCGCGCTATCGCGTTGCCGTTTCAAAAAGGAGCGGCAGCGCGGTTGAGCGAGTGGTCGTTAAGAGTTCGGCAAACAGCGCGAGGAGCTACTACGTCGTCGTTAGTGACAACGACGCGAAGCTCCTAAACGCTGAGTACACGCTTCGCGTAGGACGCTAAAAGCTTCACTCGGCGACATTAATCGCGAGGTACTTTGTAGTGAGGTACTCGTCGAGCCCTTCGTGACCACCTTCACGGCCGTAGCCGGACTGCTTGACGCCGCCGAACGGGGCCCCGGCATTGCTGACCATTCCTTGATTGAGGCCAATCATGCCCGTTTCAAGCGCCTCACTTACGCGCAGGGCCCGCGCGAGGTCGCGCGTGAAGAGGTATGCAACCAGGCCGTACTCGGTCGCGTTGGCAGCTTCGATCGCCTCTTGCTCGTTGGCGAAGGTCCGGATCGGCGCGACCGGCCCGAAGATCTCCTCACTTAAAATCCGTGCGTGATCGGGCACGTTCACTAGTACCGTCGGCGCAAAGAAGTGACCATCACCTTCGATTGGCGCGCCGCCACAGAGCACCTTTGCTCCGCCTGCAACTGCGTCGTCAACTAGCTCTTTGACGGAAGCGACGGCGACGCCGTCGATCAGCGGGCCGGCCTGCGCATCCGGCTCAGTGCCGCGCGCCACGACGAGCGAACCGATCCGCTCAGCAAGCCGCGTCGCAAACTCGTCGGCGATCGAATCCTGAACCAGAATCCGATTGGCGCTGGTGCAGGCTTCGCCGCCGTTGCGCATCTTCGCCACCATTGCACCGTCGAGAGCAACGTCAAGATCAGCATCGTCAAAGACAATTAGTGGCGCGTTACCACCTAGCTCCATCGAGACGCGCAGGATCTGCTCGGCTGACTGAGCGATCAGCTGCCTACCGACGGCGGTTGAGCCGGTGAAGGAGAGCTTGCGCAGCCGTGGGTCGGCGATTAGCGGCGCCATCAGCGAGCCCGAGCTTGAGCCGCAGACAACGTTCAGCACGCCGGCGGGAAGGCCAGCGTCTTCGAAGACCTGCGCCATCGCGAGCATTGAAAGCGGCGTCTGCTTGGCTGGCTTGACGACGACGGTGCAGCCAGCCGCGATTGCCGGGGCCACCTTGCGCGTGCCCATCGCGAGCGGAAAGTTCCACGGCGTAATGAAGAGGCAGGGGCCAACGCCTTGGCGCATCGTTAGCACGCGGCTGCCGCCATTCTCGGCGGTTTGGAAGCGGCCGTTAATCCGCACCGCTTCCTCCGCGTACCAGCGCAGGTAGGAGGCTGCGTAGGCAACCTCGCCGCGCGATTCAGCCAGCGGCTTACCCATCTCCAAGGTCATGATCAGCGCTAGGTGCTCGGTGCGCTCGGTCATCAGCTCGTAAGCACGGCGCAGAATCTCGCCGCGCTCTCGCGGAGCGATCAGGCGGAAACTGGCAAAGGCCTCATCGGCAGCGGCCAACGCTGCCTCGGCGTCTTCGGCTGTTGCGTCAGCAACTTCGACCAGAGTTTGGCCGGTCGCAGGATCCTCGACGGCCATCGTCGCGCCGCTGCTGGCGTCGCGCCACTGACCACCAATAAAGAGGCGCCGCTCGACAGTTTCGAGCGCTGAACTTTCATCGGTCACGCTAATCGTTGTCATCGACCGAGATTAGCGAGCCGCGAGCGGCGCCGGTAGTTTCGCTGCTCTCCTTAAGTGAACATCCGCGCCAGCGACTCGGCCACACAAACAGGCTTTTCGTTGCCTTCAGTCTCAAAGGTCTGCGTGACCATCATCTGGACGCCACCGGGAACGTCCTCAACCGAGCTTAGGAGCGCCCGCATCCGTACCTTCGCGCCAACCATCAGCGGAGCCGGGAAGCGAACCTTCTGGTAGCCGTAGTTGACGGCAAAGACGAAGCCTTCGACGCTCATTACCTCGTAGGTGAACTTTGGCCCAAGCGAAAGCGTGAACAGACCGTGGGCGATCGTGCCGCCGAAGGGAGTCTCTTTCGCCTTTTCAGGGTCAACGTGAATCCATTGGTGGTCGCCGGTTACTTCGGCGAACTGATTGATTGTCTCCTGAGTTACCTCGTACCACTCACTAACGCCAAGTTCTGTGCCAACTGCGGCCTTGAGTTCGTCTACACCGTTGAGTGTCGCCATCTGCGCTCCTCTTAGTCCGAATGAATACCTTGCCGACTCAAGCCTACGCGCGCGCGGCAAAAAAGTCCGCGTCCTCCTCACCGAGCGGCGTTGACGGCGCCTCCAGCGCAAAATATTCGAGTGCCAGACGGCCCCAATCGCCGCCGGCACGCAGCTCCCCAAGGACGCTGAAGAGCAGCCCTTCCATCCGCCGCATCAGCAGCGCCTCGGGCGGCAGCGTCTGTTTGCGCATGTAGTCGTAGTGAGGGGAACGCGGCGAACTTCCAACCTCGATCGCGTTGCGCACGTACTCCGGGCTAAGCCTGCGGTAGCCAGCCGTGAAGTACCACTCACCGGCGGTCTGCAGCTGCTCAAGCACGCGCTCGGGGTGAAACTCGTCTGGTTGCGGCAGGTAACCGAGCTCGGCAAGCCAGCGGTGCGTCTGTTCAGCGTCGCCTCCGATCACGGCGCGCGCCAGCGCCCGCTCGCCGTCGAGGTATTGCTCGGGAACGCGGCGGACTAGGCCGAAGTCAAGGAAGCAGACGCGGCCGTCGTCGCAGAAGATGTAGTTGCCGGGGTGGGGGTCACCAAGCGCTAGCTGCTCACGCAATAACAGGCCGAAGAAGAAGCGAAAGGCGATCTCGCCAGCGCGGTCGCGCTCCTCATCGCTGCGATCCTTCATTTGCGCGAAGCTCTGCCCTTCGACGAATTCGCTCACGAGCACGCGGCGGGTTGAAAGCGAGCCGAAGATCGCTGGAATGCGCACGAACGGATGGCCGCGGTAGGCGCGCGCGATCTGGCGTTGATTGGCGGCCTCCAGTTCGTAGTCGAGCTCTTCGCTGATCCGCTCACGCAGCTCGGCCAGTAGCGCTTTGGCGTCGATCCCCGGCGCGAGGCGCTTCAGTAGCGGCACCAGCATCTGGACGTTGCGCAGGTCGGTCTCGACTGCCTCGGCAACGCCGGGGTACTGAACCTTGACCGCCACCTCGTCGCCATCGAGTGTGGTGGCGCGATAGACCTGCCCAATTGAGGCGGCGGCGATCGGTTTTTCGTCGAAGCTGGCGAAGACCGCGCTGATCGGCTCGCCAAAGTCGGCTTCGACAACCTTCTTCATGTCGGCGAAGGCGACCTGCGGCGCGCTGTCGCGCAGCTGAGCGAGGCGCTCTTTGAATTCTTCGCGGTCGTCCTCGGGAATTAGGTCAAAGTCGACCGTCGACAGCACTTGGCCGATCTTCATCGCCGCGCCCTTCATCTGGCCGAGCTGCTTTACGAGCTGATCGGCAAGGTCGAAGGCGCGGGCCTGCGTCGCCTCATCGGCGCGCTCCTCGGTGCGCAGGCGGTTGATTGCGCTGGTCGCCGCCCACTTCGCGCCCTGGCCACCGACGAGCGAGCCAAACTTAGCCGTCCGCGCCAGCCTTGAGCTGGGCAGCTTGCTGCTCGGGTTGATGTCGTCTCTTTCTTCGTCAGCCATTGGCGTTGCGACCGGAATACGGGCAGCCGGTGTGCCGGTATCACGGTAGCCTGCTGGCCGTGGCCGCCCCCCTGCTTGCTGTTGACACGCCGTCGCTGCTTTACCGCGCCTTCTTTGCGCTACCGAAATCGATCAAGGGCGCCGACGGCCAGCCCGTCAACGCTCTGCTTGGAACGGCCAACATGCTGCTGCAGGTGGTGGCTGATTACAAGCCGCGCGCCGTCGTCTGCTGCTTTGGCGCCGAGGCTGGCGCATACCGCGTCAAGGCTTTCCCCGCTTACCACGCGAATCGCCCGCCGATGCCGCCGGAGCTCGAGCACCAGTGGAAGCTGGCGCCTGCTTTCCTGGCCGCCTGCGGCTGGGGGTCGCTCGACGCTGGCCAGCTTGAGGCCGACGACCTGCTGGGCTCGCTGGCCACGCTTGAGAGCAAGGCCGGTGGCACGACGCTGATTTTCAGCGGCGACCGCGACATGTTCCAGTGCGCCTCAAAGCTGGTCAACGTGCTTTATCCGGCGCGCGGCGGGCCGCAGCTAATCGGCGCCGCTGAGGTGCGCGAGCGCAGCGGTGCCACGCCGCTGCAAATTCCCGACTTAATCGCGCTGCGCGGCGACCCTTCCGATGGAATTCCGGGAGCGAAGGGGATCGGTGAGAAGGGCGCGGCGCTACTGCTAGCAAACTACGGCTCGCTCGAAGCGGTGCTGGCAGCGGCCGCGGATCCCGCCAGCGAGATGACGGCGCGCACTCGCGCCTCGTTGAGCGATGACCCTGAGCTGCTGCGCGCCTTCAAAAAGATGGCGGCGCTGCAGCCGATCAAGCTCAAGCGCCCAAAGGACGCGCCGCTGAACGCCAAAGGCGCTGCCGCGGCGGCGCGCAATCTGGGAATGGACCGGCTCGCCGAACGGTTCGAGCAGGCCGGCAGCGCTAAGGCGTGAAGTTGACGGTGATCACGTCTCCGTCGGCCATTTTGTAATCGCGGCCTTCAGTTCGAAGCGTCCCGCGGTCGCGCGCCGGGGCGTAGCCACCGGCCTCCACCAGCCCCTTCCAGCCAATTATCTCGGCGCGGACAAAGCCCTTTTGAATGTCTGTGTGAATTGCGCCAGCGGCGTCCCAGGCGCTCGAACCACGGCGCAGATGCCATGACTGAGCTGGCTTCGCCTCGCCAGCAGTGAAGAAGGCGAACAGCTCAAGCAGATCGAAGGCGCTACGCACCACCAGCTCAAGCCCGGACTGATCGAGTTCAAGGTCGACGCGCATCGCGGCGGCGTCCTCGTCGCTTAGCTCAGAGAGCTCCGCTTCGAGCCGCGATGAGACCGCCACGGCGCCGGCGCCCTCCTTGGCGGCATGAGCACTTATCGCCGCCGGCAGCTCGCCGTCACCCTCATCAACGTTGGCGACGAAAAGAACAGGCTTACCGGTCAGCGGCTGCAATAGGCGCATTGCGTCCGGCGCGTCGTCCGGGACTGGAACGGTGCGCGCCGGACGGCCGGCGCTGAGCGCCTCGATGACGGCCGCCAGCCAGGCCTCCTCGGCGATCGCGTGGGCGTCGCCGCCGCGAGCCTCGCGGGCTATGCGCTGGTGGCGCCTTTCAGCCTGCTCAAGGTCGGCGAAGATCAGTTCGGTTTCGATGATCTCAATGTCGCGCAGCGGGTCGACGCTGCCTTCGGAGTGGATCACGTTCGAATCACCGTGGGCGCGGACTACGTGCAGCAGCGCGTCGGTCTCGCGGATGTTGGCGAGGAACTGGTTGCCGAGCCCTTCGCCCTTGTGCGCGCCGGCGACGAGGCCGGCGATGTCGTGGAAAGCGATCGTGTCCCAAACGATCTCCGATGCGCCGACTGTTTCAGCTACCTGAACCATCCGCTCGTCTTCGACCGGCACGACGGCAACGTTCGGCTCGATCGTCGTGAAGGGATAGTTGGCGGCCTGAGCGCCGGCCTGAGTCAGCGCATTGAAGAGCGACGACTTGCCGGCGTTGGGCATGCCGATGATTCCAACCTTCATCGCTTAAGCCAAGAGCCCAGTTACTTGACGCTGCAGCGGCGAGCCGCTAGCCAAGACCAAAGCCAACGCGATGCTCTTCGCTCTCGCTGCGCACATAGACGACCTGTGAGCAGTCGACGCGGACCGGGCCATCCTCGTCATTGAGGTCGATCCAGCCACCGTTTTCAAGCGAGCCGAAAAGCTTCTCGCGGTCGCTTGAGCTGAGCGTCAACGGCAACGAGCCGCCGCCTTTGAGTCCGAGCACTACGCGCTCGCCTTCTTCTGACTTCTTGGCCATCAGTGATCCTCCGCCGGCTGGACGATCTCGGTGAGAACGCCGCCGGTGTATTTGGGGTGTGCGAAGGCTACAAGCGAGCCGCGAATACCGACCCGCGGCTGTTCGTCAATCAGCTCAATTCCTGCGGCGCGAAGCCGCGCCAGTTCGCGCTCGATCTCGCTGACCTGGTAGGCGATGTGGTGCATTCCCGGGCCATTGCGCTCAAGGAAGCGGCCGACGGGAGTGTCGGGACTGAGCGGCTGGAGCAGCTCAACGTGGTTTTCGCCAAGGTCGAGCAGGACGGCCTCGACGCCCTGCTCCTCAACAACTTCTCGGTGCACGAGCGTCATCTCAAGCGAGCCCTGATAAAGCTCAAGCGCCGGGTCGATCGCCTCGACGGCGATGCCAACATGGTCGATGCGATCAAACATTCTTATTCGCAGTCTACGAAGCCGAGCCGAGCAGCTCCTGTGAGATCTCGCTGAAGCAGCGCGCAGCGAATGCGAGGTCGCGAACGTCGATCCGCTCATCGGGGGCGTGGATCAGCGGCCACATCTGCGCCAGCGAAGTGTGGCGCATCGGGAAAAAGCCATAGGAGACGGAGTCGGGGAAGGTGGCGCGGATTGTTCGCGAATCAGTGAACGCTGGCAGCACGACTGGCACCGTGCGCGCGCCTGGGTCCTCGCGCGCAACCCAGCCGCTGAGCAGATCCATCAGCGGACTATCAACCGCCGAACCGTTGCCGATCGCCTGTTCGCTGAACTCCAAGATGTAGCCCTCATCGCCCAGCACCTGCGCGACACGTTTGCGGACGAGCTCCTCGCCAAGGCCGGGCGGCGTGCGGCAGTCAACGCGCAGCTCGGCCTGCGAGGGAAGCACGTTGATCTTCTCTGAAGCAGAGATCATCGTCGGCGCGAAGGTAAGGCCGAGCATCGGCTCTACGAAGCCGGCCAGCAGCGGCTCGCGCTGGCGCAATGCCTCAAGGGCGGGGCCAACGTTGTCGCCTTCAACCGGCGCGCCAAGCTCGCTCATCAGTGCGCGGGCGCCGTCGGTCAGGTCGTAGACCGGATCCCACTCACCGAACGCGGTGATCAGCGGCGCCAACTTCAGCAGCGCGTTATCCCCGAAGCGCGGGTTGCTGGCGTGGCCGGCAACCCCGTCGGTCGTGATCGTGAAGCGGCAGACGCCTTTCTCGGCAACGCAGACGCCGTAGAGTCGCTCGCCACCGAGTTCAAAAAACGCGCCAGCGCCCTCGTTGAGCGAATAGTCGCAGCGCACCAGATCGGGGTGGTTTTCGCAAAGCCAAGCGACGCCGTCGGCGCCGCCGGTCTCCTCGTCAACAAGGCAGACGATCAGTAGATCCCCATTGGCCGGGCGCCAGCCGCTGCTGGCCAGCTCGATCCCAGCGGCAACCTCGGCCGCCGTCTGCGACTTCATGTCAAGCGCGCCGCGGCCCCATAGTTCGCCGTCGATGAGCTCACCGCACCAGGGGTCATGCGTCCACTCGTCGGCGTTGGCGAGCACCGTGTCGCAGTGCGAAAGCAGGCAGAGCGTTGGCCCGTCGGCGGCGCCGCGCAGCCGCGCGACTAGGTTTGGCCGCTCCTGCGTGCGGCCAACGAGGGTTACTTCGAAGCCCGCGGCCTTCAGATCGGCCGCAAGCTCTTCCTGCAGCGCGCGCTCGTTGCCGGGTGGATTGACCGTGTTGTGGCGGATCAGTCGGCTGAGCAAGGTTGCGGCGCGGTCGCCGAGCTGGTCCATTCACCGATTCTAAACGTGCGCTGACGGGCGACGCTGCAAAGATGGGGCAGATGGCGCATCAGGCATCGCTCGGCACGGTATTGCGCGAATGGGGGCGGCTCGGGCTGACCGGCTTTGGCGGCCCGCAGGCGCACGTCGCATTGCTGCGTGAGCTGTGCGTGGATCGCAAGAAGTGGATTGAGCCGCAGGAGTTTGAGGACGCCAACGCGGCCTGCAACCTGCTGCCGGGGCCAGCATCAACACAGCTGGCAATCTACTGCGCGCTACGCGTCGGTGGTCACCTAGCTGCGCTTGTAGGCGGCCTCGCTTTCATCCTGCCGGGCCTTGCGATGATCATCGCGCTGGCGGCAATCTCGCTTAGTACGGCGCCCGCCGACTGGCTGCGCGGCCTCGGCGCCGGCGCCGGCGCGGCAGTGATCGCGGTTGTGCTTCGCGTTGGCTGGGATCTAGCTCGCAGCAGCCTTGCGCCGCATCAGGGTTTCCGCCTCTGGCGGGCTGGCGCCTATCTGCTGGTCGGCGCCGCATCGGTGATCGCGGCCGGGCCGTTCGTCGTCCTCGCGCTGATCGGCTGCGGCCTGGCCGAGCTGGCGATCCGCCGAAGCGCGAGCACGCCGCTGTCATCGGTTGGCGCACCGGCGGCGCTGGCGCTGCTGCTGGCGGCAGCCAGCGGATTGTCAACGCAAGGACAGCTTGCTTGGACCTCGCTAAAAGTCGGCGCGCTGTCGTACGGCGGCGGTTTCGTGATCGTGCCGATCATGCAGGAAGACGCCGTCCGCGTTTACGGCTGGATGACCGACGGACAATTCCTCAACGCCGTCGCACTCGGCCAGATCACGCCCGGGCCTGTAGTCCAGACCGTCGCCGTTGTCGGCTACGCGGCGGCTGGCCTCGGCGGAGCGCTGCTGGCGGCGCTGGTCGCCTTTGCCCCCTCTTTCGTCTTTGTGATCGGCGGTGGCTCGCGCTTCATTGAGCTGCGCAAGAGCCTAAACGCGCGCGCCTTCCTCGACGGCGCCGGACCGGCAGCGGTCGGCGCGATCTTCGGCGCGCTAGTCCCGCTTGCTTCCGGGCTGAGCTTCACCTGGCAGTGGGTTATCGCCGCAGCTGCGGCAGCGCTGCTCTTCGGCGCTCGACTGGGCGTGGTCCCAACGCTCCTGGCCGCCGCCGCCGCAGGCGCGATCGCCGCTCTGCTCGGCGCGCCACTGCCGGCGCTTGGCTAAGAGACAGCGCTAGCTGCGCGCGGCGGGCCAGGCAAAAGTCGCCCGCCGGCTACCGGCGTGTTGCGAATTATCTGCGGCAGCAGCGGCAAAAGGACCCGCTTTGTGTAAAGCGCGCCGCCGTGGCGGGCAGCTTCGCGCAAAGGATCCCATGACAGGCCGTAGCCGCGGCGGATCTTCGCTGGCAACGAACCGACGATGATGAAATTGACGGCCTCAACAAGGCCGCGCATGTAAAAAGGCGCTGGCGGGTGGAGAACGATCGCAAGGCTCTCATCGCGAGCAGTGTCGGTTACGAAAAGCTGATCGCCATCGACCATCTCCGTCATGTAAGCGTCAAACCCTTCGATCGTCGCCGGCATCTCGTCCTCCTGCAGTCCAAAGAGCTTGCCAACTTGGCGATAGTCGCCCCAGAAGGCGTCGCGCTCATCGCGCGTGAGCTCGCCCACATAAAGGCGGTAAAGCTTGTCGGCTGAATCGACTAGCGCCGCCAGCGTCCAAAGCAAGAATTGCGGGTCGTCGGCGGCGTAGGGAGTTCCGGCCGGGTACTTGCCTGCGGGCTCTTCGAGCACGCCGTTGACCCGCGTGTGCACTGAGCGAACCCGCTCGGTCAGCCGATCGGCGTCGTCGCGGCGACCAAAATAGATCGTGTTCATGATCGTCGCCGTCCGTGCTAGCCGCTCGTGCGCCTGCTCCTTGGCCTGCGTCTTGACGAAGAATCCTTCGAACATCACTGGGTGCGAAGCCTGCATCAGCAGCGCGCGGGCGCCTGAGAACGCGACAACCAGCTCGCGGTTAACGCAGCGAATCAGCGAATCGTCCTCGAAATAGCCTTCGCCGGGGCCGGCCGGGCGGAAGGGAATCTCTTTGAGCGTTGATGCAGTCGCCATACGTAGAGACAATACGAACCTCTACGCTGGAGCGACCATGCCTGCTGCTGCCTACGCCGGAAAAGAGTGTGTCTGCCAATACGACAAAGGGATCTGTGACCAGACCTGCGTCAAAGACATGCTCGAAACACCGTTCTATTACGCCTGCCTGAAGCTGAAAGGAAGGCGCTGCGTCGTGATCGGTGGCGGATTTATGGGGCTTGAAAAAACTGAAGGGCTGCTGGCCTGCGGCGGCGACGTGACCGTGATCGCCCCCGACGCCGGCCCGGAGCTTGAAGCTATGGCGGCCGAGGGCTCGATTGTCTGGGAGCAGCGCGACTACGCCGGCCCTGCCGACCTTGAAGCCGTTTTCATCGTGATCGCCTGCACCGACTCAACCGAGACCAACATCTTGATTTACGAGGACGCTGAGAAGCTGGCGATGCTCGTCAACATCGTTGACGTGCCGCCGCTGTGTAACTTCATTCTGCCTGCCGTCGTGCGCACCGGCCCTCTAGCAATTGCGATCTCCACGGCCGGTGCATCACCAGCCTTGGCAAAGCGGATGAAGCGCGAAATCGCAGGCCTATTTGGCGAGGAGTACGCGCAGCTGGCAATAATGCTCAACGAAACTCGCGGCTGGGCAAAGGGGACGCTGCCTACCTATCAGGACCGCAAGGTTTTCTTTGAGGAGATCGTCAACGGCGAGCCAGACCCAATTGAGCTGCTGCGCGGCGGCGACGCCGCGGCAGTGCAGGACCTAATCGCTGCTGCCCAGCGCAGCCACGCGCCCGCCTGAGGCGCGCGTGCCGCGCTAGGCTCGCCGCGTGAGCGAGCTCACGCACCTAAACGAGGACGGCGAAGCGCGAATGGTCGACGTGTCGGGCAAAGAGCCCAGCGACCGTAAGGCTCTCGCACGCGCAGTTGTGCGGATGGAGCCGACAACAGCGGCGGCCGTTGCGGCCGGTGACGCGCCGAAGGGCGACGTACTAGCCAGCGCAAGGATCGCAGGAATCATGGCCGCAAAACGGACCGCTGAGCTGATCCCACTTTGCCACCCGCTGGCGCTCGACCATCTCGAAGTAGATGGCGTGATCGACGCCAAAGCTGGAACCGTCACCTTGACCGCCAGCGCCACCGTACACGGGCCGACCGGCGTTGAAATGGAAGCGATGACGGCCGTTTCGGTAGCGGCGCTGACGGTTTACGACATGGTCAAGGGGATCGAACGTGGAGTGACAATCGAGCGCGTTGAGCTGCTCGAAAAAAGTGGCGGGCGCTCCGGCCACTGGACGCGGCCGTAGGGCCGAGCGATGCGCACGGCAATCCTGACGATCTCCAGCTCACTGGCCCGCGGCGAAGGCGAGGACCTCTCCGGCCCGGCGCTGGCCGAAGCTGCCACCGAGGCTGGCTGCGAGGTTGCGCTGCGCGAAGTGCTGGCCGACGACCAAGCAGCAATTGAGCTGCGCCTGCGCGAGCTGGTCGCGGAAGGATTCGACGTCGTCCTGACAAGCGGCGGCACCGGCCTAACCCCCGACGACGTGACGCCGGAGGCCAGCGAAGCGGTGATTGAGCGCCCCGTCCCTGGCATCGCCGAAGCGCTGCGCGCGGCCTCGATGCAGTTCACAGCGGCGGCGGCAATCTCGCGCGCCACCAGCGGCGTTGCTGGCGGGACGCTGATCGTCAACATGCCTGGCAATCCCAAAGCGATCGGCGAGGCCTTCCCAGTGCTGGCGCCAATCCTTGGCCACGCCGTCCGGCACATTAGCCGCGAAGGTGGGCGCAGCGATGACGAACACTGAGCCGGCCGTCGTCTGCTCCGGGCTGGTTCGCAGCTACGGCGAGCGGCGAGCGCTTGACGGCATTGACCTAACGCTCGAGCAAGGCCAGACGCTGGTTGTCTTCGGCCCAAACGGTGCCGGCAAGACGACGCTGCTGCGCGTGCTCTCAACGCTGCTGCGGCCGAGCGCCGGGGATGCCAGCGTGCTCGGCAGCGACCTACGCAAAGAGGGCTGGAAGGTCCGCTCACAGATCGGCTTCCTCGGCCACCAGTCGCTTTGCTTCGGCGACCTCACTGCGCGCGAGAACCTTCGCTACCACGCCAAGCTGCACGGCATCGAAAACGCGGCGGCGCGCGTCGAGGCGGTGCTTGAACAGGCGGGGCTGAGCGGCCGCGGCGACGAGCGCGTCTTTGGCTACTCGCGCGGAATGCTCCAGCGGCTGGCGATCTGCCGCGCCGTTTTGCACCAGCCGCAGGTGCTGCTGCTCGACGAGCCGCGCTCCAACCTTGACCCGGCGGCAATCGAGCAGGTGGAGCCGCTAATCGGCGCGGCCAGCGGGCGCACGCGCGTAGTCGCCAGCCACGACCCAGCCGGCGGGCTCGCCGAAGCCGACCTCGTGCTCGGTCTGCGCAATGGTGCGGCAGTTCTGCTTGAGCGCGCGGCGCAAGCCACGACCGAACAGATTCGCGAGCTATACCGATGAGCACCGCGCGCCCACCCTCGACGCTGAGCGCCGCCCGCACCGTGCTTTATAAAGAGCTAACGCTTGAGCGGCGCGCACCGCAAACGCTCACCGCGATGGCGCTGTTTTGCGCCAGCGCCTTCGTGATCTTCCACTTCGCGCTCGCCCGCAATGAAGTTGAAGGGGCACTCGCAGCGGGCGTGCTGTGGGTAACGCTGACGCTGGCGGCGCTACTGGGAATAGGCCGCAGCTTCGTCGCCGATCGCGAAGAGGGGGGCCTTGACGGTTTCCTGCTGGCGCCGGCGCCGCGAATCTCGTTGCTATTCGCGAAAGCTGCGGCGCTGCTGATCTTCCTGCTGATTATCGGCTTCTTCGCCGCGCTGCTCTTCTCAGTAATGCTGCTCGGGCCAACCCCGGACGGCGCGCAGTGGGCCTCTCTCGCCCTGCTGATCCTGCTCGCAGACCTGGGCATCGCGCTGGTTGGAACGTTGGTCGCGGGGATCGCAATTCAAACCCGCGCGCGCGACCTAATTACCTCAATACTTGCCTTGCCGCTGCTGATCCCGTTGCTGATTGCGGTGACAAAAGCGAGCGAGCCTTTGCTGAGTGTTGGCGGCGGGACGCTCGCTTGGCGCTGGCTAGCACTGCTTGGGTTGTACGATCTGATATTCGGGCTACTCGCATACGCCCTATTCGATTACTTGATTGAAGACTGAACAATGTCAACGACAAAAAACCTCTACGGACGACGCCTCCCCGGCTATGCGATCGCAACCGCGGTCGTGCTGACAGCGGCAATCGGGCTGGCCTTCTTCTTCGCGCCGATCGAAGCTGACCAAGGCTTCTCGCAAAAAATCTTCTACATCCACGTGCCACTGGCGATCGTCACGCTCGGCGGCTTCATCTTCGGCGGCATCTTTGGCATTAAATATCTGCGCAGCGGCGAAAGCCGCGACGACCTGCGCTCCTATACGGCGATCCACCAAGGCGTGATCTTCTGCATCGGCGCGCTAATCACCGGTTGCATTTGGGCCAAGGCGTCTTGGGGGCAATGGTGGGTTTGGGACGAGCCGACGCTGGTTTCATTCCTGATTATCTTCCTGCTCTACACCACCTACCAGCCGCTGCGTTTCTCGATCGAAGACCCCGAGCGCCAGGCGCGCTACGCAGCGGTCTTTGCCGTCGTCGCCGGTGTTTTCGTCCCCGTCAACTTCATTGCCGTGCGGCTCGCCGCGCCACTGATTCACCCGCGCGTATTCAGCAACTCCGGTGACTCGCTGCCGGGCGACATGCGAATTGCCTTCTACACCGCCCTAATTGGGACGGCGCTGCTCTTCATAACGATCTGCAAGTACGAGATGTCCTCCAAGCACAGCCGCGCGCAGCTTGCCGCGCTGCGGCGAAGCATCGGCGGCGAAAGCGACGAACCTAACGCTGCCCGCCGCGCAGCCCCAAGGGTCGCCGTCAGATGAGCAACACCCTGCCACCCAACAGCGGCTACGTAGCCGCTGCCTACCTCGTCTTCGTGGCGATCCTTTTGGTCTATGTCGTGATCATGGCAATTCGCGCCGCACGCGTTGAACGCGAGCTGACCGAGCTGCTCGCGCAGTCACAAGAGCGCGGAGCACAGACCGCTCAGAACGAAACGAGCAACGCGTGAGCGAACTGCTGGTAATCGGCATCTCGCACAAGACAGCGCCCGTGGCGCTGCGCGAGCGCGTCGCAATGACCGAGACCGAAGCTGAGCGCTTTGTGCGGGAGCTGGTCTCAAGTGAGGAGCTGCGCGAAGCGGTCGTGATCTCAACCTGCAACCGCACCGAGGTTTACATCGTCGCGCGCAACTCAGTTGACGCTGAGAGCGTGCTGCTGAGCAAGCTCGCTGCGCGCGCCGACATCCGCCCCACGGAGCTGGTGGACATCGTCTACTCACCGCGTAACTGCGACGCCGCGCGCCACCTCTTCCGCGTGACCGCCGGGCTTGATTCGATGATCGTCGGCGAGAACGAGGTTCAAGGCCAAGTCCGCCGCGCTTACGAAGCTGCGCTCGCGGCCGGTACGACGGGCCCGTTCACAAACCGCCTATTCCGCGCAGCGCTGCAGGCTGGCAAGCGCGTGCGCACCGAAACGGCGCTGGGAACAGCGCGCGTCAGCATTCCTTCGGTCGCCGTCACGCTGGCCGAGAAGACGGTTGGCGACCTCGGCGAAAGCAGCGTCGTCGTGATCGGGGCCGGCGAAACGGCCGAGCTGACCGCGCGCGCATTAAGCGAGCAGGGTGTGACGACGCTCTTTGTTGCCAATCGCCGAGTTGAGCGGGCGCGCGAATTAGCTGCCCGCTTCGGCGGCGACGTCGGTTCGCTCGACGAACTGCCACAGCGAATGATCGACGCCGACATCGTCGTCGCCTCAACCTCATCGCCGCACCCAATCATCGGCGTCAGCGAGCTCGAGATGATGATGGAGTCACGCGACGGACGGGCACTGCTTCTAATCGACATCGCGGTGCCACGCGACATCGAAGAAGGATGCGGCGAGATTCCCGGCGTGCGCGTGCTGAACATGGACGATCTTCAGAATGCCGCTGCGCGCAATCTGCAGGTGCGCGAAGGCGAGCGTGAGCAGGCAAGCGAAATTATTGAGGATGAGATTGACCGCTTCTCCGGCTGGATGGCGCAGCAGGGAGCCACGCCGACTATTGCCGCGCTGCGCGAGCACGGCGCTTCAATCGTTGAACAGGTGCTGGCCGAGAACGACGGTCGCTGGGAAAGCGCGTCCTCGCGCGACGTCGTTCGCGTTGAGGCAATTGCCCGCGCCGTAATGCAGCGACTGCTGCACGAGCCGACGATCCGCACGAAGGCCTTGGAGCAAGGCGGCGGCCACGGCCGGATCGCCGTGCTGCGCGAACTCTTTGGTCTTGACGAAGTACCAGAAGAGGCTGCCGGCGCAAGCGCAGCTGCCGCTGAGGCCGACTTTGGCCAAGCCGCGGAGGTCCGCCCGCTGAGGCGTGAATCGTGAAGCTTGGAACCCGCGGCAGCGCGCTGGCGCTGGCGCAGGCGGGAACGGTGGCCGCCGCAATAGAGGGCGCGGAGGTAGTGACGATCACGGCCTCCAATGATCGAGGCGCCAACATCGTTGATGACAAAGAGCGCTGGGTGCGCGAGCTGGATGAAGCGCTGCTCGATGGGCGCATCGCGCTCGCCGTCCACTCGGCAAAAGACCTTCCGGCTAGGCTCGCTGAAGGAACAATGATCGTGGCCACGCCAGCCCGCGCGAACCCCTTTGACGCCCTCTGCGGCGCGGCTTCACTCGAGGGGTTGCCAGAAGGCGCGCGCATTGGCACCAGCTCAGTCCGCCGCTCTGCGCAGCTGCGGGCGCTCCGCGCCGACCTTCAGATCAGTGAGCTGCACGGCAATGTTGAAACACGCCTAGCAGCGCTCGGTGGCAATAAATTTGAGGCGATAGTGCTGGCAATGGCCGGGCTTCAGCGGCTTGGACGCAGCGGCGAGGCGGGCGCACTGCTCGACCAAATGATCCCGGCCGCTGGCCAAGGAACGCTGGCGATCACCGCGCGCGAAGGAGACAGCGAGTCGATTGCGCTCGCGCTGGCGCTTGATGACCAGCAGACCCATCGCTCGCTAATCGCCGAGCGCGCCCTAGTTGAAGTGCTCGAAGCCGACTGCCACACGCCGGTCGGCGCCCACGCCACTCTGGAAGGAAAATCGATCTCGCTGGCCGCTTTCGTCGGGCGCAGCGATGGATCGGCTTGGCTGCGCGATGAGCTAACTACTAGCGACGGCGCAGGGGTGGCCGAAGCGCAGGCACTAGGCCGTGAAGTCGGCCAGCGGATGCTGGCGGCTGGAGCTAATGAGGTGCTCGGGCGATGAGCGCCGCGGCGGGAACCGTCTATCTCGTTGGCGCAGGCCCTGGCGACGAAGGGCTAATTACTTTGCGCGGCGCTGAGCTGCTGGCGAGCGCCGACGTGATCCTCCATGACCAACTGATCGGGCCGCGCGCGCTCGAGCATGCGCGCAGCGACGCTGAGCTGATTGACGTCGGCAAGATCGGCGGCGGCAAGCAGGTTCCCCAGGAAGTCACCAACGAGCTGATCATCGAGCACGCATTAGCTGGCCGCAGCGTTGTGCGGCTCAAAGGCGGAGACCCGTTCGTATTCGGCCGCGGAGGCGAGGAGGTCAGCGCCTGCCTCGAGCGTAGAATTTCGGTCGAGGTGGTTCCCGGCGTGACCGCTGGGATCGCGGCCCCGGCCTACGCGGGGATTCCAGTAACGCAGCGCGGCGTCTCGAGCGCAGTCGCATTCGTAACCGGCCATGAGAACCCCGACAAGCCTGAGACGCAGATTGACTGGCCAGCGCTGGCCACATTCCCTGGCACGCTTGTTTTCTACATGGGGGTGCGCAGCCTCGGGCGGATCGCCGAAGCGCTGATCAGCGGTGGGCGCCCCAGCCAGCAGCCAGCGGCTGTAATCGAGCGCGGCACCTTCCCGGGCCAGCGCGAAGTATTTGGCACGCTCGCGACGATCGCTCAGGTCGCCGAAGCGGCTGAGATCAAAGCGCCGGCGATCACCGTGATCGGCGACGTTGCAGCGCTCGCAGAAGGGATCGGCTGGCGTGATCACGCGCGGCCACTGGCTGGCAAGACAATTGCGGTTACACGCGCGCGAGCCCAGGCCAGCGAACTGGCCGCAAGGCTTAGCGCGCTCGGCGCTGAGGTCGTTGAGGCACCGGCGATCAAAATTGAGCCACTGAGCCCAGCGCTGCCCGACCTAGAGCAGTACGACCTGCTCTGCTTGACCAGCCCGAACGGCGTGAACGAGCTTTTCGGTGCGCTCCGCGACGCGCGCGATCTAGCTGGGCTAACCGTTGCCGCGATCGGGCCCGGGACGGCGCGGGCGCTGCTGGCGCATGGCATCAAGGCCGACATTGTTCCTGACCGCTCGGTCGCCGAAGCGCTCGTCGAAGCGCTCGTCGATGTTCCGTTTGAGCGCGTGCTGATTGCCCGCGCCGAAGAGGCGCGCGACGTTCTGCCCGACGCGCTGCGCGCGCGTGGCGCGGAGGTTGAAGTTCTGGCGCTCTACCGCACCGTTGCCGAGCCACTCGACGATGAGACCCGCGCCGCCGCGGTCGGCGCCGACTACGCGACCTTCACCTCGGCTTCCTCGGCGCGCTTCTTTCATCAGGCTGCGGGGACGCTCGACGGGCCACGACTCGTTTCAATCGGCCCGGTCACGAGCGAGCAGCTGCGTGTGCTCGGCTATGAACCGGCGATCGAAGCTAGCGAACACACGCCTGACGGCCTCGTTGCTGCGCTGATCGCCGATGCCATAACAAGGTAGGTTCGGGCAATGGGGTTCCCGCGCAGCTTTGATCGCACTGGCCGCTAGCCGATGTCGCGCCCGATCACCTTCCTGACCGATTACGGCTATGACGATGAGTACGTCGGCGTCTGCAAGGCCGTAATCGCTCAGCGCGCGCCGGAAAGTCGGATCTTCGACATCACTCACGGCATTAAGCACCACGATGTGCGCAGCGGCGCACTCGCGCTGCGCCGGTCGCTTCCCTACTTTCCGGCCGGCGTTCACCTGAGCGTCGTTGACCCACAGGTCGGCGGTGAGCGGCGCGGCGTCGCGGTGCGCACAGCCGACGAAGACCGCATCTTCGTAGCGCCCGACAACGGCCTTATCTCACTGGCCGCTCAGCGCTTCGGCGGCATTACTGAGGCCGTCGACATTTCCGGCACGCCGCAGCGGCTGGAGCCAACCGCAGCTACGTTCCACGGCCGCGACATTTTCGCGCCAGTCGCAGGCCACCTGGCGGCAGGCGGGGATTTTGCCGACTGTGGCACGCCACTTGACCCCGATGAAGTGACGGTGCTCGAGATGCCGTTGGCTCGCGCCGAAGACGACCAGCTGATCGCGCACGCGCTGACGATCGACACTTTTGGCAACGTCACGCTCGACGTTGAGCATCAGGAGCTCGCCGTGTTTGGCCTGCGACTCGGCCAGCTGCTTTCGTTAAACGGAAACGACGCGCCATATGTCGCCAGCTACATCGACGTACCAAGCGGCGCGCTGCTGGTCTACGAGGACGCCTATCGCTCATTGGCCGTCGCCGTCAATCGCGGTTCGGCCGCGGAGCTGCTTGGCTTGGCGATCGGTGACGAGGTTCGCATCACCTTCCGATGAGCCAGCTCGGGTCGCCGCATCTACATTTCCGTTCAATTGGTTCGACCAACGAACGCGCCTGCGAACTTGCCCTAGCGGGGGCGCCGCATGGCACGCTCGTCAGCGCTGACGAGCAGAGCAGCGGCCGCGGCCGTCAAGGGCGCCAGTGGGTGGCGCCGGCCGGAAGCTCGCTACTGATCTCGCTAGTGGTGCGCGAACCGCCACCGCTGCTAGCGCTCGTGGCCGCAGTCGCCGTAGCCGAGGTCTGCGGCCCGGCAGCAAAGATCAAGTGGCCAAACGACATTCTGCTGGGCAGCGAGCAAGCGCCTGCCGCGAAGGTCGCGGGAATCCTTTGTGAAGCAAGACCTCAGCAGAGCTGGGCGGTGGTTGGGATTGGCCTAAACGCGGCGCTTAACTTGGCCTTGCTGCCAAGCGAGCTGCGCGGGCGGGCGGCGACGCTGGGGCTGCGTAGTGAGGAGCGTGGGCAGCTACTGGAGCGCTTGGTCGGCGAGTTCGAACGGGCACTAGCGCTGTCAGAGCATGAGCTTCTGGCGCTCTGGCAGCAGCGCGACGCGCTGCTCGGCGAGGAGATCACTTGGAGCGCCGGTGAACTAAGTGAAAGCGGCACCGCGATCGGCCTGGGCACCGGCGGCAGTCTGTTGGTGCGCCGCGCGGATGGTTCAGAGCTGGAACTAAACTCCGGCGAGGTTCACCTCACCACAGCCGACAACTAAGCGGCGGCCTGATCCTCACTGCCGGCGCTCTCGTCGCCACCGGATTGCTGCTCAAGCTGCGGCTCTTTCTGCTGAACGCCGCTGTCACTGGCCTCGTCCTGCTCAGTCGGCTGCTTCTGGTTCGAATTCTCGCCCCCGCTGCGGTTCGCGCGCTGGCGGTTTGCGCCGGCGCCGTTGGCGCCGGCGGAGCGGCGGCGACGGCTGCGCTTGCGTCGACCTTTGCCCTTCGGGAAGTTACGCAGCAGTTCGCGCGAGCAAGACCCTGGCTTGCGCGCCAGCCGCGTGCGCGCTCCACGCAAGACCTCCTCGGCCTCCGGCGTGTGGGCGACGGCGCTGGCCAAGATTGCCACCTGAAGGCGGCGGTCCTGTTCGCGGATTGCCTGCACTAGCTTGCGCGCGTTGCGGGCGTGGGCGGCGCCGGAAGAGTTGACGAGCAGCCCCAGAAGTCGCTTTGTCTCAGGCCAACGCTGAACTGCGTACTGCTCGTGCAGTTCGCGCGTGTAGTCGGCCAGGCGCCAGATCCAACCGGTTGCCTGATCGCGGCCACCGATCCGTTTCTCGGCTAGTGCTTGCAGGCAGACCTTCGCTCCTTCGCGCCGCTGATCCTTATTCCAAGGTTCGATCATGTCGACCGCGAGATCGAAGGCCTCAGGATCCTTCAAGGCGGCTATCTCCTGCAGCGCGCGAATTCTTAGTGGAGCGTGGTCGTTTCGTTCAACGACTGTAAGCAGGAAGCGGCGTTTGAGCTCGCCGCTGCGGTCGAACTGCAACATCGCGCGGGCGCGGCGCCAGCCGCTCGGCGCGACGCGCGCGCCGGCAAGCGCAGCCCACATGTGCTGCTCGCCGTAATCAAGGTTCTCAACTCCGATCCGCCACAGCTCGCGCTCAAAGACTTCGTGGCGGCGGTCCTCGTCGGGGGTTACCGGCAGTACGCGGCGCTCTACGCGAACCCTGCGGCCACGGCCACGGCGAACCGGGCCAACGACAATCGCGCCGCCGCGGTAAACGTCGCGGTCAAGCAGCGAGTGGAGCGTGACAACGGGGTCATCGTGGCGCGTTGCCGGATGGACGAAGTCAACGACAACGCCGGCCTCCTTACCAAGGTGGCGGCGCGTAACGCGACCCACGCGCTGCTGATAGATCCGCTTTGAAGCGGTTGGAGCTAAGTGCATGCAGACGGTCGCGCGCGGGCTGTTCCAGCCCTCCGCCAGCAGCTGCGCATTAACAAGCACGTCGATGTCGCCAGCTTCATAGCGGGCCAGAATCTCAGCCAGCTCACGCTTAGGCGTCTCCCCGGAGACCGCCTCGGCCTTAATGTTGAGCTCGCGGAAAGCCTCGGCGACGTTGTAGGCATGCCGCACTCCGGCCGTGTAAATAACGCCGGGAACGCCATTGAAGCGCGTCTTATAAAGGTCGGCAATCGCCATGTTAAAGGGCGTCTGGTCAAGCAGCTCAGCCAGCATCTCCTGGTCAAACTCGATGTCGACTTCGCCCTTTCGCAGCGGCACGTTTGCGATTGTCCGAACGCCCGGGCCGGGCGGAATCCGCAGACAGCGAAGCGGCGAAATTACGCCGCGCCGCGCCGCCTGAGCCAGGTCAAAGCGCGAGGTTTGGGTTGGAAAGAGGTCGGTTACGTGGCGGGCAATTAGAGCGCCGGTCGCCGTCATGCCGATAAAGACCGGGCCGGTCCACTCGCGGATCGCAGCGCTTGTCTTTTCACCCAGCGCGGTGTGGGCCTCGTCGCAGATCACGATTGTGTAGGCACTTGAAATGTTGCCGGCGTGACGAACAAACCACTGGTATGTCTCAACCGTCACCGGGCCGCTGAGGTCGAGCCCTTCATCACCCAGTAGCGGGCCGCAGATGCGTTCGGCGTAGCCGCGCGTGCAAAGTTCATCGTTGAACTGATCGACGAGGTTGCGGCGGTGGGTGAGGATCAGAATGCCGCCCGTGCGCGATGCGTCAACAAAGCCCATCGCGGCAACCGTCTTACCAGCGCCGGTTGCGTGCTCGAACCAAAAGCGCTTGTCGGCGTTGGGGTCATCGAGCGCTTCGGCGTCGATGTCCTCGTCGGTCCCTTCGGGGGACTCGATTAAGTCAACCTCGACCTCGACCTCGGCGATCACTTCGTCGCCTTCATCATCCTCATCCTCTTCGTGTTCCTCGTCGAGCGCCGCAAGCTCAGCTGCGAGCTCATCATCGTCGGTGACGACCTCATCGGCCGGGGCATCGTCGACGTCAAAGACCGGCTCGGCGATCTCAACCTCATCGACCTTCATCCGTGCTGCCAGCAGCGCCGTCAGCGTGCCCGACAGGGCGTCAACCTGATGCGGGTTGAGAACCGTGCCGTCAGCAAGGTGCGGCTCCTGTTCGCTGAGGACGCGTTCGAGCCCGAGTAGCAGCGACCATGAACGCCGCCACTTGGTTGAGGGCAGCTTGGCGCCGTCGTCGAGCTCGTCGAGGGCGTAACGCAGCGCGCGGGCGCGCGGCGATCCGGGCGCCAAGGCGACGGCAACGTCCTCGCCTGGATAGACGAACTTTTCCAACGTGAACGCTTCGGCGCGCTCTATTTCTTTGCCGGTAGGTACCGGTCCGGCCGCTTGGGCCATTAGCAGTCAGCCATTTTGGCGATTAGTCATAAAGAGGTCGGAAGCGGCGCAAAGCACTGGCGTCCCTTTCCCCAGTCCGGGTACCGCCCGGAGCGAACATCGAAAGCTTCAAAGATGAAGCTGATGCAATGTGTTGCAAATTATACAACACCACTGTGCGATCCTTCAGGAAATGCGAGTCGCAGCGATAATCGCAGCAGCCCTAGTGCTGGCAGGCGTTGTTGCAATAGGCCTGCAGCAGGCGGGAAGCGAAACCGGTGATCAGAAGACCGGCGCTGCGGCAACGCCCACGCCAAGCCAAGCGAAGCAGCGGCTAGCCGGCTCGCCGCCGGCGCTGGCGGCCATTCACGCCCAAGCAGCAAAGCTGCTGCCCGGCGGGCCGGCGGCGCTTGACGCGCGCCTGCGCGAATTGCGCGGTTACCCCGTTGTCGTAAACGTATGGGCTTCTTGGTGCGGGCCTTGCCGCCAAGAGATGCCCGTCTTCGAGCAGGTTGCGGTCGATCGCGGCCGCAAGGTCGCTTTCCTCGGGGTTGACCTCAAAGACAACGTTCCGGCAGCCAAAAGGCTGCTCGCCGAGTTCCCTGTCGCCTATCCCAGTTATGGCGACCCGGGCGGCAAGTTCTTCGCCGCCAACAAGCTGGCTGGCGTTCCTTCGACGATCTTCTATTCCCGTTCCGGCAAGCGGCAGCTGGTTCACTCCGGGCCGTATCTCAGCCCAGCCGACCTGAGCACCGACATTGATCGTTACGCCTTGGCGGCGAAATGACGCTCAGCGTTTGTGTTACTCGCAGCCAACAACAGATCGACGCAGCGCTGGCATTGCGGACCGTTGTCTTCGTCGAAGAGCAGGGCGTGCCGCTGGCCGAAGAGATCGACGGGCTCGACGCCCAGGCAACTCACCTGATCGCACTCGACGGCGGCGAAGTTGTCGCAACTTGCCGCTTGCTGCCCGACGGAGCCACAATCAAGCTCGGTCGAATGGTCGTAGCGAAGAGCCGCCGGCGCGAAGGAATCGGCGGCGAAATGCTGCGCGTCGCTGACCACGAAGCAGTGCTGCTTGGCGGCGAGCAGATCCAGCTGGCGGCGCAGAGTTACGTGACCGGGCTCTATGAGCAGGCTGGCTACGTCGCCTACGGAGAGCCCTTCGCCGACGCTGGGATCGAGCACGTCTGGATGAGCAAGCAGCTCTAGTGATCGCTGTTGTCGCGATAACAGCTGCCGCCCTCGGAGGCGGAATTTTGGCTGAGCTGCGCTGGCCGCAAGGGGCGTTCAAGCTGCAGGGTCAGCTGCTGGGGCTGCTCTTTTACCTGCTGCCTGTTGTGATCTTTTTCACCGTGATCGACCTCAAGATCACGGCCGGGGTTGGCCTCGGTTTGGCGTTTGGATGGGCCGAGCGGATCGCAGTATTTCTCCTAGCTTGGCTGGTTGGCACGCGGGTGCTGAAACTCGACCGCCCCTCCACCGGCGCGCTGATCGCCGCCGTAGTGACGGCCAACACCGGCTACCTCGGTATTCCGCTGGTCGCCTTACTACTCGGTAGCGACCAAATTGGCCTCGCTGTCACATGGGATGTGGTCGTCACGCCGCCAGCGATGCTGGTGCTGGGATTTGCCGCTGGCGCGGCATTCGGCAGCAAAGCTGGCAGCAACAACAAAGAGCGCCTGCGCACCTTCTTTGTTCGCAACCCTCCGCTTTACGCACTGATCTTGGCGCTGCTGCTGCCGAACAGCCTAAACCCCAGCTGGGGGCCGCAGCTGGCCGAGGTAGTGGCGCTGGCAATGGCGCCGGTTGGCTTTTTTGCGCTGGGCGTAAACCTGCTGCGCGAGCATGATCAAGAAGGGGTCAGAATCTTCCCGCCACCGTTTACGGCGCCAGTCGCCACGGCGGTCTTCCTGCGCGTGATCTTCGCACCGGCGCTGGTATTCGTACTCTCCAAGGCGATCATTGACGTGCCGGACGCCTTCCTCGTCGAGGCCGGAATGGCGTCGGGCATAAACGCCTTGATCATCGCCCACCTTTTCGGCCTGAACATGCGGATCGTTGTCGGCGCGATTAGCTGGTCGACGCTCTTCGTAGTGATAGCCGCGGCGGCGCTCGGCAGCTTTGGCGTCTTCTGAGCTGGGCGCAGCCAGGCTGCCGGTAGCCTCACAGCGATGAGGGCACTAGTGCAAAGAGTCAGCCGCGCGCAGGTGCGCGTTGAAGGCGAGATCGTCGGCCAAATCGGGGCGGGGCTCTGCGTGCTGCTCGGCGTCGGACCCGATGACGACGAGGTGATCGCCGAGAAGATGGCGGCCAAGCTGCGGGCGCTAAGGATTTTCGATGACGCGGACGGAAAAATGAACGAGCCGTTAGGGGAACGTGAAGTGCTCTGCGTTTCACAGTTCACGCTCTATGGCGACAGCCGCAAGGGCAACCGCCCCAGCTTCGTCGGCGCGGCCGCGCCGGAGCTGGCCGACCCGCTTTGGCAGCGCGTCTGTGAGTTGCTCGCAGCGCAGCGCGGCGTCTTTGGCGCCGAGATGGAGGTCGAACTCGTGAACGACGGGCCCGTCACTTTGATGCTTGAGATCGGCAGCTAGTGACGCCCCGCAGCGCCTGAGGCGGGCGGCTCTGCGAAGCTTTGCCAATGGCTCCTGAACCTAGAATGGTGCCGCGTTTCGCGGCCGAACCCCCCCACGAGCACCTTCCCTCCGGCCGCTGGGCGCTGAAGCTGCAGCAGGTCTTTATCGAAGCCTGCGCCGCGATCGAGCCCGATGAAGGCGAAGAGCTAGGCCAGATCGGCGAGATTGCCTGGTTCCCTGACCGCAGTTGGCATGGCCGCAGCTACATTCCGGCCGTCGCGACAACCTCAAACGGGCTCGAGGTTTTTGGCTACATCGCCCACATCCAGAATGCTGATGGCGACGAAGACCTGACGGCCGTCGCCGACGTAACCTCGCAGACCGCGGACGACAACCCTGACTGGACGATCGACCTCTGCGAGGAGGTAGTTGGCTCTTGGCGCGGCGAGACCGATTCGGTCGCGGCGATGACGCTCGTTTGGGGCCGCCCGACGCGCAGCGAAGCAAAGATCGCTGTCGCCGAGCTGGCCGACCTCTGCGTCGACCAGTGCGAGCTAGTTGACGACCGCTTCACGCTGCTGGCGCCCGATGATTACCGCGGCGACACGCTGGAGATCGCCTGCTTCGACGGCGGCGGCCGCGAGCTAGCGCGCGAATCGCTTTACGAAGACGACGATGTAGACGAGGCGCCTGCAAGCTAGGAGCTGCGGCGGGGCAGCATCGCCGCAGCCTCAGCAGCGTTGAGCGGAAAGTGGCAGGCGGCGAGCGAGCCGTTGTCTTGCGCTTTAAGTTGCGGCTCGTCGCTGGCGCACAGGGCCTGCGCCTTACCGCAGCGCGGGTGGAAGCGACAGCCCGGCGGCGGCGCGCTTGGTGACGGAACGTCGCCGGTTAGCGCAGGGCGCCGGTCAATCGCCCGCAGCGACGGGTCGGGCACCGGGACGGAAGCCAGCAGCGCGCCCGTGTACGGATGGCGCGGCGCGGCGAAGCACTGCTCGGAAGCCGCCAGCTCAACAATCTTGCCTAGGTACATCACTGCAATCCGGTCGCACATGTGGCGCACGACGCTGAGGTCGTGCGCAATGAAGACAAGTGTTAAGCCTAAGTCGCGCTGGAGGTCGGCCAGCAGGTTAATGATCTGCGCTTGGATTGAAACGTCAAGCGCCGATACTGGCTCATCGGCGACCAGTAGCTTCGGCTTCAAAGCGATCGCCCGGGCAACACCAATCCTCTGGCGTTGACCGCCGGAGAACTGGTGCGGATAGCGGTTGTAATGCTCGGGGTTGAGGCCAACGCGGTCCATCAGATCGCGAACCTCGTTGCGACGCTCATCAGCGCTACGCGCCAGGCGATGGATCACAAACGGCTCGGCGATAATTGAGCCGACCGTCTTGCGCGGGTTGAGCGACGAATAAGGATCCTGAAAGACCATCTGAGCGTCGCGGCGCAGCGGTGCCAGCTGGCGACGGCCCAGGTGCGTTATCTCCTCGCCCTCGAAGAAGAGCTGCCCGCCAGTTGGCTCCAGCAGCCGCAGCAGCAGCCGGCCGGTCGTACTTTTGCCACAGCCCGACTCGCCTACCAAGCCAAAGGTTTCGCCACGGCCGACTGAGAAACTGACACCGTCAACGGCGCGAACCGCCCCGTACTGGCGTTGAAAGATGATGCCGCGCTGGAGCGGGAAATGCATTTGAAGGTCGCGCACCTCAATCAGGGGATCGGCTGCGCTCATGCCGGCCTGCTCCGCGCCGCCGGGTCGAGCAGGCAGGCAACTAGATGGGCTGAAGCGGGTGCGGCTGGTTCGAGCGGTGGCAGCTCGGCGCTGCAGCGACCGAAGGCGCGCGCGCAGCGTGGGTGGAAGGCGCAGCCAGTCGGCGGAGCAACCAGGCTTGGCGGCCGGCCAGCAATCGGCTCGAGGCCACTGCTGCGGTCGCGGTCAAGGCGCGGTATCGACGCCAGCAAGCCGCGCGTGTAGGGGTGCTGAGGGTTGGCGAAGAGCTCCGCCACCGGCGCCTGCTCAACGATCCGGCCGGCGTACATCACGGCGATCTGGTCGGCAACCTCAGCCACGACGCCAAGATCGTGCGTGATGATGATCATCGCCGTGCCGCTCAAGCGCTGGAGGTCGGCGATCAGTTCCAAGATCTGAGCCTGAACGGTTACGTCGAGCGCCGTTGTCGGCTCATCAGCAATCAACAATCGTGGATCGTTCGACAGCGCCATCGCAATCATCACGCGCTGGCGCATGCCACCGGAAAACTCATGCGGGTACTGGCTCAGGCGGTCGCTCGCGTCGGACAGTCCGACCATCGTTAATAGCTCAGCAGCGCGGTCGCGGGCGGCAGCCTTACTGACCGAACGGTGCGCCTGAATCGCCTCAATCAGCTGCGCGCCGATCGTAAAGAAGGGGTGCAAGGAGGAGAGCGGATCTTGGAAGATCATCGATATCTGATCGCCGCGAATTGCTCGCATCTGCTGCTCACTGGCGCTCAGTAGATCGCTGCCGTCGAACAGCGCTTGGCCGCTGATCTTCGTGTTATTGGCCCGCGTGAGCCCCATGATTGTCAGCGTCCCGACCGTCTTGCCGGATCCTGACTCACCGACGATGCCAAGCGTCTTACCAGCCTCAACGTCGTAGGAGATTCCCTCAACGGCGTGGACGACGCCATCTTCAGTTTCGAAATTGACGACCAGATCACGGACCGACAGCAAAGCGCTCATTCGTAACGCACGCGTGGGTCGAGGTAGGCGTAAACGATGTCAACGATCAAGTTAGCGAAGACGATGAAGAAGGCGCCTAGCAGCACCGTCCCCTGAATCACCGGCAGGTCGCTGCGAACGATCGACGAGTACGACAAGCGACCAATTCCAGGAATGTTGAAGACCGTCTCCGTCAGGATCGCGCCGCCCAGCAGAATCCCGAGGTCAAGGCCAAAGATCGTGACGATCGGCGTGATCGCCGATCGCAGCCCATGGCGGAAGACGACGCGCCGCTCAGACAGTCCCTTAGCGCGAGCGGTGCGGATGTAATCCTCGCTTAGAACCTCGGTTAAGTTGCCACGGAGCAAGCGCGAGTAAAAGGCGGCAAAGCTAATCGCGAGCACGAACCACGGCATGATCAGCGAGGTGAACCAAGCAAATGGATCCTCGCTGAGCGGCACATAGGAGTTCGCACCCGGCAGGATCGGGAAGAGGCCTATGTCGGCCGAGAAGAGGTAGAGGGCGACCAAACCAAGCCAGTAGACCGGGGCTGAAATCCCAACCAGCGCCAAGCCCATCGAGGCGCGGTCAAGCTTTGTCCGCGGCCGGATCGCCGCGATGATGCCGACGCTGATCCCAACCACCAGCCAGAGCACTGCGGCGCCAGCGGCGAGTGAGATTGAAGCAGGCAGGCGGCTAAAAATCAGCTGGCGAACCGGCACGCCATTTTGGTAACTGAAGCCAAAGTCGAAGTGGAAGATCAAGTTCTTCATGTAGCGCCCGTACTGCACGTACCACGGCTGGTCGAGCCCTAACTGCTGGCGGATTGTCTCGACTAGCGACGGGCTAGGCTGACGGCCGGCGCGCAGCGCCGCCGGGTCGGCCGAAGGCAGCAGGTAGAAGATGATGAAGGTGATCAGGCTGACGGCGAAAAGTAGAAAAACGACCCATAGAAGGCGCCTCAGGATGTAGCGGATCATTCGCCTGTAGTTGGCTGCAGGCGACTGCCCCCCGCCGCGGACACGGCGGGGGTGATTCGCGACTTATCTGGCTCGGTGATCGCTACTTCAGTGACGTGAACGAGAGATCCCAGTTGCCATTGAATTTGTTGATCACGCCAGCAACATCCTTGCTGCGGATGTTGGGCGAGTCGTCCCAGATCCACGGCACGGCAGGCGCCAAGGCCGTGATCTGGCGATCAATGTCCGCCCAGGCCTTGTTGCGCGCGCTGGTACCGACCACCAGCTCGGCTTTGTCCATTGCCGCGTTAACGCCAGCGTCATTGAGTAGCGGCCAGTTGGAGTTGTTGACCGGCACGATGTTCTTGCCATTGAAGGTTGGATCAAGCAGCGTCTGAGGGTCGCTGAAGTCCTTCAGCCAGCCAACGTTCGGACAGATGATCACATTGGCTTTCGGGGTGTTACAGAACTTCGTGTACATCGAGTCGACCGTTACCAGTCGCAATTTCGGCTTGAAGCCGAGCTTCTCAAACTGTGCTGCGGCCAGCTCGGCCGACTTCTGCGCCGCGCCGCCTGACGTACCGACCATTAAAAGGTCCTCGCCGCCGGTGTACATGCCGGACGGGAAGCCGCCCTTCTTCATGTAGTCCTTCGCCAAGGCCATATTCCCCTCCGGGTATTTGAGGAAGTCAACGCCGGTGCCGGTAAGGCCGCCAGCCTCTTCGAAGCCACCGATCTCGGGCGGCAGGAAGTGGTTGGCGATCGGCCCCAGCAGCGGTCCGCCGCGCGTTGCCCGCATCGCCTCACGGTCGAATGCTGCGAGCACTGCTTTACGGACGTTGAGATTGTCAAACGGCTTCATTGAGGTGTTGAGCGAGACGTAGCGGATGCCACCCGAGGGTGTCAGCGCCAACTGATCAGGCGTCTTCGCGACAATCTGCTTGAGCACTGGCGGCGGCGGCCCAAAGTCACCATTGATCTGCGCGGTGCCCTGCAGAATCTGGCGCGAGGCGACCGTCGTGTCGTCGTTGCCTTCCTCAATGTTGACGGTATCTAGATAAGCCTTGCGGAAGTCGGTCGCACGGTCCCAGTTGGGGTTACGAACCAGGTCAATCTTCTTGCCCGGCTCATAACCGGTCAGCGCGCCCTTCGAATCATTGGCGACCATGTACGGCCCGGTCGCAACTTGATTTACGCCATAAGTTGACGGGTTCTTCGCGTCAAACTTGGCGGCGTACTCCTGTGGCACCGGCGCGCTGAGCGGCAGCGCCAATGCACCGGCCACAACACCACCGCTACCGCGATCAAGATTGAAGATGATCGTTGTGTCGTTAGGCGTTTCGATCCCTGAGATGTCCTTCGCTTGGCTGTCTTCAAACGCCTTCACGCCGGTGATGTCACCAAAGTAGGCGCCGGCGTAGCCATTGGCGACGGTTGGCAGGAAGCCACGCTCGATCGCGTACTTCACATCGGCCGAAGTGACAACACGATTGACCGGCGGGCTGAACTTGATGTTCGGCTTGATCTCGACCGTGACCGTCTTGCCGTCAGCGGAGACCTCTGCCGCCTTCGTCGCGAGGTCCGGGACCGGATCGATCGCGTCATCGGGACCAAACGAGTAAAGCGAACGCTGCGTTGCCGAAGTCACCATGAAGGTGAACTGGTAGTAGGCAGCGCCGGGGTCGATGTAGTCAACGTCGGCGCTGGCCAGCACCGTCAGCGCTCCGCCAGTCTTACCTGTGAGCGACTGAGTAACGGGAACGGCGCCAACCTTGGCTGGCGCCGTGCTATCGCCGCCAGACGAGCCACAGGCAACGACGGTAAGGCTGGCAACCAACGCCAGAAGTGCAGCTGAACAGCAACGGATAGGACTCATTCGATCGAGCTTCCCTCTCGGCCAGTGGCCGCCTTGGTTATCTCTACTGCGACGAATCACGATCAGCGACCTTGACGTGGATTGAGTGCGTCGGATAGCCCATCTCCGACGACATTAAAAGCCAGCACCGTGAAAAGCAATGCCAGCCCCGGAACCAGCATGTACCACCAGGCCGTGTCAAAGACGCTCGTTGCTTCCGCGATCATCGCGCCCCACGAGGCGTTTGGTGGCTGGACGCCAGCGCCGAGGAACGACAGCGCCGCCTCCAGCAGGATGATGGTAGGAAGAATTAGCGTTGCGTAAACGATGATCGGCACGATCAAGTTCGGCAGTATCTCCCGGAAGACAATCCGTGCGTCGGAGGCGCCTAGCGAGCGGGAAGCTTCAACAAACTCCTTCTCACGCAGCGACAGCACCTGGCCGCGTACGATCCGCGCAATGTAGGTCCAGCTGACCAGCGTGATGACGAAGATCACAACGCCAGCGCCAGGCTCAATCTTGATCTCAAAGAGAGTTCCAAGCAGCGCGAAAAAGACGCCAAAGCCCACGACAACTAGCGATGCCGAGACCATCTCACGGCGGCCGCGCAGCAGTGCCAGGGCTATACCGAGGAGGCCAACCACGACGGTCGCAAGGCCGGCAAACTGAACCGGCGTGCTGACGGCGCAACCGTCACCCAGTGAGCACGCCGCCGCCAAGCCGAGCGCCAGCAGCAACGCCGGGAAGGCCAGCAGCACGTCCATTAGGCGCGAGATGCCGGAGTCAACCCAGCCGCGAAAGAAGCCAGCGATCAGTCCCAGCACAACGCCGATCAGCGTTGCCAGCGCGGTTGAGATCAAAGCCACCTCAAGTGAAACTCGGGCGCCGTAAAGCGTGCGGCTGAGGACGTCGCGGCCCAGCGGGTCGACACCAAATAGGTGCTCCGAGCTGGGGCCGGTCGGCGTGCCAAATGAATCGAGTGCGTCGGTGTTGATCTCGTTTGGCGGCGAAGCGCCGAGCAGATTGGTGATCAGCGGCGCTGCGATCGCGGCGACCACCAGCAGCACGATGAAGACGAGCCCGGCGATTGCTAACCGATCCTGCTTGAAGTTGCGCCAGAATAGCTGCCATGGCGTGCGCGCCGCGACCGTGCCTAGCTCCAGCGGGTCGGCCGCCGTGAGGCCGGACGAAGGCTCAATCAACCCTGGCACACCGGTGCTCACGACGGATCACCCCGTTTGCTCAGTAGGCCTTGCATAATCGCTCGCTCCAGTTCGCTTCAGTTGCCGCTTGCGGACAATGCAAAGCTACTACCGATCGGCCGCTGCGTCACTACAGCTTGGCAGCGGCGTAGTCTTCTCGCTGGCCCCGATAGCTCAGCTGGATAGAGCGTCTCCCTCCTAAGGAGAAGGCCCCTGGTTCGAATCCAGGTCGGGGCATAAGCTAGCGGTCGTTGCGATCCGGGTAAACATCGTCGATCGTGGTGAGCGCCGTGTAGGGAGCGCCGGCTGCCGCTTCGATCGCCTCTGCGCCGCCAGCCAGGCGATCGAGCACCGAGACGACGCCGACCACCTCGTGGCCGCCCTCCTGCACAGCTTCGATCGCGCGCACGGTTGAGCCGCCGCTGGTGACGACGTCCTCGACCACAAGGCAACGCTCCCCCGGGGATAGCAGCGGCCCTTCGATCCGCCGCGAGAGGCCGTGCTGCTTGGCCTCTTTGCGGACGAAGAAAAGCTTTACGTCGGCGCCGGCGGCGAGCGCAGAGCAGGCCACAGGGTCGGCGCCCATCGTCATCCCGCCGACCGCGGTTGCGCCTAGCTCGGCAGCCTTCGCGGCGACTAGCTCGCCGAGTGCGGCAAAACCAACCGGCAGCATGATCGCGCGCTTTGAATCAACGTAGTACTGAGCGACCGCGCCGCTCGTCAAGGTCACCTGACCGAGGATCAAGGCGTGAGAGCGCAACTCTTCGATTAGGCGCTGGCGGGCATCCATCGAAGGCCGACGCTATCGGTAGTAGGTGTCGACGCGCGTGCCGATCTTGATCCAGTTGTAAACCGAGACGGCGTCCGGCGGTGGAATGCGCAGGCAGCCGTGGCTGGCTGGGTAGATCGGCACGTCAACAAAACCGTGCATTGCGTAGCCTCGAATAAAGTAGCTCGAGTAGATCATTCCGAGGCTGTTTGTCCCTGGATCCTTGCGATAGACAGCAAAATTGCCACGAATTGTCGGTGTTGACGACTTTCCCGAGCTCATTGGGTAAATCCTCACCGCTTTGCCACGGTTGATCAGCGCAACCACCTGATGCGTCAGGTCGCCTTCGATGTGGCGGCCGTGGTCCTTGTAGCGAACCTTGAAGCGACCCCAGCCCCTCGCAAGGCGGCCGAATACCTCACTGGTGGCGACCTGCGTGCGCGCCATTCGTGTGATCTTGCGGAAGGCGAGCACGGCGCGAGCGGTGCGGGCGTCATAGGAGCCGCGGCGGCCAACCACATAACCGAGCCTTGCAAGGCGACTTTGCAGATAACTGACGGCAAGGCCACGGTCTCCCGCGCGCGCGTAAAGAGAAACAATCCTGACGCGCGCCGCGCTGCTCTGCGCGGCCGCCATCGCGGGAGTAGCGGCGTGGCTGGCACGGATTGTTAGGCGACCACCCTTTGAAAGTTTCATCGGCAGGCTGAAGCGGCCGACTGAGCCGTCCTGCGTGACCTTCAGGCTGCGAGTGAAGAGCTTGCGGCCCGCGCGCTTAACCTCGACTGTGACGCGCTGGCCAGCGACGAAGCTGCTGACCTTACCTTTAATCGTCCACGAATTGCCACCAAGCACTTGACTCTTTGTAAGTCCGCTAAAGCTCAGTGTTAAACGCGCCTTGACCGGCGTCGGCGCTGGCTCTGGCGCTGGCGGGGCGTCCTGCGCGAAGGCTGCCGGAGCAAGAGCCAGCAGCGAAATCGCGAAGAACAAAGGAAAGATCGCGGCGCGACGGTTCTGCATTGCTCGATTGTACGACTGCGCGCCCCGGATTACTTCAACTCAGCGCCCAGGCGGGTGTTGGCCCAGTCGCTCTATGAATCAGCCAGCAGATTAAGGCGAGCACTGCCAGCGAGCCCACCAGCACCGGCGCCATCTGCCAGCCCCAGTCCTGCGAGGCGGAGAATGCGACCGAGTTGTTGGCGGCGTGAATCGCAATGCAGGGATAGAGCGAGCCGGTTTTGGCGTAAAGCAGGCAGAGCGCAAAACCGAAGAAGGCGAGTGGCACGAGGAAGGCAACATTTGAGGAGCCGGCGTGGATGCCGCCGAAGACCAGGCCGGTTATCAGCGCCGCCGGCCACAGCCCCTTCCATGAGCGCAGCGCGGTGAAAAAGAAGCCGCGGAAGAAAAACTCCTCCGCTAATGGCGCTACAACGCAGACGAGGATACCCACCGACACAAGCGCCACGCTGCTCTTGTCGGCGCCAAGCTCGCTGGGCAGGGTGTCGGCCGCGTCTTCAGCCCCGACCAGAGCCACCCAGGCAACCGTGACGGCCAGAAAACTTCCCCAAGTGAGCAGCGCCCAACCAACAGCTGGCCAGAAGCGCGTGCCGTGCAAGCCAAAATCCCACGGTCGTGGGCGCCCGGCAATGCGGGCAATTGCAAGCGCCGCGCCAATCAAACAGAGCCCCTGGAAGACGGTCGCAAGAATGTTGACCGCTGGAGATGGGTTAGTGAGCTTGCCGCTTGACACCACTGAGCCATCGAAAGCAGCGCCAATCAGCGTCAAAACCAGAGCGCCAACCGCGGCAACGACAAAGCCCAGCAGCAGCGCCACGAAGCCCATCCAGGCCCGCCAGTTCGGTGCCAGCGAGGTCGGCTCGACGCCGTCCGGTAGCTCCGGCCTCTGCGGCGGTGGCGGATGAACGAACGGAGCGTCAAGCCCTTCTGGAAAAGCGGTCGACATCGGCCGCAACTTTAGCGGCCAGAGGCCAACAGACCGTCGAGTGAATTCAGCACGATCACTTGGTCCAAGTCGCCGTATTGGCTGTAGCGATCAACCAGCACCGGGAGAACCCCGGCCGCGCGCGCAAGCTCAAGGTCAGAGGCCGGGTCGTCGCCGACGTGCCAAACCGTCGAGTCCGGGCCACCGCCAACGCGAGCGACGGCCCGGCGCACCAACTCCGGGTCGGGCTTGGCCAGCCCCTCCTCAGCGGAGATAACGACGGCGTCGACCTGCTCGCGCAACCCGACCTGATCGAGCACCTCGTGGAGCGAGATATCCCAGTTGCTGACGATCACGAGCCGCGCGCCGGCGGCGCGTAAAGCGCCGAGAACAGCATCGACCTCTGGAAATGGGGCGAAGCGGACCGCTTCGCCGAGCGATTCGCGCATCGCCGCAAAGCCGATCACTGAGGCCGACCGCGGCAGCGCTTCTGTCAGCACCTCAGTCGAGCGGTCGCGCAGCTGCTCAAGGGCCTCCGTAGTTCCTGCAAAAGCGCTGTTGGCGCGGTAGTAGGACATCTCAGCGCCAAGGCCCTGCGCGGCCTCATCGCTGCTGACCGCTACGCCGCGCTGGGCGAGTGCTGCCACGAGGCCGCCAACCGGGTCGACCACCTCAATCAGTGTGCCGAGCGCGTCGAGTGAGATGATTTCCGGCAGCTCAGCCGGCAGCGATGGAGCCATTATTCAAGTGATATTCCCCAAGTGCCCGCTCGAACCTGCCAACGAAGCGGCGCTTGGCGCTCATCGCAGCAGCTAGAATTAGCCTTCTTCGTCGCAGAAATGGGCACTTTTGGAAGGTGCCAGCAAGACTGCCGCGAACAACTACCCACGTGTCTTTACGCAGCCGAAAACTTCGTCGTCGTCGCAGCCAAGCAGGCGCCGGGCGAGCGATCTTCGCCCTGCTCGCAGTCGGTGGAGCAGCAGCATTCATCGCCGTTCTAGGGGGTTTTGGTTACCTCGCGTCGATCGCCTCATCGGCGCCAAAGCTAAGCGAACTGAAGCCGTCTGAGCAGGGCGCAACTTCGACCGTTTATGCCGCCGATGGAACGCGGCTTGGCTTCATTCAAGGCGACGTGCTGCGAACCCCGGTTGATGCCTCACAGATCACGCAGGACATGCGCGACGCGACCGTTGCGATTGAGGACCAGCGCTTCTTCAAGCACAACGGCGTTGATTACGAGGGCGTTGCTCGCGCGGCGGTCAAGAACTTCTCCAGCGGATCGACCGTGCAGGGCGGATCAACGCTGACGATGCAGCTGGTGCGCAACATGTACCAAGGTGGCCGTGAACGAACAATTGACCGCAAGATTCGCGAGGCAAAGCTAGCGACCGACATTGAGTCGCTCCACCCTGGCCTCGCGGGTAAGCGTTGGATCCTCAACGAGTACATCAACAATGTTCCTTACGCCACTGTTGGCGGCCAGACCGCCGTCGGTGTTGGGGCCGCCGCGCGCGTACTTTTTAGTAAATCTTCCAGCAAACTGACCTTAAGCCAATCAGCGCTGCTTGCCGGGCTGCCACAGGCGCCGTCGCAGTACAACCCTTTTCTGGCCCCTGAGCTGGCTTCGCAGCGCCGCGCTCAGGTGCTAGACAGGATGCAAGAGCAGGGTTACATCAGCGCCGACCAAGCGGCCGCTGCTAACGAGGAGCCGCTTGGCGTCAAGTACAGCAGCTATTACGCGCAGCGCCGCGAGGGATACTTCTTCGACTACGTCAAGAAAGAGCTGGTCGCTCGCTACGGCGCTGACCGCGTTCGTGCCGGCGGGATGAAGGTCTACACGACCGTCAATCTGAAGCTCCAGCGGCGAGCTCGCGAAGCGATCGCAGCCAATCTCGGAAGCGGAGGCCCCTCGTCTGCGGTCGTCAGCATGGACCCAAAGAACGGCGAGATTAAGGCAATGGCTTCGTCCGGCGACTACGCGGCGTCGAAATTCAATCTCGCCGCTCAGGGTCAACGGCAGCCCGGCTCGACCTTCAAGGTGATGGTGCTGATGGCAGCGCTGCGCCAAGGCGTCGACATCAACGCCACGACCTATGAATCAAAGCCACTGAAATTCGTTGACGAAGGCACGGGAACGCCGATTGACGTTCAAACTTACGATCGCTCATACGGGGGGTCGATGTCCGTTTTTCAGGCGCTCGTTAAGTCAGACAACACGATCTTCCAGCAGCTCGACCTTGACGTCGGTCCCGAGGAGGTGCGTCGCGCTGCCTACGACCTAGGGATCTCGAGCAAGCTCGACGCATATCCCGCCGAAGGGCTTGGCGGATTGACAAACGGCGTCACCGCGCTGGAAATGACGCGCGCGTACGCGACGATTAACAACGGCGGCTGGCGGACGCGAGCAGTGGCGATCAAGAAGGTCGAATTCGCCGATGGCCGCGTCGACAGCTCGCTTGGACGCCGCGACCGCGTGAAAGCCTTCACCGACGGGCAAACTTACGAAGCGGTAAAGGCGATGGAAGCAAACGTGATTGGTGGCACGGGAACCGGCGCTCAGCTCGGTTGCCCGGTAGCTGGCAAGACGGGAACGACGAACGATTCGACCGACGCCTGGTTTGGCGGTTTCACGAGCTCTCTTAATACGACGGTCTGGGTTGGCTACCCGGACGCAGCGATCTCGATGGGTGGCATGTCAGGCGGGGCAGCTCCGGCCAGCATCTGGCGCGACTTCATGACAACGGCGATGGAAGGCCGTCCCTGCGACCCCTTCGCGGAGCCAAAAGAGCCATTCGTGGCGGTGGAGTTCCTCGGCACCTACGCAACTGAGGGCGCGCCGGGAGATGCCGTTGATCCGCTTGAGAAAGACAAGAAGGAGAAGAAAAAGAAGGACGACAAGAAGAGCGGCGGCCAGTACGAGGCGCCGCCGAACCGGCCGCCGACGCCAACGCCGGCGCCAACGCCCAAGCCAACTCCAGCACCCACGCCTGAGCCAACACCCGTTGACCCAGGCACGGGCGGTGTTTCGCCCGGTTAACGGGCGCAGCGACTGCTACGGTCAGCGTTGATGGCCAAAGAAGAAAAAGTTGAGTTCGAAGGCGACGTCATCGAGGCGCTGCCAAACGCGATGTTCCGCGTCAAACTCGACAACGGGCACCTTGTGCTCGGTCACGTGGCAGGCAAGATGCGCCGCTACCGAATTCGAATTCTTCCCGGTGACCGCGTTCGCGTTGAAGTTTCGCCCTACGACCTTGACCGCGCGCGGATCGTTTACCGCCACCGTTAGCGGGAGCCCCCCTTGAGCGAACACTCGCTCATCAGCGCCTTCGAGCAGCTCTTTGCCCAGCGGGGCGAACGAAACGTCGGCTGGGCCGGTGACGACTGCGCCGTAGTCCGCTCAAAGCCCTTCTGCGTAACGAGCATCGATTCGATCGTCGACGGAATCCACTTCCGCCTCGAGAACGAGCGCGTAACCGTTGCCGACATAGGCCACAAAGCTCTAGCAGTCGCACTCTCAGATCTGGCCGCGATGGCGGCCGAGCCCGGCGAGGCCTACATCTCGCTCGGCATCCCTAGCGAGCTGAACGAAAGCGACGTGCTGAGCCTCGCAGCTTCGATCGAACAGCTCGCCGAAGAGACCGGCGTGACCGTTGCCGGTGGGGATTTGGTTCGCTCACCAACGCTCTTCTGCTCAGTTACGGTCGTTGGCTGGAGCGACGACGAAGAGCAACTGATCGGTCGTGGCGGAGCAAAATCTGGTGATGGCGTATTTGTCAGCGGTCCACTGGGCGGCGCGGCGGCCGGCCTAGCACTGCTCGAAGGTGCTGCCGGCGGCCAGCTCGACAGCAAGCTAAGCGAAGCGCTGATCTGCGCGCAGCTGCGGCCGCAACCGCGCTTCGATTGTGCTCGCCAGCTGCGCAGCGTCGGCGCCAATGCGTTGATCGACCTTTCCGACGGCCTCGCAACTGACGCTGGCGAGATCGCGGCACGCAGCTCGGTCACGCTGGAGATTGACCTGGCAGCGATACCGCTTGCCGCGGGCGTTGGCCAGATTGCCACCGAGCTCGGTCGCGACGCGGCTCAGTTTGCCGCCAGCGGCGGCGAAGACTTTGAGCTCTGTGCCTGCCTACCTGACTCCACTGCCGTGCAGGTGGACGGCTTATTCCGCGTTGGCCGCGTTTTCGATGGCCCTGCTGAAGTTCGTTTCGTTAGCGCCGAGGGCGAGCAGGTAAAACTACGCGGCTTCGAGCACCCCGTCGGCGACGATCCTTCAGCGCCGACGAGCTGACTCGACTCCGCCAAGCGAACCGGGCCCGGCGTAGCTGACTGGGCCACGGACCGTGATCGCCTGATCGGGTGCACGAGTACGGCGCGCGGCGCGCAGCAGCGCTGCCAGGCCAGCGCCGCAGGCGACGCACCAGCCGAGCGCGGTTAGCAGCGGCGGAGTTCCGCCCGCCAGCGCAACGAAGATAAACCAGACCAAGCCGAACGGCGAGAGTGCAAACTGGTCGAGATAGACGAGCGCCACCGCGATCACCGGCAGCAAGCTGACGAAAACCCAGAAGATTGCCCAGCGCCGTCGCAGCGGAAACTCGCGGGCGCCGACTAAGAGCCAGATGTTGACCGGCAGCACCAGCAGCAGAGCGGCATATGGGTTGAAAATCCAGGCCGCGATCGCGACGAGAGAGATTACGAGCGATGGCGCCAGCGAGGCGCCAGGGGCCTCACTCGAATCGCTGACAGTGAGCGCGCCGTTGATCAAAGGGCGCAGGACGAGAAAAGCCAATGCGAAGATCACAACCGCGCTAATTAGCGCACCGATTGCAGCCGCAGCGAACGGCAGTGAACCGGGCGCGGCCGGTGGCGCCGTCGCATTTATGACGCTGAAAAATCCGAGCGCACGGATGAATAACCCAGCCAGCGCGAATGGCAGCGCGGCTGCGAGCACCCAGACGATCCAGCGGGCAACCGGCAAGCGCTCGCGGCGCAGTCGCGCAAACCCATCTGTTGCCGCTAGCAGCGCCGGCAACAGCAGCGCGGCTGCGAGCAAGCGGATCGCCCACGGCGGAAGCAGCTTGCGCGTGATCACGAGGTCAAGGCTGGGGCTGGTAGCGCCGATTGTCTTGCTGGCGTCCAACGCCGTCAGCGAGCGCAGCCCGCCGCGACCAAAACTCTGCAGCCGCGCCGCGTCAACCGGCGCGTCACCGGCCGGCGGTAACTCGCCACTAGCTGACAACAGAACGGCTGGGATCCCTGCCGCCACCGCCGGCCCTTGCTGCCCAACGGTGACCGGCCAAGCGAAACGAGCAAGTTCCCGGCGTGCCAGCGGTGAGGCGGCAACCAGCCCCGTTTCGGCCCGCAAGGCCGTCGCCACCGTGCGCGACAGAACCAGCGGAGCCGCGCCGGGTGATGACGACCAACCGGTCACGAGCTGATCGGTCATCACCGGCCCGGCCAGATCACCGAGCACGATCATTGCGCCGATTGGGCGTGGTAGCTTCGCGGCGAGCTGCTCGATCCCCGCTTGCCCACCGGTGGAACCGCTGACCGAGGCGAAGGTGACGCTGCGCAAGGGGCGCGCGAGCGCGACCACGCGAGCAATCTCGATCATCGCTGCCGTTCCCGAAAGTGCTGCCGTGGAACTTGGTGCCAGTGCATCGCGGGCAGAGACCACAACCAGTCGCGCCCCCGGCGCTGACCCGGGCTGCGTCGCCTCAATGTTGATTAGGTCGCGCTGGCCATCGACCGTGCTGGCGTCCTTTACCGGTTGCGCGCGGACCGCGACCTTCGGCATTACCGCTCGCAGCTCCTGCGCGATGCGCAAGGCGAGCGCCTGATCACCGGCGCTACCAGGTCGGCGCTGTGGGTATTGCGCGCTGAGCGAATTCATCATCCGCGCAGCTCTGGCGCCATCGAAAGCCGCCGGCACCAACTGCGAGCGCAGCGGCTCGGGTCGATTCTCAAGTGAGAAGGCGACGATGATTAGGACAAACAGCATCGGGACAAATGCTGCTCGATAGATGCGCGGGTCAAGCATTGCTGTAGAGGAAGGGTAAAGCGCCTAGGCTGGCACTCGCAGATGACAGAGCGGACCGCACGCATTCTGCTCGTCGATGATGAGCAGTCAATTCAGGAGCTTCTCTCCTTTCCCTTGAGGCAGGACGGCTACGAAGTCGTCCAAGCGAGCGACGGCCGCGAGGGGCTGGAATTGTTCCGCGAGTCAACCTTTGACCTCGTCGTGCTCGACGTGATGATGCCGCGGATGGATGGCTTCGAGCTCTGCCAGCGACTTCGCGCACGCAGCACCGTTCCAATCATCATGTTGACTGCGAAGTCGGAGGAGGTCGACAAGATCGTCGGGCTTGAGATCGGCGCCGACGACTACATCACGAAGCCCTTCTCAGTGCGTGAGTTTCGCAGCCGCGTAAAGGCGCTGCTGCGCCGCTCGTCATTGGTGGTCGAAGCTGGCGGGCAAGAAGAAGAACTGATCACCAACGGCGAGATTCAGATCGACCTGCCGAAGCGGCGCGTGCTTCACGGCGGCGAAGTGGTCGAGCTGACCTTCGTCGAATTCGAGATCCTGCTGGCGCTGGCCGGCAGCCCGGGCCGCGTTTGGAGCCGCGAGCAGCTGCTCAGCCAGGTCTGGGGCAGTAGCGACTACCGCGACCCGCGCACCGTTGACGTTCACATCCGCCACCTGCGCGAGAAGCTCGAAGCCGACACGCGCGAGCCCAGTTACATTCTCACCGTGCGCGGCGTCGGCTACCGCTTCCGTGAGCCTGACGGGTCCTGATGCGCCAACCAAGATCGATTGCCAACCGCTTGGCGCTGCTCTTCTTCGCGATTGCACTGGGTGCGATGGCGATCGTCTACGTCGGCGTCGTGCCACGGTTGCAGTCGAGTCTGACCGACCAGCGCACCGGGCAGCTCGCCGCCGACGCCCAGCGCCTGCGCAGCGCGATCGAAAAGAAGCTTGTCGAGGCTGCGCCGGTAGGCCAGATCGACCTCGCCGTGCGCGAAGCGGCGGACCGAGCTAACGCTCGCGTAACACTGATCGGCGTCGGCAACAACGGCAAGGGAACGGCGCCGTTCGTTAAGTCTGATTCCGACCTGCGCAGCGCTATCGACAACCTCGCCTTTCCTGCAGCGCTGCAGGCGATTGGCTCGGGCAGAACTGCAACGGCGGTCGAGTCGACAGCCAGCGGGCGGATCGGCGAGGCGGCGATCCCGCTCTTCTCGAAGGATCCTGAGACCGGCCGCCGCGTGCTCGGTGACGTGCTCGTGTTCTCGGCGCCGCTAGGCAACGTGGAGCGCAACGTCACGCTGGTCCGCAACCGCATTTTGCTGGCTGCAGTGATCGCATTGGTGCTGGCTTTGATCGCCGGCTACCTCGTGGCGCTGTCATTTGGTCGGCGCGTCTCACGGCTTGAGGAGACTGCCCGCCAAGTTGCCGAGGGTGATCGCTCCGCCCACTTCACGGTCGATAGCGACGATGAGCTTGGGCGGTTGGCGGCGGCGCTCGAGGCGATGCAGACGCAGCTTTCAGAGCTCGACAGCGCTCGGCGCCGTTTCATCGCAACCGCCTCGCATGAGCTGCGCACGCCGATCTTCTCGCTCAGCGGGTTCGTTGAACTGCTCGAAGACGAAGAGCTCGACGAGGAGACGCGGCTGCGCTTCCTCGGCCAGCTGCGCGATGGCGTAGCGCGGCTTGAGCAACTGACCACCGACCTGCTCGACCTTTCGCGGATCGACGCCGGCGCAGTCGAGCTGGAGCGCGAGCGAACCGACATCGGCAAACTCGCAACCGACGTCGCCAACGAGTTTGTGCCCGCGCTGACCGAACACAACTCGCAGCTCGAGGTTCGCGTTGGCGCAAAGTCGCTCTACGCCAGCTGTGATCGCGAACGGCTCTCACAGGTTGTGCGGATCCTCGTCGACAACGCCGTCGCCCACACACCGAAGGGCACCGACGTGATCGTCGCCACCAGCCAACCGGAGAACCGCGCACGAATCGCCGTGACAGACTTCGGCGATGGCATCCCGCGCGGTGATCTCGAACGCGCCTTTGAGCCTTTCTACACCTCCGATGGAACCCGCGGAGCTGGGCTTGGGCTCGCCATCGCCCATGAGCTGGTTGAGCGGATGGGCGGAACGCTGAGCGTTGAAAGCGCGCCAGGGCGAACGACCTTTGCTCTGGAACTGCCGGCGTGAGCTGACAGCACGGTTGTCACCGCATGGCTGTGGGCGGGTAGGCTGATCGTTGTGACCCAGACCCCATTCGTACTCGTTTCAAACCGCGGGCCGGTTACCTTCAGCGAGGACGGCGAAATCACGCGCGGCGGCGGCGGCCTGGTGACCGCGCTGACCGGGCTCGTGGCACACCGCAAGGCGGTTTGGATCGCCAGCGCAATGTCCGACGGCGATATCAAGCGCGCGCGCGAAGCTGGCGGCCACCCGTTTAGCGTGCAGTCGCCGCTTGGTGGTGAATACGAAGTACGGCTGGTCGAGAGCGAAGCTGAGGCCTTCGACCGCTTCTACAACATTTTCGCCAACCCGATGCTTTGGTTTATCCAGCATTACCTCTGGGACATCTCAAACGCGCCTGACGTTCGCCAGTGGGAGATCGACGCCTTTGAGCTTGGCTACAAGGTCGTCAACAACGACCTCGCTCAGGCCGTGATTGAAGAGATTGCCGGCCAGGACGACCCCGTCGTGATGGTCCACGATTACCACCTCTACACACTGCCGGGGCTAGTCCGCGCGGCGCGGCCCGACGTATTTCTCCACCACTTCATCCACATCCCTTGGCCACAATCCGACGCCTGGCGAGTGCTGCCAACCGAAATCCGTGAGGAGCTCTATGAGGGGCTGCTGGCCAACGACATCATCGGCTTTCACACCCAAGCCTACCGCCGCAACTTCATCCAATGCTGCCGCGATCTGCTCGACCTTGAGGTCGATTTTGAGCGTGGCATCGTCTACCACGACGGCCGTGAAATCTGGATCCGCGCCTACCCGCTGCCGATCGATGCCGAGGCAACCGAGAAGGTCGGCAGCTCAGCGCGGACGCTGGAGCTGGAGGGCGAGCTGGAGCGCCGGCGGCGCGAGCACTTAATCCTGCGTGTCGATCGCGCCGACCTTTCGAAGAACGTCTTGCGCGGGTTCAGCGCATTCGACCTATTCCTCGACCAACACCCTGAGTTCCGCGAGCGCGTGTCGTTCATCGCCCAGCTGATGCCATCACGGACCGATGTTCCCGAGTACGCCGAGTACCTGCAGAAGATCGAAGCGCTGGTCGCGGTCGTAAACCTGCGCCACGGTACGCCCGACTGGATGCCGATCCAGCTGAAGCTACGCGATGACCTCGAAGAGGCGATGGCCTCTTACCGTCAATATGACGTGCTGCTGGTAAACGCAATGTTTGACGGTATGAACCTCGTCGCCAAAGAAGGGCCGCTTGTCAACCAGCGTGACGGCGTGTCAATTTTATCTGAGAACACCGGCGCGCACGAGGAACTTGGCGAGTTTGCGCTGAGCGTCAACCCGTTCAACATTCAGGAGCTTGCAGACGCGATCTACAGCGCGTTGACGATGGATCCCGAGCGGCGCAAGGAGCGGATCGACGGCCTTAAGGCGATCGTCACCGAGCGTGACCCTGGCGACTGGGTTGATGACCAACTTGCCGACATCCGTTCGAAGGCCGAAGCGAACGAGGCGGCCGCTAACTGAGCGCCGCCGGGTTCGGCGCTCGCGCGCTACGGCCAGCCGAATTCACGAGCTGGCGTTGCCGCCGCTGAGGGCTCGGGGGGCGAGGTAGGCTGCGGCTGAGGGCTCGGCCGCGGGAGGGCAGGCTGCAGATTGCGCGAGCGCTTACGCGCGGCGTACTTGCGCTTAGCCGCCCGCTGATTGCGGCGAGGCTCGACCCTTTCGGGCCGGGATTGAGGCCGGAGCCGAACCTGCCGCTGGCGCGGGCGAGCGTTAGTAATCGACGGTGCAGCGACAGAGGCTGATGGATCGACCAAGGGGCGCGGCGCCGGGTCGGGAATTACTGGTGGCTGCTGGCGTAGCCGCGGCAAGCCAAAGACGAGCGCAATCAGCACCGCGACGGCGGTCAGCTGGATTGGAATTCGCAGCCTCGGTGGTATTCGGCGATGGGCGATAACCCCCTTAGCTACAGGCCCGAAAGCTTCACCCCCTGCTATCGTCGCGAGCCGAATGGTGGCCCCTGCTCCAACCTACGATCTGATGCTGATGCTCGACCCCAAGGCCGAGCAGGCGACGCGCACGAAGATCCGTAGCGACGTCAGGGCGATGATTGAGCAGGGTGGCTCGATCATCGGTGATCACGATTACGGCGTTCGCAAGATGTCGTTCGAGATCAACCATGAGGCCAACGCCGAGTACGACCTGGTTCAATTTCACGGGCCAAACAGCGTGCTCGAGCAACTCCAGCGCACTCTTCGCATCACCGACGGAGTAACGCGCTTTCGGATCATCAAGCTGCGCGCCGGCGTTGGCGAGCCACCCGACCTGCGTCAAGAGGCGCCGGTGGTGGCTGAAGTAGTAGCCGACGTTGAGGCCACCGAAGAGGCCGTGGTCGAAGAGGTCGTCGCTGAAGAGGTCGTCGCTGAAGAGGTCGTCGCTGAAGAGGTCGTCGCTGAAGAAATCGCTGAAGAGGCAGTCGCCGAAGCAGAAGCCGACGGCGACGCCCCCGCCGCCTAGACAGCACTGTCAGATTTACGAATCGCGACGCGACCGTAAAACAAGTGCGCAAATTGCGACTTGATCGCTAACCGTCGCCGGGCCGCGCTTTAGACTCGCGGCACTAAACGAATCAAACTGAACGAGGCGCTCTGCGCGCCCAGCGAAAGGAACACCCCCATGGCCGCTTCAAACATTAACCGCGTGATCATTACCGGAAACCTGACCTCGGACCCCGAACTTCGCGCGCTGCCCAGCGGTAATTCGGTCTGCAAACTTCGCGTTGCCTGCAACACGCGCCGCAAGGACGGCGCGTCGGGCGAATGGGTCGACAAGCCAAACTACTTTGACGTAACCGTCTGGGGCGCGCAGGGTGAGAATTGCGCCAAGTACCTCTCCAAGGGCCGCGGAGTAGCGGTCGATGGGCGCCTCGAATGGCGCGAATGGGAGACGCCGGAGGGCAACAAGCGTCAGGCCGTTGACATCATCGCCGACAGCGTTCAGTTCCTCAGCGGGCCGCGCGATGACGCCGCCACCGGAGAGGGTGGCTTCACGCCGGCCTCAGACGTGCCGACCGACACCAGTGATTTCGCGGGCGCCCCCGCGGGCGCCCCGGCAACGGCTGGCGAAGACGACATTCCCTTCTAACCACCCGGCAGACTGAGCAAATAGCGCTGAAGCGCTACTCTTTCCCTCGCAGCGGCGAAGTTTTACTTGCGCCGCGAGAACCTATGTTCCAGCGCGCGCCGATCGGCGCGCGTTTCCGCGAAGAACGAGAGTCAGAGACAGCTCAGTGGCCAAGAAGAAAGAAACCAACTCAGCGCGCCGCAAGGATAAGAAGGCCGGTGCAGGCACCGGCCGCCGCAAGTCGTGCACCTGCTGCAAGGACAAGATCGTCCACATCGACTACAAAGACGTGCCGCTGCTGAAGCGATTTACCTCGGAGCGCGGCAAGATTCGTTCGCGCGGCATGACTGGGCTCTGCCGCCGTCACCAGACACAACTCGCGGAAGCCGTCAAACGCTCACGCGAACTGGCACTGATCCCCTATGCCGGCGAGCCAGCCAACGAAGGCACTCGCCCACGCCGCGGCCGTGACCGCGACCGGGACAGCGACTAATGCCTGAAGCAATTCTGCTTAAAGACGTAGACAACCTCGGCCACAAGGGCTCTCTGGTCGTCGTTTCGAAGGGCTACCTGCGCAATTACCTGTTGCCGCGCAAGCTGGCACAAGCCGCGACCGCCTCATCGATTGCCGCCGCTGAAATCGCTTACGAAGCGGCCGCCGCCGAGCGCGCGCAGGCCGCGAACGATTCGCAACAGCTGGCCGACCTGCTCAGCAGCACGACGCTGACGATTACCGCGCCAGCAGGCGAAGATGGGCGCCTCTTTGGTTCAGTAACACCGCAGGACATTGCCGACGCAATCCTTGAAGTCCGCGCAGTTGAGATCGACAAGCGCAAAATCCACCTTGCCGCGCCGATCAAAGAGGTTGGCTCGCATAGCGTCGAGATTGACCTAGCAGTCGGAATTAAGGCGACGGTTACAACAATCGTCGCCGAGCAGTAACAGCCGAGCGCGCCAGCAGGGGCAGCCTTGAAACAACTTGCCGCCATTTGCGGCAAGAGCGTGTGCACAACACCCGATCGCGTTGGTAGCTTCGATTGGTAATGGCAACTGCCGCTCAGCCACCCGGGTCACCAACCGATCCCCAGGCCATGCTTCCGCCCCACTCGATCGAATCCGAGCAGGCAATTCTCGGTGCGATCATCCTCTCTGAGAAGGCTCACTACACCTACGTCGTTGAAGAGGAGATAAAAGCCGAGGACTTCTACCGCGCCCGCCACCGCGTGATCTTCGAGGCGCTGCTGGGCCTCTTTGACCGCGGTAGCGAGATCGACGTGCTCAGCGTCACAGAGGAACTCAAGTCGGTTGGCAAGCTGGAGGAGGCCGGCGGCGAAGAGGCAATTCAGGCGCTCGTTACGGCCGTACCGGCGGTCGGCAACTTACGCCGCTACGCCGAGATAGTTCGCGAAACGGCGCACCTGAGGCGACTACTCGAGACCTCCTACCGAATTCAGTCAAGCGTTTACACGCGCGACGGCGACCCACAGCAGATCGTCGATGAAGCAGAACGCTCAATCCTCGAAATTCGCATGGGCGATGGCGGCCAAGACTTCCGCGCCGTCGGCGATGTGCTCCACCAAGAGCTCCAGCGCTGGGACGACCTCGCCAAGCGCGGCGAGTCGATCACGGGAATCCCCTCTGGCTTTGCTGACCTTGACCAGATCACCGGCGGCTTCCAGCCCGGCAACCTGATCATCATCGCCGCGCGCCCGTCGATGGGTAAGTCGGCGCTGGTAACAAACATCGCTGAGAACGTTGCGCTCCACAAAAAGAACCCGCGCCCGGTGGCGCTCTTCTCGCTCGAAATGTCAGAGGGCGAGCTGGCCCAACGCTTCATCGCCTCGCAGGCGATGATCAAAGGCGACGACCTGCGTAAGGGCCGCGTGCGTGACGAGAAGTGGGAGCGCGTGCTGAAGGTCGCGGGCGACTATGAGCGTTCGAAGCTCTACGTCGACGATTCCTCCGACATCGGCCTGCTCGACATTCGCGCCAAGGCGCGGCGGCTCCATCAGAGCCTGCACGACGAGGGTGGCTTGGGGCTGATCATCATCGACTACCTGCAGCTAATGCGCGCCGACGGCCGCTATGACAACCGCGTTCAGCAGGTCGGCGAGATGAGCCGAGGGCTGAAGATCCTCGCGCGCGAACTGAAAGTCCCAGTGATTGCGCTCTCACAGCTCTCGCGTGGAGTTGAGTCGCGCCCCGACAAGCGGCCGATGCTCTCCGACCTGCGTGAATCAGGCCAGATCGAGCAGGACGCCGACCTCGTGATGTTCATCTACCGCGACGAGTACTACAACAAAGAAAACTCAGAGAACCCGGGCGTTAGCGAGTTAATCATCGGCAAGCACCGCAACGGCGCACTCGGCCTCGTCGAGCTGACCTTCCAGCACGAATACCCACGCTTTCGCAACATTGCGCTGGGCGCCGCGTGAGCGGCTACGCCTGCAAGGACTGCGAGGACTCCGGCTGGCTCGACACGCCGGACGGGAACGCCGTCGTCGCCTGCCACTGCCGCGAGCAGCTAGTCGCTTCGAGGCGTTCGCGCTCGCTCTCGGCCGTAATCCCGCGCCGCTACCGCGGCGCATCATTCGATCGACCCCCAATCAGCTCTATGCCGCCGGCTCAAGTCGACCTCGTCAAGGGCTACGTGCGCCAGCTCGACGAGCGTCTCGCCGAAGGGCGGGGCCTTTGGTTCTTCGGCGGCGTTGGGACCGGCAAGACGACGCTCGCGATGCTCGTCTCGCAGGCCGCAATCGACGCCCGTCGCGGCGTCGCAATCTACTCGCTGCCGCGGCTGCTGGCCGAGATCCGCAGCACCTTCGAGGACGACGCCGAGGGTGGCTACGTCGACCTGCTCGACCGCCTCGCCGAGATTGACCTGCTTCAGATCGATGACCTCGGCGCTGAAAAGACCAGCGCCTGGGTGCTGGAGCAGCTCTACTCAATCGTCAACGCCCGCTACGAGGCGCAGCGGTCAATCATCGTCACTACAAACCTTGAGCGCGACCAGCTGGCGCTGCAGATCGGCGAGCGGACGGTTTCAAGGCTCGAAGAGATGTGCGAGCTCTGCCCGCTGTTCGGGGCCGATCAGCGCCGCTTTGAGGCCGTTGACATGCGCGACAAGGATCAGCCGCCAACACCAGACCTGCGTTTGGCTTAGCGCCTCGTAGACTCCTTCGCTGATGCCAGGGATTGTTGTAGTCGGGGCCCAGTGGGGCGACGAGGGAAAAGGGAAGATCGTCGATCTTCTTGCGGAGCGTGCGCAGATCGTCGCCCGCTTCCAAGGCGGCAACAACGCTGGCCATACGATCGTCCACGGCGACGACGTTTGGAAGTTCCACCTGATTCCCTCCGGAATTCTTTACCCCGACACGCTCTGCATGATCGGCAACGGGGTTGTCGTTGATCCAGGAGTACTGACCGGCGAGCTCGACGGGCTGCGCGAGCGCGGCGTCGACGTCAGCAACTTCCGCCTTAGCGCCAACGCGCACCTGATCATGCCCTACCACCTGATGCTCGATCAGGCCGGCGAGGCGCGGCTCGGCAAGCTTGAGATCGGCACGACGCGGCGCGGAATCGGCCCCTGCTACGCCGACAAAGCGCTACGGCTGGGGATTCGCGTTCAGGACATGCTCGACGAGAAAATTCTTAAGCAGAAGATCATGGCCGCGTTGGAGCCAAAGCGGCTGCAGCTAAGGGAATTCGAGCGCGATCCGGCGCTCGATCTGCAAACGATCACTGAGCAGTACCTGCTTTACGGCAAGCGGCTCGAGCAATTCATCGCCGACACGACAACGCTGATCCACGACGCGCTCGATGCCAGCCAGCTCGTGATCTTCGAAGGCGCACAAGGTGCCCTGCTCGACATCGACCATGGCACCTACCCGTTCGTGACCTCCTCAAACCCGATCGCGGGTGCGGCCTGCACCGGCGCCGGCGTTGGCCCGAAGGACATCGACGAGGTTTGGGGAATCGCCAAGGCCTACGCCACTCGCGTTGGCGCCGGGCCGTTCCCGACCGAGCTCGAGGATGAGGTCGGCGAGCGGATCCGCACCGCTGGCGGCGAGTTTGGAACGACGACCGGAAGGCCGCGGCGGACCGGCTGGATCGATCTTGTGGCGCTTCGCTACGCGGCGCGGATCAACGGCCTGACGGCGCTTGCGATCACAAAGCTAGACGTTCTAAGCGGCTTTGAAACACTGCCGCTCTGCACCGCCTACATCGGTGAGGGGCAAAGCGATGGCGCCGAGTTCACGAGCTTCCCTTACCACCAGTCGGTGCTCCACCATGTCGGCGCGCGATACACCGAAATGCCGGGCTGGAACGAGGACATCAGTGGTCTGCGTAGCGAATCAGAGCTGCCAGAAGCGGTAACTAACTACCTCGACTTCATCGAAGAATTCGTTGGCGTGCCGGTGATCGCCGTCGGCGTTGGACCCGGCCACGACCAGATCATCTGGCGCGGCGAACACGGGCCGCCAGCTAGTTAGCGCTCGCGTGCAGGAACGCCGACGACGAGTGCCCCATCAGCGACGTCGGAGCTGACGAGGGCTCCCGCGGCGACCAGCGCCTTCTCGCCGATTCGCACGCCGGGGAGCAGGATTGCGCCGGCGCCGATGCGGCAGCCACGGCACAGCGTCGGTCCATCTAGCTGGCCATCGAGCGGTCCGCTGAGACGATCGTTCGTTGTGATCGCGCCGGGGCCAACAAAGACTTCGTCCTCAATCACCGTTCCGGCGGTGATGTAAACCGAGCTTTGGATCGAAACGCGCGCGCCGATCACCACATCCGGGTCGACGCCGCTGCCGCGACCGATCACGCTCTGCTCGCCAATTACGCTGCGCTCACGGATGTAAGCCTGGTCGCCGATGATCGAGTCTGCACCGATGCTTGAGCCGGCGAAGATGATCGCGCCGGAGCAAATCCGCGCGCCCGCAGCAATTGTGAGCGCTCCGGGCGCCGCGCCTTGAGTCGCCGAGCTGGCGCTTAAGAGCGGCAGCTTGCCGAGCACAACGTTGTCCTGAATCACCACGCCGGTGCCGATCACGACGCCCTCGTGAATCACGACATTGGCACCAATCAGGGCGTCATCGGCTACCGACGCCGATGCGGCTACGAGCGGCTGGCTTGCAGGATGACCGTCCATGGCAGATACCCTAATGCCGTCGTGGGTGACGCCAACAACAAACCAACCATGCGCGGCGCCGTTCTGGGCCTCGGGATGATCGGCCGCCATCATGCAAGGCTGCTTCAGAGCACGCCGCAGGTGAGCTTTGCTGGCGCGGTTGACCCGCTCGGCGACGTTCACGGAGCCGTCAGCGACCCGGCGCTGGTGTTCAGCTCGGTCGCTGACCTGCTCGCCGCGGGGCCGCTTGACTTCGCCGTCGTCGCCGTCCCAACCGAGGAGCACCTAGCGGCGGTGCGCGAAGTAACTAGCGCCGGCGCCAGCGTGCTGGTCGAGAAGCCGATCGCGGCGAACGCAGCGGAAGGGCGCGAGCTGATCACAATCGTTGAGGCGGCTGGCGTCCGCGGCGCCGTCGGCCACGTCGAGCGCTGCAACCCGGCGCTAATTGAATTGCGCGAACGGATTAACGATGGCCAACTCGGTGAACTCTTCCTAATCGCAACCGAGCGCGTAGGCCCGTTTCCGGACCGGATTCGCGACGTTGGCGTGGTCAAGGACCTCGCGACACACGATTTAGATCTCGTCCGCTGGCTTGGGGGCGCGCCGATCGCTTCGCTCTCCGGCCAGACGCAGAGCCGAATGGGCCGCCCGCACGAGGATCTCGTGCTGATCAACGGCGCGCTGACCAGCGGCGTCAACTTTAGTTCGATCGTCGACTGGCTGTCACCGACGAAGGTGCGCCGCACGCGCGTACTTGGCGAGCGCGGGATGCTGGTCGCTGACACGCTGACCGCCGACCTGACCTTCTACGAGAACGGTGCCGTCGGCAGCGAATGGGGTGCCACTCAGTCGCTGCGAGGCGTTAGCGAGGGCGACGTCACGCGCTACGCAATTGCTCGCCGTGAGCCGCTGCGCGTGCAGCTTGACCGCTTCCTGGGTCTGCTTGGCGACTCGGCCGACCCGCAGGTCGTGACGCTCGCCGAAGGGCTTGAAACTTTGGCTAGCGCTGAGGCCGTGCTCGAGAGCGCCGCCAGCGGCAAGACGGTCACTCCGAACGCAGCGGGCGCCTGATGCAGGTCGTCGTCGTCGCGCTCGGCAAGATCGGGCTGCCACTAGCTGTGCAGATCGCTCGCAGCGGCCACAGCGTCGTCGGCTGCGACATCAACGCCGAGGTCGTTGAGCTGGTCAACTCTTCGCAGCCACCTTTCCCCGGCGAAACCGGGCTGGACGAGGCGCTTGCCGAAGTGATCGCCAGCGGCGCCCTGCGGGCGCAAGTAAACACAACCGCCGCCGTTGCTGAAGGCCCTGATCTGGTCGTCACGGTGCCGCCGCTAGCCGTTGACGAGCAAGCCAGCCCCGACTGGCGTGCGCTCGACGCTGCGGTCGCGGCGATCGGTGGCGGGCTACAAGCCGGCACGACGGTCGCGGTAGAAACGACGCTGCCGGTTGGCGCGACGCGCAGTCGGATCGCGCCGGCGCTGGCGGCAGCGAGCGGCCTCACCCCCGAGCAGGACTTCTTCACGATCTTTAGCCCCGAGCGCGTCTTCAGTGGACGCATCTTCGCCGATCTGGCCACCTACCCCAAGCTCGTCGGTGGCCTCAGCGAAGCTGGCGAGGCGCGAGGCGTCGAGCTTTACAGCTCGTTCATTGAGGCTGAGGTTTGGGCAATGGGATCGGCCGAAGCGGCCGAGCTGACAAAACTCGCGGAGACGACCTACCGCGACATCAATATCGCCTTCGCTAACGAGCTGGCTCGCTTCGCCGACGGTCAGCAGATCGACGTTGGGCGCGTGATCGAGGCGGCCAACAGTCAGCCCTTCAGTCACATTCACCAGCCGGGGATCGCCGTCGGCGGCCACTGCATTCCGGTCTACCCGCGTTTCTACCTTGAAGGCGACCCCGATGCAGCGCTTCCGGCCGCCGCCCGAGCCGTGAACGACTCGATGCCTGCCTACGCGGCGCAGAGGCTAGAGAAGGCGCTTGGCGGCCTTCAGGGCGCCCGCGTATTGGTGCTAGGCGCTGCCTACCGCGGCGGAGTCAAGGAAACCGCCTTCAGCGGCGTCTTTGGCGTCACCGCCGCGCTCAAAGCGCTCGGCGCCAGCGCGTTAGTAAGCGACCCGCTTTACAGCGATCAGGAGCTGACTGCGCTAGGTCTTACTGCCTGGGATGGCGAACCGATTGACGCCGCGATCGTCCAGACCGACCACGCCGAGTACGCGCAGCTGAGCGCGAGTGACCTGCCCGGCGCGCGGGTAGTGCTCGACGGCCGCGGCATCCTCGACGCAGACTCGCTTGCGGCGGCCGCAGTCACGGTCGAGTTGATCGGGCGACCGAGCTCTAATTCGCCAGCGAACTGATCGCTGCGACGACGGCGTCGGCTGCGTGGCCGTCGCCGTAACAGTCGGGCCGCTCACCGCTCGGCGCGAGCTCAAGCGCCGCGATCGCAGCGCCGGCGTCAAGGTCAACGAGTGAGTTCCAGCCGGAGTGGACGGTCTCGGTCCACTCCGTCGTGTCGCGCATAGTGACGCACTGCACGCCGGCCAAGTAGGCCTCCTTCTGGACGCCACCGGAGTCGGTCAGGACGGCGCGCGCGTTAAGCAGCAAGGCCGTGAAGTCGAGGTAGCCAAGCGGCGGCAAGATCCTCACACCACCTGCTTCTAGCGCAGCCATGAGGCCTGCCGCCTCGAGCCGCGCCCGCGTGCGTGGGTGGAGCGGCAACAAAACAGGGCCGGGCACTGCGAGCAGCAGTTCAGTCAGCAGCGCGAGCCGCGGCGGGTCGTCAACGTTGGCCGCGCGGTGCGCGGTAGCGAGCAGGTATTCATGAGGCTCAACCGCGGCCCCGTCAAGCGCCGCCGCGTTGGCGGCTGCAAGCGGGCGCATCAGCTCGGCTACATCAACCATCACGTCACCCACCAGCAGCGCCCTTGTTCCAAGCCCCTCGTTCTGCAGGTTGGCGAGCGCGACCTGCGAGGGGCAGAGCAGCAGCTCTGAGCAGTGGTCGGTGAGGATTCGGTTCAGCTCCTCCGGCATGGCCGAATCGAAGGAACGCATTCCAGCCTCAACGTGGACGACGGGAATATTCGCCTGTGCGGCCGTCAGCGCGCCGGCCAGCGTCGAGTTAGTGTCGCCGTAGACGAGCACGGCGTCCGGCCGTTGCTCGGTCAAGAGCGGCGCCAAGGCAGCGATCATCCGCGCCGTCTGATCACTGTTGCTGCCGCCCGCGATCTCAAGCTCGATCTCCGGCCGCGGCACTCCCAGCTCGTCGATGAAGATCGTTGATAGGTCGTCATCGTAGTGCTGGCCGGTATGAACCAGCAGCTCCTCGTGCGCGGCGCGCAGGGGGCCGGAGACGGCGGCGGCCTTGATGAACTGCGGACGGTTGCCGATTACCGTTACGAGCTTCACGCCGGCTGACCGACCGCCTCGGCGATCGTCGCCTTCAGAACCTTGTCAACGGCGGCCGAAAGCGGGCCGGGGGCTTCGAGCTGATGATCATCGATCGCCGAGACAGGGTGCACTTCACGCAGCGTCGAGGCGAGGAAGGCCTCTTTGATCTGTGGAATCTGGTCCACGGTGATTGACTCTTCTTCAACCAGACCGGTCTTCAGCAGCACGGCGCGGGTAATTGAATCAAGCACGCGGTCGCTGAGCGGCGGCGTGATCAGCCGCTCGCCGTCCAGCGAGGCAACAAAGCTTTGGCGCGGACCTTCGAGCACCGTTCCGCCCTCCGTGACGAGCAGCGCCTCACTGGCGCCGCGGTCAACGGCAATCCGCGTGGCGAGCATGTTGGCGGCGTAGGAAAGCGACTTAACCCCGTCGAGCAGGATCGTTGACGCGTAAGGAAGCGTCGTCAGAGTGATCGTCGGCGGGATTGGCGGCAGCGCTTCGATAAATCCAAGCCGCGTGCCGGCCCCGGTCGACACGAGCCGCAGGCAGCCGTCGTGGCCGGCGGCGGCCTCAAGCAGCGCCGCCGTATCGGCTTCGATTGCCGCCCGGTCAAAAGTGATCATCAGCTTCGTCGCCGAGCGCTCCATCCTGTCGAAGTGCTCCTGAAGCGCGAAAGGCACGCCGTCATAAACGCGAATTACTTCGAAGACGCCGTCGCCCCGCAACAGGCCAACGTCGTTGGCGGGCACGAGCACTTCTTCGGTTTCCATGATCTGACCGTTAAGGGAGGCAAGCATCGCGCTGATTCTGCCATACCGCTGGCCTAATACCTATGCCCCCGCCAGGAATCGAACCTGGAACCTTCGGATTAAGAGTCCGCTGCTCTGCCAGTTGAGCTACAGGGGCGCATCGGCGGCGAATGGTAGCCGCTGGCGCTTAGCCGCCGAGGCCTGGCGCGCCCTGCGACTGCTGCTGGGCGGCCTGCGCCTGTGCACTGTCGATCTGTGTGCGCTGCGTTGCCAGCTGCGCGGCGACCAGTTTGCGCTTGTTGGCGGGAGTCAGCTCTAGCGCGCGCTGCTCGGCGATCTTGCTTTCGCGCTTGTCACCAGCGAGGTAAGTGAGGACCGCGAGCTGCGAGTAAAGCGCAGCGCTAGCACCGCGGCCCTCAATCACGACCTTCAGCGCCGCGGCCGATTTAACCGGCTCGTTGAGGCCACCAGGGCCGTAAGCGTTGACCATCAAGGATGCGACACGGTCATCGGGCTTCTTTGGCTCCAGCGCAAGATACTTCTGCCAGCTGGCAGCTCCCTTCGCCAGCTCTGCCTTGCCGGCAGCGTTGTAACTCTGCCTGTTCTGGTCGTAGCCGATGATCGAAGCCTGCTGCACCTGGGCCTTCGTCAAGGCTGACCACGAAGCCGCGTCGGTGGGGTCGGTCGTGACCTTCTTCGTCAAATCCTTTACCTGATCGCTGTAAATGCTCGTGTCCGAGCCGCCACCGGAGCCGGTGAAAGCGTCAACGAGGCCGCCTGAGGTTGCTCCACCGATTCCGAACGCGACTAGGCCGAGGCCAAGCAGCAGCGCAAGCCCGCCATAAACAATCTTGACCGTCCGGCGACGGCCTTTGCCTCGAAGATCAAAGAGCATTGGATCAGGATACGGGGCTCTGGTCGTGCTCTGCGTCGGCACCCTCATCGTCGCCGAGATCAGCGGCTAGCACCTCTTGCTCATCGTCCTCGTCCCACCACTCTTCCCAGCGGCTCGTGATAGACCCGCCGCGCGGCCTGAATATGTAGGCGAGGCCGATACTGAGCTCGTAAAGCAGGATCAGCGGCACCATCGTCACGAGCATCGTCACCGGGTCGGGAGTCGGCGTCGCGACGGCGGCGATAATCGCGATTGCGAGAATCACGTAGCCCTGCCGCTTCCATAGCGTTCGCGCGTCAACGACGCCGGTCCTGGTTAAGACCAACACGCCGACCGGAATCTGGAACACGAGCCCCATTAAGGCTAAGAAGAGGACGACGAAGCGGTAGTAATCACGCGCCTGTATTTGAATGTCAAATTCGCCGCTGTTGTAATTCTGAAGAAAGTTCACCGCTCGCGGCAGCGCGCCATAATAGGCGAAGAGGACGCCAGCAGCGAACAGCAGCGGGATCAACACCATCATCGGGATCACGATCTTGCGCTCTTTCGGATCAAAGGCCGGCAAGATGAAGGCGTAGATCTGCCACAGAATGAAGGGCAGGGCCAAGAGCAAGGCGGCGTAAGCAGCGACGGTGAATGTCGCGACAAAAGGTTCGGCCACACCAAGCGTCAACGGTCTGCGGCCACGGTCGGTCGGCACCGCCTTGGTGGCCAGCGCCGCTGCGGCAGAAGCCTTCGCTAACTGCTCACGGGCGCGCTCCGCTTGGAGCTTGGTCGCGGCACTGACGCCGGATTCTTGGGCCAGCGAATCAAGCGATCTGCTAGTGCTTTGAAGTGCCGGCGCGAGCTGCTTAAGCACGGCTTCGAGCGCCGAATCGAAGCGCTGGCTCTGCTGCAATGAATCTTCCCCACCGCTGCGTTGCGCGTCTGCCAGTGGCTGATTGACGATTTTGAGAATCGCGTGGTTCTGCCAGTAACAGAAAGCAAAACAGCCGACCAATACGGCGATGCAGATGAGCAGCCGGGAGCGCAGCTCGTCGAGATGGTCGACGATGCTAATTCGCTGATCGTGGCCGATCGGCCGCACGGCCGGCATAACGGGCCTTAGGCGTCGCCGCGCGGCTGCTTCTCGGGCGCGGCAGTAGGCTCGGCAGCCGACGTTTTATCGGTCACCGCGGCATCGATTTTTGCTGGCTCGTCGTCGGAGTCATTGCCGCCGCGGCCAGTAACCGAATCCTTGAACTCGCGCATTCCGGTACCGAGATTGCGCCCCAGCCCAGGCAGCTTCTTCGGGCCGACGATCAAGAGCACGATCAACAGCACGACGCCAATTTCCAACGGTCCAATTGCGGGCATCTTCACATCGTACTCTTGCGCTGAAAATCTGCTGCAGCTTTGCGCACCTTTTCGCGCGGTGCGGTGTTTTAGCTCGCAGAACACGGCAAGAAAGAGCGGTAGGACGAAAAGCCAATGCGAGACGCAGACACCCCCAAAAGCGAAGTTCGATCGATCACCCTGCCCTCCGGGCGTCAGGTCGAGGTCAGCTACCTCGATGGCGAAGCTGTCTCGCTCGCCGATCACGGCTTAGAGATCGTTGAGATCGAAACCGAGCTACAGGAAAGCGTCGACGAGCTACTCAACTGCGGCCGCTGCGGCTGCGACACGGTTCAGCCGGTCGAATGGAGTGGCTACGGGCCACGCCACTGGAAGATCGAGCTGCGCTGCCCGAACTGCGAGGCTCGCTGCACCACGATCGTTGAAAACGACGTCGCTGAACTCTGTGACCGCGCCCATCAGCGCGGCGCCGATGCGCTCGAGCTGACGCTTGCGCAGCTCGGCGAGGAGAAAGGCAAGAGCGACGTTGAACGGCTCCGTGAAGCACTAGAGAACAACCACCTGCTGCCGGAAGACTTTTAAAGTTCAATCAGCAATATCGTGCGACAATGCTGTTGGCGACGAGCTCAAGCGAACCCCGGCGGCGATCATCGAGCTCGATTGGTAGCGCCTGCTTTGCTTCGTCGACTAGAGCCAACGCATAGGCGCGAGACTCTTCGAGCGCTCCAGTGGCAGCGATCTGATCGCAAAGCAACCCGGCCTCGCTAGCGCCGTTCAGCGAGCGCAGATCCAGCGCAGCGATCGCGGGATCTTTTTCGCGCGCGATAATCAGCGGCAGCGTGATGGTTCCGTCGAGCAGGTCGGTGCCGCGGTGCTTGCCGGTCCGCTCGGCCGGCCCGCTGACGTCAAGGACATCGTCCAGCAGCTGAAAAGCAACGCCAACCCTGCGGCCAAAGCTGGCCAATTGAAGCTGCGGCTCGTCGGTGATCGAGGCGGCGATCGCGCAGGCAGCTGCAAAGAGGCTCGCCGTCTTCAGCTCGCAGCGCTCTAGGTAGCGCTCGAGCGTAACGGCGCTGTTCCAACTATCGGCCCGTTGCAACAGCTCGCCGCGCGCCAGCGCCGAACAAGCGTTGCTGAGTAGCTGAACCGACTGTGGGTCGCCGCTTTCAGTTATCAACGCAAAGGCGCGGGCAAAGAGCAGATCGCCGGTCGAGATAGCCGCGTCGCGGCCGGCCAGTGAAACGACAGTAGGTTTGCCACGACGCAGATCGGCTCGGTCGAGCACATCATCGTGAACCAGCGTGGCACTGTGGATAAGTTCGATCCCAGCGCCAGCGCGGACAAGCTCGGCGCGCTGCGAATCGCCCTGGGGCGGGCCAGCGCAGAGCAGCAGGAGCAACGGCCTTAGCCGCTTGCCCCCAGCGGCAACCGTCGCCTCACCGAACTGCTGCAGCGGTGCGCCGTAGCCGGCAGCCTCGGTCTGCAGCCGCTCTTCAACGGCTTTGAGCAGTGGCGCAATGTGTTCGCCTCCAGCCGCGACCAGCTCGCCGGTCTCCGGCGCTGCGTCCTCCATCAGGCCTCCGGTTTAGTTCCCGAGTGGATCGCAATAATCCCGCCCGCCGTAAGCAAGTAGCCGACCTCACCAAGGCCGGCCAGCGACAGCCGCTGCGCAAGTGTCTGAGCGTCAGGAAAACGCCGGACAGAGCTTGGCAGGTAGCTGTAAGCGTCCGGATCGCCAGCGAAACGGCCGATCAGCGGCACAAGCCGGTCGAACCAGAGGCGGAAGAAGCTTGACAGTGGCGGCCGCGTCGGCGTAGTGATCTCAAGCACGACTACGCGCCCGCCGGGGCGCGTTACGCGCACCATCTCGGCGAGCCCGGCGTCAAGATCGGAGAAGTTGCGGGCGCCAAAGCCAACCGTGACAGCGTCAAAGCGATCATCCTCATAGGGCAGAGCGAGCGCGTTGGCCTGCTGCCACTGGAGCTGAGGCGCTTTGACCCTCGCACGCTCGAGCATCTGCTCGGAAAAATCAGAGCCGATCACATTGCCGCTGGCGCCAACGCGAGTCGACAACTCGATCGCCAGGTCGCCGGTACCACTAGCGACGTCGAGAACGTCGCTCCCGGGCTCAACCAGCGCCAGGTCAGCTGCTCGGCGGCGCCAGCGGTGGTGCAGCCCGGCCGTCATAAGCGAATTCATCAGGTCATAAACACCGGCGATGCGGTCGAACATCGCTTCTACCTGCGGCTCCTCGAGTGTGCCGCTGGCACCAGCGTTGGCCATCGTCGCTGGCTACTTCAGCGCAGCGAGGAAGCCGACCATCTGGGCAAACTGCTCGGGTGACTCTTTGCTGAGCGCGGAGAAGGAAGGCATCGGCGCGCTCGGATTGAGCAACGTCCGTTGAATCGCTTGAGAGGGCAAGCGGGCGCCGATTTGTGTAAGTGCAGGGCCTGGGCCGGAGTTGCCGTTCTCGCCAAACTGGTGGCAGGCGGCGCAACCCGACTGGGCGACCACTTGACTACCGGCTTGGAAGTTGCTGACAGCTTCGGGGCCCTGCGATGAGATGTTGGCGGGGATCGGAATATCAATGTCGGTCGGCGGGCCGGCAGCGGCACCAAGGTAAGTCAGGTAACCCATCGCGCAGACAACGAAGATGCCAGCCGTCGTTGCAATTGGCCGGCGCTCCGGCCGACGTTCTGCGCCGCGGTCGTAAAACGGCAGCAGGAAGAGCAAGATCAGGCAGATCGTCGGTACACCAATCGTCGCCAGCGGCACAAGCGCCGGCGCCTTAATTACTTTCAGCAGCTCGAAAAGGAAGAAGAAGTACCACTCCGGGCGCGGCGTGTAAGTGGTCGATGTTGGGTCAGCCTTGGGGCCGAGCTCGGCGCCCAGCACGATCGCCATGATGATGATGACAGCCATGGTGACGACCGCCATCACGCTGTCTTTGGCAACGGCGTACGGGAAGAATGGCTTGCCTTGACTCTTCAGCGTGCCGTAATCGCGCAGATACTGCTCTTTTTGCTGCTTGTTCATACGTTGACCGTAACCTTCTCTTCGCGAAGCTCCTCAGGCTGCTCGGCCTTGACCCACGGCGGCGCCGTCGTGCCGAGCTTGGCGACGAGGTAAAGGTGGAAGCCCATCAGCGCGGCGATCGCGCCAGGCACCATCAGCATGTGGATCGCGTAGAAGCGCGATAGCGTCGTCGCACCGAAGTAGGGGCCAGCGCGGAGAAATTCGGAGAGGTACGGGCCGACCAGCGGGCCGGTGCCGTTGATGTTGACGCCGACGATTGTGGCCCAGTATGAGCGCTGGTCAAACGGCAGTAGATAGCCGCTGAAAGACATTGTCATTGTCATCACCAGCAGCGCCACACCTATCACCCAGTTCAGCTCACGCGGGTACTTGTAGGCGCCGAAGAAGAAAGTGCGGGCCATGTGCAGGAAGATCAGAATTACCATCACCGATGAGCCCCAGCGGTGCATGCCGTGGACTAACTCGCCGAGGAAAACCTCGTTGTTGATGTACTGAATCGATTCGTAAGCGCGCGTCGCCGACGGGTCGTAGTACATCGCAAGGAAGACGCCGGTAACGGCCTGCGCGAGGAAAGCGAACATCGTCGAAGAGCCGAGCGTGTAGAACCAATTCGTGCCCTTCGGCACCTTGCGAAACATCGCCCAGCGAAGCCCACCTGAGAGCGAGGTGCGCTCGTCGATCCAGTCAACAGCTGATGCGCCAGCCTCTTCAGCGTGGCCGAGCGGGCCGCTGGGGCCATACTCTTTACCGGGCCGCTTCGGCGACGAAAGTGGGTTGGTGGGGGCGGCAGGAAGTTTAAGTTTGGGCATTGGTTAGCTCGTTCCTTCAATCTTCCGCATCGATGGACGGGATGGGTAAAGGTACTGGCCGACGCCGTCGAGCGGCTCGCCTGGGTCACGTGGCGAGAAACGGCGAAGTTCACTGTTAACTGAGAAGCGCGGCCCAATCACCACTGCGTCGCCCTCAAGCTGCGTGTAGAAACGGTCAAGCGGTCGCACAGGCGGCCCGCCAGAGACCTTGCCAACGATGTCGTAAACCCCGCCGTGGCAGGGGCAGATAAAGCGCTGGGCGGCGGCGGTGAAACGAACTGGACAACCGAGGTGCATGCAGAGCGTCGAAATCGCGATGTACTTGTTGTATTCGTCGCGTGGTTCGGTATCGAGGGCGGGGTTGTACTTGCGGATGTAAACCGTTGACTTGCCGGCGTCCCCGATGCCAGCGACGAGCGTAATCGTGCGCGGCACGTAGCTTTCATCGCTGAACTCGTCAACCCTGCCAACCGACTGCCAAGGCTGGTCTTCCTCCTTAAAGATCGGGCCCATCGCAAAGCCGAGAGCAGGCAAAATAAAGGCAGCTGCGGCGACGCCGCCCGCGGCTTGGCCGGCAATAACCATCGCGCGGCGGCGCGTGACCGTCTCCCCCTCGAAGGCGCCGGGGATGTTGCGATCGAGGGTGTACTTGCTCTTGGGTTCTTTTTGATTGGCCATGATTTATTCAGCGCTACTAATTTCTGCGCGCCAGTCTAAAGTTTACTGACGTTCAATAGTACGACGAAGGCCGCCTGAAAGCCTCCTAGGTCAGCGCGCTTATGACGTGTCGGCGCGGAGCTGGCGCGCAGCAACTATCAGCCCAGTAACGGCGGCAGCAGGGTCGGTCGCGACAGCCGCTTTAGCTGCGGCGCTTTGCGGTGATGAACCCCAGCCGATCGCACTGGCGCCGAGCTGCCAAGCTGCGGCCGCCAAAGCATCATCATTCAGCGCTCGGGCTTGAGCACAAATTGCGATCACGTCAGCTAATTCACGGACGGAATCAAGGTCGCCGAGCTCAGCTAGCTGGGCGAGACCAAGAGCGTAGAGGCGATCTCCAGCGAGAATGTTAAGGTCGGCGTCGTCAGCGCGAAGGATCCGCGCACTGCCGCCGTGGATTAGAAATCCTTCGTAGACGGCCTCAACTACGGCTGCAATCTGGGCCTCACGGCCGACCGATCTTGGGCCGGCGGCGGCCAGCGCGCCCAGCTCCGGGTCCTCGTCGCCGACGACGCGCGCCCCGTCGGCGATCAGCACCTCGGCCAAGAGCCCGCCGTCCTCGCTTAGCTGCCCGGCCACGCTGGCCAAAGCGATCCGCGTCTGCTCAGCGCTCACGCAATCTCCGCGAAGGCGGCAGCGGCGACCTCGATCGTCTGATCGATCTGAGCCGGAGTGTGCGCTAGCGACGGAAACCACGCTTCAAACTGCGACGGTGGTGGGTAGACCCCGCGGGCCAGCAGGGCGCAGCACCAGCTCCCGTAAAGCTCAAGGTCGCAGCGCTGCGCCGAGGCGTAATCGACTACCGGATGTTCGCTGAAGAAGAGAGTGCAAAGGCCGGTCGTGCTGACAACCTCAACTGGCACGTCGGCGCCCGCCGCGGCCGCGCGGAGCCCTTTTGCTAGCGCCTCAGTAGTCGCTTGAAGATGGAGGTAGGCCGCATCATCGAGTCGCCGCAGCGTCGTCAAACCGGCGGCGACGGCAAGTGGATTTCCGCTCAGAGTTCCAGCCTGATAGACGTCACCGGCCGGAGCAATCAACTCCATCAGCTCGCGTGGTCCGCCATAGGCCGCCGCCGGTAGGCCGCCGCCGAAGATCTTGCCGACCACGGTTAAGTCGGGGATCACACCGGTCAGTTCTTGAGCGCCACCTGAGGCGACCCTAAAACCACTGATCACCTCGTCGAAAACAAGTAACGCGCCGGTCGCACTGGCGCGCTCGCGCAGCAGCTCAAGGAAGCCGTCAGCCGGTGGCACGAGCCCCATATTGGCTGGGTACGGCTCGGCCAGAAGCGCCGCAAACTCGTGCTCTTCGGTCGCGGCAATCAGCGCCTGCGGGTCATTCCAGGGGACAATCACGGTAGCCGCGGTAGCTGCGCCGGGCACCCCCGGGCTGCTGGGGATCGCGGCCGTCGCAAGGCCGCTGCCAGCTTCAGCAAGTAGCCCATCGAGGTGACCGTGGTAGGCGCCTGCAAATTTCAACAGTTTCTCGCGGCCAGTCGCGGCGCGTGCGAGGCGGATTGCGCTCATCGCAGCTTCTGTTCCGGAGCTCGTCATCCGCAACATTTCGATGCTGGGGAAGCGCCGCGAGACCTCCTCGGCTATCTCTACCTCGCCTGCTGTCGGCGCGCCGTAAGTTGTGCCCGCAGCGGCCGCCTCAGTGATCGCTGCGATCACCTCAGGGTCAGCGTGGCCGAGGATCAGAGGCCCCCAGGAGCAGACATAATCAATGTAAGTATTGCCGTCTACATCGGTTAGTTCGGCGCCCTCGCCGCGCTCGATGAAAATTGGGTCGCGCCCGATTGAGCGCATCGCGCGAACCGGCGAGTTGACGCCGCCAGGCAGGTATTGGAGTGCCCGCGCGTAGAGTTCAGCGGAGCGCGTGTCGCGCAGCGAAACACTCACTAAACACCACCGTACTCCCGCTCCCAATCGCGGAAATCGTCGGTGAAATAGAGCAGTCGAATCTTCTTGAACTCGGTGCTGGAGTAGAGCGTTGCGCGCTCCTCGATTGGAAACTCGTTGGCAATCGCATCGAGAATCGCGTCGCACTCTTGCTTTGAGCGGCCGTGAGCCATAGTGAATATCTGGTACGGCCAGTCGGCGTAGGTTGGGCGCTCGTAGCAGTGCGAAATTCCGCGGTAGGCCGCCATCTGCGGGCCGATCTCGGCGATCTTGTCAGCCGGCACCTGCCAGACGCCCATCCCGTTGGCTGAGAAACCGGCGCGACGGTGGTAGAGAATTCCAGCGACACGGCGCAGCAAGCCGCGCTCCTTCATCGCTTCCAAGTGCGCAAGAAGTTCGTCGACGCTAATGCCGAGTTCTTCAGCGGCGCCGGCCCAAGGCTCGCTGACTACTGGAAGGCTGCCTTGCGTGGCACGAATCACAGCGCGATCAAAATCGTCGTAATCCTGCGCCTCAAGGTCGACAGGCTCCTCGGCAACGCCGCGCTTTGCGAGCGTGTCGGTGTCACCACTCATCTCAAGGTCCATTCGAATCTTGAACAACTTCAGCGTTGGCAGTTGACGGATCGATTCAGCGCCGGTCAAATCCTGAAGCACGTCGAGCGTACCTTGGAGGCCAAGCTGCGAATCCTCTTCGACAGCCAACGTGAACCACATGTTGAACTCATGGTTGCGCAAATAGTTGTGCGAGACGCCGGGGTGTGAATTAACAATTTTCGCAGCGCGCCAAGGGTGCTCCGGATCGACCTTTGCGGCTACCAGCATTGAGCCGTAGCCCAGTGCGCGCGTGTCGTAAATCGGCGTGACCTGCCGGATGATCCGGTCTTTGAGCAGGCGCTCGACGCTCGACAAGACCTCCTCCTCTGCAATGCCAGCCTCTAACGCGACGGCCTCGTAAGGGCGCGCGGCGATCGGGAACGAGCCCTGCATCAGGTCGAGCAATTTGCGATCAAGGTCGCTCAGCTTTACAGCAGCGCCGTCTTTGCGGCTGCGGATCTTTGGCGTTGCCGCTATCTCTTTTGAAGCCATCGGGCCGCATCCTTCGCGTGGTAGGTAATGACGAAATCTGCTCCAGCGCGGCGAATCGAAGTTAAAAGCTCAAAAACGGTTGCCTGTTCGTCGAGCGCACCAACTGCCGCCGCCGCTTTTACCATCGCATATTCGCCACTAACATTATACGCAGCTACCGGCGCGCCAGTTTGATCGGCAATGCGCCTAATTACGTCAAGGTACGGCAGTGCAGGCTTGACCATTAGCGCATCGGCGCCCTCATCGAGGTCGAGTTGGGCTTCACGAACGGCCTCGCGCAGATTGGCGGGATCGATCTGGTAGCCAAGACGGTCGCCGAACGCTGGCGTTCCGTCAGCTGCCTCACGGAACGGGCCATAGAAGGCGGAAGCAAATTTGGCGCTGTAAGCGAGGATCGCGACCGCTTCGTAGCCGGCCTCGTCGAGAGCGCGGCGAATGAAGCCGACGCGGCCGTCCATCATGTCGCTGGGAGCTATTACGTCTGCCCCCGCGGCAGCTTGGCTCACCGCGGTCCGCGCCAGCAGCTCCAAAGCAGCGTCGTTGTCAACTTCGCGCGAACCGTCCAGCGGCCCGCAGTGGCCGTGGTCGGTGTACTCGCAAAGGCAGCAGTCGGCAATCAAAACGAGGTCGGGGTGGGCCGCCTTGATCGCGCCAATTGCCTGCTGAACTCCCCCGTCTGGATCCCAAGCGCCGGAGCCTTCGGCGTCCTTCTCAGAAGGAATGCCGAAGAAGAGCATCGCCGGAATTCCAAGTGCCAAGCACTCTGCCGCCTCTGAAAGCGCGCCGCTAATCGGCTGACGGCTGATGCCCGGCATCGAATCGATCGGCTCGGGGGCATTGAGGGTCGCTTCTACGAAGATCGGGAGCACCAGGTCACCGGCATCGAGGCGCGTCTCGCGCACCAACTCACGCAGCGCCGGGGTGCGGCGCAGGCGGCGCATTCGAGTTAGCGGAAAGGCCATGGCTGCCAATGGTAGGGAGGGCGCTCTCACCGGGCGGGAGCGAAGCTGCGAAAGTCTGCCCTGATGGCAACAGATCAGGCAACAATCTGCTTCGTTGGCGACCTCGTTGGCAGCTGCGGCCGGCGCACGCTGCTGGCACTGCTACCAACGATCCGCGAGCGCTACGACCCAACCTTCGTCGTCATCAACGGCGAGAACGTCGCCGGCGGCCTTGGAATCACGCCGAAAATCGCCGACGAACTCTTCGAAGTTGGCGTTGACGTGATCACGCTCGGCAACCACTCCTACCGCCGCGCCGAGATCCTCCCTTACCTCGACCAGCGCGAGCCGATTCTGCGGCCGGCCAACTACCTGCGCTCTCAGCCCGGCCATGGCCACTGCATGGTCGAGAAGGAAGGCATGAAGCTTGGCGTCATAAACCTCTCGGGGAACCTCTTCCTTGATCCGGCGCACCCCGCCTTCCAAGCCGCCGATAGTGCCGTCGAGGACCTCCTCAACAGCGGAGCCGACCAGATTCTTGTTGACATGCACGCTGAAGCGACCAGTGAAAAGGTCGCACTTGGGTGGTACCTCGACGGGCAGGTCAGTGCAGTAGTCGGCACGCATACGCACATCCCGACCGCCGACGCGCGCGTGTTGCCGGGCGGCACGGCCTTCATCACCGACGTTGGAATGACCGGCGCACGCGGCGGCGTGATCGGCGTCAAGCGCGACCAGGCGGTTGGCTCACTTGTCTCAGGAATGCGCGTTCAGTTTGAGCCGTCGGACGACGACCCGTGGCTAAACGCAGTGATCATCCGCTGCCGGGGCCCGCGGCGGGCGGAGTCGATCGAGCAACTCCTACTGGCCGCTCCGGCCAGCCCTCGCGAAGCCCTGTGAGCGCTGGACGCCCAAGGAAGGCGATCAGCGCCAGCGGAATTAGCCAGGCGAGGTAGAGGTAAAACCAGTAGGTCGCGGAAAGCTGGACGGCAGCCATGATCGCGCCAGCCATCGCCGCCAGCGTGATGATGTTGCGGCGGCGCGGAATGAAGAAGGCTGCGAGCGCCAGCAGAATGGTTGCCGCCTGAACGACCTTCTGAGCCGTGCTCCAGCCGCCTGCGTAGAAGCCCCAAACTGAGAATGGCGCGTCGCGACCGAACTGATAACCAAGCGTGTGCTCCCAGAAGTCCTTCAAGCTCGTCGTTGGCGCAAAGATCGCGGCCGTGATTAGGGCCACCAGCGCCACGCCAAGGCAGAAGGCGGCCAATCGCCTGAGCCGCGCCGAGCGTGGCTGGGTCGAATCCCATAGCCCATCGCCAGCAAAGAGCGGCAGCAGCGCAAGCGGTGCAAACTTTGTCAGCCCGGCAGCGACGCTAAGCGCACCGCGGGCAACGGGCTGGCGATGGAGCCAGATGGCAGCGAGCACGAGCGCGGCCGGGATCGCATCGTTGCTCCCCGAGTTAGTGACGTAAACGGTAAATGGGAAGGCCAGCCAGGCGTATGCGAGAACAATGCCAAGCGCGTTGTCGCGCAGCCGCTTGCCGATCAGGAATAGCAGCACCGTACAGGCGACGTCAACGAACCCGGCCACGGCGTGAGCGGCGGGCAGGTCGTCCCAGGTTCCCTGCCAGGGCCAAATCCACTCGAACGGAACGTAGAGCAGGTAAAGCAGTGGCCCGTAGGTGTCGCCGCTGCCGTTGTCGAATGGAAACGAACCGTAAAGTGCGCGGCCGTGGCTGAACTTGTCTGCCCCAATAACGCCGGCGTAGCCGACGTCGATTACGTTGCCGTCAACGATGTTCAGGCCAGCGCGAAAGCCGAGCAGGAAAAGGCCGATTACGGCCAGCCAGCGCCAGGGAACCAGTAGCCGCAGCGGCGGCGGGCGGGCACTTGGGCGCAGCCCGATCGCGAGCAGCCGGATGACCATCCAGGCAAGAAGCGCGCTGCTGATAGGCACCGAGATACCAAGGTTGGCGTCGTTGAAAAAGGCGAGCGAAAGGCTGAATCCGAGTAGCGCCAGCAGGTCAAAGTGAAGCCAGCGGAATGGTTTTCGCCAGTCGAAGAAGGGCACAAAGAAAGCGATGCAGAGCGGAATCCAAATCCATGGCGAGTTGACCGAGCGGCCAAAGGCTCCGGGGTAGCCACGGGCCATCGACCAGGCAACCTGAAAGCCGCTCCAAACCTCGGTCACTCTGCCGTCCGAGGCGATCTTCGCCAGTGCTACCTGCTTGGGATCTTGGCCCTTACTAAAGAGGCTCACCTCCCAGCTTCCGGCCGCCTTGCGTAGCGCGCTGATTGATGCGCCGCGATTGGCGCGGCGCTGCTCGATGAATACCGACGTCTTGCTGGCAATTGCCTCAGCGCGAGCGCTCGTCAGCGGTCTAGTGGGCGCTTCGCCGTCAGCAAGTGCGCTGGCCGGCGGCGCCACGGCGAGCGCAAGCGCGGCGGCTGCCAGCAGCCTCGCGCTAACTGTCGCCGCCGCCAAAGTCCTCGGGTGAGACTTGATCAAGGAAGTCTTTGAAGCGGTCGACGACCTCCTCGGTGTCCTCGACTTCGTGCTCAAACTCGATCGCCGACTCGGCGATCACGTCCTCAGCAGCGAAGATCGGCGATTCCGAGCGGACGGCCAAAGCAAGCGCGTCACTGGGGCGCGAATCAATCTCGACCTCCTTGTCGCCAATCTTCAGCGTGATCGTCGCGAAGAAGGTGTTGTCGCGAAGCTCGGTGATCGCAACCTGCGCGCAATTGGCGCCGAGCTCATCAAGAATCTCAACAACCAGATCGTGCGTCATCGGCCGCGGCGTGGCTTGGCCCTGCAGTTTCATCAAAATCGCCGCCGCCTCGGGGTGGCCAATCCAGATCGGCAGGAACTTATTCCCGTCAACGGTCTTCAGCAAGACGATCGGCTGTTTGCCGACCATGTCAAACGAAACTCCGTAGATGACCATCTCCTGCACTTACAAACCCCCGTAATTCGTGGCTCGTGGGGGCAGCATAGCCCGCGCGAGGCCGTCGACCGCGCCCGCTCAGTCTGCGAGCGCCGCCACGGTTGCTTCGTAAACGCCCTCATTGAGCGTTATGTGTAACGTGGCAGAAGCCTGAATGAACGAACCTATGGAGTCCCATTGACACCCGTCCTTTACGCCCTCGGACACTTCTGCACTAAGCACCGCTGGATCGTCGTGATCGCATGGATCGTGATTGCCGTTGGCCTACTTGCTGGCTCTAAATCACTCGGTTGGACGACCTCGAACAACCTCACGCTGAACGGGACCGGCAGCCAAGACGCCACCAACATGCTCACCGACCGCTGGCCCGATGCCGCCAATGGTTCGATTCCAGTAGTGCTCGGGGCGCCGGGCGGCAACCTGATCAGCGATTCGCAGTACGCCGATGCGATTAACGAGACGGTCTCCAATTACCAGAACGACTCTGGCGTTATCTCAGTCGTCAGCCCGCTTGGCACGACGACGCAGTCTCAGTCGCTCAACAGCAAGGACGGCCAGATCTCCGTGATTAGCGTCACGATCAAAGACTCCCCCTCTGAGCTGACGCTCAGCGAAGGCAACCACATCGTGGACCTCGCCGAGCCGGCGACGAAGGCGGGGCTGAAGGTAGGCGTTGGCAGCTACGTCGGCAATGCCGTCTCCAACCCCAATGTTGATCTCAGCGTAATCATCGGAATTGCCGCGGCAATCATCATTCTGCTCTTCACTTTTGGAACGCTCGTCTCAATGGGGCTGCCAATGGTTACCGCGCTGGTCGGCTTGGTCGCCGGGATCTCCGGCGTCTATCTGCTCGGCCAGATCGTTGATGTACCAACTATTGGCCCGACACTGGCGATCATGATCGGGCTCGGGGTAGGCGTGGACTATGCGCTCTTCATGGTGAGTAGGCACCGACAACACGTCGGCATGGGGCTTGACTACAAAGAGGCCGCTTCGCGCGCTACGGCGACTGCCGGCGGAGCCGTCGTCTTTGCTGGCTCAACGGTTATTCTGGCGCTTCTTTGCCTCGCAGTCGTGAAGGTTCAAATCCTCTCCGCGATGGGTTACTCGGCCGCTGTTGCAGTGCTCTTCGCAATGCTCTCGGCGCTGACGCTGATGCCGGCACTACTGGCGATCGCGGGCAAGGGCCTAGACCGCCTCGCGCTGCCCTTCATCTCGATCAAAAAACAGGAGAAGACCGCTGAATCGCCCGGTTGGACTGCTTGGGGCAAGGCGATTGTGCGCCACCGCGTACCTGCGCTGATCCTCTCCTTGATCGTACTCGCGCTACTCGCCTACCCAATTCACCAGCTCTACCTCGGGCAGCAGGACAATGGCTCCTTCCCAACCAACACGCAGGCGCGGATCTCCTACGACCTTCTCGATGAGGGCTTCGGCGTCGGCGCCAACGCCGGCTTCCTAATCGCTGTCGCAATCAATTCAACCGACGCCAGCACCGTTCAGACCCAGCTAACGGACCTTACGACAGCACTGGCAAGCGCCTCCGGGGTCGCATCGGCCTCACCAGCCTCGGTCAACTCGGACGACACCGCGGCAACAATCACCGTCACACCAACGACCGGCCCTTCTTCCGAGGCAACTTCAAATCTCGTTACCGACCTGCGCGCCACGACGATCCCTGATGCCACCAAGGGCACCTCTTTGACCGCCTACGTTGGCGGCCAAACCGCCAGCTACGTTGACCTTGCAACCTTGATCGGTGACCGACTGGTGTTGACGATCGTGATCGTCGTGCTGCTTGGCTTCATTTTGATGACGATGGCCTTCCGCGCTCTGGGACTGGCGCTGATCTCGTCGCTGATGAACCTCGTCACGGTTGCCGCCGCCTTTGGCATCACTACCGCGGTGTTCGAAGTCGGCCGTGGGACGTCTCTGATTGGGCTGAGCGGGACGATCCCAGTTGTCAGTTACGTGCCGCTGATGATGTTCGCCGTGCTATTTGGGCTCTCGATGGATTACAACGTCTTCTTGATGAGCTCGGTGCGTGAAAAGTGGCTTGAGAAGAAGGACCCTCAGGCCGCGATCGTTGAAGGCCTAGCCTCGACCGGAAAGATCGTCAGCGCTGCGGCGCTGATCATGACCGCCGTCTTCCTCGCTTTCGTAATCAACGGCAACCCGATCGTCAAACAATTCGGCGTTGGTACTGCGGCAGCAATCATCATCTACGCCACTTTGGTGCGCTGCGTGCTGCTACCGGCGACGATCAGCCTCTTCGGTAAGGGCGCCTGGTACATGCCTCACTGGCTCGACCGAATTCTGCCAAACATCTCGATCGAAGGCGACCAATACTTCGAAACTCGGGCAGCTAAAGGCGCGCAGAGCTAAGCGGCCACTCGCGCGGCGTGCCGAGCGCTAAGCCATGATCTAACCCATGTCTCAGGTTCTGCTTTATGCGGTCGGATCGGCGTTTTTCCCTTCCCTCTTAGCTGGCGTCTCGATAATTCTTACGCGCGACCGCCCGGCAACGCTGCTCCTGGCCTTCTACATCAGCGGCATGGTCGTCAGCATCGCTGTTGGCTTGATCCTGCTCGACACCGTCGGTAGCGACGCCCAATTCAGCTCGTCAAGCACCACGACTAGGCCAGTTTTTGAGATTACAGCAGCAATTGCTGCCTTTGCGCTGGCCTGGCTAACCGGCAGCAAACGCGGCAGCAAAGCGATTGACGACTGGCGGGGCAAGCGCAAGCGCCGTAAAGAGGCCAAGCAGACAGCGGAGCACAGTGAGGGGCAGGAGGCTAAAGACCCCTGGGCTGTTCGCGTGCTCGACCGCGGATCGATCCTGCTCGCGGTGATCGCCGGCATAATTCTCAGTCTGCCGGGCCCGTTCTACCTCCTCGCGCTTGCCGACATCGCCGAAGCGAAGGACTCCACCACCGAAGCAATCATCCTCGTCGTCGTCTTTAACCTGATCATGTTTGTGCTCGCCGAAGTACCGATAATCGGCTACTTGCTCAGCCCCGAGAAGACGCAAGGCCGCGTTGAACAATTCTCTGCGTGGCTCGAAAACAACGGTTTGCGGATCATCTCCATCTTTGCAGTGCTGTGGGGCCTCAGCGCGCTGGGGAAGGGGATCAGGGATCTAGTTGGTTGACGGCGTAGAAGTGCTCACCGTGAGTCGTCGTCGCGTGACGGGCCAGCGGCTTTTTCTTCTATCTCATCACCTTTTGGACGACCGGCGATCAGCGGCATGATCTTGTCGAGCGCCTTGCGAGGCCAGTGAAACTCCAGCGAGAGGATCAGGAGGCCGAGCGCGATAAGGCCGACGCCAGGCCCCGGCAAAGGAATCAAAACGACGCCTATCGGGAGTAGAAGGATGCCAACGACGACGCCGGCCGCGCGCAGCCAGATGCTGCGCTCTTTGTGAGCTTCCTGCTGGGCCTCAAGCCGCCGATGAAACTCTTTGATCTGCTCTCGCATTTTTCAGGCTGGTCGGTCGATCTGGCGCAATTGATTATGGTCGATGCCGATTCCGGGGCGATCTCGCTCGCGGAAAACAGAGTGGGCGATCCAGGATTCGAACCTGGGACCTCGTCCTTATCAGAGACGCGCTCTAACCAACTGAGCTAATCGCCCGCAGTGTGGTCAGGATAGCGAGCGCACGCAGGCCCGTGCGGCGTGAGGTAAACGCTAAACGCAGGGCCGCTCGCCGGTTCAGGAGAGGCGGCGAGCAGAAATCAAACCGGCGACGAGGTCGGCGTCGGCGACATCTTCGATTGTCAGCTCGGCTTTGTAGCTGGTGCCCCGCGGGCGTACTTTGATCTCGCGTCCGAAGGCTTCTCCAAGCGTCTTCGCAATCTGCTCGCAGGCATCGGCCTGGTCGGGGTGGACCCGCTGCGTCGCGCGTTTTCCTGATTTTGCTCGCTTTCCACCGCCAGCCGCATTTGCTTGGCGGGCGCGATCCTCTAGCACCCGCACCGACCAGTCACCGTCTTTTGCAGACCGCGCCAGCCGCTTGCGATCGGAGTTTTCGTCGGCGAGCAGTAGCGCGCGGCCGTGACCCTCGGTCAGTGAACCGTTCTCGAGCATTGTCAGCACGGAGTCGGGGAGATCGAGAATTCTGAGCAGGTTAGAAATCGCCGAACGGCTGCGGCCGACGCGGCGGCCAACTGCCTTCTTCGTCATCCCGAGCTCTTCAACGAGAGCCGCAACAGCGCGCGCCTCTTCGACCGGGTTGAGGTCGGCACGGGCCATGTTTTCAACGATTGCCGCTCCAAGCGCCTCGCTGTCGTCACGCTGCTCAACAATCGCCGGAATCCGCTCCAGCCCGGCGAGCTGCGCGGCGCGCCAGCGGCGCTCTCCGGCCACCAGCTCGTAATTTCCGCCGCGCAGAGGTCGCACGAGAACCGGCTGCAGCACGCCCTGATCAGCGAGCGAATCGGCGAGTGCGGCCAGTGCATCCTCGTCGAAGCGCCGACGTGGTTGGTTCGGGTTTGGTGCGATTAGCTCGATGTTGATTTCGCGCAGCTCAGCTGACGCTTGCCGATCCTCCGGGCGCAGTTCGAGGATTGCGGCCAGGCCGCGCCCAATTCCAGTATCAGCCACGGGTTGCTACCTCCTGGGCGAGCGCGAAATACGCCTCGGCCCCCGCACAATGCGGATCGTAATGAATTACAGGGCGCCCGTAACTGGGAGCCTCACTGACGCGCACGTTGCGCGGGATAACGGTTTCGAAAACAAGATCCGGGAAGTGTTCGCGGACCTCGCGCTCCACGTCGCGTGAGAGGCGCGTACGCCCGTCGTGCATTGTCAGCAACATTCCGGCGACAACCAACCGTGGGTTTAGTTCGCGCTGCACAAGGCTCAGCGTGTCGAGCAAGCCGGCCAGCCCTTCGAGCGCAAAATACTCGGTCTGAACCGGCACGATCACCCGATCAGCGGCGACGAGCGCGTTGATTGTGAGCGGTCCGAACGATGGCGGGCAGTCAATGATCACGTAACTAGCCTGCTCGCGCAGCGGTTCCAGCGCGTCTCGAAGACGCGTCTCAGAGTCAACCTCGCGGGGAAGTTCGACGTTGGCGGCAGCCAGATCTGGGTGTGAAGCGAGCAGGCGGAGGTTCTCAACCTCGGTTGGAAGCAGCGCGTCGAGCGCTGCGACGCGGCCGGCTAGCACGTCGTAGAGGTTCGGCGTCGATGATTTAGGAGCTCCGAGCGCAACGGTTGCGTTGGCCTGGGCATCGGCGTCGATCAGAATCGTCGAGAAGCCAGCCTCGGCGACGCAAGCGGCGACGTTGACCGCGGTTGTCGTCTTTCCGACGCCACCCTTCTGGTTAGCGATCGCATAAATAATTCCCATCTAAGCCGCAAGTTACTGGGCCTATCGGTCGGCAAAGACTGGGAGCAGCGATTATTTAGTTCGGCTCCGAACTACCCCTGCTCAGCTCGATTTTGCTGCCAGTGGGCGCTTCTTCGCGATCCCAGGCCGACGTGGATAGCGGGACGGCGTAGCGGCCAGCTTCTCGCTCACGACTAGGTTACGGCTATCGGCGCCAGCGACCAGATCTCCGGGGACTGCGACCGTCAAGGGCGCACTCATCTGGAGCTCAGAGGCAGCGAACGACGCGTCAGCAAGCTCGTCTTCGTTGAGGCTCCCCTTCCAAGCAACGAGCGATCCACCGACGCGCAGGAGCGGCGCGGCGTACTCCAGCAGGATCGACGTCGAGGCCAGCGCACGCGAGCTAACGACGTCCTGCTCTCGCGGCTCCAACGCCCAAAGTTCAGCCCTTTCGGCAATAACGGTCACGTTTTCAAGCGTCATTACCTCGGATGTCTCGAGCAGAAAATCAGCCTTGCGAGCCACGCTCTCAACCAATGTGAGATGCGTCTCAGGCAGAGCGATTGCAAGCACGAGGCCAGGGAATCCGCCGCCTGAGCCGAGGTCGGCGATCGTCGACGCCGAGCGGATCTGCGGGAGCTCTAGTCCGGCGAGCGAATCGGCGATGTGCAGTTCTACCGCCGTCTCGGGATCACGCACCGTTGTCAAAGATCTAGGCCCGGTGATGACGAACTTGAGCAGCGCGTTGAGTTTCTCGGCGCTGCGAGGCGGTAGTTCGAACCGATCGGTCAGTTCGCGGCAGCGCGCGGCAACGGTCACCACATCAAGCTACCGCGAGAGCGCGTTTCACGTGGAACGCCCGAGCACCCTTGACTAAGTGATTACTGGGGTGATTACGAGGTAGCGGCGCGGTTCGTCGCCCTCGCTGTGGGTATCCACGTCTTCGCGGTCGCGCAAGTACTGGTGGACGATTCTGCGCTCAGCGGCATTCATCGCCGGCAAATCAATCGCGCTTTCGTCACTGAGCGCCTTCTCTGCAGCCTCTTCAGCCTGCTGCTCAAGCTGCTCGCGGCGGCGCTCGCGGTAACCGGCAGCGTCAATCTCAACCCGGATCCGTTCGCCCTCCCCTGCGTCGCGCTGGATGATGCGCGCCGCGAGATGCTGAACCGCGTCGATCGTCTGGCCGTGCTTGCCAATGAAGAGTCCTAGGTCGTCGCCCTCAAGCGTCCCCGTCACTTCGCCATCTTTTATCGCGACATCGATCTGCGCATCAAGGTCAAGCGCGTCGACGATCTGTTCAAGCAGCTCCAGTGTCCGCTCTTGTGCCTCTTCAGGTGTAGCCATTAGCTCCTCTTTCCAGAACGCTTCTTCTTCTTACGCGCTGCCGGTGGCGGCGCGCTTGCTTTGCCCCCATTCGAGCTACCGCCCGCAGTAGCCCCCGCAGTGGCAACCGCAGCTTTTGCAACTGGCGCGCTAGGGAGTCCGTCGGGGTTGCCGCCCAGCCAGGGCGGCAACTGACCGGTGGCTCGCTTTAGGAAGTATTGCTGGCCGACGGTCCAGAAGTTGGTCGTAATCCAATAGACCATTAGGCCGGCTGGGAAGCCCTTAATGAAGAAAACAAACACGAAAGGCAGCGCGATCATGATGATCTTCTGGTTGCGATCCGAGGTGACCGACATAAGAAGGCTCGAGAGCAGCTGCGAGACGACGTAGAGAACGAGCAGCAGGATCAGCACCCAGCCAGTCGACGGCGCGGTTAAGTCGGGGATGAAAAGAAACTCAGCCGAACCAGGGTCGACCGCCTGGCAGAAAGTGGTGTCGAGACCGGTCGGTGGCACCGCTGCCTTGCCGGCCGCCAGAATCGCGCTTTCGGGGCCACAGATGTCAATCTTTAGCGGCGCGCGCAGCAAGTAGAAAAGGCTGATGAAGACCGGGATCTGGGCTACTAGCGGCAGACAAGAGCCAAACGGGTTGACCTTGTTCTCTTGATAGAACTTCATCATCTCCTGGTTGAGGCGCTGCTTATCGCCCTTGTACTTCGCCTGGAGATCCTTGATCTGGGGCGAAAGCGTCTGCAGCGCCTGCATTGAGCGGAACTGCTTGATCGTCAAAGGCAGCAGCACGACGCGCACAACCACCGTGAGCGCGATGATCGCCAGACCCCAGCCCAGACCCACCTGAACGTGAAAGAACACCAATATCGCTTGGAAAACCGAGATCAGAGGCGAGAGAATCGACTCGAAGGTGTCTTCTATTCCGGCTGTAATGAAAGGCATCTGTGATTAATGGGTCGGGTGAGAATCAGGAGTCGAGCGGTGACGGTTGTGGAAAACGCTCTGGTCGCTAACGGGGTCGAAACCGCCGTGGCTAAGCGGGTTGCAGCGCAACAAGCGCCATCCCCCCAGAACCAGCCCGCGAAGTATGCCGTACTCAGCGATCGACTGCGCGGCGTAGGCCGAACAGGTCGGCTCGTACTTGCACCTGCGTGGGATCGCGGGCGAGACAAAGCGCTGGTAGGCGACGATCGGAAGGCTCGCTACACGGCGGATCAAGGATGACATCACCCGGCCTGCTTACTAGAGGCAACTATCAACTCTTCAAGTTCGCGCTTGACGCCTTCGAGCCCGTCACGCTCGCATAGCTCACCGGCATCGTTGCGCGCCACAACGACAACATCTGAAGCTGGATCGAACCGCTCGGAAAGCTGATCGACCGCGCCGCGAAGTAGGCGCTTGATCTTGTTGCGCTCGACTGCACCGCCGACCTTGCGCGAGACGCTTAGTCCGAGCCGCGGACCGCCTTTTAGCTCGCCGGCATCGGCGCGGGGGAACAGGTGGAGCACAAAGTAGCGACCGCCGAACGAGCGACCCTGTCGGTATACGCGCTCAAAGTCAGCGCTACGAGAGAGCCGCCGCGGACGCCGACGTGGTGCGCTCGCCGCGGAATCCACGCTCAGACGGTGAGCCGCTTGCGACCCTTATCGCGGCGACGCTTGAGCAGTGCACGACCGGCGCGCGTGCTCATCCGCCCGCGGAATCCGTGGGAGCGGGCGCGCTTACGTTTTTTGGGTTGGTAGGTCCGCTTCATTTGGAGCCAATCCGAGCGTCGAGTGGTCGCGAAGGAGCATAGCCGCCCGAGACCAAAGGTAGCGTCAGCGAGAAGCCTTTGTCGCCAAATGCGGCATTACCCTCGCCGGCGGGGTGGCAGTCAACCAACCCTCTGCTAGCTTGCTCCAGCCAGGCGCGAAGGGAACAAATTAGCAACTCACGCGACCAATCTGGCAGCAACCTCGATGATCAGCCCAAGCTCGAAAAATACCTGGCAGCAAATCTCAGATGAGCTCAAATCGGCCGTTGGAGTAAGCCTTTTTGACGTTTGGCTTGCACCGCTAAAGCTCGCTAGTCTTGACGGCAACCAGCTCATTCTAGAGGCGCCCCCGGCCTCGCGCGCGTGGGTTAGCGACCGCTTTGGCAGAGTTCTCAATGACTCCGCGAAGAGCGTAATCGGCAGCGACGTCGAAGTCCACATCAGCGCAGCCGGTGGTGGCGCTGAGTTGGGCGAGAGCCAGCATCGATCGACGCAGCGCCAATATCAAGCAACTGATCTAAACCCCAAATATTGTTTCGAGCAATTCGTCATTGGCAGCGGTAATCGGCTAGCTCACGGCGCCGCGCTAGCCGTCGCAGAAAACCCCGGGACCGCTTACAACCCACTCTTCATCTGCGGCCCTCCTGGCGTCGGCAAGACTCACCTGCTGCATTCGATCGCCGACTACGCAACCCGTCACGGCAGTGGCCTACGAGTTCAACTGACTGGCGCCGAGTCTTTCGCCAACGAGTTCATCGCCGCGCTGCGAGGCGGCGATATAAACGCCTTTAAAGCGCGACACCGCGACGCTGACTTAGTGCTCGTCGACGATGTGCAATTTCTGATGGCCAAAGCGAAAACTGAAGAAGAATTCTTCCACACTTTCAATGCCCTGCGCGAAGGCGGTGCGCAGATTGTTCTAACTTGCGATCGACCGCCGCGTGACCTTGACCGACTAGAGGAAAGGCTACGTGATCGCTTCGAATCGGGGCTTGTAGCCGACATCAGCGCTCCGGATTTAGCGACACGGATCGCTGTCCTCCGAGCCAGAGCTGAGCTCGATCAAATCGTCATTGATGATCACGAAGTTCTCAACTTGATTGCGACCCGCGTGGCACACAACCTGCGCGCACTAGAAGGGGCGCTAATTAGAGTCGTAGCTTATGCATCGCTGAGTGGGAGGGCGATTACAAAAACGCTCGCTGACGAAGTGCTCGATGGCCTCTTTCCGCAAAAACGAGAGCGATCTGCGGTATTAAAGCCATCGATTGAGGAGATCCGCTCCGCAGTCGCAGCAGATTATGGCATCAGCGTCGAGGAGCTCTGTTCGACCAGCCGTGCAGCTGAGGTCCTTTTGCCTCGGCAGTTGGCGATCTATTTAGCCCGCGAACACAGTGGTGAAAGCCTCACAAAAATCGCCACCGCGTTTGGTGGCAGAAACCACACGACAGCTCTCAACGCTGTTAAGAAAATCCAACATAGGCTCGCTGACGATTACGAGCTAGCGGACAGATCTGCACGCATCACTGAAGAGATGTTCAAATCGGAGCATCGGTGATGAACCGACCGGAGCGACTGACAAACTTGGAGAGTTGTAAACAACCTTGGCAAAGTAACTTAACCGCAGATAGCGGGGCTTTTCTCGCTGAGCCAACTGTGAACAGCACCTACTACAACTAGCTCTTTTAATAAGGACAACAGCTTTGAAAATCACTTCCACAACCTCTGAGCTTCACCACCACCTGCAAACGATTGCAAGAGTGGCTTCTACACGCAGCGCAATTCAAGCGCTTTCGGGCGTTAAAATCGTTGCAGAAACCGGTTCGATTGAGTTGCTTGCCACCGATTCTGAATTATCGATTCGAGTGCCATTGAATGGGACCGTGGAAAGCCCAGGATCGGTCGTTTTGCCGGCGCGCCTACTATCCGAAGTCATCCGCCAGCTCGGTGCGCCAGAGGTCTCGCTGGAGCTGCGCAGCGAAGAGCAAGATGTGGAAATTCAATCCGGAACGGCTCAGTATCACCTCCGCACCCTTCGCTTAGAGGACTTTCCAGAGCTACCGACCAGCGGCGGTGACACCCAAGTTGCGATGCCAGCGGCTGCCTTCATTGAGACCATCGCGAGAGTCTCCCGATCAGCATCCCGCGACGAGACCCGCCCGATTCTAACCGGCGTCCTCGTGTCGGCAAGCGGCAACGAGCTGCGAATGGTTGCGACCGATTCATACCGGCTAAGCGTCAAAGAAACAGCGCTTGAGCAGCCATTGAAGGAAGGATTTGAAGCCAACGTTCCTGCGCGGGCACTGGAAGAAGTGGCGCGGCTGGTTGAATCCGACACCGACTCAATTTCAATTGGTGTTAGTGCAAACCAGGTGGTTTTTGACGTAGGAGCGGTGTCGCTCTCAAGTCGGCTAATTGACGGCCAGTTCCCCAACTACCAGCAGCTGCTCCCTGATGCCTTTGAGCATGAACTAACGATTTCAACAGAAGAGTTTTTGACGGTAGCCCGCCGCATAGCGCTGATGGCGCAAAAAAACGCGCCGCTCCGCCTGGCTTTTAGCGAAGGTGAGCTCACTCTTTCTGCCCAAACCCCTGACGTTGGCGAAGCAAAAGACACGCTCCCAGTTCCGTTCGCGGGCGAACCAATGGAAATCGGCTTCAATCCTGAGTTTCTTGTTGCAGGGCTGGAGAGCACTACGGCCGATGACGTAATTCTTAAACTGATCAATCCTTTGCGGCCAGGGCTAATTGTCTCTGCCGATGGCAGTGGGTTCCTCTACCTGATTATGCCGATCCGTTTGAACGCGTAATGGCTTTAATCCGCCGGCTCCGCGTGCGCGACGTGCGCTGTTATGAGTCAGCTGAGATCACACTTGGCGAACATTTGACGGTGATTTATGGCGCCAATGGGGCTGGCAAGACGAATCTTCTCGAGGCGATCTACTTCGGCTGTACGGGTCGCTCTTGCCGAACCTCCAACGATCGCGAGTTCGTTCGTTTCGAACAGAGCGCTGCTCGCGTTGAGTTTGAGCTTGAGAGCGAGAGCGGTCTCCATCAACTCGCGGTTGGCTTCGAGCCAGGCCAGCCGCGTCACGTAACCGCCGATGGCGGCCCCGTCGAGCGCCTAATCGATGTTCCCTTCAGGCCGCTGGCTTGCGTCTTCCTGCCCGACCGCTTGGAGCTGATCAAGGGTGCTCCGTCACTCCGTCGCGATCACCTTGATCAGTTAATCGCCGGGCTGTGGCCAGCGCGCGCCGCCCTCCGTCGTGATTATGGCCAAGCGCTCGCTCAGCGCAACGCACTGCTTTCAAGGATCCGAGGCCAAGGGGTCGACGCCGGTGAACTTGACGTCTGGGATCTTGAGCTTGGCCGCCTTGCGCTCCTGCTTAGCGCCGAGCGGGCTCGCGCAGTTGAGCTGGTTGGCCCGCCGGCTCAGGAGATCGCTGATGAATTAGGTCTAGTTGGAGGTTTGGAGCTGCGCTACCGACCGCGCAGCAAGGCCGATACTGCTGAGCTCTTTGCTGCTGAACTGTTTGAGCGGCGCAGCTCTGATCTTGACCGTGGTTTTACCGGCCACGGTCCGCACCGTGATGAGTTGCTGCTCAGCCGCGATGGGCGTGAGTTGCGTGTTTACGGCTCGCAGGGAGAGCAGCGCGTGGCGTTGCTGTCGTTGCTGCTGGCAGAGCGCGAGGTGCTCGCTGACCAGCGTGGCCAGACACCGCTACTACTACTCGATGACGTGATGAGTGAACTTGACGGTGAGCGCCGCGAACGGCTTGTGGCGCGGATTACGCTCGCCGGCCAGTCGGTTGTGACGACGACTGAACTCGAGCACGTGCCGACAGCCGACGAGCTTGGCGTCGCACGCGTCGAAGTGAGCGGTGGAGTGATTAATCAAGAGGTGAATGTGTGAGCCGCCAGCGACGGTCGCCACGCAACGCGGCGAGCTCGGTGCGCGAGCTAGTTGACCGGCTCGCGCCGGCGACTACGCTGGCGCAGATCCAGCGCCACTGGCGCGCCGCTGTCGGCGACGCCGTCGCCGCTCAGGCAACACCGACGGGTGAAGCCGGGGGTGTTCTCACGGTTACCTGTTCGAGCGCCGTTTGGGCACAGGAGATTGACCTAATGAGTGTCACCTTGATCGCGTCTTTGAACAGCATTCTGGGAGGCGATCAGGTTGTCTCGTTGCGCTGCCAAACGGTGGCCGCTAAGGGCTGGTCGCACGAGAGCGCGCGGTAAGCCGCAACTTCGGTTACATAAGTCAGCGGATCAGCCTGTAATTACAGCGATTTTTGCCGTCTGGCAGGAGTCAAGCTGGCCCCTCAGAGTGCTATTGTTCTGGATACCAAATGTAGAGGCCTCGATCCCGCGAAAACGCCGCAGGAATGGGGGTTTTTGCCCGTTATCGGAGCTAAATGACCAAAGCTGACAAAAGTTCGAGCAAAGGTGCCACGAAAGCTGAGACCACTGGCAGCTACGAGGCCTCCGATATTACGGTTCTCGAAGGGCTTGAAGCGGTCCGCAAGCGGCCAGGAATGTACGTTGGCTCTACCGGCGTACGAGGGCTCCACCATCTCGTCTACGAGGTCGTCGACAACTCTGTCGATGAAGCTCTGGCCGGCCACTGCAGCTCAGTTGAGGTAACAATTCACGCCGACAACTCGGTGACCGTGATTGACGATGGCCGCGGCATTCCAGTCGAGATGCACAAGAAGGAGAAAAGACCGGCCGTTGAGGTTGTGCTCACCGTCCTCCACGCCGGCGGCAAGTTCGGCGACGGTGAAGGTTACAAAGTTTCTGGCGGCCTTCACGGAGTTGGCGTTTCAGTCGTCAACGCGCTCAGCGAAGAGCTGGCGATCGACGTCAGCCGAGAAGGTTTTCACCACACACAGAATTACGCTCGTGGCGCCCCGCTTGCAGCGCTAGAAAAAGGCGGCCCAACCGATCAGACAGGAACTTCGATCACCTTCCTTCCCGACGCCAGCATCTTCGACGAGACTGAGTTTGACTTTTCGATTCTTGAGCAGCGACTGCGTGAAACCGCCTTCCTCACGCGTGGCCTGAAAATCGCATTGACCGACGAGCGCGGAATTGGCGCAACCGTTGAGTTTTGTTACGAGGGTGGGATCAAAGACTTCGTCGCCTACCTGAACGAAAACAAGGAACCGATCCACCCGAAGGTCGTTTACTTCTCGGACGAAGGTAAGGAGGGAGCGATCGAATGCGCTCTGCAGTGGAATGCCTCCTACCAAGAGTCGGTGTTTTCGTTCGCCAACAACATCAACACGCACGAGGGTGGCTCGCACCTCTCTGGTCTTCGTTCGGCGCTAACTCGAACTTTGAATAAGTACGCCCGTGACAAGGGCGAGCTGAAAGAGAAGGACGACAATCTCAGCGGTGAGGACGTGCGCGAAGGGCTAACCGCGGTGCTATCGGCGAAGCTGACCGACCCACAGTTTGAAGGTCAAACTAAGACGAAGCTCGGCAATCCTGGGATGCAGGGTTTTGTTGAGGGAATTGTGAACACCAAGCTCGCGGAGTTCTTGGAAGAGAACCCAGCCGATGCGAGGGCGATCATCCGCAAAGCAGTGCAGGCCGCTCAGGCTCGAAGCGCGGCGCGCAAGGCCCGCGACCTGACGCGCCGCAAGAGCGCGCTCGAAAACTCACGGCTGCCCGGTAAGCTCGCCGACTGCTCGGTCAAGGATCCGTCGCTCGCTGAGATCTTTGTAGTCGAGGGCGACTCTGCTGGAGGCTCGGCGAAACAGGGCCGCGACCGCAACACGCAGGCTGTCCTGCCACTGCGTGGGAAGATTCTGAACGTTGAGAAGGCGCGGATCGACAAAGTGCTCCAAAACGCTGAAGTTCAGGCGCTAATTACGGCGATTGGGACTGGCATTGCGGGCGAGTTCGACCTTGAAAATGCCCGCTACCACAAGGTTATTTTGATGACCGACGCCGACGTTGACGGCGCTCACATCAGGACCTTGATCTTGACTCTGCTGTTCCGCGAGATGCAGCCACTGATCGACGCTGGCTTCGTCTATATCGCAAAGCCGCCGCTGTACAAGGTTAAGAAGGGCTCGCAGGAGCGCTACATCGAGAATGACGCTGAGCTGGAGGAGGTGCTGCTGGCAGACACCTATGAAAAATTTGAAATCACCGACCGCGATGCAAAGAAGGTCAAGCTGACGGAAGCTAAGTGGCAGTCGTACCGCCGCAGCATGCGCCGCTATGAGCAGCTTTCAGCGGCGCTAAGGGCTCGCCACGGCGAGGACCTAGTCCGCTTTCTTGAGGAGTCGGCGCTGCTGGGCGACGGGATCGAGAACTCGAAGGACGCGATCAAGCTGCTCAGCGCCAAGGATGCTGAACTTGGGCTGCTGACGACCGAACTTCAGTCAAGCGACGATGGGATCGTTGTTGTCCGCTCGGTTGAGAAGGGCAGCGGTCTGGCGCGCACGCACAGGATGCCGCTTGAGCTTTTCGAGAGCGCAGAATATCTGGGCCTCTTGAAGCTCCATCGTGAAATCGTCGGATTGACTGGCAACGGGCCGTTCATCGTCCGCCTGGGCGACCGCGAGGAGATCGCGCAGACCTTTGAGTCTTTTGGCACCGCCGTGATGTCGGTTGCTCAGAAGGGCGTCCAGCTGAGCCGCTTCAAGGGCCTCGGTGAGATGAACGCGGAGCAGCTGCGTCAGACGACGATGGATCCGGCGACGCGCACACTGCAGAAGGTTTCGATTGCTGATGCAGTTGCCGCCGATGAGATTTTCTCAATGCTGATGGGTGATGTCGTTGAGCCGCGCCGAAACTTCATTGAAGACAACGCCCGTGACGTCGTGAACCTCGACGTCTAATGACCGCCTGGGCCGGAGAGGAAAACTAAATGGCTTCCGCTGATGTATTAAGTGATCGCTTCGAGCCACGCGCTCTCGAAGACGAAATGAAGACCGCGTACCTCGATTACGCGATGTCGGTGATCGTCGGTCGCGCGCTGCCGGACGTGCGCGACGGTCTTAAGCCCGTCCACCGCCGCGTGCTCTACGGAATGTCGGAACTGGGCCTTGGGCCTACCCGCGGCTATTCAAAATGCGCTCGCATTGTCGGCGAGGTTATGGGCAACTTCCACCCTCACGGCGACTCGGCGATCTACGACGCACTCGTGCGCATGGCGCAAGACTTCTCTATGCGCTACCCGCTAGTCGACGGGCAAGGCAACTTCGGCTCCGTCGACGACGACCCGGCCGCAGCGATGAGGTACACCGAGGCGCGGATGACGCGCCTAGCGACCGAGATGTTGCGCGATCTCGACATGGACACTGTCGACTTCGTGCCCAACTACGATGGCCGCACGCAGGAGCCGACCGTCATGCCGGCGCGCTATCCGAACCTGCTCGTAAACGGCTCCTCGGGAATCGCCGTCGGTATGGCGACAAACATTCCGCCGCACAATCTCGGTGAAATAATCGCCGCGACGATCGCACTGATCGACGACCCCGATATTTCGCTCGACGGCCTGATGAAGCACGTCAAGGGCCCCGATTTTCCCACCGGCGGCACGATTCTTGGCGTTCAGGGAATCCGCGACGCTTACGAGACCGGCCGTGGCCGCGTCCGTGTGCAGGCCAAAGCGCACATTGAGCCGCTGACTCAGGGCAAGGAGGCGATCGTCGTCACCGAGCTGCCTTACATGGTCAAGAAGGGCGGCGAAGGCGGCCTGATTCAGAAGATCGCAGCACTGGTCCACGAGAAGAAGATTCCCGACATCACCGACCTGCGCGATGAGTCCGACCGCAACGGAATGCGGCTCGTAATCGAGCTAAAGCGCGACGTGATTCCAAAGGTCGTTCTAAATCAGCTCTACAAGCACACCTCGATGCAGTCGACCTTCGGTGTCAACACTGTTGCGCTAGTTGACGGCGTGCCACGGACGCTCTCTTTGCGCGAGGTTTTGACCGCCTATGTCGCTCACCAGCGCCAAGTCGTTGTCCGCCGCGCCAAGCACGAGCTTGGAATCAAAGAGGCGCGCGCCCACATTCTGCTCGGCCTGCTGATCGCGCTCGACAATCTCGACGCGGTCATCAAGCTGATCCGCGCTGCACCGGACCGCGACGTTGCGCGTGAGAAGCTGGTGAAGGATTTCAAGCTCTCGGCAATTCAGGCCAGCGCGATCCTTGAGCTTCGCCTCGCCCAGCTGACGGCGCTCGAATCTGACGCGATCAAGAGCGAGCACAACGACGTAATGGAACGGATCCGTGAGCTGCGCGAATTGCTTGGTAGTGAGCAGGCCGTGCTCGACCTGATCAAGGAAGAGCTCAGCGAGATCAACGAGCGCTTCGCAGACGATCGTCGCACGTTGATCTCGCAGAGTGAGGATGAGATCGACATTGAGGACCTAATCGCCGATCAGCAGATGGTAATTACGATCACGCAGACCGGTTACATCAAGTCGCTGCCGCTCGGCACCTACCGCCAGCAGCAACGCGGCGGCCGCGGCGTGACCGGAATGGACATGAAGGACGGCGACTTCATCGAGCACCTTTTCGTTTGCTCGTCGCATGACTTCCTGCTCTTCTTCTCGAACCGCGGCAAGGTCTACCGCTCGAAGGTTTACGAGCTGCCCGAGGCATCGCGCACGGCGAAAGGGCGAGCGCTCGTGAATGTCTTGCCGCTGCGTGAAGGGGAGCGGATTGAATCGGTGCTCGCCACGCGTGACTTCTCAGAGACGCAGTACCTCGTCTTCGCAACTAGGAAGGGCACAGTCAAGAAGACCGAGCTGCAGCAGTACAACACGCCGATCAAGGCCGACGGAATCATTGCGATCAAGATCCGTGATGACGACGAGCTAATTGTCGTCCGCGGGGTCGACAAGGACGATGAGGTGCTGATCACCTCGCGCGCCGGCCTGACCGTTCGCTTTGCGGAATCGGACGCCCGCTCGATGGGTCGCAGCACGAGCGGCGTGAAGGGAATGGATGTTGGCGAGAAGAGCGAAGTGATCGCGATGGACATCGCCCGCGATGACATGGACTTGCTCGTGATCACCGACAATGGCTACGGCAAGCGCACACAGGTGCGCGAGTATCGCAAGACAAAGCGCGGCGCCAAAGGCGTCAAGACGATTGCGCTGACCGAAGCTAAGGGTGGGCTCGCTGGCGCTCTCGTCGTGCGCGAGCATCAAGACTTGATCTTCATCTCACGCGAGGGAATGGTTCAGCGCACCGCGGTAAGCGGCATCAACCGCTACGGCCGCAGCGCCCAGGGTGTCAAGACGATGAACGTCCGTGATGGGGACGTAGTCAGCGCCGTCGCGATGGTCGTTGAGGACGCCGAAGGGACCTCTGAAATTGCTGAGGGCGAGAGCGCCGAGCTCGAGGCCACAGAGGTAGCCACGGCCGAGGCCGAGGCCGAGGCTGTCGGCGAGGACGCTGAGGTCCTCGAAGAGGAGCTCAAGCAAGAAGCTGAGCAGGTTCAAGAAGGCGCTGAAGACGTCGACGACGAATAGCTGGCCGCAAAAGAAAAGGGCGCCAGATCCAAGATCTGACGCCCTTCCCAACAACTGACTGAATTTAAATTGGCCGACCATCTTCGCGCGCCACTTTGGCGAGCGGCCGGGGGGACCAGCTCCGGCGAATCGGTCAACGGTGTCCCGGATTGGATTTCCGCTTAGCGGGTCCAGCCAACCGCGCTAGCGGCCGGTCACCTCCAGGGTCCCGAAAAACATTGGTTTGTCGATTTGGACCACCCCCTTTCTCTGGTACCGCGCAACCTAGCAGGACTTAGGGACGATTATTAGGCTGCTTCAGCAGGCAACCACTGACGCCACGCAGTGGGGATCCTCTGAGTTGCGACGGTGATGAAAACGTGCGCCCCCGGAGCACGCGGTGGCTTGCGCGGGTGCATGTTGATTTGGTCCGGCAAGCGGTCGGCCTTGCGGCGGTTACAGGGCGCGCATGAGGCGACGATATTTTCCCAAGTCGAGAGCCCTCCCTTGGAGCGGGGGATCACGTGATCAACGGTCAGGTTGGAGCGCGTGCCGCAGTATTGGCAGGCCCAGCCGTCGCGCGCGAAGACGGCGCGACGCGTAATTTTTCGCTTCGAGCTGTCGCGCGGGACGTTGGCGTAGACGCGAAGCTTGATTACGATCGGCCTCGCCAGGACGCGCCGTTCGGAGCGCAGCTCGCCCTCGCTACGCTCGATCATGTCAGCCTTGCCCTTCAGCATCAAAACGATTGCGCGGCGGACTGAGCAGACGTTGATTGGCTCGTAGGTCGCGTTGAGGACGAGAACCCGGCCAACATCGCGCAGGGGCCTGTCGCGCGCGATCGGCGGCGCCAACTCTGCGGGGGTTGATGCGGTCATCGCCCTCATCTCGCTCGCTGGCGAGTCTAGCCGCGCGCCTGAGGGCTGGCGCAACGGCGGTATCGAATAGTCGCCAACTATCTCTGCTTTCAGATCGGGTAGCTGCCGAGAACTCGAACTTGCTGGCAGTGCTTGCCCAGCCCGGCAAGAGCTTCGGCCGCTGGCCCCGGCGCGTCGACTCGACCATCAACGTCAATTAGGAAGATGTATTGCCCAAGTTCAAGCCGCGCAGGCCGTGATTCGATCCGCGTCAGGTTGATTGAACGAGTGGCGAACTCGGAGAGGCAATCCAGCAGCCACCCAGGCGCACTATCGCCGGCGCCGGAGAAGAGGATCGCGCTCTTGCCTAACTGACGCCCGCTGCTGGGCTCGCTTGCCGAGCGTGAGAGCCAGATGAAACGAGTTGCCAGCAGGTCATGGTCAGCAACCGATTCGGCGAGAACGACCGCGCCGCTGTGCAGCGCTGCCGCTGGGCTGGCGAGCGCCGCGGCAGCGAGATCACTTCCAAGCACATACTCGACTGCCGCTGCCGTCGAGTTGCTTGTCTCGAGCTTCGCCTCAGGCAGCTCGCGGCGCAAAAAGGAAGCGCATTGGGCCAGCGGCTGCGGGTGCGAAAATACGGTCGTGACTGCGCCCAGCTGAGTGCCCTCGCGGGCAATCAGGCAGGGATTAATCTCCAGCACGTACTCGCCAATGATTGAAACATCGGGAGCGTCGTGGACGAGCGCGTCGATCACTTCGTTGACGCCGCCTTCGACAGAGTTTTCGATCGGTGCGATTGAGCGCTCAACGACTCCCTCCTGGACCGCATTGACAACTCCATGGACAGTTGACAGCGGCACGAACTCGGCTTCCCCTTCAAGCCCTGCAAGTTCGAGCGACTCGTGCATAGCTTGCTCGCTGAAAGTCCCCGCGGGCCCGAGGTAACCGATTCGCATTAGGCGCTCTCAGGCAGGTCTAGCAGTTCGCCGGCGATCGCACCGTCAACAGCCTGCTGCTCCTCGGGTGAGAGTTCGACTGTGCCGACGCCGCGTTCAACTTGGCGAACGTAGAAGCGCGTCTGGTCGCGGTGCTGAATCGACGACACAACTATTCCGGAGCGGTACGAATCGAGTAATGCGATTGAGACCGACTGATGGCCGGAGAGTTCGTTGTAAGCGTCGTAGCGCACGACGGCGCGGTGGCTGATCGCGCCATCGAGCCGCGTTTCAGCGCTGCCGATTCGCCGCTCCAGCTGCGTAGCGATATCGATCAGATGGTCGTGAAGAATCACAAACTGGCGTTCAAGGTCGGCGGCGTGGGCGGTGATGTCGCGCTCGCTATCGCCGATTACGAGCTTCTGATCACGTCGCAAGCGGCTAAGCCTGATCAGCATAATTACCACCGCGACCAAGGCAATCACTGCGACTGCAGCGGCGATTACGGCGATCAGACCAGCGTTGCTGTTGAGTGAATTCACGCTGCGCAGAGGATAGACCCGCGAGGGGCTATCAACTGCCGGCGAAGAGAACCGTGTAGGTCGCTTCGTTGTTATCGGTACCGGTCTCGCCCGGAACTGGGTCGACCTTAACCGTCAGCGTGCCGGCAGTTCCGCTAGCGGGGACGGAAGGTAACGCAATCGCCACATCGGTTTCGGAACCTGCGGCTGTCAGATTGACGACCTTCTTCGCCTCAACAGGCTTGGCGCCCGGAGCAGTGAGAGTGACCGTCACGGTGACGTTCTTTTCATCGTTTTCACCACCGTTTAGCACCTTGACGGTCACAGCGACCGGTGGCGTAGCGGCGACTTTATTGGCTGCCGGTGAAGGCTGGAGTTCGGTACCGGCGATCGTCGTGCTGGTGATCGCGTGACCGTGGAGGCCAGGGGCGATTGCGCCATTGGTCGTTCCAGCGCCAGCTTGCCCGCCGATCGCGGCTGCGATTGTGCTCGGTGCGAGCCAGGTGTAGCCCGGTAGCGACTGGCTTGGCTCAATCGTTTGACCGGTTATGCCAGCGCTGTCGAGAGCCTGTTTGATTAGCGGTGCGGTGCGCTGTGAATACACGACGTCGGAGGCAAGGAAGGCCTGCATCTGGCCGGCGATCTCGTCATTCGCAGTTTCAGCCGCTTGCCCGGTTCCTTGCGCTTTTGGCAGTAGCTCGGCGATTTTTGTCAGTGCCCCGGAACGCAGGTCGAGCGTCAAAGCGAGGTTCTGTTGTGCGTCACGCATTTCGTCTGGCACATCAAGTTCGTTGGCGCGCTTGCTGTCTTCCTCGGCTGCAAGGCGGACTTGGTTGATCTGAACCTGCAGATCACCGGCCGTGCTGCCGGCTGTGCCGCCACTGAGCAGCTTGAAGAATGGCGCCATTACTTGGTTGTTGGAGTCGGCGACGAGTGCTGCAACGTTGCGATTGTAATCCTTCAGCGCACTTTCGCTTGCGCTATCGAGGCAACCCTTGACACCAAAGATGATGACCAACAGCAGGATTACGCCGACGCCGATTGCGACCGCTTGGCGTGTGCGCATGGTTTGGCGATCGCCTGGAGGGGTGTCGCCTGCTGGCGTGGCAGGGCGACGCGGCTCGGCCGGGCGGCGCGGGGCGGAACTGACTTGAGTTGGATCGTCGTCGAAGAAAGACACGTCAAAGGCGCGGCGTTGGAGGACCGCAGGTGCAAAGTATGACGACGAAAGCCGAAAATCGGCCGCAATGCAAGTTTGCTCGCAAATCCGGTGCCTCGCTACTGCGGCAGGCAGCGCGACAATGACGCAGAATGTAGGAGCTAATGAGTACCGTCGACACAGCAATAGTTCCGTTTGACCGGGCGCCTGCGAGCGAGGTGACAGCGACCGTCGTGCTTGAACGCTATCGCTTGATGCGCCGCCTCGGCGCCGGTGCTTTCGGTGTCGTTTGGCTGGCATTAGACGAGCGGCTCGACCGCGTCGTTGCTGTCAAACGGATCGAGGTTCACGATTCAGCGATGGCGGCCCGCGCCGAGCGTGAAGCGATCGCCGCTGCGCGACTGAGCCATCCTGGGATTGTTGCCCTCCACGAAGCCGGCCGCGACGCCGAAGCGGTCTACCTCGTTTCCGAATTGGTCCGCGGCAAGACGCTGCGCGAAAGGCTCGTGGCGGGCGAGCTGTCCGACCGCGACGTCACTCGCCTCGGAGTTGCGCTCTGCGACGCGCTCAGCCACGCGCACGCGCGCGGAGTTATTCACCGCGACATCAAACCGGCCAACATCATCATTCCCGACCGACCTGATGGCGAAGCTGGAATTGTCAAGCTGACCGACTTCGGGATTGCACTGATTGTCGGCGATGATGCACTGACGCACACCGGTGATGTCGTTGGCACGCTGGCCTACATGGCCCCCGAGCAAGCTGATGGCAGCCCGGTCAGTGGCCAGAGCGACCTTTACTCGTTGGCGCTCGTTCTCTACGAAGCCTTTAGTGGCGTAAACCCAATCCGGGCTCCGGGAGCTGCTGCAACGGCGCGGCGGGTTGGTACAAGGCTGCCACCGCTAAGCCAAATGCGGCCTGAGCTACCAGAACAAATCTGCGATGCGGTCGACTGGGCTGTTCAGCCGGAGGAGCTCGACCGCGGCAGCTTGGCAGAGCTTCGCGAAGCTTTGATCGACGGGCTTGCGCAGACCGGCACTACGGCCGGAGCGGTCGACGTCGCCGCAATTGAGCAGTATCAGCAGCACGATCTGATCGCTGATTCAGGCCAAGAGCAGCTGGATCGGTCCGTCTCCGTGCCGAGTCGGTTGCTCGCCGCAGCGGCCGCCGCGTTGCTCGTTGTGGCTTCGATGCTGGCGCTCGAGCCGATTGCCGCGGCGCCGCGGCTGCCACTGCTTTGGACTGCGATCTGCGCTGTACTGGCGGTGGCGCTGCTACCACGGGTTGGCGCGCTAGTCGTTGCGACCGCGCTCAGCGCCTTCTTCGTCGTTGCTGGCGTCCCCGGCTGGGCGGTGCTGCTGTGGGCTGCGCTGCTGCCGACCGTTCTGCTGCTATCGCGAAGTCCGAGCAGCTGGCTGCTGCCATTTCTCGCGCCGCTGCTGGGGCTCGTCAGCTTGGCGCTCGCCTTCCCAGCGCTCGCTGGCTTCAGCGCCAGTGCCAAGCAGCGCGCTGCGCTTGCTGGCCTTGGCTTCTGGTGGCTTGCGTTGGCTGAGCCAATCGCTGATAACAGGCTGCTCTTCGGCGAGCTGGAGCTGCCCGCCAACTGGGCTGGCTCAGCCGCAGCCGGGGGTGAAGCGGTGATCGCGATCACCGCCCACGGTGTTCCACTAGTTGCTCTGGTTTGGGCCGCCGCGGCTTGGATCCTGCCATCGATCATGACTTCGCGCCTGATCGCAGTTCAGCTGGCAGTGGCTGTGCTCTGGGCTGCCGCCCTAACCACCGTTAGCGTTCTGCTTGCCGGGGCCTTGCACTGGCCACTGGAGATGCCGCCGACTGGGCTACTCGTAGCGGGAAGCGCGCTCTCTGCACTGGTCGCGCTGACGGCGGCGACACGGCGAGAAAAGCGCTGAAAAATAAGCTCTTGTGCGCGGCGGCAGGTCTAGTCCGTAGCATGGTTGGGCGAGTAGCTAAAGCCGTATCATCGGCTCTTACGGTCGCGCGGTAAAGAGCCACCCATTATGAGCGTTCTACGTAATCTCGAGCAGCGACTGAGCGGCTTTGTCGAGGGCACTTTCGGCCGCGTTTTTCGTACCGAAGTAGGCCCGGTTGAGATCTCCCGTCGATTGACGCGTGAGATGGACGAGAACGTCAAAGTTTCGCTCTCCCGCAGCTACGCCCCAAACGAGTATGTGATCTGGCTCTCGCCTGAGGACCGAGCCCGTTACGAGGGTGTCGAGGATGAGGTCGCCGACGAGCTGGCAGGCCACCTGCTCGAACACGCTCGTTCCGAGCGCTTGACACTCGTTTCCCGGCCGGTGATTCAATTTGGCGTCGATCAAGGCCTTGGCCTCGGCGAATTTGGGATCGAAACCCGCGTTGTTCAGATCGATCGAATTCCTGCCGAGGAGCCGGCCCCGGAAGCGCCCCCGCCCTCAGTCCAGACGCGAGAACCGTTGGCGGCGGCTCCGGCGCGAGCGATTTTCGAGGCCGAAGGAACTCGGTTCACGATCTCCCCGGCCGGGGCAGTAATTGGCCGCAGCAGCTCCTGCGACGTGGTCTTGGCTAACCCTGACGTCTCGCGCCAACACGCGCAGATCCTCTGCGACGACGTTGAAGGTTGGATCGTCGAGGACCTTGGTTCGACGAACGGCGTCGTCGTCAACGGCGGCCGCGTCGATGGCTCGCTGCGACTGGCCAATGGCGATCAGATCAATCTAGGGCCGGTAAGCGGCCACTTTGAGGCGCGCTGATGCTGCAACCGACGGCAATCGTGCTGCAGGGCGCCTTCCTGCTTGTGCTCTTTCTTTTTATCGCTTGGGTTGTCCGCAGCACGATGCGCGATCTGCGCCGTCCCGATGAGCAGCGCGTATCCGGCGGGCCGCCAGCCGACGCAACTGGAATTCACAGCGCTGTAACCGCGGGCGCCGCACCTTCCGGGCTCGGCGACCCGCGACTGGTCGTCGAGCGCGCACCCGGCCACACGCCGGGAATGGAGTACGAGATTGCCGGCGGCGCCGTGCTCGGCCGCGGCGAACAGGCAGAGATCCGACTTGACGATCCCTACGCCTCCTCCGCTCACGCACGGCTTGTGCTGCAGGGAGGCCGTGTTGTGCTCGAGGATCTTGGTTCAACCAACGGCACGTTCCTAAATGAAGAGACGGTCAATGGTCCTCAGCCGCTTCACCAAGGCGACCGCGTGCGGATCGGTGATAGCGAGTTCCTTTTCGTTGATTCCTGATGCTGCGCGTTGCCGACCATGCCGAGCTGACCGACACCGGCCGCCAGCGCCGTGCAAACGAGGACGCCTTCCTGGCCCGCGCGCCGCTATTCGTTGTCGCCGACGGAATGGGAGGGGCGCAGGCTGGTGAGGTTGCATCGGCTACTGCGATCGAGGTTCTCTCTGCCGGTTTGGGCGAAGGCGAAAGCGTCGAGCAGCAGTTAAGCGAAAGCGTCCGCCAGGCCAACTCGCAGATCCATGCGCTATCGGTCGCTGATGATGAGCGTGCCGGAATGGGAACCACTGTCACCGCCGCCTACGTCGGCGAGACCAACGTGACGCTGGTGCACGTCGGTGACAGTCGCTGCTACCGCTGGCGCGATGGAGCGCTCGAGCGCCTGACCGATGATCACTCGCTGGTTGAGGAGATGGTTCGGCAAGGTCAGTTGACGCCGGAGCAGGCGCTCGAACACCCGCAGCGCTCAATCATCACTCGCGCACTGGGGCCGGAGGCTGTCGTCGAGCCTGACGCGCAAACTGTCGGTGCGCGCGACGGCGATCTCCTGTTGCTTTGTAGTGACGGCCTCTCAACGATGATCAGCGACGAGCAGATAGCAAACGTACTCGCCCGCAACGAGCCGCTCAAGGCGACCACGCATGCGCTGATCGCGGCCGCCAACGACGCTGGTGGCCGCGACAACATAACTGTCGTGCTGATGCGGCTCGAAGTGCTTGGCGGAGCAGCCGCAAGCGAAATTGAAGCGACTCAGGTTGGCCTCGACGTAGGCCAGCTCCCCGCTGCTAAAGCGACCGTCCCCGACGCGGCAGCGGCGGCCGCAGTCGAGCGCCGGTTGCCACGTGATCCGCGTGCGCCTGCGGCCAAGCGCCGGCGCCGCTGGAAGCCTGGAATCGGGACCGTGCTGGCGCTCGGTGTTGCCGCTTTGCTGCTTTCGGGAATTTACTTCGCCTCCCAAGCAATCTATTTTGTCGGCGCCGACCGCGAGGGCTTCGTCAGCGTCTACCAAGGCGTCCCCTACGAACTGCCTTTGGGCATAAACCTCTACCGCGAGGATTACATCTCTGGCATCAACCTTTCGCAGCTGCCTGTCAGCGAGCGCACGACCATTACCGAGCACAGCTTGCGCTCGCGCAGCGACGCCGATGATCTCGTCCGCCAGCTTGAACTGGGGCGGCTCGGGAACGGCGCTCCGTGAACGCGCGCAACCGCGAACTATTGGGGCTGCTGCCGGCCTCGCTGCTGATCGTCGCTGGCTTTGGCGCCGTTTTTCTTCAGGAGCAAACGCAGCTCGACAACCTCTCACTGACCTACGGCGCAATCTTCCTCGGGCTTTGCTTTGCGGCCCACTTAATCATTCGCGTCCGTCTGCCCGACGCCGACCCTTATCTGCTGCCAATCATCGCCGTCCTGACGAGCATCGGCCTCGTAGTTATCTATCGCCTCAACGAAACGCTTGCGCGCGACCAAGCTCAATGGTTTGTGGCCGGGCTGATCGCCTTCGCGGCGACGATCATCTTGCTGCGCGACTACCGCGTTCTCGAGCGCTACCGATACCTAATCGCGGCTGCCAGCATCGCGCTGCTGTTGCTGCCGCGGATTCCTGGGATCGGTCAGCAAGCCAACGGCGCCTACCTTGGAATCAGCCTCGGACCGCTCTCCTTTCAGCCGGCTGAGTTCGCCAAAATCGGCATCATTATCTTCCTCGCCAGCTACCTGCGCGACACGCGCGCCTTGCTGGTTTCGCGCAAGCGATTTGGCATTACGCTGCCACCGTTAAAACACATTGGTCCGCTGCTGTTGGTTTGGGGCCTGGCAATGCTGATGCTGGTTTTCATCCGCGATCTTGGCTCATCGTTGATGTTCTTCGGTGGCTTTCTCGCGATGCTGTACGTCGCAACTGACCGTTTGATCTTTCCGGTTGTTGGCTTTGGCCTCTTTGGCATCGGCGCATGGTTTTTCGCGACCACAGTAGGTCACGTCGGCGACCGCGTCAGCGCCTGGCAACACCCGTTTGACCCAAAGCTTTACGAGCAGATCGGTGGCAGCTACCAGATCGCCCAATCGCTCTTCGCTCAGGCCGACGGCGGGCTCTGGGGCGAGGGTTTTGGCCAGGCCTTAATCAGCGTTGGTGACAGCCCGATTCTGCCCGCCGCGCAGACCGATCTGATCTATGCCGTGATCGTCAACGAGCTAGGTCTGATCGGCGGAATTGCACTGCTGCTGGTGTACGTGCTGCTGATCGAGCGTGGCTTCCGCGTGGCCGTGCTGGCTCGCGACTCATTTTCGAAGCTGCTCGCAACCGGGCTGACGACCGTCGTTGCGCTGCAGGTCTTTGTGATCGTCGGCGGTGTTACGAAGGTAATTCCGCTGACCGGCGTGACGCTGCCCTTCGTTTCCTACGGCGGCTCGTCAATCGTCGCTAACTTCGTGATCGTCGCCCTGTTGCTGCTGATCTCAGACCGCGCGAGGCGTGAGGCGCGGCGATGAACAAGCCGATCATTCGCGTCTTCGTGGTGCTGCTGGTGTTGTTTGGACTGCTGGCTTATTTCACAACGCGCTGGACCGTGATTGACCGCGCTGAGCTCCAAGACAACCCTCAGAATAAACGCGAGTTACTGGCCCAGCAGCGGATTGCGCGTGGCTCGATCGAAGCCGCTAATGGCACTGTGCTGGCGCGCTCGATCCGTCGTTCCGGCGGTACCTACGCCCGTCGCTATCCGCAGAATGGGCTCTTCGCTCAGACGGTTGGTTACTCATTCCTAAACCCTGGAACGGCAGGGCTTGAGCGCTTCTACAACGGCCAGCTGACGGGCCGCACAGCTGGGCTAGAGGGGACGCTGCGCAAGCTCCAAGGTAAGCGCCAACAAGGAAATGATCTAGAGACTGCGCTCGACCCGCAGGCTCAGCAGATCGCAATTGATCAACTGGCTGGTAGGGCCGGCGCCGTGGTTGCGCTCGACCCGAGCAGCGGCCGCGTCAAAGTGCTGGCTTCGGTCCCCAGCTACGACCCGAACGTGCTGCGCAGCGCAAAACAGACGGCGAGGCTCAATTCAGCGCCCGGCGCGCCGCTCCTGAACCGCACAACTGCCGGGCTCTACCCGCCAGGCTCGACCTTCAAGGTCGTGACGGCCGTGGCAGCGATCGACAGTGGCTTGTATGAGCCGACATCGCTCGTCAACGGCGACAACGGAGTTGAGATCTCAGGCGTTCCGCTCAACAACGATGGCCGTCAGAGCTTCGGCGAGGTCGATCTGACGACAGCACTCACGCAATCGGTCAACACGGTCTGGGCGCAGGTGGGGGAGCGCGTCGGTAAGCGTCGAATGAGTCGTTACATGCAGCAATTCGGTTTCGGCAGCCCAGTGCCGGTCGATCTACCTGCCGATGAGCGGCTCGCCAGCGGCCTCTACTGCTCGCCTGATGGAAATCGTCGGCTCGTCAGCCCGACCAATAGCTGCGTTGACATCGGCCGCGCGTCGATCGGGCAGGACAAGCTGCTGGCGACGCCGCTACAGATGGCGATGGTTGCCAGCGCAGTCGCCAACCGCGGAATTCTGATGCGCCCAGCGATCGCCACGCGGACAATTGATCCTGAGGGTCGAACTGCCTACGAAAAAACGCCACAGCGCTTCTCACGCGTAATGTCAGCGGCGAGCGCCGAGAAGCTGACGGCAATGATGCAGCGGGTAGTCCAGGAGGGAACCGGCACCGCCGCCGCGCTGGCAGGGATCGACGTTGCAGGCAAGACCGGAACCGCTGAGCGCGACGTGATCAACAACATCGCTCAGCCATGGTTCATCGCCTTCGCTCCTGCTTCCGATCCGCAGATTGCGATTGCCGTCACGATCGAGAAGACGGTCGGCGGCTTTGGCGGCACCGACGCCGCCCCGATCGCCAAAGCTGTAATGGAGTCGCTGCTGCGATGAGTACGGGTGTTGAGCCAGGCACGACGATTGATGATCGCTACCGCGTTGAGTATTTACTTGGCTCGGGCGGGATGGCCGATGTCTACTGCGCCACCGATCTTCAGCTCGATCGTGAAGTGGCAATCAAGCTGCTCTACCGACGCTTCGCTCAGGACGCCGAATTTGTAGAGCGTTTTCGCCGTGAGGCGTCGGCGGCTGCCGGTCTTCAACATCAGCACGTCGTCTCGGTCTATGACCGCGGCGAATGGGACGGCACCTACTACATCGCGATGGAGTATCTCCAGGGCCGAACGCTCAAGGCGATCATCAATGAGTACGGCGCACTTGATTCTGACTGGGCGATCGATATGACCGAGCAGATTCTGCGCGCCGCCCGCTTTGCCCACCGCCGCAACATTATTCACCGCGACTTCAAGCCTCACAACGTGATCGTCGATGACGATGGCTTAGCGACCGTGACCGACTTTGGTATCGCCCGCGCCGGCGCCTCCGACATGACGCAGACCGGCTCGATCATGGGAACAGCTCAATACCTCTCGCCGGAGCAGGCACAGGGCCACTCGGTGAGCGAACAGTCCGACCTCTATTCGATCGGCGTGATCCTCTATGAGATGGTCACCGGCCGGGTGCCGTTCGATGGCGAAAGCGCAGTCACTATTGCGCTCAAACACGTCAGCGAGTTACCAACTGGGCCCTGTGAGATCAACCCTGCTGTCAGCCCGCAGCTTCAGGCCGTGATCATGCGCGCCTTGGCGAAGGATCCAGCGCAGCGATTCGCGACCGCCGACGAGTTCATCGATGCGCTCGAGCAGGCTCGCGCCGGGACGATGCCAGCTGCCCCGCCACCGATCGCGGCCGCCGCTGGGGTTGGTGAATCGACGGCGATCGGGATGAGCGGCCTTACGCTCGCGGGCGGCGCTGGCGGTCGCGACAGCGACGGCGCTTACTCAAGCGGCGTTAGCGATCAAGATCAAGGGCCAAGCCGCCGCTGGTGGCTTTTCGCTGGCGGCGCGGTTGTCGCCGTGGCGCTGCTAGTGCTGCTCTTGCTGGTGCTCAAGCCCAACCAAGTTACGGTTCCGAGCGTCGTGGGAAGCGAAGAGTCAACGGCGCAGGCAGTTTTAGTTCGGGCCGGATTTAAGACCGACAGTGTGGTTAAGAATTCAGACTCGCCGAAGGGGCAGGTGGTTGGGCAGGATCCACCCGGCGGCGAGCAGGCCGACGAAGGTTCGACGATCACGCTGACAGTCTCCGACGGCCCCTCGTCGGTCGTCGTGCCGTCAGTCGCCGGACTATCGGCTTCGCAGGCCCAGAGAAAGCTTCAAAACGTTGGCTTCACAGTTCGAATACGTAAACAGTCATCCGACAACGTTCCAAGCGGCGACAGTATTGAGACGCTGCCGCCAGAAGGCACGCCGGTAGATCGAGGTTCGACCGTGACGCTTGTCGTGTCGAGCGGCAAAGAGACGGTCGAAGTGCCGGCCGTGGTTGGCCAGAACGTCGACGACGCCAGCGCGACGCTGCGAGGCGCTGGCTTTGGCGTCAGCGTTACGACGGAGGAATCAGGTTCGGCTGTCGGAACCGTCTTGCGCCAAGATCCTGGCGCTGGCACGAAGGCCGACAAGGGCGCAACGGTAGCGATCGTTGTCGCCAAAAAGCAGGCAACGACGAAGGTGCCCAATACCGTTGGTGAAGATGAGGCTTCGGCAATTTCGGACATCCAAAGCGCTGGCTTCACGGTCAGCGTCGACCGCGTCGACGTTGCCGACGAGAGCCAAGACGGAACCGTTGTTTCACAGAACCCGTCGGGCGGTTCGGCGCCGAGCGGTTCGAAGGTGACAATCGGCGTTGGGCGCTATCGCCCGCCGCCCGCTGGCGGCGCTCGCTTGCGGAGTAAGCGCCGATGATCGTCGCCGTCGTCTCAGGAGGCCGGTCTTCGGAGCGCGAGATCTCGTTGATCAGCGGCGCCGCCGTTGCTGATGGGATTCAGCGCGCCGGCCACGAGCTGCGAGAGATTGAGATCGACGCTGAGGGCCGCTGGTTCCATCAAGAAAGTGAGATTGAGTTGCGCCTCGGCCACGGCCTGCTTGACGCCGACGTCGCCTTTCCAGTTCTGCACGGCCCGTTCGGTGAGGACGGCACGATTCAAGGCCTGTTTGAAATGCTCGGCATCGCTTACGTCGGCAGCGGCGTGCGCGCCTCCGCCGTCTGCATCGACAAGCTGGCGCTGAAACAGCTCTTCGACCACCTTGAGATCCCACAGGTTGATTTTGTCGCTCTAACGCGCTCTAGCTACGAGGCCAACCGAGCTGACTTCACCGCCCAAATTGAGGCGCTCGGCTATCCGCTTTTTGTCAAGCCAGCGCGGCTTGGCTCGTCGGTTGGGATCGTCCGTGTCGCCGAGGCAAGTGAGCTGAGCGCGGCATTGGAGCAAGCTTTTCTTCATGATCCGCGCGTGATTGTTGAAGCTGCCTGCGGCGGCATCGAGGTCGAATGTTCAGTCCTCGGCAGCGCCGAGCAGGCGCAGGTCAGCGTGGCCGGCGAGATCGTCGTACTACGTAGCGCTTCTCCCGGCGGTTGGTACGACTACGAGGCCAAGTACAGCCCCGGCGGAATGGAACTTGTTGTGCCGGCGCGGATCTCCGAAACCGCCGCTGCCCGCGTCGGCGAACTCGCGCTGCGAGCCTTCAGCGAAGCCGATTGCAGCGGCCTTGCGAGGGCCGATTTCTTTGTCGATGGTGAAGAGGTCCTGCTGAACGAGCTAAACACGATGCCTGGCTTTACGACGACCAGTGTTTATGCGCGGCTCTGGCAGGAGAGCGGCATTGAGTACCCCGAGCTCTGTGGGCGCTTGCTGGAAATTGCGCTCGCGCGCTATCGCGAGCAGAGCGGCTACCGCTTCTAGCGGTAGAGAAAGACTTCGCTTATTTCGACCGTGCTTTGGGCCGGCGCGAAGCGCTCAATCCAGATTAGGTACCAGCGGAAGGACTCGCCATCGCTCGTCAGGCGGACTCTTGTTCGAGCCGTTGCGACCGGCACTTGGCCGACCTCAGTCCAACCCCCTTCATCTACTGAGGCTGGCGGCTCGCTGCCGTTCGCGGCGAAGATTCTGCCTGACCAGCCTGGGGTTGGGCTGACAATGTCGATCGCCCTTGCCTTTAGCGACGGGCGGGCATCGATTGTTAGGCCAAGCCCCGGCTTTGCGAGGTTGCCGCCCAGATAGTCCTCGGTTGACCAGATTGTTGACGGGCTGCGGTCAACGGCGAAGGCCGCCTCATCATCGTGCTCGCTGTTGTCGCCGGCTGGGTCGTAAGCCTGAGCCGAACTGGCGCTAAGCGAGACGGCCGTTAAACCGTCGCCCGCGAGCGCGTTGTCGGTTCCGGTTCCACGCTGGGCCGTGCGAGCAGCGAAAGCGAAGGCGCCTACCACGATCACCGCGCCCAGAGCGATCAGCGCGAGCCAGCGCCAGGGGTGCGACATCTTGACGGCGACGCGCTTGCGCGTTTCGCGCGGAAGCGATTCAAAGACGGCGGTTGCTTCACCGGTGATCTGGCCGCTGCGGGCAGTTTCGACGGCCAGCGCCTGTTCCAGATCGGTGATCATCTCGTGCGCATCGCGGTAGCGGACGTCGAGGTCTTTCGCTGTCGCTGTGTCGACAACGGTTGCCAGCACTGTCGACACTTCAGGCCGAAGCTGCTGCACGTCAGGGAGGTCGTCGCGCACGTGGCACATCGCGACGGCGACCTGATTTTCGCCGTGGAAGGGCACGTCACCGGTTAACATTTCGAACAGTACGATCCCGAGCGAATAGAGGTCGGACTGTGGCGTTACGTCGTGGCCGAGAGCTTGTTCGGGGCTGACATAATCGGTCGTGCCCAGCACTCGACCATCGGCCGTTAGCGACTCGTCGTCGAGCTGGCGGGCAATGCCGAAATCGGTCACGCGCGCGGCGCCGTCCTCATCGAGCAGGACGTTCTGGGGCTTTACGTCCCGGTGGACGATCTGGCGCTGATGCGCCGCTTCGAGCCCGCGGGCAATCTCAATAGCGAAGGCCACGGCTTCGACAATTTCAAGCCGTTTGAAATCGCGGATGCGCTGTTTGAGCGTCTGCCCGTCAACATATTCGAGCACGATGTATGGCGTTTGATCCTGCTCGTCGGCATCGATTACGCCGACAACGAAGGGCGACGAGAGCTTGGCAATCGATTTCGCTTCGCGGCGGAAGCGTTCGAGCTGCTCGCTCTCGCGCGCTACCTCGCGGTGCATGATCTTGACTGCCACCCAGCGCTCGAGCGTCAGGTCATGGGCGCGGTAGACGGTTGACATCCCGCCGCGACCGATCACCTCATCGATCTCATAGCGACCGCCGAGGATAGTCCCAACTGGCGTGCTCATTGCGCTTCAGCGGGCTGGCTGTTGAAGTGTTTGCTGTTGGTCGTGGAGCGGCTCATTGGGCGATCATTCAGTTCCCGCCCACCACAATTCCGCCGGGCCCGAGCGTTTGATCACCACTATCGGTAACAGTTCCGACCCTTGCTGCGCCGGGATGGCGGGCGGCCAGAATCGCTAATGCGCCATCGACGTCGGCTTCGGCGATGACGACGATCAGCCCGCAGCCCATGTTGAAGACCTCCCACATCTCATCCTGCGGTAGCTTGCCGAGCTCACCAATCAGCTCGAGCACCGGCGGCACCGGCAGCGGGTTTTCGATTGAATAACCGACGCGGCCTGGGGCCAGGCGGCGGAGGTTCGTTAGGCCGCCGCCGGTGATGTGCGCAAGGCCATGAACGGCGAGCCCACTGGCGAGCAGGTCGAGTACCGCTTTGACGTAGATCACGGTCGGTGCCAGCAGCGCATCGGCGATCGTTTCGCCGCCCAGCTGCGGCGGCGTGGCGTCGAGCCCGGGGCCGTCCTCGACAAGCACGCGGCGCGCCAGCGTGTAACCGTTCGAGTGAGCGCCGCTGGAGGGAAGCCCGATCAGAGCGTCGCCAGGGTTGATCGCATCGCCAAGGATGATCTTGTCGGGAACAACAGTGCCGATCGCCGTGCCGCAAAGATCAAAGCCGTGCGGCGAGGGGTGGCCACGAATTAGCTCCGGCAAAACGGCAACCTCACCGCCCGGGATCTCAATTCCGGCCTGTTCGGCGCCGACCTTTAGCCCTTCAGCGATCCGCGCTAGGGCGCTTGGATCTGCGCGTTCTACGGCCAGATAGTCGAGCATTGCGATCGGCTCGGCGCCAACGCAGATGATGTCGTTGACGTTCATTGCGATGCAGTCAATTCCGACAGTTTCAAGCCTGTTGGCCTGCTCGGCGAGGACCAGCTTCGAGCCGACCCCGTCGGTTGACATCGCCAACCCCAGTTCGTCGCTGACTTTGAGAACGCTTGCGTAATGGCCGGAGCGCACAATCGAGCGCGACGGGCGGCCAAGATCGATTGTGCGCAGGACGTCGACCAGCGCGTCGACGGCGAGGTCAGATTGGTCGGTATCCACGCCAGCAGCGGCGTAGGCGTCGCTCATATTCGCGATCTTCGCAGGCGGCGCAGAGTGATCGCTGCCAGCGTGCTGCGGTAGGTGGCGTATGGGAGCAGCGGGCCAACTCTTTCGACCGGAACAACGCGCGCCGCAAGCAGCGTCGACGCTGCCGCCGCGACGGCGCCCAAAGCGAGCCGCGAGCCAGCTCCCGGCGGCAGGCCTTGCTGCGCTAGTCGCGCCCCTTTTAAGACGCTGGCACCGAGTATCACCGGCAAGGCAACGTGCCTGGAGAGGGCGCTGGCAGCAGGCCTAGTGAACCCCCGCGCGCGCATTGCGCTGAGCGTCATTCCGCCACGTGAGGTACCCGGCATCAGCGCCGAGGCCTGCGCTGCGCCAAGCAGCAGCGCATCGATCAGTCCAGCGTCGTCGCGCTCGCGCCGCTGCGGTCCAAACTGATCGGTCAGCGCCATTACAACCGAACCCGCGACTAGCCCGGCGGCGATTGAAGCGGGCGTTCCAAGCCGTTTTTCGATCTGCCCCTCGAGCGTGTAGCCGACGATCGCCGGCGGAATGAACGACCCCGCGATTAAAATCGCGCGGCGGCGGTCGAAGGAGCCGGCCGCTGCGCTTACTTCGCTGCGCAGTGCAATTAACAGACCGACCGCGGTGCCGGCGTGAAGTGCGACCTCAAAGCTCTTGCGTAGCGCTGGGTCCAGCTCTGGGTAGGGCCAGCCAAGCAGCCATGGAACGAGCGTCGTGTGGCCCGAAGAGGAGATTGGCAGCAGCTCGGCGGGGCCATGCATCAGCCCGAGCGCAAGCGCGTGGCGCAGCGGAAGCGACTGCTCAAGCGGCCGTGGCATCGGCCGAGTCGCTGCGTGAACGCCACCAGCGGATGAAGAGATAGATCGCGCCGGCGACGATAATTACGGCTACGAGGTAGTCGATGTAATGGAGATAGCCCTTCCACTCTTCCCAGTTGTCGCCGACCTTCAGACCGATGTAGGTCAAGCCAGCCATCCAGGGGATGCAGCCGAGGAATGTGTAGATCGTGAAGCGCCAGAAAGGCATCCGCGCAACGCCGGCTGGCAGCGAAATGAAGGTTCGCACGATTGGCAGCATTCTTGAAAAGAAGACGGCCGCGCCGCCGTACTTCCCAAACCAGCGATCGGCCTGCTCAAGCCGCGCCGGCGTGATGTGGAGCCATTTGCCGTGCTTTTCGATCAGCTCCATTCGGCCGAAGCGGCCGAAGCCATATGCGATCCAAGAGCCGAGCACATTTGCCGCTACGCCAACGCTGACGACGGCGACGAAAGAGTAGGTCCCCTCGTTGACGTTGAAGCCAGCGAAGAGCATCGTCGGCTCGGAGGGAATCGGAATGCACATGCTCTCAAGCGTCATCAGCACAAAGATTCCGCTCAGTCCAAGGTCACCAACGACGCCGGTCGCCCAGTCGGCAAGCTTGTCGGTGATCGCTGCGAGGACGAGTAGCGTGGACAATGGCACCGGCGGAAAGGCTAGCGTTCAGTTCTCAATGAAGGTCCCACTTTTTGATCCAACGAGCGCGATTGAGCCGCTGCGCGCGGAGATCAACGCAGCGCTACTGGAGGTTTCGGCCGCTGGCCAGTTCATCCTCGGGCCCAACGTCGAGGCGTTCGAGCAAGAGTTTGCCAACGCCGTTGGCGCCGACGAGGCGATCGGAGTCGCCAATGGCACCGAAGCGATCACAATCGCTTTGCGGGCGCTCGGAGTTGGCCCAGGCGACGAGGTGATCGTGCCGTCGTTCAGCTATTACGCCAGCGCCGAGGCGATCCCACCGACCGGCGCCGTCCCCGTCTTCTGCGACATCGATCCATCGACCTACATCTCAACCGCGGAGCAGGTCAAGGCGGTGATGACGCCGCGCACGAAGGCAGTTGTCGCGGTTCATCTTTTCGGCAACGTCGCGCCGGTAGCTGAGATCGAGGCGCTCGGCGTGCCGGTTGTTGAAGACTGCGCGCAAGCTGCCGGCTCGGTCGGCCCTGGTGGCAGGCCGGGTGCGCTAGGCGCAATTGCATCGCATTCTTTCTACCCGTCGAAGAACCTTGGCGCCTTCGGCGACGGTGGTGCGATCACGACGTCTGACAAGGAGCTTGCTGAGCGCGTGCGGATGTTGCGTTTCCACGGTTCGCGCGACCGCGTGACTTACGAAGAGGTCGGCTTTAATTCGCGCCTTGATGAGATTCAGGCGGCCGTTTTGCGCGTAATGCTGCCGCAGCTTTCGCAGTGGGCCCAGCACCGCGCGGCAGTCGGCCAGACTTACAGTGAATTGGGGCTTGGCGACTTGGTGACACTCCCACAGCCGGCTGCGGCAGCGACGCCGGCTTGGCACCTCTACGTCGTTGCGACCGACAACCCCGATCAGCTCGCAGAGCAGCTTGGCGCCAGCGGCGTCGAATCACGCGGCTATTACCGCAGCCCAATCCACGAGCAGCCATCGATGAGCGCTTGGCCAACTCGCCAAGGAACGCTGCCCGGAACCGACGAAGCAGCGCGGCGCCATCTCGCGCTGCCGATCAGCGCGACGATCGGCGACGATCAGCTTGAGCAGGTCGTGACGGCGGTCCGTGCTGCGCTCGGCCGATGAGGGTATGGGTTGACTTAACAAACTCGCCTCACGTGCTAGTGCTGGGGCCTGTGATTGAGCGGCTGCGCGCAGGCGGCGCCGAAGTTGAGGTAACGGCGCGCGATTTCGCCCAGACCGTTGCGCTCTGCGAACTGCACGGGATCGATGCGGCGGTCATCGGTCATCACCGCGGCGGCAAGTTGGCCGCCAAGGCGCGTGGGCTCGTTGACCGTTCGTTGGCGCTGCGGAGTTGGGCTCGCGGCCGCAACTTCGATCTGGCGATCGGCCATGGGTCAAATGACATCAGTGTTGCCGCAAGGCTGCTCTCTGTTCCAGCCGCGACGATGTTCGATTATGAGTGGGCGACGGTTCAGCACAACGTCAATTGCCGCCTCGCACAGGCCGTCGTCGTGCCTGACGCAATTCCGCCGGAGCGGCTCGATCGCTACGGAGCGCGCGGCAAGTTGCGCCGTTATCCCGGGCTAAAAGAGGAGTACTACTTAGCCGACTTCGAGCCCGACCGCGCCGTGCTTGACCTGCTTGGCCTTGACGGCGATGAGCCTTTGGCCGTTGTGCGCACGCCGCCGGCCGTTTCGCTCTACCACCGCTTTGAAAACAACTCGTTCAGTGAGGTTTTGCTTCGTCTTCGCGAGCAGGGCCAAGTTGTCGTGCTGCCGCGCACCGCGGAGCAGCGCGCCGAGCTGTTGGCGGTTGGCGGTTTTGTGGTTCCCGAAGCTGCCGTTGACGGGCCATCACTAGTCGCGCTGGCCGACCTTGTCGTCAGCGCTGGCGGGACGATGAACCGCGAGGCTGTTGCGCTCGGCACGCCGGTGCTGACGACCTTCGAAGGGAAGATCGGCGCCGTCGACGAACAGCTAATTGCAGAGGGTCGGATGGGGCGGCTTGAGGACCCGGCGGCGGTCGTGCTCGCTCGCCGCTCGGTTGCCGAGGAGGCGGCCACGCAGGCCTCGCGCGTGCGCCGTGATCCAGAGCTGTTGGTAGAGCTGCTGCTGAGCGCCCGTTAACGGCCTGCGAGCATCCTTGCGCTGCGCTGAAGGTAGAGCGCATTAGAGCTAGAATGCCGCTCTGATGCGCAGTCGTCTCCGCTCGGCGGTTTTCCCGCTCCATCGCCACTCAGTTGCGCAACTGTTGGTTGACGGAGCGCTTGCTGCTCTGGCTTACTTTCTTGCTTTCCGGCTCCGTTTCGACCAGGCAGCCGGACCGCCGCCACGCTATGAGCGACTCTTTGAACAGACGGTTCCTTGGGTTGTCGTTTTGACGCTCGTGATCTTTTTGCTGCTGCGGACCGAGCAGCGCCAGTGGCGCTATGCAACTCAAGGTGACTATCTCGGCGTGCTCCAAGCCGTATCGCTGCTGACGGTCGCGCTTGCCGGGCTGGTCGCACTGCTCCACCCGGTCAGTTACCAGTCGGCTGGCGGCCAGATCAACGTACTTGTTCCCACCGGCGTTCTCGCGCTCTTTTTCTTGCTGATGCTGCTTTTCGTCGGCGGTGTGCGCTTCGTAGCTCGAAACGTTCGTGAACGGCCGATCCGTGGCTTCCGCGCCGACAAGAATGCTCGTCGCGTGCTGATAATCGGCGCCGGCGATGGCGGCCGCCTGACGCTGCGCGAGATACTGCGTAACCCAACGCTGGCGCTCAACCCGGTCGGCTTCGTTGATGACGACCCACTCAAAGCTGGCCTGCGAATCGATGGCGTAAAAGTGCTTGGCGCAACTGAGCACCTCGGGCGGATTCTGGACGAATCCGAGCCCGACGAGATTTTGATCGCAATCCCTTCGGCGCCGGGCACTTTGCGCGGCCACGTCGTGCGCGCTGGCCGCGACCGCGGCATACCCGTGCGCACGCTACCGACGGTCTTTGAGCTGTTGCAGGCTGGCTCCGGCCACGTCGTGCGGCAGGTTCGTGAAGTTCAGGTTGAGGACATTCTCGGCCGCGAGCCGGTGCGAATGGAGCTCGACCGCGTGGGCAGTTATCTCTCGAAAGAGATCGTGCTGGTGACCGGCGCAGGCGGCTCGATCGGCGCCGAGCTTTGCCGCCAGATTGCGCGGATTGCGCCGCGGCGGCTGTTGATTCTCGACCACGCCGAAGACAATCTCTTCGCTATTCAGCGCGAGCTTGAGGAAGATCGTCACGTTCATCCTTCATCGCTGACGGCCGTCCTAGCCGATTGCAAAGACGCTGCGCGGATGCGTGAAGTCTTCGAGCAGTACCGCCCAACATTCGTCTTCCACGCCGCCGCCTACAAGCACGTTGGTCTGATGGAGAGCAACCCGGTCGAGGCGATCCGTAACAACGCCGTTGCGACGCGGCTTGTCGCTGAGCTTGCCGGTGAGGTTGAGGTTCGTAACTTTGTGCTCGTTTCGACCGACAAGGCGGTGGCTCCAGCGACCGTGATGGGAGCTTCAAAGGCGCTCGCCGAATATGCCGTCGAGGAGATGAGCTCGCGCTTTCCGAAGACCAATTACGCCTCGGTTAGGTTCGGCAATGTTCTCGGCTCCTCCGGTTCGGTAGTGCCGATCTTCCGCCGCCAGATTGCCCGTGGTGGCCCGGTGACCGTGACGGACGATCGGATGACGCGCTACTTCATGACGATTCCTGAGGCCGTTCAATTGATCATTCGCTCTGGTTCGCTCGGCAGTGGCGGTGAAATTTTCGTGCTCGAGATGGGCGAGCCGGTTTCGATTATCGGGCTCGCGCGCGACATGGTCGAGCTTTCGGGTCTTGAGCCCGGCCGTGACATCGCGATTGAAGTGATCGGCCGCAGACCGGGCGAAAAGCTCCACGAGGAGCTTTTCAATCCCCACGAGCGGCCGCAGCCCACACCGGCTGAGAAGATCGTCCACGCATCGCGTAAACCTCGCCGAAGTGATGAGATTGCCGCTTGGTTCGCTGAGATCGAAGTATTGACTGCGAGCGGTAATGCGGCTGCGTTAGCGGCCAAAGTCGCCACATTTACCGACGGTGATCGCCCGCAAGAGGTTGATGCAGAGTCGCTCGAGCAGCAATCCAGCGACACCAAGGCATAAGATCAAGCCTCGATGACGCCGTTTCAAGCTGCTCTCTCGATCTCGAACGAGATCGACCATATTGGTGCTCTCGCGGGCCTGGCCGCGGTTGTTGGCCTAGGCGTGCTCGCTGCGCTATTCGCAGCGCAGGCGCGTGAGGTCAAGCGGCTTCGCGACTGGGCTGGCCGTTCGCCCGAACGTGACGCCGAGGCCGCCGCGCGGATTAGCGAAGAGGCCGCGCGGCCAGCGCCAGCTACCGCTGCCGCCACAGCAGGCGCGGCAACCGGCGCTGCGGCCACTGCGGCGGGTCGTCCGCGCGCTGCGGTTGTGCCGCCGGCAGCAAAGCCGGCCACTTCTGCTGTTCCTACTGCCGGCGCGGGAACCGTTGCCAAGTCTGCAACAGGCGCGATTCCAACGCCTGCGCCGAAACCGCCCGCCGGCGGTCCCGCTAAAGCGGCACAGAAGCCTGCCGCCGGCGATTCCTCCGCGAAGCCCATTGCCGCCGTGCCGCCAGCAGCCGGCGCGCCAGCTGCCAAGGCCGCGGGTACTCCGCCGCTGCCACCTGCGCCGAACCCTGCCACCAGCGCTGCCAGCCGTCCCGCGCCGCCGCCCGCGCGCCCGCGCCCGCGCACAGTTGCTCCGGCTCGCAACGCAACCGATGAAATTACGATCCCTCCTTCTGGTCCGCCGCCGCCGCGCGCTCGCCGCGCCGATCCGCAGGAGCCACCCGACGGCGGCAAGCGCTCCTTGCTGCTGCTGATCGTTGGTGGGCTAGCGATAATCGTGATCGCCTTCGTCTTGATCACGCAGGTATTCGGCGGTAGTGACTCGAGCACCACCTCGACTCCAGCAACCAACAGCGTTGGACCAGTACCGACGAGCGCAACCACGACGGACTCAGCCGCTCCCGCGGTTGACCCGGCGGCCACACAGGTCGCGGTCTTCAATGGAACGACCGGTAGTGGGATTGCTCGCGCCGCGGCCGACAAGCTTCTGGCGGCAGGCTTCACAAAGGTTGGCCCGGTTACGACGGCGCCCGATCAAACCGCCCAGACTTCCACCGTCTACTACGACACGGGCGCGAAAGCGGCCGCCGATCAAGTCGCAACGACGCTTGGGTTGAGCAGCGCTGCGGTGATGGCGATCGACGAGAACATCCGTGTCCTCGGCCAGAACGCTGTGGTCGTCGTAGTACTCGGCGCCGATCAAGCGCAGTGATTTACCTAGCTAGGCACGGACAGACCGCCTACAACTTGGAGGGGCGCTTTCAGGGCTGGGGTGACGTGCCTTTGGACGAGACTGGCCGCGAACAGGCGCGTCAGCTGGCCGTTGCGGTGGCTGAGCTGGAACCGGTGACGCTGGTATCGAGCAACATCGCACGGGCGCTGGAGACGGCAATAATCATCGCCGAGCTGATCGGTCTCGAACCACAGATCGACCCCCGTTTTGCCGAAACACAGACCGGTGATTGGACCGACCGCAGCTTTGCCGAAGTTGCTGCGCAAGATCCTCAAGCGTTTACGTCGTTCGTCGAGCTAAAGGCCGATTGGGGCTTTCCGGGCGGTGAGAGTTTTGCGACCCAGGCTGCACGCGTGACCGCAGGGCTGGACGATTGGCGTGCGCGCAGCGAAACTGGCGTGACTGTGATCGTCTGCCACGGCAACGTGATCCGTCTTGCGCTGCGTGCTGCCGGAAGGGATCTACCAGAGCGCCCCGATAACGCCAGCTTGGTGGCGCTTTGACGCGGCTCGCTCAGCTCTTCTTCGCGTTGCTCGTTATCGCTACGGGCGCTGCCTTCTTCCTCGCTCAGAAGTTGAAGACGGCAGACCCCGTGCTGTTGTCATTTCGGATCTCAGCGAAGGCGATTTCACCAAATGGGGACGGCCGTTTTGAGCGTCAGCGAATAACTTTTCGGCTCAAACGTAATGAGCTGATTGATGTTGCCGTAGTCGATGATCAAGGGGATCGGGTTCGCGAGTTGGTTTCTGGCCTCCGACTGCCGGCCTATCGAACGATTTCGCCGCTTGTTTGGAGTGGCAGAGATCAGCAGGGCGAGGTCGTTGCCGATGGGCGTTACAGGATCCGGGTCATACTGCGGCGCGAAGGTCGCAGCATCGTCGTGCCGCAATCATTCCTCGTCGATACAGCCCCACCGAAGATTCGTGTGGTTTCAATCGGCCCGGGCTCCGGCTCCGGCCCGGAGATGCTGCCCCGCACTGATGGGCGGCCAGCGGAAGTAACGCTAAATAGCAAAGCCCGTGACGGTCGCCTGTTGGTATTTCGAACGGCCCCGCTGCCTGCCGAGCAGGTTGCAGAAGTTCCAATCGCACAGCAGTCGGACCAAGCCAGCTGGGACGGGCGCGGCGCGGACGGTAGGCCGGTTGCACCCGGCACTTATCTTGTCGTCGCGCAGCGTCGCGACGCGGCCGGCGTACTGGGTAGCTCTGTGCCGTTGGACGCTGAGGGATTACCGATTACCGTTTATGGCCAGCGACTACTCGGTAGTGGCGGCATAACCGTTCGGCCGATAGCCGCCCAGCCGCCGCTGCTGCCAACATCGGCCGGATCTTCCGCGGCAGTCGCTGTTGACGGCGGCGGACAGCGCTACAGCTGGAGCCTCAGCTCGCTCGGCAAATCGCCGTCGCGTCGCGGCCGAAGCTCGGCTGGGGTTGTGCGCGTCAAACCACCAGGTAAGAGCTCTCAGCTTTTCCTCTTCACGGCCAAGCGGGGAGCTCTGCGCTCATCGGTTCCGCTGGCCGTCGATGACGCACAGCAACACCGTGTGTTGGTCGTGCTGGCGCCAATGACTTGGCAGGGCCGCAATCCCGTTGATGATGATGGCGACGGCGAACCAAACCTACTTTCCACGGGCGGGCCCGTGAAGCTCGCACGCCCCCTCGCCACGCCGCTACCGGCGCGTTTCGCGCTTCAGGAAAAACCGATTATGACTTGGCTGGGCCGCAATCGCTACCGCTATGACTTGACAACTGATTACGGGCTGGCGAGAGGCCGTGGGCCTAAACTGGAAGGCCACAGTGGCGTGATTCTGGTCGGCGACACGGTCTGGCTACCGCCCGCGGCCGCTCGCAAATTACGAGCCTTCGTCGCCGATGGCGGAACGCTGGTCGAGGCCGGTACCGATTCGCTACTGCGGTCGGTCACGCTGACCAAAAAGGCGAATCTTGTAAGGCCGCTACCTGCGGCGACGGCCGACATCTTTGGCAGCACCCTTGAACCTGTGGCGAAGGGAAATTTCGACGTTACTGCTGGCGCTGATGAAATTGATCTGTTCAAGGGAACAAGTGGACTCTTTAACAATTACGCGGCGATTGAAGCGACCAAGACGGTGCCTGACGGCAAGCCGCTCGCGTCGGCACTCACGCCCGAGGGCGCGCTGACGATCGTCGCTTTCGGCGTAGGCAAGGGGACTGTGATTCGTTTCGGCCTGCCTGAGCTTCCTTCGCGACTGACAACCGATCCTGACGTTCAGGGACTGATGACACGCTCATGGCAACTGCTCTCGCGCTAACAATCTGCAGCCTTCTGACTGGCGCGACGTTGGTCGTGCGCTCGGCGACCGCGCGAGCGCGACTGATGCTGGCAGCGCTCGTGATCGCACCGCTGATCCTCATCATTCATGTTGCCGACGCGGATCAGCTTTCGGCTCTGCGCGAACGACCCGCACTCGCAATGTTGGCGCTAATTATTGGGCTACTGGTCGTGGGCGCCCTGACGGTGCTTTTCACGAAGCGCCCAGGCACTTTTGTGATTGCGGTCGTCGTGACGCTCCCGTTCAGGATCCCGATCGCCGTTGGCGATTCGACGGCCAACCTCCTGCTCGGCCTCTACCTCGTGGTTGCTGCGGGCGCACTCGCCTGGCTGCTTCCGCGGCTGCGCAGCGGTGCCAGCGAAGATGGCCCGCCGCCAGCGGCTCTGGAGTGGGTAATCGCCGTTGTGCTTGTGCTCTACTCGCTGCAGAGCGTTTATGGGCTAGGCCGCGACCCGGCGCTCGAGAACATCGTCTTCTTTTACGTTCCGTTCGCTCTGCTCTTCGTCCTGGTGGCTCGGTCACGTTGGACTGAGAGACTCGCGGGCCGTACGCTCGCGGTGCTGACTGGGCTGGCGCTGCTGCTGAGTGCGATCGGATTCGTTGAGTTCGCGACAAAGCACATCTTCCTCAATCCGAAGGTGATTGCCTCAAATCAATTCGCCGACTACTTCCGCGTCAATTCGGCCTTCTTCGACCCCAATATCTTCGGCCGCTTTCTCGTCGTTGTGATCGTCCTCTTGGTCGCCTGGATCTGTTGGCAGAAGCGCAACAGTCTCGTCGCGCTTGGCGCCCTCGCCGTCACAGTCCTTTTCGCCGGCTTGTTAATTACGCTTTCGCAATCGAGTTTCGTCGGTCTGCTTGCCGGTTTGGCAGTGATCGCCGCGCTGCGTTGGAACGTGCGTTGGACGGTGTTAGTCGTTTCTGTGGCGTTACTGCTTGGCGCTCTCACCTTGGCGATCGGTAGCGGGGCTTTGAGCGGTGGGCAGAGTGCTGATCGCGCCACGAGCGGCAGGGCGGCCTTGGTAACAGGAGGAGGCGAGCTGTTTGTTCAGCGCCCCTTGCAGGGGTGGGGTGCGGGGTCGTTCTCACGTCAGTACCGACTTGAGAACAATGCCTCGGCCGAGCGGGCAGCTTCCGCTTCGCACACGATCCCAATTACGATCGCAGCAGAACAGGGCCTAGTCGGCCTGATCGCCTACCTCGCGTTGCTTGCGCTGGCCTTCATTCGTATCCTCCGCGGCGCCCGCTCGGCTCCTTGGCCGGAGATGCAGGTCGGAGTGGCAGCGGCGTTCATCGCGCTCGTTGTCCACACCTTGATTTATGCAGCTTTCCTCGAGGATCCCCTCACTTGGGTGTTGCTTGGGGTTGCGACCGCGCTTGCTGGCGCGCGCTCCAACGAAGCGCAGAGCGATTGATGGCGATGAGATTCTCGCGGCCTGAACTAATAGTGATCGGACTGGCGCTCGCGCTGACGGTGGTTGTCTGGGTGCTGGCAAATAGCTACCCCGGCTACGACACGTATTACCACCTCGTCTGGGGCCGCGAGCTGCTAGCTGGGCAGATCCCATCAATCGACGCCTACCAGGCCCCCACCGCACACCCGCTCTACTTGGCATTGGCCACGGCTTTAGCGGCCGTCGTTGGCGATGACAGCGCCCAGCTAATGGTGCTGCTCGGGGCGCTCTCGCTGATTATTTGCGCCTGGTCGATCTGGCGGATTGGCCGCGTCGTCTTTGGGCCTTGGCCGGGGATCGTCGCGGCGCTACTGGTCGCGAGCAACTTGACGCTGATGCTCTACGCGGCCCGCGGCTTTGCCGACATGCCTTTCTTGGCGCTGGTATTTGTCGCGGCAGCGCTTGAAGCGGAACGAAAACGGCGCGGCCTGTCGGTGCTTGTGCTGTTAGCCGCTGCCGGCCTGCTGCGCCCGGAGGCTTGGCTGCTGGCCGGGGTCTACTGGCTTTGGTGCTGCTGGCCGAAAGATCAGGCCAATGGTCGCCGCAGCTTCCACCCTGGGCTGCTGGCGCTGGTTCTAGTGTCACCGCTGCTGTGGTGCCTTTACGTCTGGTGGAACGTTGGTGAGCCGCTTTACGCGCTGACCGCCACCAGCAGCCTCGCCGCCGAGCTTGGCCGCGAGCGTGGAATTTCCAAAGTGCCAGCGACTTTCGTCGATGCGTTGATCGCCGTTCTTCGCACGCCCCAGCTACTGCTTGTCGCGGCCGGCATTGTGATCGAGATAATCCGCCGCCGCGCGAAGTCCTTATACCTGCCGCTGGCGCTGATCACGATCGGCATCGTGACCTACATCTGCGTTGGCATCTTCGGCCTTTCGTTACTTCCGCGCTATTTGACGATTCCCTCAATCACGTTGTTGCTCTTCGCTGGCTATGCACTCGCTGGATGGGTCGAGTTGGCGCGCGCCAGTGCGCTGCGCCGTGGCTGGGCGCTGGCGGCCTTGATTGTCGTGGTTGTCGGAGCTGGACTAACGGTCCAGCGAGCCGACAGTTTCCGCCGCGCGGAGGTAGAGATCCGCTACATCGCCGCTGTGCATGATGATCTGGAGGCGACTCTCGCCGATCCTACGGTTGTCGCTGCGCTGCGCTGCGGCCCGCTTAGCCTTCCGGCCTTTGGCCTGATTCCCGAATCGCTTTGGATCCGCAACTCCGCTGCCGGTTCGGTTGTTGCCCGCTCCGACGTTTCACCGAAAAATGGTGTTGCACTCGTTTTCATCGACCCGAAGACTCACCGCCGCTACGGACGTGCTGACGGGGTTCCAATCGACACGGACTTTGCTCCCAAGGGCTTCAAGCTGATCGCAACCCACGGGCGAATCTCGGCTTGGGCCTCCTGCCGTTAACTGTCGCCAGTAACGCCTAGCTCTTGTAGCCGCTGCCAGAGCGGCTCGTTCTGGCGCCGCGCTGTTTGTGCCAACGCCCATTCGCGTAGCTCGCTATCGGGCCGCGTCCTAGCCCCTGCTTGCTCCAGCAGCGCGGCAGCGAAGTCGCCGGCGTTTTCGGCGCGAGTTACAGCTGGCGCCCAGCTGGTAACGCCAGAAAGCATCGGGCTGACGGTTCGGCGCCCAAGGCGTGCGTACTTGAGGATTCGATTCGGCAGTCCGGCGTCGTTGAAAGGCTCGAGCTTGAAAGGGATGATCCCCACGTCGGCGGTGAGGATTAGTCGTGAGGCTTGCTCGTCGCTCTGGCGGCCGAGCCAGACCAAGCTCGGGTGCGCGCGGCAGGCCGCAAAGTTAGGGTCATCCGCGCACTCGTCCTCATGCCAGTCGCCGATCAGAAGCAGCACGAGCCGCTCGCCGAGCTCCTCAGCAACGGCGCGTAGCAGCGCCCAATCGGTTCGCCAGCCAAGCTGGCCGAGCGAGACTGCCACGACGGTGCCTTCGATCTGCGGCGCTGGGAAGCGGTCGGCTGGTGTAGTCACTAGCAGCGCGTTCCGGCCTGCCGCGGTTTCAATTTCGACCAGCGTGTCGGAGACGGCGAATGTCAGCGACGATGCCTCTGAGGCCTGTTCGTGCAGCTCGGCGAGGCGCTCACGCCGCTGCCGCGTTGCGTCGTAAGCGAGCTCATAACGATCCCAACGTGAATACCAGATCTCACAGCCGGGGCAGGAGGCCTGGATTGCCTTGGCTAGGGGCAGTTGCAGCGGGTGGAAGATGACGACAACGCGCGGCTCACCGCGGTCAGTGCGCAGCATCTTGACGATCTGCGCCGCCTGCCGCGCGGCCAGCGCGGCGCCGACGGCGCGCGGCAGCCGGGCAATCGCTCCGTAACGCACGCGCGGCGGATCTACAGCAACGACGGCTGGCGAGCGCAGCAGATCTTCAGCCTGCTCGCGCAGAATGAACTGCTCCAGCTCGCGGGCTAGTAGCAGCACGCAGATCGGCTGCCCCTTGTTCGCTTGTGGACTCACGGCCGCCAGCCTAGCCGCGCGGGGCTCCACCGCGCGGGTGGGTAGCGTCCGCTTCTAGATGGACAGCATTTTAAAGCGGCTCACAACCTCAGGGATCGCCTTTCAGGCTTCCAGCCTGCTGGCCGGGCTGCTGGCGCTATTCACGCTGCCGCTGTACACACGCTCGCTCACAGCGGCCGAGTTTGGCTACGCGGAGACGCTGCTGACGCTGGTGATCTTGACCAGCATTCTGCTGCGGGCCGGGCTTGGTGAGGCTTTTATTCGCTACTGGCACGAGGCCGACGGCGACGATGCGCGCCGCCATCTTGTGCGCACGACGAGCGGCCTTGTACTGATCACCTCGACGCTGGCGCTGGCGGCTGGTTTGCTGCTCGCTGAGCCGCTCTCGCAGCTTCTGCTCGGTACCTCCGACGCGACGCTAATGTCGGCCGCGGTCTTCGGCATCTGGGCGTTCACAAACTTGGAGATGGCATACGCGCTGCTGCGCGTGAGCGATCGCCGCCGCGCATATTTGATCGCCTCATCTGTGAATGTGGTCTTGACCGTCTCGCTGACCGTCACGCTCGTCGTCTTCTTGGACGAGGGCGCTCGCGGCTATGTGCTCGGCAACTACGTTGCTTCGGCGGCAGTGCTCGTGGGGCTCTGGATTTTCGTGCTGCGCGAGCACGTCGGCGTTCCGCGTGGCCCGCTGCTCCTTGGCCCGCTACTTCGCTACGGCGCGCCAACGATCCCAGCCGATGCCGCCGTCTTCTTGCTCAACGTAATCGACCGCGCCTATCTGCTGCGCGCCGACAGTCCAACCGCGGCCGGCCTCTACTCAGTTGCCGTCAAGCTCGCGACCGCCGTGATCATCCTCGTGCGCGCCTTCCAGCTCGCCTGGCCGCCACTCGCCTACTCAATTACAGACGAGCAGCGCGCGCGCCAGGTTTACGCCCGCGTGACGACCGCCTACATGGTTGTCAGCTCGCTGCTGGTGGCGGCCTTCACGCTTCTTGGCGACTGGCTCGTGAGGCTGCTGACGGCGCCCAGCTTCTTCGCCGCCAACGACGCGCTTCCGTGGCTAGCACTTGGCTGGGCGCTCTACGGGCTCTACCTCGTCTTGGTCACTATCGCCGGTCGCGCGAAGGTCACTGTTCGCGCGCTTCCGGCTGCCGCCGCAGGACTTGTTGTCAACGTTGGTCTCTTGATCTGGCTGGTGCCGCCACTTGGAGTCGTCGGCGCCGCAATTTCGCTTTGTGTCGCTTACGTCGCGATGCTGGTCGTTCTCTTCTTGCTGACGCGCAAAGTCTTCACGGTCCCATTTGAGTGGCGCAAGATCGTTCCGCTGGTAGTGATCGTCACGGTGCTCAGCGTCGGCGGGAACCAGCTACTCGCGAGCGATGGAATTGGCGGGCTGCTGGAGCGCTCACTGGTGCTGGTAGCGATCGCCGGTGCGCTGATCGTGGCGCGAGTGGTGACGGTTGGCGAGCTGCAGACACTTCGCTACAGCCTGCGGCCCCCGCGGTTGTAATCAAGCGCCGCTTCGCGCAGCCCCTCGCCCTGGTCGGGATGGAGCGAAGCGCGCGCATGGGCGCGGTAACGCGCAGCGTTATGGCCAGGCAGTACGGTCGCTGCGATCGCGCGTAGCGAGTAGGTCCAGGCCGTTAGCCAGCGGACCACGGCGGCCGAGACCGGTGAGTGGTGCTTGCACATGTAACGGTCACGGTTGCGTGAGAGCTCGACAATTCGTTTTTCAGGAAGCGCACCAGTCGAAAGCTGCTCGTGGTGGATTGCTCTTGCGCTCGGAACGTAGAGCGTCGCCCAGCCTTCATCGGCGAGCCGTTTGCAGAAGTCCACTTCATCTGAGTAGACGAAGAACTGTGGGTCGAGCCAGCCAATCTGCCGCCCGGCCTCACGCCGCACCAGCAGCGCTGCACTCTGCGCCCAGTCGACCGGCTTTGTTTCCTCCCCGCTGCTTTGCACGGTCGTCCAATGGTGGACGAAGAGCGCGGAGGCCAACGCCGTCAGCGGCCCCGGGAACCTCCACGCGCTCGGCTGCACTTGGCCGTCGGGGCTCAACAACTTGGCGCCCGCTGCTGCTGCATTGGGGTTGCTTTCGAGCGCCGCATAAAGAGCCTGAGTGGCGCCTGGCTGGAGCTCAGTGTCCTCGTTGCAGAGCAGCGCGTAGCGGCCGCTCGCGCGTTCCAACAGCATCGAATCGTTTTCGGCTTTGCCTGCGCGCTGCTCAAGTACCACGAGGTCGTCGACCACCGGGTGGTCGCGCGCCGTTCCGGCTGAACCGTCGGTCGATGAGTTGTCGAGAACCAGCACTTCCGTAGTGATTTCGAGCGCCGCTTGCTCGCGCCCGATTGCGTCAAGCGCGCGCTGCAGCAGCTCCCGCTGCTGGGTGTTAACGACGCAATAACTGAGATCGACTTCGGCCACAACTCGTATTGTGCTGCTCAGTGCGTATTCATGTCGTCGACCCGCCGGCCTACACGCCGCCATACGACCGCGCGCTTTGCGCGGCGTTGGCACGCGCGGGCGCTGAGGTAACGCTCTGCAGCGGCCCGTTCAGCTACGGCGATGTAGCCGCGGCTGAGGGATATCGCGTTGACAAGTGCTTCGGCGCGATGCTGCGCGGCCAGCCTGGTTCGAAGCTCCGGTCCGCTTCGCGGGTTGTGGCTGAGCTTCCCGAGATGCTGCGCTACCGACGCACAGCCCAGCAGGCCGACGTCGTCCACTTCCAGTGGCTGCCGCTGCCGCTGATCAGCGCCTCGCTGCTTCCTGCCGATCGCCCGCTTGTCATCACAGCCCACGATGTGGTCCCGCGCGAGCCCCATCCAGGCCAGGTCGCCGGGCTGCGCCGCGCCTACTCGCGCGCCGACGCCGTTGTCGTTCACAGCGAGGACGGCAGTGAGCGGCTGCAGCGCGAGCTTGGGGTTCCCGCCGCTCGCTGCCAAGTAATTCCGCACGGCAGCTTCACTGACCTAGCCGAAATTGAGAACCGCGCGCCACTGCCGCCGCAGCTTGCTGCTGTTGAAGGGCCGATCGTTCTCTGCTTCGGCCTGATGCGCCCCTATAAGGGCCTTGACCTTGCAATCGATGCTTGGCGCGGAATTTCGGGGGCCGAGCTTTGGATCGTCGGCATGCCGCGGATGGATACCTCGGCGCTGAAGGCTGCCGCGCCAAGCAACGTTCGCTTCGTTGAGCGCTTCATCGACGAGCGCGAGATCCCCGCTTTTTTCGAGCGCGCCGATCTGGCGCTGCTGCCTTATCGCGAGATCGACCACTCCGGCGTCTGCTTCACGGCGCTCGCCTTCGGCACACCGATGTTGCTGAGCGACGTTGGCGGTTTTCCCGAGGTCGCCGCCGCCGGCGCGGCCGAGCTTTTTCCAAGCGGCGACGCTGAGGCGCTGCGCAGCTCACTCCAGCGGCTGCTGAGCGACGCTCGCGCGCGCGAAAAGCTAGCGCAGGGCGCGCTCGCCGCGGCGCGTGATCTCTACGACTGGGATCGAGTTGCCGCGCTCCACCTTGAGCTCTATTCGAGCTTAATCGGCGGTGGCTCACGGTGATCTTCGTGGAAGCGATCTTCTGGATCTCGATCGCGCTAATCGTCTTCGCCCAGCTCGGCTATCCGCTGCTGCTTGGCGTCTGGGCCAAGTTGAGCCGCCGCCGCGCCCAGCCGCCGCGGCCGATCACGCCCGGTGATGAGCCGTTTGTCACGCTCGTGATCGCCGCCCACCGCGAAGAATCGGTGATCGCCGCGCGCGTTGCCAACGCGCGCCAGCTCGATTGGCCGGCCGACAAGCTTGAAGTGATCGTCGCCTGCGACGGCTCTCCGGATGAGACTGCCGCACAGGCTCGCGGCGCCGGCGCCGACCTTGTGCTCGAGCTGGAGTGGGGTGGCAAGGTGCGCGCGCAGGACGCAGCGGTCGCCGCCGCCGATCCGCGCGCAAAGGTGGTCGCTTTCTCTGACGCAAACGCCAGCTGGCAGCCGGACGCGCTGCGCTTGCTGGTCGGCGAGCTCGAGCTGAGCGATGTCGGTTATGTCTGCGGCCAAGTTTGTTTTGTCGGCACCGATGGCGCCACCAACCAGGAGGGTCTCTACTGGCGCTTTGAGATGTGGCAGCGCGCTCGCGAATCGCAGCTGGCCTCCGTCACCGCAGGCAATGGTGCGATCTATGCCGTGCGGCGTGGCGACTACATCGAGGTTGATCCGGTGATGGGCCACGACCTCAGCTTCCCGTTTAACTTCGTCAAGCGCGGCCGCCGCGCGCTCTACGCCTCGAGCGCCCGCGCCAGCGAAAAGATGGTTCCAACGCTCGAAGGTGAGTTTGCACGCAAGCGCAGGATGATGAGTCACGCTTGGCCGATCGTGCTTCGTGGCGGCCTACTCTCACCGCGCGGTTACCCGCCGTCTTACGCGGTGATGATCTACTGCCATCGCGCGCTGCGTTACGCGGCGCCGGAGCTTCACCTTGTCGCCTTCGTAGCCAACTTGGTTCTGGTCGGTCAGGGAAGCGTCTATCTCGTAACTTTGGCGCTCCAACTGCTGCTGTTGCTGGCAGCGCTGCTGGCAGCCGTGATTCCACTGAAACCTTTGCTGATCGCCCGCTATTACGTCTTGACCACGGCCTCAATTGGCGCTGGCCTTTGGGACTACTTGCGCCACGGCACGCCGGCCGGTTGGGCGCCGCCGGAGGGAACGCGCTGATGCTGCGCCGCCTCTTTGACCTAGTTGTTGCCGTCTGCGCGCTAGTGGTCACTTCGCCGCTGCTACTGCTCGCGCTCGTCGCGGTGCCGCTTGAGTCGCGCGGATCGCCGATATACCGCCAGCGCCGCGTCGGCCTTGGCGGCAGCGAGTTCGAAGTGATCAAGCTGCGAACGATGGTCAGCGGCGCGGAGAGGCTCGGTGCCGGCCTCGCCGTTGCAAAGAACGATGAGCGGATCACGAGGCTCGGCGCGCTGCTGCGGCGCAGCTCGGTTGATGAGCTTCCGAACCTGATCAACGTGCTGCGCGGCGAGATGGCGATCATTGGGCCAAGACCGACCGTCGCCGCGCAGGCCGCTCAGTACACGCCGCGTCAGCGCGGCCGCCTCGCCGTTCGCCCCGGTATCACCGGCTGGGCGCAGGTCAACGGCCGCGCCGGGTTGCCCTGGGACGAGCGGATCGAACTTGACCTCTGGTACATCGAAAATCGTTCATGGAAGCTCGACCGCCAGATCCTGCGCCGCAGCTTCAGCACCGTCATTGGAGGCGACGACCTTTACCGCGAGGACGGCCCAGCTTGGACCGGGCCTGACGAGGATCACTGACGCCCACTGCGCGCTTGCGGTAGTTTTTCACAATAGGCGAAGCACGTTCGAAGGAGAAGCAAAATGGCTAAGCAAGAACGCAATCTCGTAGGCCAAATCGTTGCGATCACCGGTGGTGCCCGCGGGATTGGTAAAAGCACGGCGCAGACGCTCTCGCGCGCTGGCATGAAGGTCGCGATCGGCGACCTTGACGGCCCACTCGCCGCCCAGACAGCAGCTGAGATCGGCGCGGGCACGATCGGCCTTCAGCTCGACGTCACCGACTTCGATTCATTCTCAGCTTTCGTCGCCGCAGTCGACGAGCAGCTTGGCCCAATCGACGTGATCATCAACAATGCTGGAATCATGCAGCTTGGCCCATACCTCGATGAGGACATGGCGACGACTAAGCGGATGATTGACATCAACATTTATGGCGTCGATTACGGCTGCCGCTTGACGATCCCGTCGATGGTCACTCGCGGTCATGGCCACGTCGTCAACATCGCATCGGCGGCCGGCAAGGCCGGTTACGCCCACGGCGCCACCTACTGCGGCACGAAGCATTACGTCGTTGGGATGAGCGAGGCAATCCGTTCTGAGCTGCGCGGCACTGGCGTTGAAGTCTCCTGCGTGATGCCGGTCGCAGTGCAGACTGAGCTCGGCGGTGGTCTTGCCGAAACGCGCGCCGTCAAGCAGGCCCAGCCGCAGGACGTTGCCGACGAGATCCTCGCGGCGCTAAGGCAGCCGCGCTTTGACGTTTTCGTGCCGCGCTCTGTCGGCCCGCTCAACCAGGTTATGTCGGTAATGGGCCGCGGCCCACGCGAGGCTCTTGGCCGCGCGCTGAAGGCCGACAAAGTGCTTTCGACTGCCGATCACAGCGTCCGCAAGGATTATGAGTTGCGCGCAGCACGTTCGGCTCCGGCGATCAGCAGCGGCAACGATGAGAAGAAGAAGAGTAAGTCCGGCAAGTCCGACTGAGTGAATTCTTCACAGACTCGCAGCACACCGGTCGTCCCGCTAGTGGATACTTCGCAGCTATGAGCGACGAACTAGACCAGCAATCCGTTGACGCGATTCGCGCCCTCTCGATGGACGCGGTTCAGAAAGCCAACTCCGGCCACCCCGGGTTGCCGCTTGGCATGGCGCCAGTTGCCTACGTCCTGTTTCAGAAGATCATGCGCTTTGACCCAACCGACCCGCACTGGCCGGATCGCGACCGCTTTGTGCTTAGCGGCGGCCACGGGTCGATGCTGCTTTATTCGATGCTTCACCTCAGCGGCTACGGCGTCTCGATCGACGACATCAAGCAGTTCCGCCAGTGGGGGTCAATCACTCCTGGCCACCCTGAGCTAGATCCCGAACATCCAACTCCGGGCGTTGAGGTAACGACCGGCCCGCTGGGGCAAGGCTTCGCTAACGGAGTCGGGATGGCAATCGCTGAAAACTTCCTGCGCCATCGCTTCGGCGCCGAGGTTCAGGACCACCGCATCTTTGCAATTGTCACCGACGGTGATCTGATGGAAGGGATCTCTTCTGAGGCCGCTTCGCTGGCCGGGCACCTTAAGCTCGACCGGCTGGTCTACTGCTACGACGACAACGACATCTCGCTCGACGGCCCAACGTCGCTCAGCTACAAGGAGGACACGGCGAAGCGCTTCGAGTCTTACGGTTGGCACGTCGAGCACGTCGAGAACGTCAACGACCTCGACGAGGTAGAGCGCGCGATCGACCGCGCAATTCAGGAGAAGGACCGCCCTTCGCTGGTTCGAATCCGCTCGATCATCGGCTACCCGTCACCGAAGAAGCAGGGCACCAGCAGCGCGCACGGTTCGCCGCTTGGCGAGGATGAGGTCCGCGCCACCAAAGAGGTGATGGGCTGGGATCCTGACAAGCAATTCTACGTTCCCGATGACGTTGCGGCGCACATGGATCAAAAAGCCCGCGGCGCCGCCGAGAAGGCGGAGTGGAGCGCCCGTTTTGAAGCTTGGAAGCTCGCCAACCCGGAGCGCGTCGAAGAGTGGGATTGCGCTTGGGCCGGCAAGCCGATGCCAGGCTTTAACGAAACTCTGCCGCCTGTTTGGGGCGCCGAAAAAATGTCAACCCGCGTCGCTGGCGGCAAGGCGATGGAAGCCTTCGCCAGCCACGTGCCAACGATGGTTGGCGGCGCTGCCGACCTCAGTGGTTCGACGCGTACGATCTTCCCCGGCGGCGAGAGCGAGCACTACACCGAGACAGGCGTCGGCCGCAACGTCTACTTCGGCGTGCGCGAGCACGGCATGGGTGGCGCCGTCAACGGCATGGCCGCCCACGGCGGCATTGTCCGCCCCTACGGCTCGACCTTCTTCACCTTCTCTGACTACATGCGCGGTGCAATCCGCCTTGCTGCGCTCTCGGAGATGAACGTTGCCTACGTCTTCACTCACGATTCGGTGGCGCTCGGCGAAGACGGGCCAACGCACCAACCGGTCGAGCACTTGGCCGCGCTGCGCGCAATTCCAAAGCTCACGGTGATTCGCCCGGCCGACGCCGACGAGACGGCCGAGGCTTGGCGCTTCATCATCTCCGACTTAACTGGCCCAGCTGCGCTGATCCTCAGCCGCCAAGACACCCCGGTCTACGACCGCGGCGAGGGTGGCATGGCGCCAGCCTCAGGGCTCGATAAGGGCGCTTACGTGATGAGCGAGCCGGCTGAGGCCGCGCGCGCCGTCGTCGTTGGCACCGGCTGCGAGGTTTCGGTTGCCGTTGCCGCAGCTGAGCTGCTGGCCGCTGACGGAATCCCAACCCGCGTCGTTTCGATGCCAAGCTGGGAGCTTTTTGAAGCGCAGGGCGATCAGTACCAAGTTTCAGTAATTCCGCCTGACCTGCCTTCAGTGTCGGTTGAGGCTGGAATCTCAATGGGCTGGCAGAAGTGGGTTGATGATTCTGTCGCGATTGACCGCTTTGGCGCGTCGGCGCCGGGCGATGAGGTGCTCGAGAAACTCGGCATCACGCCCCAGGCAGTGGCCGAGCGAGTGAAAGCGTTGATCGGATGAAGCTCTACGTCTGTTACGGCGCTTGGACAACCAAGTTCTTTGCCCACAAGCACCCTTGCGGTGAGGCTCACCAAGCATTGCTTGATGCTGGCTATCAGCCTGAGGTAGTCAAGGTCTACGGCCTCGGCCCACTGCCGCTTGCGCTTCAGCCTAAGCGCCGCCAGGTCAAGGCGATCACCGGTCGCACGTGGGTACCAGCAATTGAGTTTGACGACGGAACCGGTTTCGACGAGTCGGCCAAGATCATCGAGTGGGCGAAGCAGAACCCTGCCGCCGCGGCCTGACGTAGTAGCTGCGGGGCGCTAGCCGCCAGCGACGTCGCGGCGGAGAAATACCGTCATCGCGATCGCCAGAGCGGGGAGTGCGTAGGCGGCGGAGACCCACGCGGCGCGGATGATTGGATCCCAGTCCGCCGGGGTGCGAAGCAGCCCTTGCCAGGAGTTGAACTGGGTGCTGAGCAGGTACGGCTGGAGACCATCGAGGCCAGGAATAATTACGACTAGCTGCAATAGCAGCGAGAACATCAAGGTGCCGACAACGGCCGCTGCGCTGTTGCGAAATACGGCGGAGAGTAGTAGCGCGATGCTCGAGATCGCGAGGATTGGCATTAGGTACACGCCGACGCTGCCTGCGACCAGCAGCAGGCCACGTTCAGGCGTCTCCAAAGTTCCCGAGAGCGTTGGGATCGGGTTGAAACCGGAGACGATAATTCCAGCGACCGTCGCTACAACGCCACTAATGATGATCGCGAGAATTGAGTAGCTGAAGGCCGCCAGCACCTTGCCAAAAAAGATCTGGCTGCGCTCAACCGACCGCGTGAGGATTGTCTTTAGCGTGCCGTTGTTGTCCTCGTTGGCGAAAATGTCGCCGGAGACGAGCGCAGCGATCAGCGGGTAAAACCAGATTGAGCCGAATAGCAGTGTCACCAGTGGGAATGCGAGGCCGGTGTCGTTGATATAGCGCCCGAACGGAACGTCGGCCGGTTCGCCGGGCTGAATCGCGACCGCGACGGCAAAGACGACTGGCACGAGAACGGCGGCGCCAAGGCCCAGATAGGTTCGCTTTTGCGCTCGTAACTTGCGCAGCTCCCAGCGGTAGACGGTCGCTGTTCCCGGGCGGCTCACGGGCCGCCCCCAGTTAGGTCGGCCGCCTCACCAAGCCGTTTCGCTTCGTCCGCAGCTTCGCCTTCGCCTTCAGTCAGCTCGAAGAAGAGATCCTCGAGCGTTGCCGCGCTAGGCGCCAGCTCAAGAATTAATGCGCCGGAGTCGGCCAGCGCGCGTGAAAGCTCACCGATCGCCGCTTCGTCGGCTGCGCGAAACTGAATTGCCGAGCCACCGGGGCGCACGACGTCGGTAATTCCGCTGCGATCGGCTAGAACGCGCATCGCAATCTCGTCGTCGCTCGTGCGCAGGCGAATTGTCAGGCCAGCTGCTGCGCGCAGCTTGTCGAGCTCACCTTCGTAGACGATTCTGCCACTTCGCACTATCGCCACGCGGTTGCATAGCTCTTCGACCTCGGCGAGCAGGTGGCTTGAAAGCATCACAGTCATGCCCTCGGAGGAAAGCCTCGCAATCAATGCGCGCATGTCTCGCATTCCCCCAGGGTCGAGGCCGGTTGCCGGCTCGTCGAGCAGCAGCAGCTTTGGCCGGCGGATCAGCGCCGCCGCGATGCCAAGCCGCTGGCGCATGCCGTGTGAGTAGCCTCCGACCTTGTCGCCGGCGCGGCCTGTCAGCTCAACTACGTCGAGCGCTTCAGCGATCCGCGACTTGGCGTCGTTGCCGTCTAGCGCAGCCACTAGGCGCAGGTTGGTCATCGCGTCGAGGTAGGGGTAGAAGCGCGGAGCTTCGACAAAGCCGGCCACGTCGGCGAGTGCATCAACCGACTTCTGTGGGTCGAGGCCGAATACGCGCGCCTCGCCAGCCGTCGGAGTGATCAATCCCAGCATCATCCTCAGCGAGGTCGTCTTGCCCGCACCATTGGGGCCCAGGTAGCCAAAGACGTCGCCTTCGTTGACGGTCAGTGAGACGTCGTCAACGGCGGTGATGTGACCGTAAGTTTTGGTCAGGCCGCGGAGCGCAACCGGCGCCTCTTGGTTCACGCTGGCTAGAGCCCGCGGGCGGCGGTGAGAGCGTCTTGTTGCGTGACCGAGCCGATAACGACATAGCGAACGCCGCCGCGCGTGAAGCTGACAAGCGATCCAAGTGGGGTGCCAAATACGGTCGCTTCGGCGCCAGCGACCTTCGCGGTTGGAATCTCAATCCCGTCACGCTTGGCCTGATAAGTCGCACCGAGCGAAGGTGCCTCATTTTTGCCGCTGGCGGCGCTTTCGATTACCGTAATCGCGGAGAGCCCTTCGCCGTATGTGATTGTGACGCTCTTCTTCGCGCCGCTGCCGACGAGCATCACTTCGCTCCGAGTTAGCCCCGCGAGCTCAGCCGGGGCGGACACTTCAAACGGCACGCCGGCGCGTGCTGCACTGAGTCCCTTGATTGGACGCTTTGGCTTATCCGAGCCAGCTGGCTGGCTCGCCGCGCCTAAGTCCTCAACTTTTGCCGAGGCTGGCGGCTGAATCGCAAAGACTGCCGGGTCGATCGCGCCGAAGCTAACTTCGGTCGCTTCAATCGCCAGGGTTGGGTCATTCTCGCCACGCGCGAAGATCGCAACGCGCAGTGGAGCGCCGTTCGCTGCGTCCCAAGTCACGTCGGCGCCGCCAATCAGGCCGCCTTGATCTTTCGGCTCAACGCGAGTGCTGTAGGCCGGATTACCAGCGACGTTGGTCGCAATTGCACCGGAGACGGTGGCTTCGGAGCCGAGCTGTTTGAGCATCCGGCGGACAGCAGCTACGCTCGGCGGCCACTCGTCCTTGGACTCACTATCAGCGCTTTTCTCTTCCGGCTCCATCGTCGTTCGGTAGACCGTGTTGGCGGCGGCGTGATAGAGCCACAGCTGGTCGCCGCGGGCAACGAGTTGAACATCGCCTCCCCCGGCTTCTGACTGAAGCTCTATACGGACGTCACCATCGTTGGAGGCCCAAAGGCGCCCGCTGCCGCCACCCATCAGCGGGTCAACACCTTCGACGATTCCAGCCGACTCGAGCATCTCGTTGGTAAAAGTCACGCGGGCAGATATACCGTCGATCTCTTGGCCATCAAGCGAGGATGCAATTGCCTCTGCCAGAGGCTTCGCTGGTGGTCGGTCGTCGCCACCATCTGCGCCGGTTGCAGCGACTGCACCAAGCGCAGCGATAAGACCGATCGAAGCGCCAAGCGCTAGCAGCGACTTACTCGATGTACTTCGGACGAAAGACAGCATGTTCTTGGTAAGGATAGCGGCGACTCTAAGCAGTTGGTAAGCGTCGCTAGGCCCGCATTAGAGCTTGCGCCAAGCGGCTGCCTGTTGATCCACGAGGCCAAGCAGGTTTCCGAGCACGATGTTTACGTCAACGATGTGCAGTCCCCACGTTGGGCCTAGCGGCGCCCCGAAGCGGACGCGCTTGTCGCTCGCGCCAGCAATGTCCTTGGCTTGAAGCCAACTCGCCCCCCCTGCGCTCAAGCATTTAGTTCTGTAGAGGTCGTTCATCGCAACCCATGGGGTAGGGGCCAACGGAGCGCCGCCAAAGGCAAGCTGTGAAGTTGGGATCAAAACCTGCGCCTTGCCGGTCGTGCCGCGCCTGAGGCCGGCGGGGTTGACGCAGAGAACTTCCTCGCCGGGTTTCGCAGTGCGACCAAACCTCGTGTCGCTCGGTGGCTGCTGCGCGAACGTGTTGTAAGCGACAACGCAGGCGGTTTGGTTGCTCTTGCGGCAGGCTGGGATCGTCTTGAAGCTGCCGCCAACATCCTTGCCCGCCGCGACGGTGACGCCGCCTCCGATCAAGAGCGCCGAGACAAGCTTGCGCCGCACGGCAGGCTTAGGATCGATCTCGGCTGCAGTTAGGCGCGTCAAAACTCCTGTTCCCTGCGAGTGACCGATTAACACGACGCCGCGGCCCTTGTTGTACTTGGCGAGGTATTCGTTCCAGGCCGCTTTGACGTCGTTGTAACCGATCTCTCGGTCCACAGTTCCAGTCGCTTGACCAAACAGCGCCGCTAGCGTGAGCTGCCTGTAGATCGGAGCGTAGACGCGGCACTTCGAGCTGAACCGTGACGCCTGCGCCAAAGCGACGCCGGTTTCCGCTGGCGTGATCTCAAGGTTCGCATTGGCGGTCATCTGCTGGCTGACGGTTGGGTAGACGTAGAAGCAGTCGATCGGCTGCTTCGCCTGTGCTTTCGGCGGCTCAGCCACTTTCGCGCCGTTGGGCCTCAACAGCGTCGTCTTAGCCGAGCTGGTGCAAGGGTTCGAAGCCAACCCTGGCTTACAGAGCCAGACGGTTGCAGCCGTGTCTTGTGCGCTGGCAGTCGCGGCGCCGATCGAGCCAGCAATTAGGGCTGCGGTCAGAAAGGTCAGGAATAGGCGAACGCGCATCGTTAGATCTTATTTCAACTCGGCGACTGGCGCGCCGCTTTCGCTCAAGCTGCAATGGAATGGAGCCAGTCGGGATCGAACCGACGACCTCCGCCTTGCAAAGGCGGCGCTCTCCCAGCTGAGCTATGGCCCCTCGGAGTCAAAGTTTAGGGCGCGCGGCCCAAGACTGGCGCAGGGGTCCGCTCGGTAGGAGTAGATTTCTCCTAGATGACAGCTGCTTGGAGCAAAGTTTCAACTGCGCGGATTGCCTCGGCCGCAGCGGTAGCGGCCGTGCTGCTGGCGCTGCCCGCTGTTAGCGCCGCTCAGCAGCCCGCTGGAGGCGGAATGCCCAAGGGCTTCCTTTGGGGCACGGCGATAGCTGGTTTCCAGTCCGAAATGGGCCGTGGCCGCGACACCGACCCGACTAGCGACTGGTGGTCGTGGGTTCACGACAAGGGCAATATTGCCAGTGGCATAGTAAGTGGAGAGATGCCAGAGAATGGCCCCGGCTTCTGGTCGAAGTACGCCGCAGACGTCAAGCTTGCTCGCGCTGGCCTGGGGGCGAACCTTTTTCGCATGGGGCTCGAGTGGAGCCGACTCTTCCCTAAGGAGCCGACGGGGCTGCCAGCGGGCGCGGCCACGAGCCTAGAGATGCTGCGCGCGCTTGATCGCCAGGCCGACCCGAAGGCCGTCAGGCGCTACCGCGAAATCTTGAAGTCGATCCGCGCTAGCAAGATGTCGCCATTCGTCACGCTCAACCACTTCACGCTTCCCGGCTGGATTCATGATCCGCTTGCCGTCCGCAGCGCGTTCGCTGGCCGCGATCCGAATGGCGAGCTGCCACCGCTGCAGCGCGCCGGCTGGCTAAGCGATTCAACCGTTAACCAATTCGAGCGCTATTCGGCTTGGGCTGCATGGCGCTTTGGCAAGCTTGTTGATCGTTGGGCGCCAATCAACGAACCGATGGTTGTCGTAACGAACGGCTACGCGAACATTCCCGGCGTTGTCGAGGGCAACTTCCCGCCCGGCGTATACAGCTTCACTGCTGCTACGACAGCGATTTCCAAGCTCGAGGCCGCTAACGCAGCAGCTTATGTGGCGGTCAAGAAGCTTGATCCAGCTTCGAAGGTCGGTTTGGTGCAGAACATGATCGCTTTCACGCCGACTAATCCGGCCAACCCGGCCGATGTTGCAGCGACTGAACACGCCGATTATCTTTTCAACAGAATTTTCGTAAACGCGGCAGTGCGCGGTGATTTTGACGGCAACGCCGATGGAGTAATTGGCGACGGGGAGCGCGCGATTCACGGCCGCCGCGCCGACTTCGTGGGCCTTAACTACTACTTCCGTGGCCGCGTCACCGCGCTTGGCGCTCCAATTACGCCGCGGATTCCAGTGCTCGACTTCCTGCCCTCAACCTCTTACCGCTGGCAGCGCGCTCCGAACGCAGCTCCGTGCCCGACTATCTGCAGCGATTTTGGTTCCGAGATCTTTCCTGCCGGTTTCCGCCAGGTGCTGAAGACTGCAGGCAGTTACAAGCTGCCGGTGATCGTCACCGAGAGCGGAGTAGCCGACGCCAAGGACCGGTTGCGCCCCGCATATCTGCGCGATCACTTCCGCCAGATGCGCGCGTCGATTGTCGCGAAGGAAGCAAATGTCGTTGGCTGGATCGGCTGGTCGCTGACCGATAACTTCGAGTGGGTTTCCGGTTACGAGCCAAAGTTTGGCCTCTACTCGTTTAACTCCAAGACGCTCGCGCGCACGCCGCGCAGCGCCAGCGTGAAGCTCGTCAAGCGAGCGATGACGACGAACCGCGTTCCCTAGGCGCCAGGGTTAAAAGTCGAAGTCGCGCGGCGGCTTGCGCTCAAACCAGAGCCGGTCGTGCTCTGGCGTCTCTTCGAGGAAGTCGGGAGTTGCTTCGAGCTCGTCGCGCGCCTCTTCGGCGCCTTCGTCCGCTTCTACCTCAGCTTCGGCATCGACCAGCTCAGCTTCGGGCGTGGCAATCGGTGCTGGCTCGGGCTCGGCGATCGGAGCGGCCTTGACCGCGGACTCAACTTCAGCCGCAGTAAATTGTTCGGTCGGCTGGCTCGTGGGCGCGTCCGGCTCGGCCACCTCTTCGACGATTAGCGCCTCGGCTACGAGGCTCTCGGGCTCGGTCTTAGTGATTTCGTCAGCGTCGACCTCCTCGGCCGCGGCGTCGTCCCTGGCCGCGGCGCCTTCTTCGAGCTGCGCAGCTTCCGCTTCTACCTCGTCGCCGGCAACGCCACCAAGCGCTTCGGTCTCGAGCTGCGCGATCTCTGATGGATCGGCGCCTTGGCGTCGTTTTAGATCCAGATGTTCACGGATCGCTTCATCAAGCATTCCCATTCGGCAAGCCTAGCGGAGAGAAAGCAACCTGGTAGCCCGTCGCGCTTAGGCCCGGCTAGACTCGCATTTGCGGGGCTATAGCTCAGTTGGGAGAGCGCCTGGATCGCACCCAGGAGGCCGCCGGTTCGAGTCCGGCTAGCTCCACTGCCTGATCTGTCGTCAGATCGGCGCGGTGATTGGCAATTCGCGCTAACTTCTCTGCGGCGTTTAAAACGATGCCGACAAAGATGGCTCACGCTCACAAAACAGTTACCAGCCCCAAGCCGCCGGCGGAAGTATTCGCTTATTTAGCGGATTTTTCGACCACGGCCGAGTGGGACCCAGGCATCTCAGCGGCGCGGCGGCTTGACGACGGGCCGCTCGGTGTTGGCAATCGTGTTGAGCTCGACGCGGGCTTTTTCGGTCGCACGATCACGTTGATCTACGAAACCACTCTTTACGAGGCGCCGCACCGATTCATCGTGCGCGGCGAGAGTTCATCCGTCGTCAGCGTTGACGAGATAACCGTCGAGGCCGACGGCGACGGTTCGCTCGTCACCTATGACGCCGAGCTAACTTTGAAGGGCGCGCTGAAGTTGTTTGATCCAGCGCTAGCGCTGGGCTTTGACAAAGTCGCCGATAAGGCGATCGCCGGGCTGCGAGAAGCACTCTCCGCTTGACGCTTTAGCATCTGAGCGGTGACGCGAACAACACTTCTGATCGTCCTGCTCGTGATTATCGGCGCTGGCGTAGCGGCCGCCGCGCTGGTCTCCAGCGGCGGCGGTGATGGGTCCGATAGCGTCAGCCTTAGCGAGACGATTGACGCTGCTACCAGTGCGGCTCCGGCGCCACCGGCGACAGCCACGGCAACTTCGATGAGCGGCGCGCAGCAGTCGAGCAGCGCGCAGGTCGAGGCGACTGTGACCAGTTACGTTCAGGCCGCTGAAGAAGGCGACGCGACAACGCTTTGTGGCTTGCAAGCGAGCACCAGCGCGGGCGCCAGCGGCGCGGCGGCGGCGCAAGCCTGCGCCTCGAAGCTTGGCATTACGCTGACAGATCTACCGGGCTTGACGCAGATGAAGCTCACCGACGTCAAGGTAAGCGGCAACAAAGCAACAGCTCAGCTGCTGCGGATAGGGCAGGTTACGCTCGTACAGGTCGGTGGCAGCTGGAAGGTGAGCGGCTTCTCGCCCGCTCGTACTAAGCGTAACGGTGGCGCTGAGGCTCCTTCGGGAGCCAACGTCGGCGGTGCTGCGGCCGACTAGCTGCGTGGCGTGACGATCGGAAAGTCGTGCGGCGGATCGTCGAGAAGCCCAAGGAAGCCGGCTAGCGCCATCGGGTCGCCGTCAACGCTGATCGCGCCTGAGCTAAACGCTTCGATCGCGTCGATCTCCTGCAGAATCAGTGAATCGAGCGTCGTGCGCGTGGTCGTTACGGTGGCTCCAGCATCCTGATCGAGCCTGCCTGCGACCGTGCTGACCGCGCCGCGGGTTACGCGCAGCGTCCACTGCTCGTCGATGTCGGTGAAGTTCCAAGCGATGATTAGCTCTTGCTCTGCTGCTCTCTCGCCGTTGAGCCGCGTTGCCATCGCGTCAAATAGCTGGCCCGTGCGCAGCGCGCGCACAATGTCAGGCGCCTGCGCGCGCAGCCCTTCGCTGCTAACCCCATCGCGCAGCTCGCTGGCTCCTGTTAGGTAGGCGTTGCGCCAGGTCGCGTTTTCGGTCTGGTAGCCAAGCTGCTCAAAGGCGGCGGCTTGGAGCTCGCGCGCAGCCGCGTTCTCAGGCTCAGCGAAGACGACGTGCCCGGCTAACGTCGCTGCCCAGCGCTCATCACCGGCCGCAAGCGCCTGCGCCGCGATCTCAAGCGCGCGGCCCGCGCCGCCGACGGCCGTTACGTAGCGGCTGCCAGCATCGGTGGGAGTGAGCGGGTCGAGGTTGACGGGGTTGCCGTCGTAGACGCCGAAGTAGCGCTGGTAGATTCCGCGCGCATTGTGGCGCAACGAGCCGTAGGCGCCGCGTGCATGCCAGAGCGCGGCGAGGCTCTCGGGCAATTCAATCTGCTCGGCGATCTCTTCCCCGTTGAACCCTTCTCCAGCAAGGCGAATTGTTTGGTCATGGAGCAGGCGGTAAAGGTCGCGCTGTTCGCTTAGGAACTGCGCTATCTGATCGCGCCCCCACGTAGGCCAGTGGTGGCCACCGAAAAGCACTTCGGCGCGGCCACCGAAAAGTTCGATCGACTCATTGAGGCACTGTGACCACCAGAGCGCGTCGCGCACCTGCGCGCCACGGATCGTGAGGATGTTGTGCAGAACATGGCTCGCCGTTTCAACGACGCAGAGCGCTCCACGCTGCGGCAAGAAGAAGTTCAGCTCGGCCGGCGCCTCAGTTTCGGGCACCATCTGAAATTCGAAGCGGACGCCGTCGATGGTTTCCTGCTGGCCTGTCTGCGTCACCTCGTTGGTGACGGCGATTAGCGACGGGCTGCCGGTTGATACCCCTTTGCCGATCGCCACATCTAGCTGCCCGCGCGGGCCGCGCGGAAGGTTTGAGCCATACATGTAGGAGGCGCGGCGAACCATCACCGACCCGGCGATCACGTTCTCGCTGACGGCGGCCTCGGTGAATCCCTGTGGCGCCCAGATTGGCAGCTCTTGATCGGCTTCGACTACGCCACGAATGCCGCCGAAGTGATCAACGTGGCTGTGCGTGTGCAGCACCGCGCTGACCTGCCGTTGGCCGCGCGCTTCGCGGTAGAGCGCCAACCCTGCTGCAGCGCACTCAGGTGACACGAGTGGGTCAACAACGATCACTCCCGCGTCACCCTCGATTAGCGTCATGTTCGAGATGTCGTAGCCGCGCACTTGATAGACGCCTTCGGCGACCTCGAAAAGCCCAGCGTTCATGTTCAGCCGCGCCAGCCGCCAGAGCGCCGGATGGACGCTTTCGGGCGCTTCGGCCGATTCAGTTAGGAAGCCATAATCGGAAAGGCTCCAGATCACGCGACCCTTTGCGCCAGTGATCTGCAGGTCGCTTGGCGCGGCGGTAATTAGCCCACGCGCGGCGTTCGCTGCGTCGCTGCCATCGTCGGTTGGCAGCGAGGCCAGCGCCTCCCCGTGGCGCTGGCTTGTAGCTTCTGATGGACTCAGCGGGTAAGCCATTAGCCGACCCTACCCGCCCGAGCTCGCCTCGCGCTGGTTTCCTTAACCGACGCTTACAACCGGCCCGCGGCCATTTAGAAGCTCATCGGCAACGCGGTCGGTTGACATTCCGTGACCACCGACGAGGCGGCGGTTGAGCTGCGCGCGGCGGAAGGTTAGCGGTGCATCGTGCTCCCAGGTTGCGCCAATTCCGCCGTGAACGGCGATCTGCTGGCGCGCCGTGAAGTCGAGCCCGGCGCCAGCAACTGAGCGCGCGCAGCTGGCGGCGTAAGCGATCTCATCGGGTTTGTCGCTGAAAGCGAAGCCGGTATAAATACAAAGCGATTTCGAGTTTTCAAGCCGCCGTAGAATCTCAACGATCCCGTGCTTGATCGCTTGGTAGGAGCCGATTGCGCGGCCGAACGTGTAGCGCTCCTTCGCGTACTCAAGGCAAACCTCGAGCGCTGTCTCCATCGTGCCGACGGACTCAGCGGCGATCAGCGCCTGCACGAGGTACCAAGCTCGCGCGATCTGCACTGCATCAAGGTCGAGCTTCGTTCCACTAGCGCCCGCGAGCGTGACCGTCGCTAAGCGACGGGTCGCGTCGTAGCGCCAGTCGGCGTCCACGGTTACGCCAGATGCGCTCGCTTCAACTGCTGCCGCTATAGGCTCACCGCTGGAGTCAACGCCGATCACTACGAGCAGGTCTGCCTCACCGGCGTCTGGGGCCCAGCCGACAGTGCCAGTGAAGCTCACCGTGTCGCCGTCAACGGTCGCTGCCGGAGCGTCCGGGCGGGCCATTCCCTCGACCGGCTCGACCGTCCAGCGCGGCTCAATTGAGCTTGGCGGGCAGGCCGGTAGCCATGAGGCCTTCAGCTCGCCTGCCGCTACCGCTTCAGTCTTGTCGCTACCGCCAAGGTCGAGCAGCATCGAGGCGGGCAGAGCGCCCAGTAGCGGGACGCCAGCCAGCACCTTGCCGGCTTCCTGAGCGATCAACATTGCGTCGTAGGCGCCAAGCCCGGCGCCGCCGTTCTCTTCGCTGACGAGTAGCCCAAGCCAGCCGGCTTCAGCGGCTGTTGGCCACATGTCGGGCAGTGCTGATTCGTCTTCGATCGCCTCGCGGGCGGCTTCAACGGTCTTCACGCGTGAGAATGCGTCGGCCGCTGCGTCGCGCAGGAACTCCTGCTCATCTGAGAGTCCGAGGTTCATGCGGACACACTTTCCTTCTCTTTGGCGCGCAGTTCGCTGAACGGAATGCCCTTGTCAAGGCGCGGCTCTGGCGCCAGTCCTAGGACGCGCTCGCCGATCGTGTTGCGCAGAATCTCCTCAGTACCGCCGGCCGATTTTAGGCCCGGCAGGAAGGAGATCATGTAAGCCCATTCGCTGTCCTCGTCGAGTGCTTCTGGCCCGACGATGTCGGCGATCAGATCGCCGGCGCGAACGGCGCAGTTGACCGTTGTGACCTTCGCCAGGCCAAACTCTGGCCCCGGAATCTGCCCGTCCTGTAGAGCGCTGATTGAGCGGTAGCCGGTCCATCGGATTGCCTCCAGCTCAGCTGCCAGATCGCCGAAGTTATGGCGCACCTCGTGATCATTTGCGGCAACGGGGTCGGACATGATTGCTTCGGCAAAGCGCGTTGAGCGGTAGCCAAACGACGATGAGCCAAGGCCAATCGCTAGGCGCTCGAACATCAGCGTCGTCAGGCCAACGCCCCAGCCGTTCTCTTCGCCGCCGACAACCGAGTCGGCGTCGATTACGACGTCATCGAAGAAAACTTCGTTGAACTCGGCCTCGCCGGAGATTTGCCTCAGGCCGCGAACGGTGATTCCTTCAGCGTCCATCGGCACAATGAACATCGTCATTCCCTTGTGCTTGGGGATGTCGGGGTTAGTGCGGGCAAGGATCAGTCCGTGGGCGGCGAACTGTGCGTTCGTCGTCCAAACCTTCTGACCATTCAGCGTCCATGTGCCATCGTCGTTCTGCACTGCGCGCGTCTGAACGGCGGCAAGGTCGGAGCCAGCTGCTGGCTCGGAGAACATCTGGCACCAGATTTCATCGGCATGGAGCATCGGCCCGAGGTAGCGCTGCTTTTGCTCTTCGCTGCCGTGGGCAATGAGCGTCGGTCCGAGCATGCCGACGCCGATCACGTCGAGGATGCCGGGAACCCCAGCCTGCTGCATCTCTTGGCTGATCACGACCGACTCAACCGGGCCGATGCCTTGGCCGCCGTACTCCTTGGGCCATGTGGCTCCTGCTAGGCCGGCCTCAGCGAGCTTGCCTTGCCACGCACGGTGGGCAATGAGAATTTCGTCAGGGTCGGTAAGCGCGCCTTCGCCCTGAAGAATTGGGGCATCAGCTTTGTTTGCGTCGAGCCAAGTTCGTACCTCTTTGCGGTACTCGGCCTGCTCTGGTGTGTCATTGAGATCCACGGACTACTCCTTTGACTGACTGGTCGGTCAACGTCTTCTCTAAAGGATAATACGAAAGGGTCACTCGTCGCGATCAGCCCCGCTGGCGAGCGCGCCAAAGATGCCGATCGCCATCAGCGTGATGATCCCGATTGAGAGCACTGCCAAGACAGTCAGTCCGTCCTTCGAGATCGCCACCAGCGTCATCGCGAAAAAGGTGAGCAGGAAGACGAAGGCGATAATTAGTAGCGCAGCCCGCATTGTTCCGCTTCACTTGAGCTAAGCGCCGACGGCGGCGCTAAGTGGCCCCACACCTGGCCGCTGCTGAGGAACGTGCTCGTCGGCGTGATAGCTGGAGCGAACGAGCGGCCCGGCAGCGATGTGTGCGAAGCCAAGCTCGTAGGCGGCCACTTCGAGCGCCTTGAACTCATCCGGATGCCAATAACGCACGACCGGCAGGTGCTCCTCGGTTGGCCTTAGGTACTGGCCGACGGTCAGTACCTGAACGCCAGCTTCGCGCAGATCGGCGAAGGCTTCGACGATCTCATCATGAGTCTCGCCGAGCCCGACCATCAGCCCCGACTTAGTAACCAGCTCGTCGCCACCGATAGCGCGGGCGTTGCTTAGCACGCGTAGCGAGCGCTGCCAACGTGAGCCGCGGCGCGCGACCGAGTAGAGCCGGGGCACAACCTCGACGTTGTGGTTGAAGACGTCTGGCCGTTCGACCAGGACCCGTGCCAGCGGCATCTCTTCGCCGCGGAAGTCGGGCGTCAGAACCTCAACCTTGCAGTCCGGCGCCTGCGCGCGGCACTGACGAATCGTCGCTGCCCATATTCCTGAGCCGTAGTCGGGTAAGTCGTCGCGATCGACGCTCGTGATCACGGCGTGGCGCAATCCCATCTTCGCGATCGAGCGGGCCACGCGCAGTGGCTCAAGTGGATCATTCCAAGTTGGCTTGCCAGTCTGCACGTTGCAGAACCCGCAGCGCCGCGTGCAGGTGTCGCCGAGAATCATGAAGGTCGCCGTTCCGCGCTCCCAGCACTCGCCGACGTTCGGGCAGGCGGCTTCCTGGCAGACGGTATGGAGGTTCTCCTGCTTGATCATCGCCGCCAGCTGGCGGTACCGCTCGCCACCAGGCGGCGGCACTTTGAACCACGGCGGTTTACGCGCGCGGATCGGCTGCACGTCGGCGCCGAGCACGGCGCTTACGTCCATCCCGCCGGGGTTGGAGCGAGAGCGGGTCTGGTGTGCGCGGATCATCGGCTCGTCGGCCACAGAGTTAGGCTAGCGGCGTGTCGGTCGCTGCGATGAGTGCCAGCAGCCGCTCGCTGCTTATCTCGCGTGCCTCTGCGCCAAGCTCGGTGGCCCATACGGCGCTGACCTCGGCTGCGAATGCTGCCGCGTCAACCTCTGCGCCGATTTCAGCGGCGACCGAGGTGATCGGCGCCTGCAATCCACAAGGAACGATCCATTGCCAGGGCTCTAGATCCATGTCGAGGTTTATTGCGAAGCCGTGCGTGGTGATTGAGCGCCGCAGGTGAACGCCGATCGAAGCGATCTTTCGCTCCTCGACCCAGACGCCGGTGAAATCGGAGCCTTCATCAACTCGTGCGCGGGCATCGACGCCAACCGACGCCAGCGCGGTGATGATCACGCGCTCGAGCGAACGGACGTGGGCGACAACGTCGGCGGTTTTGACGATCGGGTAGGCGACGAGCTGCCCGGGCGCGTGGTAGGTGACGCGGCCGCCGCGGTCGACGTCAACGATTTCGATTCCACGCTCGCCGTACCAGGCCGCGTCCTGAGGAAGCTCGTCAGCGCTGCTACGACGGCCGCGCGTGTAGACGGGGTTATGTTCGAGCAGCAGCAGCGTGTCACCGATCCGCTCCGCTTCGCGGGCGTCGCGGACTCGCTCTTGGAGCCCGTTGGCTTCGCGATAATTAAGCCGCCCAAGCTGTACAACCGAGCATTCCTTGGCGCGTTCGCTCATTGCCGTTTTCAGCCTACTCTCAGCTGGCGAGCGAGAGCGGAGCTTCGAGCAGCGCTTTGATGCGCGCCAGCAGCGCCGCGCCGTCGGCGCCGTAAAGAATGCGGTGATCGCAGGCCAGCGTCAGGTCCATCAGCATCCGCGCTTCGATTTCGCCGTCGTGGACTGCCGGGCGCTGCTCAACAGCGCCGACGGCGAGGATCGCCGCCTGCGGCGTGTTGATCACGGCGTCGAAGCTACGCACGCCAAACATTCCAAGGTTGCTGATCGTGAAAGTGCCGCCGCTGGTCTGCGGTGGCGTGATCGTGCCGCTGCGCACGCGCTCGGCGAGCGCGCCTGTCTCAGCCGCGATTTCGGCCAGCGTCTTTGCGGCGGCGTCGAAGACGGTTGGCACGACTAGCGTGCTGGCCCCTGCGACGGCAACGCCGATGTTCACGCGCGAGTAGTGCTCGAAGTGGCCGTCGCGCCAAGCCCCATTCGCCTGCGGCTGCTCGCTCAGCGCCAGCGCGCTGGCCTTGACGACGAAGTCGTTGATTGTCGGCACCAGCTGGCCTTCAGTGGCGCTCGCTTTCAGTTCAGCGCGCAGAGTTGTCGCTGTAGTCATGTCAACGCTGATCTGCAGCGTGAAAGACGGAACGGTGGCGCGTGACTCGGCCATCCGCCGCGCGATCAAGGCCTGCGCACGGGTCGGTTCGGTGGTTGTGACCGAGCCACGGCCGCTTGCTTCGTCGCCGCTCGTGGTCGATTGGGCGGCGGCGCTTGCGTCATCAACGTCGGCTTTGACGATCCGCCCGCCCGGGCCACTGCCAGATACCGAGCTGAGGTCGACGCCACTTTCGCCTGCGATCCGTCGCGCAATCGGCGAGGCCTTGACGCGCTCGCCGCTAGCCGGCGGTGAAGCTGCGGGCGGCGGGTCAGATTCGACGATTTCCGCCGGCGCGACTAGCGGCTGAGCAGTTTCGCCTTCGGCGGCTGGCGCAGCGGCAGTCGCCTCGCTCGGGCCTGAATCGCTTTCGCCGATCACGGCGATCTTCGCGCCGACCGGCAGCGTTGCTCCCTCCTGCGAGGTGATCTGAAGCGTTCCCGCGGTATCTGACTCGTAGGCCATAGTCGCCTTGTCGGTCTCAATCTCGACCAGCTCCTCGCCACGCGCAACTTCGTCGCCGTCGCGTTTAAGCCAGCGCACGATCGTCCCTTCCTCCATTGAGTCGGAGAGCCTTGGCATCACGATCTCAGGCACGCGAAGCTCGCTTTCGATCACCGAACAGCGCCAGCGTCGCTTCGATTACCTGCGCTTCGTGTGGAAATGAGATCTGCTCAAGGCTCTTCGCGTAAGGCATCGGCGCGTCGACCCCGGTGACGCGGCCAACCGGCGCATCAAGATCATCAAAACCCTGCTCTTGGATCAGCGCCGCGAAGTTGGCACCGACGCCGCCGTGCGGCCAGCCCTCCTCGACGATCACGCAGCGGTTCGTCTTTGCTACCGATTCGAGGATCGTGTCGAGGTCGAGCGGTCGTAGCGTGCGCGGGTCAATAACCTCGGCCTCAATACCGTGCTCGGCCGCGAGCTGCTCAGCGGCGCGCTCAGCGGTCTGCGCCATCCGCGAGATTCCAATCAGCGTCACGTCGCTTCCTTTGCGGCGGATCGCGGCGAGGCCGAACGGAATCGTAAAGTCGGCGTCGCCCGGGACTTCACCGCGCTGGCCGTAGAGAGTTTCGTGTTCGATGAAGATCACGGGATTATCGTCGCGGATTGCCGTCTTCAGAAGACCCTTCGCGTCGGCGGCTGTGCTTGGCGTCGCAACTAGCAGTCCCGGAACGTGAAGGTAGAGAGCTTCAAAGCTATGCGAGTGGGTTGGTCCTAGTTGGTGGCCGGCGCCCTGCGGCATTCGCACGACGATCGGCACGCTCACCTGCCCGCCGAACATATATCGGACATGAGCAGCGTGGTTGATGATCTGGTCCAGCGCTAGCAGCGAGAAGTTGATCGTCATCAGCTCGACGACCGGCCGTAGCCCTGTCATCGCGGAGCCGACGCCAAGCCCAACAATCGTGTTCTCGGAGATCGGTGTGTCGCGGATTCGCTTCTCACCGAAGCGATCCATCAGGCCTTCTGTCACTTTGAAGGCGCCGCCGAAGACGCTGATGTCCTGCCCCATCAGGTAGACGTTTGGGTCGCGCTCGAGCTCCTCGGCGAGCGCCTGGTTGAGAGCCTCGCGATAGCGCATTTCAGCCATTAGGAAAGGTTCTCACCTTTCTGCAGGCCGGCGCCACGATGGTCGGCTGAGTACCAGCCGCGGACTTGATCGGTGAGCACGTAAACGTCGTCGTAAAGCGAGCTTGGCTCAGGTTCCGGCGAGGCGTCAGCGAAGGCAACGGCTGCGTCAACTGCTTCGATCGCCTCTAGATCGATCGTTTCCCGCTGCTTGGTGTCCAAGATGCCTTCCGCTACAAGCCGGTCGCCGAAGGTCACGAGCGGGTCGCGTTTACTCCACTCGCCGACCTCCTCTGCGCTGCGGTAATCCTCAGGGTCGGCTATTGAATGGCCACGAAAGCGGTAGTTGATCGCTTCAACTAGAACTGGCTGGCGCTGCTCACGCGCAATTCGCAGTGCCTCCGTCGTGACAGCCCAGGTGTCGACGACATCCATTCCGTCGCACTCAAGGCCGGGAACGCCGAAACCTTCGCCTTTGCGCTGAAGATCCGTTTGGGCGGAATGGCGCTCGAGCGAGGTGCCCATCCCAAATTGATTGTTGGTCACCATGAAAACGACAGGCAGGCTCCAGAGCGCCGCAATGTTGAGCGTCTCGCCGAACGTTCCCTGGTTGGTGGCCCCGTCACCGAACTGGCAGAGCGCCGCGTCATCGTTGCCAAGGTAATCGCTGGTGAGGCCAAAGCCGGCCGCCAGCGGCAGGTTGCCACCGACGATTCCAAAGCCGCCCATGAAGCGCCGTTCTAGATCAAACATGTGCATTGATCCGCCGCGGCCGCGGCATAGTCCGTCGACGCGGCCGAAGAGCTCAGCCATTACGCGCCCGGGTTCGCTGCCGCGGGCCAGGGCCTGCCCGTGCGAGCGGTAAGTGGCAATCATGTAATCGTCCGGGCGCAAAGCGGCGACGGCTCCAACGATCGTCGCCTCTTCGCCGATCGCGAGGTGCAGGAAGCCGCCGATCTTCGCGCGCGTGTACTGCTCTCCAGCGCGCTCCTCAAAGCGGCGGATAAGCGTCATCGATCTAAGCCAGTCGATCGCCGTTTCGTTCGCGGGGAGTGGATTGTCAGCCATCGCTTTCCACCCTAGTAGTCGTCATCGCTTTCGACGGCGCTCCAGCGGGCGATGAACTCGTCGCCCTCGAGCCGCTGCAGGTCGTCGCGCAGCGAGGCTTCCATTCGGCCTGTTGCGCGGGCCGGAACATCCCAAAAGAGCACCACTTCAAGGTCTTCGACCGAAACAATTTCAATGTGGTCGTAGCGGTCTGTCGCGGCAAGCCGCCCCGGCGCAATGCCGGTGCGCGTGACGATTACGTCGTAGCTGCGAAAGGCACTCATTGAGCCGCAACCTGTTCGCTCAGCGCGGCGGCAGCTGCTTCCAGCTGGCCGTCACCGTGGAAGAGCAGGTCTGCTCCGTCATCAACGCCTGGCACCCATACGGCCGGTAGGTCGCGCACGCCGCGCTCCAGCGCCAACTCTGTTGCTGCACCGAGCGCGTCGCGCACGGTTCGCAGCTCGCAGCCTTTCAGTAGTGCCGCTGGGTGCATTTCGCAGGCCGAACCGGCGATCACGATGTTGTCGTCGTTGTCGAGCGCGCGGCCGCCGGCGTAGGCTTGGCGAAAGGCCGCCAGCGCGAACGGCACGGTGCGGCCGATCTGCTTCGCGTAGGTTGCCGCCAGCATCGCCTGCTCGCTGTCGAAGGGGAGAGGCGAAGGCCAGCGCGGTTGCTGCAGCGAGCGCTCTTCGGCGAGGCTTTCAACAAGCTCGCGTTGCGCGGTCGCGTCAGTTAGCGCTTCAAGCGCCGAACCACGGATTGGGATCCACTCGGCTGCGAGCGGTAGCAGCGTCATGATCCGCTCGGCCGAGAGGTAGCACTCAGGGCTGGCCAGGTCGAAGTAGAAGGCCGGCTGCTGCTCCATCTGCGCCTAGCCGTGAATCAGCCAGCCGTCGGCGGCGCGGGCCGCCTCCAGCACTGCTTCGCTCATCGTCGGGTGGCCGTGAATGAAGCGTGCCACCTCTGGGTATCCGCCTTCGAGCAGTTTTGTGTTGACAAGTTCTTGGATTAGTTCGGTCGCCTTAGCGCCGACGATGTGGCCGCCGAGCAGCTCGCCGTACTTCTTGTCGCCAATAATTTTGACTAGCCCGCCGCGGTCGCCGTAGAGCGTGCCTGCGCCGACGGCGCCGTAAGGAACCTTGCCTACCGTTACGTCGAAGCCTTGCTCCTTGGCCTGTTCTTCGGTCAGGCCGAAGCTGGCAACATTCGGCATGCAGAATGTTGCGCGGGGGATATCGATGTAATCGAGTGGCGCTGGGTTCTCGCCGGCGATTGTTTCGGCGGCGATGATCCCCTCTTCGCTGGCCTTGTGCGCTAGCGCAGGGCCGTGGACGAGGTCGCCGATCGCGTAGATGCCCTCGACGCTTGTGTGCTGGTGGCCGTCAACGGCGATCAGGCCGTGCTCGTCGAGATCCAACCCGGCGGCTCCGAGCCCCAATGCTTCAATGTCGGCGCCTCGGCCGGCGGCGATTACAAGCCATTCGGCTTCGCCCTGCTCGTCACCGTAGCCATAACTAACGGAGTCCTTGCCATCCTTGATCTCGCTGATCAGCGTTGACGTGTGGACGCTGATCCCTTGCTTTTCAAAACTTCGCTCGACGACCCGCGAGACGTCTTTGTCCTCGCTTGGCAGTATGCGGTCCAAAGCTTCGAAGAGCTCTACCTCTACTCCCAAGCGGGCGTAGGCGCTGGCGATCTCGCAGCCCGATGGACCGGAGCCGAGGACGGCCATCTTGCTCGGCAGGGTGTCGAGCGCCCAAGCCTCTTCTGTGCCGATTACTCTGCCGCCGAAGTTCACGCCTGAAACTGCGCGGGCGACCGACCCGGTGGCGAGGATGATCGCCTTCGTTGCCTCGATCTCACGGCCATCGACGCTGACGGCTTTGGCGCCTGTCAGGGTTGCCGCCCCGGTGATCAGCTCGACCTTGTTCTTCTTCATCAGCATCTCGACGCCGCCGACGAGCGTGCCAATCACTTCTTTGCGGCGCGCGCTAACGGCGCTGAAGTCGACGCTTGGCTCAGCGACGGTAATCCCAAACTCGCCAGCTTCGCGCACCTCGGTGACAACGTCGGCCGACCGGAGCACCGCTTTAGCTGGAATGCAGGCGTAGTTAAGGCAGCGGCCGCCAATCTTGTCCTGCTCAACGACGGCGACGCTCATGCCGAGCTGCGCGGCGCGGATCGCTGCGACGTATCCCCCCGGCCCTGAGCCAATGATGATGCAGTCGAAGCTTTCTTTAGCCATAAGGCGAGTGTATGAAAGTGGCGCCAGCGTGGGTGGCGCGTTTCAGTCGCCGCGTAGCGATGGAACCTTGACGCGGCCAAGCACGCGGATCAGCTTCCAGAACAGCCAGCCGCCACCGAGCAGAATTACGACGCAAAGAATCACTGCCGCTGCGTTGCCGGCGACCATCAGCGAGAGCCCTGCGATTACCAGCGTAATCGCCAGTAGCGCTTGGAAACCAAGTAGCGCCCAGTAGCGCAAGCTCCACATTCCCCAGGCCGCCAGCAGCATCACAGCAGCGAACAGTAAGACGCCTATCAGCGCTGGCTTCTGGCCTTGAACTTCAACGCCGGCGAAGTAGAAAGCGACGTTGGCGACCGCCAGCGCGGTAGCTAGTCCGGCTGAGATCTTGACCGCCAGTGGTTTCTCACCGGGGGAGAGCGGGTTTAGTTCGGCGCGCGCAATCGCGTCGCGCTCGGCGCCGCTGAGCCGCGGCTTTCGTGCGGCCTGCTCGCCGGACTCGGCCAGGCTCTGTTTGCGACTGCGCCGTCCCATTGGCTGTAAGTCTGGCAGGCTTGCGTAGCAGTTTGGGCTCAGCCGCTCTACGCTGAAGCGCGATGGACGACCTTCTAGACGCCTTTCAGCAGGCTTGGACAGAGCGTCGCCGCGCGGCGTTTCGCGACCTTTGCGCACCCGACCTGCACTGGACCGACCCGTCCAGCCCAGAGCCGCTTTACGGGCCAGACGCGCTCGCCGACCGCGCAGCGCAGCTTTGGCAGGCTTTCCCGGACGTAAGCGTTGAGAGCGCCGGCGAGCGGCTAAGCGACGGCCGCTACGTCGCCGTGCCGGTGCTAGTCAGCGGCGTGCATCGCGCCTCGCTGGCGGGAATACCGGCTACCAACAAAATGGTCACCGTTCATGCCGTGCTCTACTGCGAGCTCGACCCGCCGCGCGAAAAGCTCTGGCGCGTGCGCGCGTTTTTCGACGCTTATGACGCGACCGTTCAGCTCGGCGTGCTGCCCAGGCGTGGGTCGCTCGGAGAGCGGGCGATCCTCGCCGTTCGTGGCTTCGGCATTCGCCGTGGCGGCGGCGACGAGCTTGACGAGCGTCGCTGACGCGGACAGCTTAAAGACACTCCGCTGCAACAAATAGCGCGCCGAAAACGGCTCCTCGGCCCTATCGTCACGCGCTTGCCACGCCACTTTCTTACCGGAGAAGAGCTTGATCGCGAGCAGCTGCTCGCACTGCTGGCCCGTGCCCATCAGCTGAAGGCTGCGCCCGACTCATCCGATGCGCTGGCCGGCAAGAGCGTCGCCTTGATCTTTGAGAAGCCAAGCACGCGAACGCGGCTTTCATATGAGGTTGGCGTCACCGAGCTCGGCGGCCACGCCGTCGTGCTGCGCCCCGGTGAGATGCAGCTCACTCGCGGCGAATCGATCGCTGACACGGCCCGCGTTCTCTCCGGCCAGGCTGCCGCTGTGGGCCTGCGCACCGGCCCCGACGCACTGATCGAGGAACTCGCTGCAGAAGCTTCGGTGCCGGTCTTCAACATGCTCACTGAGCTCCACCACCCCTCACAGGCGCTGGCCGATCTTATGACGCTGCAGGAGGCTTTCCCCGACCGGCCGCTCGACCAGCTGACGCTCACTTACGTTGGCGACGGCAACAACGTTGCCCGCTCGCTTGCGATTCTCGGCACGACGGCCGGGCTCAAAGTTGTCGTCGCTTCGCCGCAGGGCTACGAGCTTGAGCGCGAGTGTGGCGGCGAGCGCAGCAACAACCCGCAGGAAGCCGTTGCGGGTGCAGACGCGCTCTACACCGACGTTTGGGTGTCGATGGGTGACGAGCAGACGGCCGATCAGCGCCGCAGCTCGCTTGCCCCGTTTCGGCTCGATGATGAGCTGCTTTCGCTTGCAGCCGACGAGGCGATCGCACTGCACTGTCTGCCAGCCCACCCCGGTGAGGAGATCAGCGCTGAGCTGCTTTACGGCAAGCGCCAACGGATTTGGGACCAGGCCGAAAACCGCCGCCACGCGCAGAAAGCACTGCTCGAGTGGCTGTTGGACTCGGCCTAGCGGCAGCGAAGCTGCGATCCTCAGCTCAATGACCGAGCAGCCGGCAGCAGAGCAAGAGCGCACACGGATCAACCGCGGCGATCGCTTGGAAGTTCGTATCGAAGCGCTTGCCAATGGCGGCAAGGGAATCGCCCGCGTGCCCGTGGGAGAGCGCAGTTACGTGATTTTTGTCCGCGACACGGTTCCAGGCGACCTTGTTCGAATCGAAGTAACCAAGCGCAAGCGCGCCTTCGCTGAGGCGCGGCCGCTGGAGATGCTGGAACCCGGCCCCGATCGGATCGAGCCGCTCGCCGACCATCCCGGAGCTTCCTGGCAGGTGCTTAGTTACGAGCGCCAGCTTGAGGTAAAGAGCGAGCAGGTTGACGACGCACTGCGAAGGATCGGCAAGCTCGACGGCTTTGAGCTCGAACCAATAATCCCCGCCGTCGAAGAGTGGCGCTATCGCAACAAGCTCGAGTTTTCGTTCGGCGTTGAGGAAGACGGCACGCTCTGCTGCGGCTTTCACGCGCCCGGGTCGTGGTCGCGGATTCTGCCGATGGACGACTGCCTGCTGGCCTCCGTGGCCAGCAACCGAGTCCGCGAAGCGGCGCTGGAGGTCTGCCAGCAGATGGGGCTCAAGGCCTACGACCGCCGCACCCATGAAGGGCTGCTGCGCAACCTCGTCGTCCGCGAGGGGCGCCGCACCGGCCAGATTCAGGCTCGCATTGTCACCTCGCCAGGTGACTTCGATCAGCGCCGATTTGCCGACGCGATGATCGAGGCCGGCGCTGTCAGCGTGATTCGCACCGTCGCCCCCGGTAGCGGCGAAACTACGCAGGGCGGCACCGACATTTTGATCGACGGCGTTGGCGCAATCGAAGAGGAATGCTCTGGGCTGCGCTTCTCGCTTGGCAGCGAAGCCTTCTTCCAAACCAATACCGAGATGGCCGAGAAGCTCTACGCAACGGTCGCTCAGTACGCCGACCTCAAAGGCTGGGAGCGCGTCTACGACCTTTGCTGCGGAATCGGCTCGATCGGGCTTACGCTGGCGCCGCGTGCGGGCGAAGTGATCGGTGTAGAGATCGTCGAAGGGGCGGTCGAGGATGCGCGCCGCAACGCGCGCAGCAACGAGATCACGAATGCACGCTTCATCGCTGGCAACGTCCGAGTAGTGCTCAAAGAGGACGTTGACGAGCTTGGTCGCCCCGACCTGATCGTGCTCGACCCGCCGCGCTCAGGCCTCTCAGCAAAGGTGATCGCGCGCGTCGCGCAGGCCGGCGCAAAGCGAATCATCTACGTCTCCTGCAACCCGACGACGCTGGCGCCTAACGCAGCGCAGCTCGTTGAAGCTGGCTACAAGTTGGTTCGCGTCCGTCCGGTTGACATGTTTCCGCAAACGCCGCACATTGAGTGCGTAGCGCTGTTCGAGCGGGCATGAGGGTTGCGCGAGCGCGACGCTAAAGGCAGGGTTAGAGCCGATGCTTGAGATGGCGATCGAGAAGATCACACTGCGCGATCGGTTCGATCACCTGCGCGCGGTTGCTCCACGCCTGGCCCTGGTGGCGCTCGCGGCGATGGTGTCGTACCTGATCGCGCGCTACCTCGTTGGCCACCCGCAGCCGTTCTTCGCCCCGATATCGGCCGTGCTCGTGATGGGCGTCACCGCCGGGCGCACCGTCAAGCGAGCGCTTCAGCTGGCCTTCGGCGTGGCGCTAGGGATCGCCGTTGCCGACCTCATGGTTCGCTACACGGGCGTCGGTGCATGGCAGCTTGGGCTGGTGATCTTCATCGTGATGTGCGTCGTTGTTTTTGCCGGCGGCGACCAGTTGGCCGTCAATCAGGCGGCAGCAAGCGGAGTGTTAGTAGCAATCCTCGCGATTCCGGCCGACCCGCACGGCTTTTCGCGTCTGATCGACATTCTCGTTGGCGCTGGCGTGGCTCTGCTCTTCACGCTCGTGCTCTTTCCGCTGAACCCGTCGCGGCTGGCGAAGAACGCGCTCAACCCAGCGCTAGAAGAGATCGCAGATGCCCTGCGCAAGATCGCCGACGCGCTGGAGAGCGGAAGCTCGACTCAGGCCGACCGCGCCGTTGACGCTGCGCGGGATCTAGAGCACGACGTCGCTCCACTGCGCGCCGCGGCCGCCGTTAGCGACGAGACCTCTCGAATGGCCGTTGCCCGCCGCGGCCAGCTCGGCACCGTTGATCGCTATGCCTACGCGGTAGAGCAGGTGACGCGGGTTCAGGTGAGCGTTGTCTCGCTCGCGCGCGGCGCGTCGGCTGCGCTGCGCCGTGGCAGCACCGTCCCCCCAACCGTGATCGCCGGTCTGCGTGATCTTGCCGATGCGGCCAGTCATGTTGCGGCATCCGTGACCGACGAGAACGAGCGCGGGATCGCTCGCGTAGCTGCCCTTCGCGCTGCCACCGCGGCTTCATCGGCGCTTGATCACACGCGCAATCTCGCCGTCAGCATCGTTGTCGGTCAAGTACGGATGATCGCGAACGACTTGCTGCGCGCGAGCGGCATGTCGCTCGAGCAGGCGCGCGAAGCGCTTCACAGCAAATCCGGCGGCGATGATGATGCGGTGACACTGCCCCAACAGCATGCGCATGACCCTCAAGGACTACATGACGAGATTGAAGCCGCTCGCCCCAGTCGCCCGAGCTGACTTAGACTGACGTGATGCTCGCCGTAACGATCAGGGAGAAGCAGCTCGTGATCGCCGAGCACCCCGACCCGCTGCCCGGAGCCGGGGAGGTTCTTGTGAAAGTTTGCGCCGCCGGCCTCAATGGCGCCGACCAACTGCAGCTCCGCGGCGCCTACCCGCCGCCGCCGGGCTCGCCAATCGACATTCCCGGCCTTGAGCTCGCTGGCGTAGTAGTTGCCCGTGGCCCCGGTGCAGAGCGCTTCGATGATGGCGATCGCGTTATGGCAATTGTCGGCGGCGGCGCTCAGGCCGAACTCTGCGTCGTTCACGAGCGCCAGCTGATGCCGGTTCCGGAGGCGATTGATTGGGTACAGGCTGGCGGACTGCCCGAAACCTTCACCACCGCCCACGACGCGCTCTTTACTCAGGCCGACCTTCAGCTCGGTGAGCGCGTCCTGATCAGCGGCGCCGCCGGTGGCGTTGGAACCGCCGCCGTTCAGTTGGCGCACGCTGCTGGCGCCCACGTGACCGCTTCGGTTCGCGACGGATCGCGCCACAAGGAGGTCGAGGCGCTTGGCGCCGACGTCGTCTGTAGCCCCGATCAGAGTGAGGCGCTGGGCCCTTACGACGTGCTTCTAGAGCTCGTTGGCGCCCCCAATTTGGACGCCAACTTTACGGCTTTGGCTAGCTCAGCGCGAGTCGTTGTGATTGGCGTTGGCGCCGGCTTTCGTAGCGAGCTGAACCTGCTCGCGCTGATGGGAAGCCGCGCAACAATTTCTGGTTCGACTCTGCGCGCGCGCCCGCTCGAGCAGAAAGCAGCTACGGCCCGCGCAGTTGAGAAGAACGTCCTCGGTGGCTTCGATGACGGCACCTTTACGGTGCCGATTCACGAAACCTTTCCGCTCGACCAAGCCGCCGCAGCGTACGAGAGTTTTGCCAGTGGCGGCAAACTTGGCAAGATCGTCTTGGTGATCGACGAATGAGCGTCAACGCGATCGAACGGTTCTGGCGCGCGCGCCAAATTGGCGATTGGGATGCTGTGGCCGCGCTCGTGCGCCCCGGCGTGCGGATCTCGCTCCCCCACCAGGGGCGCGAGCCGAGCCGCGAGGAGTACCTCTCGCTACTTCACTTCGTCCACAACCCCGACAACAAGACGGTGATCCAGCGCGTGATCACCGGTCGTGGTCTTGACATCGCCGTTCACGCTCACGTTCAGCGCCCCGACACGAAGCTCGTCTGCGCCGGCTTCTACGAACTGCAGGAGGGCCTGATCGAGCGGATTGATGAGTTCTGGCTTGTGCCCGGTGGCGAACGTTTCCCATCGCGCGGCGTAGCGAACTAGATCAGCTCAGTATGGGGGCAGGTCACCCCACCAGCCGCCAAGCGAGCGGAAGGCGCCCCAGAATTCGCGCTTTGAATCTTCGGCGTCAAGCGAGTCGTCGATATTTGGCGTGACGAGCACGTCGCAGGCGTCCGTCAGCGGCTGAATCTCGCCCGGCTTCCAATCCACAAGCTTCGCCAGCGGCAGCTCCAACTCGTTGAGCGCCGTCAGCGCTGGCTCGCCCATCACAACGATAATTCGCGGTTGAATAATCGCAACCTCCTCAGCGACGCGAGCCAAGCAGGCCGGGTCGGCCAGCGCAGGGTCGCCAACTGGGCACTTGACGAAGAGCGTTCCGTAAACGGCCAGCGGATCAATATTCAGGCGGCTGAGCGACTTGCGCATCGCGTTGCCGGAGCGGCCATAAAAAGCGACGCCTTCTTCGATCTCCGAGACCGTCGGCGTAAACTTGACCAGCATAATGTCAGCCTGTGGGTGGCCTGAGCCAAGCACGGGCATCAAGTTTCCGCGCGGGCAATGACTGCAGCCTTGGACGTCGCGCGAGAGTGAGTTGATCTCGCGGATCGCTCGCTCGAGGTACTTCTCGCGGATCTCATCTTCGGTTGCAGGCATCGGCTCAGTCAGTTTCGACGGCCGCTTGGGTTCTCCCTTTGACTGCATCAGTGCTTGCGTGGCGAGTTGGCCTTGCCCTTGCGCTTGTGCGCGGCGCGGCGGGCGCTCTGTGGCGTCGCCTTGGTTTGAATGAACTTCAGCGCCTGGACGTATACATAATTCGTTCGCGTCGTATGAATCTCCGCTTCACGCAGCGATTCAAGGAACTCTTCGGGGCCATCGAAGTCGCGCATTCGCACCCGCGCGGTGCCGAGCCCTTGAGTTACATGCGAGTCAGAACCAGCCGCCGCCGGGATTCGATACTTCGCCGCAAAGCGGGCCGCCTCCTCGTTGAAGGTATCGAGCGCGACGCGCGGATTGTAGATCTCAATTAGGTCGATCTGATCGACAATTGGCAGTAAATGTTCGTAGTCCGGGATCGCGTGCATGCGGTCGAATGGGTGCGGCACATAGACGAGGCCACCCTGGCGCTTAATCTCAGCGACGGTCTCGGCGAGCGTCATTCCTCGCTCAATCTTCTCCGTGATGAAAAGGCCAATCACCTCACCTTGGCTCGCCGTCTTTACCTCCTCGCCAAGAATCACCTTGACGCCGTAGCTCCCGCAGATCGCGGCCGCCGCGACGGCGCCAGAGATCTCGTTGTGCTCTGTCACAGCGATCGCGCCGAGGCCGCGGTCGCGCGCCGTCTCCAGCAGCGACTCGACAGGTGTTGCGCAGTCGTGGCTGTGGTCGGTGTGCATGTGCAGATCAACGTCGATCAGCGGCCGTGCTGCGAGCTTGCGAGCCAGCGAGGCATTCCCAACCACTGGCTTGCGGCGATTGGTGACAGCGAAGTAGGTCGCCTCGACTTCGTCCGCGACCTGCTGCCAGCTGCGCGGCGTCGCGGCCGAACTGAGCCGCTCGCGTAGCGCGTTATCGTCAAGCAGCCGTGAGATCTGCGCCGCCAGCGTTGTTAAATCGCGCGGTGCGAACAGCAGCCCCCGCTCGCCGTCGCCGGTGACCTCCTCGTAGACCGCCAGCCTTGACGCCACTACCGCCGCCCCTGCCGCGCCGGCGCGCGCCAGCAGCCCCGGCTGGGGCAGCGCTCCCGAGGAGGCAGCGACGACAATGTCGGCTCCAGCCAGCAGCTCGTCGGTCGGAGTCTCGCGTGGACTGACGTAGCTAACGCAGGCAGCGATCTCGGCTCGCAGCGGCGTTGAGGAGCGTCCGCTACTACTGCTCACAATCAGCTCCCAGGGTCGGTCGCTTTCAATCAAACGCAGCGAGCGAAGCAGCATCCGAAGCGCTGAGCGCTCCTCCTCGTCGATGAAAACGATGCGCAGCGGTGTGTTCGCGCCGCCCGCCCTGGCTTGGCGCTTGAGCGCTGGAGCGCCGGGCTCCATCAGCTCGTACTCGGCTGGGAAATGGCGCTCCATCATTGCCGCCGTAGTTGCGTAGCTGGCGGTGCGCGCGTCGAGCCTGCCAAAGAGCGTGCGAACCAGTCTGCGCGTTACTTGGGTTGCTAGGAGTCGCTCGGTCGGCGCTTGGAAGGTGCCGATGTTGAGTGAGTTTGATGCCTTTAGTGCTGCGCTCGCAATCGATGGTGCGAACGGTTCGTGAACGTGGCAGATGTCGAATCGGGTCTGTTCAAAGAGTGTGCTGAGCGCCCGAGCTGCGTCGCTCGGCAGGGCAAACCGCCGCCGCCCCGCCGCTGCCTCTACCGATTGCCCAACGGCAATCACCAGTGGCTTGTTGCTGGCGCCACTAAGCAGGTCTGCCTCGCTACTGCGGATCAGCCGCCGCCCGTCGCGCACCTTGGCGGCCGAGTTCGAAGGCGCGACGATCACAACTCGGTGGCCGCGCAGCGCTAGCTCATCACTGACTTTGCCGACAAACTCGTTTACTTCGCTCGGGAGTTCCCAAGCAAAAGGGCTTACCTGCGCGATCGAGAGCTTCTGCTCCACCTGCTCAGCGCTTCGTGGCGGCGCGCTTCGGCTTTGCTTTGGCCTTCGGCTTTGTCGCCGCCTTGCGCCTGTATTTCTTGATGAAGCTTTCGGTGTCGAGCCGCGCCTGTTCATCCGGGCGCTGGTTTTTCGGCGACTTCATCAGGTAAGAGCTGGGGCCGTCGAGTTGGCCGCCGATGCCATTGTTCATGGCCAGCTTGCAGAGCCGCACCGCGTCGATCACGATGCCGGCCGAGTTCGGCGAGTCCCAAACCTCAAGCTTCATTTCAACGTTCAGTGGAACGTCGCCGAAGGCTTGACCTTCGAGGCGGATGTGAGCCCACTTGCGGTCGGTCAGCCACGGCACGTAATCGGACGGCCCGATGTACACGTCATCGGCCGGTAGCTCGTGGCCCATGATCGAGGTAACGGCCTGGGTCTTCGAAATCTTCTTCGACTCAAGCCGCTCGCGCTCAAGCATGTTGTAAAAGTCCATGTTGCCGCCGACGTTGAGCTGCGACGTGCGCATCATCTTGACGCCGCGCTCGTGGAAGAGCCGGGCGAGTGTGCGGTGAACGATCGTCGCGCCAACTTGGCTCTTGATGTCGTCGCCGATGATCGGCAGCCCAGCTTTCTTGAACTTGCGGCCCCAGTAGTCAGAGCTTGCGATGAAGACGGGGATGCAGTTGACAAAGCCGCAGCCCGCCTCGAGCACCTGCTCGACGTACCAGCGCGTCGCGTCTTCGGAGCCGACGGGAAGATAGGAGACGACAACGTCGGTCCGCGTTTCGCGCAGAATGGTTGCAATGTCTGCAGTCTCGCCTGGGGCTTTCTTGATCTTCTCTTTGGCGTACTTGCCGATCCCGTCGAGCGTCATTCCGCGGTAGACGGGGGCGCCGAGCTTGGACGGGACCTTGGAAAACTTGATCGTGTTGTTCGGGTTCGCCCAGATCGCTTGGCCAAGGTCCTTGCCGACCTTCGTGCGGTTGATGTCGAAGGCGCAGGTGAATTCGATGTCGCTGACGTGATAGCCGCCAAGATCGGTGTGCATCAGGCCCGGGACTTCCTTGTTTGGGTCGGCCTTGCGGTAGTGCTCTACGCCCTGCACGAAGGCGCTGGCGCAGTTGCCAACGCCGACGATTGCTACGCGGACCTTGTCCCGCTGGTAGCGCGCTCGGCCGTTCGCTGAGCTGCCGTTCTTCGAAGCTGTTCGTACTGGGCTGGGGCTCACTTGAATCCTTTTCGTTGGTCTGACTTGGGGAGTAACCCCGCAGGAACCTTATCGTTACAGCCCGTTTTGATCTTCTGCCAGCGCCGCGGCGCTGGTCAGCTTGCCACGCACGTGGAAGACGCGCTGGAGCGTTGTGATGATCCCGATTGCCGCCAGCAGCGTCACGGCCGGGGCCAGTAGTGAGAAGTCGCCGAGGCCAAGCCCGTTCACAAACAGCAGGCCCACGGAGAGGATTACGACGCGCGTGGCGCGGCTGCCGATTCCAACCTTGCAGTCAACGCCTAGGGCTTCAGCCCGGGCGCGCGTGTAACTGACCATCACTGAGGCGAGAATCGCGATGGCGCAGATCGCGGCCTCTACGCCCTTGCCTTGTTCGGCAAAGTTGTAAGCGACGGCTGCCAACACGACCCCCTCCTCAACGCGGTCAAGCGTCGAGTCAAGGAAGGCGCCAAATGGCGAGCCCTTGCCCGACATTCGCGAATAGCGCCCGTCGAGCATGTCGCAGATCGAGCCGATGATGTAGGCGATGCCGCCAAGCACGATCATGTCGGCGAAGATCAATCCGGCCGCAACGAGGCAGAGCAAGAACCCGGTCAGCGAGATTGCGTTTGGCGTCAGGCGCGATTCAATCAGCGCGTCACGCATCGCTTCGCGCCGCTCTCCCGGAACGCGGCTACTCATTGGTTATCGCCGGCCGATGAGCAGAACGAGGTCTGGTCGGCCATCCGCTTCACGTCAAAACGCGCTTCGATTGAAATTGGCCCCGGTCGCACCGGCGTGACCTCAGTCCAGCCTCCTTTGACGCGCGCCAGGCAGGCCGATCCTTCAGTCACTTTGAAAAAGCTTGTCCAGCGCACGCGCACGATCATAGGCGCGGCGCGCTGTGCCTGGATTTTGAAGTTGTCAGGCCCGAGGCTTACGAGCTCGCCGGGCCCGCTTAGCAGCGGCTGGTGGTTTGTAACTTCATAGACCTTCCAGTGGGCGCTACTCCAAACCGCTTTGAGCCAGCTTGGCTGTGAGGCGATAACGGCCAGCTCGCGGCGACTACTTGGATCCGGCGCGGCGTCAGCAACGGCTACGAAGCGAACCGCGTTGCGGCTGAGCCAGCGGTGGTATTCAGCCGTGCTGAACGGCTTATCTTTGCGGTAGAAGAGGGCGCCATATTTGGTGTCAAGCTGCGTCGACCAGCCACGCGCGAGCGTGACGTGGGGCGCAAGGTGGGCGGCTTCCCAATGGGCCCGCGTGAAGGGCACTTCAACTCGGAATGGGCCGCCGCCCTTGGTCTTGAAGTAATCGATAACTGGCTGGTGATAGGCAGCGGCGGTAGAGGGATCGACCGCACCCTTGGCTGTTTCGCGCAGTGGGCCAAGCAGTTGCCAACAGGCGACCGCGGCAGCGATCAGAACGACGACGCGAAGATGCTGAATTGGTTTCGGGCGGCTCAAGATCAGTGCTATCAGCAGCGGCCCAGCGCAGAGCACTCCTAGCCGCGCGACGTTCTCGCCTAGCGGCGAGGGGATCAGCGAAGCGAGGATGCAGGCCGGCGCGTAAAGCCAGGCGCCAATTTGGAGCGCGCGGCGCTGGGGGCCAGCCAGCAGCGCGATCGCGATCGTCGCGGCCACGGGGATGATCGTGCTGCGCAGCGGGTATGGCTGCATCCCACCTTCAGGAAAGCCAAATGCCATCACCAGCACCGTGGTTGCGGCGGCTGCACCAACGGCGGCTGCCCCACGCGAGCGTTCGGCCAGCGTTAGCGAAACGGCGGCCAGCACGACGAAGGCGCCTGCGACCGGGCTGGCGGCGGCGCAGGCGACGGCTGCAATGACTGCCAGCGCCGACCGACGCCGGTCTAATGCCAGCAGGCAGGCAAGGCCGAAGGTCACGCCGAGCGCAAAGGTAATGCGCCCGATCATCAGGTCGCCGAGGGCCGCGAAAGCAAACCAGACCGTCGCCCAACGCGCGGCGCGCTGCGGGAAATGTGCGCTCATCAGCCGCTCGAATAGAACTGCCGACGCGGTGATCGCAATCGCGCCGAGCAAACGCGGCCCGATCAGTGCAGCTAGCGGTGGAAAGAGCAGGCTGTAACCGGGCAGGTTGTGGCCGCCGTACCAGGAGGAATCCCAGACCGAAAAGCCTTCGCTGCGATAGAGCGTCGCCCTAAATACTTGCGCGGCGAGGTCCGGCGTCGGTGGGGCAAGCAGCAGCCAAAGGGCTGCGAGCGCCGCGGCCAAAATCCAGATTGGCGTAGCAGCGCGCTCGCGGGCAAGCACCGTGCTCATCGTCCGATCATACCCGCGCTGATCGGCTGCTGGGCTTGTGTGGCTTATCGCTGGTTGAAGAAATTCGCTACCAGTTCGACCACGTCTGGTCTGTCAAACCAAGGCCAGTGGCCAGCGTCTGGCAGGTGCACCACTTCGCTCGGCCCGCCCAGCGCGGCCGCGTAGTCGTCTGCGAAGTGGCTTGGGATGTAGCGGTCATGGTCACCCCAAATGATTAGCGCGGGGCATTCGATTAGGTGAAGATTTTCGCCGAGCGTTGCGAGCTTTTCTTCCGGGCTGGTGCGGTAGAGCTCGAGGATTGCTCGCTGGGTTCCCTGATCAAAGTGGTCATCAACTGAGCGGATGAACTGATCGGGGAGCGGGCCGGGCGTGAAGTTCGACTCGCGTGAGAGCTGCTTAAAAACGTGGCGGTTGCTGGCGCCCATCAGCAGCTCCCCAAGCCCGCGCGTGCGCCACGCGCGAGCAAGGCGGTGCCAGCGGTAACCGGGCAGCAGCGGCACTGCGTTGATGATCACGAGCCGCTCGACCTTTTCAGGGAAGCGCTGCGCCCAGCTAAGCCCTACAGCACCCCAGTCGTGAACTAGAAGCTGAACCTTCTCGAGCCCTTGCCGCTCACAGAACCATTCGATGAAGCGGTCGTAGCCTTCAACGGTGTAGTCGCGGCCGCCGCGTTTGCTGCTGCGGCCGAAGCCCGGAAGGTCGGGCGCAAAGCCGCCTGTTAAAGCAAGGAACTCGGTCCAGTCGTCGCTGCTGGTTGGAACTCCGTGCAGATATAGAGGAGGCGTTGACGGGCTTGGGCCGCTGCGCCAGAAGATTGGCTCGCCGTCAATAATTTCGGTCTCTTCGCTTAGCTTCACCATTGCGCCCCGCACGATACCGTCAAGCCGATGGCGACCGGCATCCCGACGATTGCGCGCAAAAAATGGAAGCCGCCGACCGCTCGCCGCGTCGCCGCGATTCGCCAGCGTCTGCGCGAGATTTACGGCCTGCCGCTGATCGAGCCTCACGGCGACCCGCTCGGCGAGCTAATCCTGACGGTGCTTTCGCAGTCAACCAATGACCGCAATCGCGACGTTGCTTTCATTCGCCTGCGCAAACGCTTTGCCAGCTGGGAGCAGGTGCGCGCGGCGCCCGTTGATGAGGTTGAAGCGGCAATCCGCCCTGGCGGCATCTCGAAGGTCAAGTCGCAGCGGATTCACGACATCCTTGAAGCGATCGGCGACCCACTCGATCTGGACTGGATCCGCACGGCGCCGTTGGCCGAGTCGCAGGCCTACCTCTGCGCGCTGCCCGGTGTTGGCCGCAAGACGGCGGCCTGCGTGCTCTGCTTCTCGTTTGGCCTGCCTGACGTGCCGGTCGATACGCATGTTTCGCGAGTGGGAACGCGGCTTGGCTTGCTGCGCCCCGGCGCCCCGTTCGAGGAGCTTCATGATGAGCTGGCGCGAATCACGCCTGATGGCGCCGCGCTTGAGTTCCACATGAATCTGCTGCGCCATGGCCGTCGTACCTGCCACGCCCGACGGCCGGACTGCGGTGGCTGCGCGCTGGCCAGGATGTGCCCTTCGCGGGACTCATCAAAAGACCACTAGACAGATCGCAAAGATCTGCTAGACTAACACTAAGATTTTGTGGCAAGCTGCCCTTAACTTTAGGCAGCAGGCCAGTAAACGCGGGCCGAAAAGGCCGCATTAGAACAAGGAGCAGGATAAGAACATGGGCAAGATCATCGGCATTGACCTCGGTACAACCAACTCGTGCATGTCGGTTCTTGAAGGCGGCGAACCGACCGTGATTGAGAACTCTGAAGGCGGTCGCACGACCCCTTCCGTTGTTGCTTTCACAGACTCCGGCGAAAGGCTCGTCGGCACCGTCGCCAAACGCCAAGCGGTAACCAACCCGACCAACACGGTCTTCTCGATTAAGCGCTTCATGGGTCGCAAGGAGGCTGAAGTAAAAGAAGAAGAGTCGATGGTTCCCTACAAGGTGATCTCCGGCCCGAACGGTGACGCCCGTGTTCAGGCGGCCGGCGATGAGTACAGCCCGCCGGAGATCAGCGCAATGATTCTCGGCAAGATCAAGGCCGACGCTGAGGCTTACCTTGGCGAGCCGGTCGACGGCGCAGTGATAACCGTTCCCGCCTACTTCAACGACGACCAGCGCCAAGCAACCAAGGACGCCGGCAAGGTCGCTGGGCTTGACGTCAAGCGGATCATCAACGAGCCGACCGCCGCGTCGCTCGCTTATGGCCTCGATAAGGAAGAGGATCAGACGATCCTCGTCTTCGACCTCGGTGGCGGCACTTTCGACGTCTCCGTGCTTGAGATCGGCGACGGCGTCTTCGAAGTCAAGTCAACCGCCGGCGACAACCATCTCGGTGGCGACAACTTCGACAAGGCGATCGTCGATTGGCTCGCTTCAGAGTTCAAGAAGGAGCAGGCGATCGACCTGAAGGCCGACCCAATGGCGCTGCAGCGGCTCTACGAAGCTGCCGAGAAGGCCAAGATCGAACTTTCGACCGCGCAGGAGACGCAGATCAACCTGCCCTTCATCACGGCCGACGCTAACGGGCCAAAGCACCTCGACACGCGCCTCACCCGCTCAAAGCTCTCAGAGCTCACCGGTGACCTCGTCGAGCGCGTAGTCGCGCCAGTTCGCCAGGCGCTCGATGACGCCAAGGAGAAGGGCGCCAGCGACGTTGACCACGTCGTCCTCGTCGGAGGAATGTCGCGGATGCCAGCCGTTCAGGAGAAGGTCAAGGAGCTGACCGGCAAGGACCCTCACCGCGGCGTCAACCCTGATGAGGTGGTTGCGATCGGCGCCGGTATTCAGGCCGGCGTGCTCGCAGGCGACGTCAAAGACGTGCTGCTGCTCGACGTAACACCGCTGACCCTCGGGATTGAAACCAAGGGCGGCGTGATGACAAAGCTGATCGAGCGCAACACGACGATTCCGACCAAGAAGTCAGAGGTTTTCTCGACCGCCGAGGACAACCAGCCTTCGGTTGAGATTCACGTGCTCCAAGGCGAGCGCGAGATGGCTTCGGGCAACAAGTCGCTTGGAAAGTTCCAGCTAACCGGCATTCCACCGGCGCCGCGCGGCATTCCTCAGGTCGAGGTTGCCTTTGACATCGACGCTAACGGCATCGTCAACGTTTCGGCGAAGGATCTAGGCACCGGCAAGGAGCAGAAGATTGAGATCCAGTCCGGCAGCGGCCTTTCCGACGACGAGATCAAGCAGATGGTCGGCGACGCCGAGTCGCACGCCGAGGAGGACCGGATCGCCCGCGAGCTGGCCGAGGCCCGCAACAACGGTGAGAACGCCGCCTACCAGTCGGAGCGTCAGCTCAAGGAGATGGAAGAGCAGGTCGACGAGGCCGCCAAGAGCGAAATCGAAGGTCTGATCAAGGAGCTACGTGAGCTGCTCGAAAGTGACGACGCCGCGGCGATCAACGCCAAGGCCGACGAACTTCAGGCGGCCTTCCACAAAGTCTCAGAGGCGATGTACGAGGCAGCTGCTGCCGAGTCCGCAGCAAGCGGCGACGGAGCCCCTTCGGCTGACGGCGACGAGCCTGAAGAAGAGGTCGTTGACGCCGAGGTCGTAGAAGAGGAGAAGTAATGCAAAGCGGACAGGAGCCGGCCGTGCCTGAAGAGGCGCCGTCGGAGGCTGAACTGGCCCAGGCCGATGCCGAGGTAATTGAAGGCGAAGCTGTCACGAGCGAGGAGGCCGCCATCGCTGGCGAAGAGGTGGCAGCTGAAGCCGAGGCCGCTGAGCCCGATTACAAGGATCAGTGGATGCGCTCGGTCGCTGAGCTCGACAACGTGCGCAAGCGCGCTCGCCGTGACGCTGCTCAGGCTGAGCAGCGCGGCGTTGCACGCTTGGCGCGGGAAATGTTGCCAGCGCTCGACAACCTCGATCGTGCGATTAAAGCCGCCGAAGCCCACCCCGAGAGCTCCAACCCGGAGCTGATCGCTGGGATTCAGTTGGTTCAGCAAGAGCTGCTCGCGGCCTTCAGCCGCGCTGGCATTACGCGCGACAGCGCGCTTGGCGAAGCTTTCAACCCGCACCAGCACGAAGCCGTTGCCCAGCAACCAGCTGAAGGGCAGGCGGCGGGAACCGTGATCGAAGTTTATGAGCACGGCTACCTGCTCGGCGACGAGGTGCTGCGCGCGGCGAAGGTCGTCGTAGCCGCTTAAGGCCGAAGCGATGGCTCAGCCTGATCTCTACAAAGTTCTCGGCGTCGACAAGAAGACGTCGGCTGCCGACATCAAAAAGGCCTACCGCAAGCTCGCGCGCGAAAACCACCCCGACCAAAACCCCGGTAATGAGGCCGCCGAGGAGCGCTTCAAGCAGGTTTCAGCCGCCTACGACATTCTTGGCGACCCCGAGAAGCGCAAGCAGTACGACAGCGGCGGCATGTTCAGCGGTGGCGGCGGCGGCCCGGGCGGAGTTCCGTTCGACCCCTCGAGCTTTGGTGACATTTTCTCCAGCTTCTTTGGCAGCGAGCAGCAGGGCGGCCGCGCCGGTCGCCCACGGCCGGCGCGCGGCCGCGACCTTGAAACCGAGGTGCGACTCAGCTTCGACCAGTCCTTGGCTGGGATTCAGGTGCCGGTAACGCTTTCGATTCCCGGCGCCTGCGGCAGCTGCCACGGCACCGGCGCCGCGGCCGGCAGCTCGCCGAAGGTCTGCTCGAGCTGTCAAGGCCGCGGAATTGATTCGCAAGGCCAGGGCCTTTTCTCGATTTCGCAGCCATGCGCCCGCTGCCAGGGCAGTGGAACGATCATCGAAGACCCTTGCCGCACCTGCGGCGGTAGCGGCCAAGTTGAGAAGACGAAGCGGCTGAAAGTCAACATCCCGGCGGGCGTCAAAGAGGGCTCGCGCGTGCGGATTGGAGGCCGCGGCGAGCCGGGCAGCAACGGCGGCCCGGACGGCGATCTTTACGTCATCACGCGCGTTGCGCCTTCAGCGGTCTTCCGCCGCAAAGGCGACAACGTTGAGGTTGAGGTGCCGCTGACAGTGCCCGAACAGCTGCTTGGCGCTGAGGTCGAAGTTCCGACCCTCGATGGCCGCAAGACTCTGCGCGTTCCGCCCGGCACGCGCAGCGGTAGCGTCCAGCGCCTTCGCGGTGAAGGGCCGCCGCGGCTTGGCGCAGGCAAGAAGGCTACGCGCGGCGACATTCACTACCGATTTGTCGTCGAGGTTCCCTCAAAGCTGACCGATGAGCAGTCCGAGCTGGTCGCGAAGCTCTCAGAGACGATGAACGGCGGCGATCCACGAGCGGGGCTCTTCAGCGGCAGTGGTGGCAAGTGATGCCCGCGCGCAGAACTACAGCGCGGATCACAGTTGACTCCGGCCGCGGCGTTTTCATGATCTCGGTCGCAGCCGAGCTGGCCGAGATGCATCCGCAGACTTTGCGGATGTATGAGCAGCGCGGGCTGATCTCGCCCCAGCGCTCGCCCAAGGGCACGAGGCTCTATTCGCAGACCGACGTTGACCGGCTGCGCCGAATTCAGCAGATGACGACCGACCTCGGCCTCAACCTCGCCGGCGTTGAGCGCGTGCTGGTGCTCGAGGAGCAGCTTGACGCCACGCGCAGGCGGCTCGAAGAGCTCGAACAGCAGAGCAGCGAGGTTCGCGCTGAGATGGAGGCAGAGTTGGCGACCGTGCGGCGAACTTTGCGCGGCGAACTGGTTCAGGCTCGCCGCAGCTCAACCGATCTTGTTCGCTCCGCCGATCTCCGCCGCCGCTCTCAAAAGCACTAATTCGGCTTGCAAAAAGATCTAAGTCTGGTAGACTTAGATCTACATGAACGCAGACCGTTTTACCGTCAAAAGTCAAGAGGCGCTTCAGGCCGCCCTGTCGCTCGCTGCACGCAATCGTAACCCTCAGGCGCTGCCTGAACACTTGCTCAGCGCGCTGCTCGAGCAGGAGGGTGGAATCGTCACGCCCGTGCTGCGCAACGCCGGCGCTGATGACGTCGCCGTACGACGGGCAAACAACGGCGCAATCGAAGCGCTGCCGACGCTCGCTGAGGGCGGCGAAGCTTCGCAACCAGGCAGCGAGCTGCTGCAGGCGCTCCAGCGCGGCGAAGCGCTGATGGCCGAGATGAACGACGAGTACGTCTCAACCGAGCACCTGCTGCTGGCTTTGGCCGCGCAGGACGGCGGCGCCGGTGACGCGCTGCGCGCCGCCGGCGCTTCGCCTGAAGTGCTTCAAGAGGCGATCAGCAAAGTGCGCGGCCCGCACCGCGTGACCGATCAGAACGCTGAAGACCAGTACCAAGCTCTAGAGAAGTACGGGATCGACCTAACGGCGCTCGCCGCCGAAGGCGAGCTCGACCCTGTGATCGGCCGCGACGATGAGATCCGCCGCGTAATTCAGGTCCTCTCTCGCCGCACCAAGAACAACCCGGTCCTGATCGGCGAGCCCGGCGTCGGCAAGACGGCGATTGTCGAAGGGCTCGCGCAGCGGATCGTCTCTGGTGACATTCCCGAGTCGCTGCGCGACCGCAAGCTAATCGCGCTCGACATCGGCGGCATGATCGCCGGCGCCAAGTACCGCGGCGAGTTCGAGGAGCGCCTCAAGTCAGTTCTCAAAGAAGTGACCGAAGCGAAGGGGCAGATCATCCTCTTCATCGACGAGCTGCACACAATCGTCGGCGCCGGCGCCGCAGAAGGCGCCGTTGACGCCGCCAACTTGCTCAAGCCGATGCTGGCACGCGGCGAGCTTCGTGCCGTTGGTGCCACGACGCTCGACGAATACCGCAAGCACATCGAGAAGGACCCAGCATTGGAGCGCCGCTTCCAGCCGGTTCAAGTCGACGAGCCTTCGGTAGAGGACACGATTGCGATCCTGCGCGGCCTGCGCGAGCGCTACGAAGTCCATCACAACGTCGCAATTAAGGACTCGGCGCTGATCGCCGCCGCCACCCTTTCCGACCGCTACATCGCCGACCGCTTCCTGCCCGACAAAGCGATCGACCTGATCGACGAAGCCGCCTCGCGCGTGCGAATCGAGATCGATTCATTGCCTGAGGAGATCGACGAAGTTGAACGCCGCGTGCTGCAGCTTCAGATCGAGCGCACCTCGCTGGAGAAGGAGAGCGAGTCCGACAAGGCGACCGCCGAGCGGCTTGAAGTGCTCGACCGCGAGCTGGCCGAGCTGCAGGAGAAGGCGGCGGGAATGAAGGCTGAATGGCAGACCGAGAAGGATCGCGTCGCCGGCGTCAGCGATGTTCGCCGCCGCCTCGACGAAGCCCACCGTGAACTTGAGCGCGTAACGCGCGAGGGCAACCTCGAGCGCGCCGCTGAGCTCCGTCACGGCGAGATTCCAGACCTTGAACAGCAGATGGAAGAAGACGTCCAGAGCGAGGATCAGCCGCAGAGTTCACGCTTCTTCAAAGAGCACGTTGGCAGCGAGGACGTTGCCGACATCGTTGCCCGCTGGACCGGCATTCCGGTAACGCGGATCGAAGAGACCGAAGCAAACAAGCTCGTCTTCCTCGAAGACCGCCTGCACGAACGCGTGATCGGTCAGGACGAGGCGGTCGAAGCAGTTTCCAGCGCGCTGCGCCGCTCGCGCGCCGGGCTGCAGGACCCAGATCGACCGATCGGCTCATTCCTTTTCCTCGGCCCAACTGGCGTTGGTAAGACGGAGCTGGCCCGCGCGCTCGCCGAGCTGATGTTCGACAGCCAGGAAGCGATGATTCGAATTGACATGTCGGAGTACATGGAGAAGCACTCCGTCTCACGGCTGATCGGCGCGCCCCCCGGCTACGTCGGCTACGAAGAAGGTGGCCAGCTAACTGAAGCGGTTCGCCGCCGCCCTTATTCCGTCGTGCTGCTCGACGAGCTCGAGAAGGCCCACCCGGACGTATTTAACTCACTGCTTCAGGTACTAGACGACGGGCGCCTCACGGACGGCCAGGGCCGCACCGTTGACTTTAAGAACACGATTTTGATCATGACCTCCAACGTCGGCTCCGGAACTGGGGATTACAACGCCGCCGTCAAGTCGACCTTCAAGCCCGAGTTCATTAACCGGCTCGACGACATCGTTGAGTTCGATGCGCTCAGCCGCGAGCAGATCGGTGAGATCGTCGCAATTCAAGTCGCTCGGCTCGTCGCCCGCGTCAATGACCGCGGCCTCCACGTTGAGTTGACCGACGCGGCGATCGAGCTGATCGGCAACCTCGGCTACGACCCAACCTACGGCGCGCGGCCGCTCAAGCGCGTGATTCAAAAGAAGCTGATCGACCCGCTCGCAGTCGGGATTCTTGACGGCAGCTTCAGCGAGGGCGATCTCGTTAGCGTCGATAACAACGACGGCGAACTAGTTCTGACGGCGCAGCCTGTCAGCACTCCTAGCGCCTAATCGGGTAGAACCGTCCTACACGACGACGGAGGCACCATGCCGACTTACATCATGCTTTCGAAATTGACCCCGGACGGGGTCGCGACGGTGAAAAACAATCCCACGCGAATCAAGGAGGTAAACTCCGAAATCCACCAGCTCGGCGCGACCGTTGTAGCGCAGTGGTCGACGCTCGGCCGTTACGACTTCGTCAACGTCGTCGAGGCCCCTGACGACATCACTATGGCTCGGATCTCGCTGGAGCTTGGCTCGCGCGGAACTGCCATTTACGAGACTCTCGTCGCCTTCCCGGTTGAAGAGTTCATCGACGCGCTCTGAAGTGAAGATCCTCGTAGTTGGCAGCGGAGGCAGGGAGCACGCGATTATCCGCGCGCTGCTGCGCTCGCCGCTGGTGACTGAGTTGCTCTGCGCGCCCGGGAATCCGGGAATCGCCGTCGACGCTGAGTGCTTACCGATTGCCGCCGAGGCGATTGATCAGATAGTCGCGCTAGCTAACGAACGCGAGCTGGACCTCGTTGTTGTTGGCCCCGAAGCGCCGCTCGTCGGCGGGCTCGTCGACGCGCTAAGCGCGGCCGGAGTGGCTGCGTTTGGCCCGGTCGCCGCCGCCGCGCGGCTCGAAGGTTCGAAGGCTTACGCGAAAGAGGTAATGGAGGCCGCTGGCGTTCCGACCGGTGGCTGGAAGACGGTCGAAAGCGTTGAAGATGGCCTAGCGGCCGTGCTCGGCTATCCGGCCGTGATCAAGTTCGACGGCCTTGCGGCCGGCAAAGGCGTAGTAATCGCCGCCGATGAAGCTGCGGCCCGCGCGGCGCTCGAAGAGTTTCTCGTTCAGCGCCGCTTCGGCGCAGGGCAAGTAGTCGTTGAGGAGTTCCTCGAAGGCGAAGAGCTCTCACTGCTTGCGCTCTGCGACGGCGAGCGCGCCGTGCCAATGGCTCCAGCTCAGGATTACAAGCGGATCTTCGACGGTGACCTCGGACCCAACACCGGTGGGATGGGGTCCTACTGCCCGGTTCCCGGGATTGACGCCGCGCGCGTGGACGAGCTCTCAGCAATCGTCCATCAACCGATCGTTGATTACTTCGCTGCCGCTGGCACGCCATTCCACGGCGTTCTTTACGCCGGCCTGATGATGACCGCCGACGGGCCAAAGGTTTTGGAATACAACACGCGCTTCGGTGACCCGGAAACTCAGGCCGTACTGCCGCGGCTGCGCAGTGACCTCGCCGAGCTGCTGCTCGCTGCGACGAACGCAGGTGGTCTGGCGGGGCGCGAACTGGAGTGGGATTCGCGCTGGGCCGTGACCGTGGTGCTCGCCAGCGCCGGCTATCCCGGTTCGCCGCGGCTTGGCGACGCGATCAGCGGGCTCGAGCAGATCACCGATCCGCTCGAGCTGACCTGCGCCGGGGTCGCTGGCGGCGACGGCGCTTTGGTGACCGCCGGTGGCCGCGTTCTGAACATCACTGCATTAGGCGAGACGCCTGCGGCCGCCAGGGCCGCAGCTTACGCTGGGGTAGAATTAGTTCAGTTCAGCGGTAAGCAGACCCGCACCGACATCGCACTACGAGCTGAGGAGGCAACCTGAATGGCCAACCAACCCGAAGAGGTCGTAGAGGCTGAAGCTGCATTTGCCGATCTTGAAGTTGATTCACCAAGCGTCGGGATCATCATGGGCTCGAAGTCGGACATGGAGGTGATGGAGAAGGCTGGCGCCATATTGCAGGAGGCTGGCGTCTCCTACGAGATCCGCGTGATGTCCGCCCACCGCGACCCCGGAACGGTCTCCGACTACTGCTCCAACGCACGCACGCGAGGGATCAAGGTGATCATCGCCGGCGCCGGCCTCTCGGCCGCGCTGCCCGGAGTTGCCGCCGCGCACACAGAACTCCCAGTTATTGGCGTGCCGCTCTCCAGCAGCCTCAGCGCCGCCGGCGGGCTCGATTCAATCCTCTCCGTCGTTCAGATGCCGCCCGGAGTGCCGGTCGCCTCCGTCGGGCTCGACAACGCCAAGAACGCTGGCCACCTAGCGCTGCGAATTCTGCGCGCATGATCGATCGCTACACGCGCGAGGAGATCGGCGCGCTGTGGACCGACGCCGCCCGTTTTGAGTCATGGCGCCTGGTCGAAGTGGCGGCCTGCGAGGAGCTCGACGGGCCAACTGAGGCTGAACTTGAAGCGATTCGCGCTGCCACGGCAAGCGCTGAGCAGGTCGCTGAGCGCGAGAAGCTGCTCGATCACGACGTCGCTGCCTTCGTTGACGTTCTCTCCGCCAGCGCTGGCCAGCCAGCCGGCCGCTGGATTCACTACGGCCTCACCTCAAGCGACGTGCTCGACACTGCGCTGGCGGTCCAGCTGCGCGAGGTCGGTGCGATTGTGCTGGCTGGAGCGGAGCAGTTAACTCAGGCGCTGGCCGCGCTCGCGCGCGCGCACGTAAACACGGTCTGCGTTGGTCGCACACACGGGGTCCATGCCGAGCCGACAACCTTTGGCGTGAAGATCGCTGGCTTCGCTGCCGAGGCGGCGCGCAACCGTGACCGCCTGCGCCGCGCTTTTGATGGCGCCGCCGTCGGCGCGCTCAGCGGTGCGGTCGGCACCTATTCCGCGACCGACCCTGATTTTGAGGCGCGCGTGCTTGCCCGCCTGGGCCTCAAGGCCGAGACGATCTCAACCCAGGTCGTTGCGCGCGACCGCTTAGCCGAGCTGCTGCAGGCGATTGCGCTGGCCGGCGCCGGCCTCGAGCGGCTCGCAACCGAGATCCGCCACCTGCAGCGCACCGAGGTGCGCGAGGTTCAAGAGCCGTTTCGCTCCGGCGCGCAAAAAGGCTCTAGCGCGATGCCGCACAAGCGCAACCCAATCACTAGCGAGCGGATCACCGGCCTCGCCCGCGTGCTGCGCGGCAACGCTCAGGCAGCTACAGAGAACGTCGCGCTCTGGCACGAGCGCGACATCAGCCACTCCGGCGCTGAGCGGATCATCGTCCCCGACTCAACGATCCTGCTCGATTACATGCAGCAGCTCGCAATCGGCCTCGTCGAGGGTCTCGTCGTTGACCCTGAGCGGATGCTCGCCAATCTAGAGATCACCTGCGGCGCGCTCTTCTCGCAGCGGGTGCTGCTGGCGCTGGTTGCCAGCGGGATGAGCCGCGACGAGGCCTACCGAATTGTCCAAGAGGACGCCCAGCGAGCCTGGGATCAGCAGACGCCGCTGCGCGGGCTGCTCGAAGCGCGCGGGCTTGAGATTGATCTCGACGAGGTATTCGACTCCTCGGCCTACACCGCCCACGCGCAGGCAATCGTCGCTCGCCTCGGCGACGTCGTCTAGTCGCCGGCGAGCTTTCTCAAACGCTCCGCCTCTGAACAGCCGCGTCTAATTATCGCTCTCACTAGAGCCCGCAAATAGCGTCTTTCGCTGCCCGTTTCCGCCTCCCCGCCTATTAGCATCGGGGCTATGTCAGATGCCCTTGATTTGCCCCTGCTTTCGAGTGGAAAGGTTCGCGAGGTTTACGAACTCGGCGACGACCTTCTTATCGTCGCTTCCGACCGCATTTCAACCTACGACGTGATTCACCCGACGCCGATTCCCGGCAAGGGTGCCGTCCTGACAGGCCTCTCAGACTTCTGGTTTGAGCGCACCACCGCGATCGTCCCAAACCACCTGATCTCAGTTACAGACGGCGTGCCGGACGAGGTTCGTGGCCGCGCGATGGTCGCCAAGCGGCTCGAGATGCTGCCAATTGAGTGCATTGTTCGCGGTTACATCACCGGCTCCGGTTGGAGTGATTACCAAAGCAGCGGCCGAGTTTCGGGGATCGAACTGCCCGAGGGGCTCGAAGAGTCCCAGCAGCTCCCTGAGCCGCTCTTCACGCCTTCGACAAAGGCTGAAGTTGGCCACGACGAGGCGATCAACTTTGAGCAGGCCGCCGAGCTCGTCGGTGACAGCGAGCTAACCGAGCGCGTCCGCGAGGCGGCAATCGAGCTTTACCGCTTTGCCGCCGAATATGCGCGCGGCCGGGGGATGATTCTGGCCGACACAAAGTTTGAGTTTGGGCTTGACGCCAGCGGCGAGCTAACCGTTGGCGATGAGGTTCTAACGCCCGACTCCTCGCGCTACTGGCCGCTTGAGGGCTACCAGACGGGCCGCGGCCAGCCGAGCTTCGACAAGCAGTTTGTGCGCGATTGGGCCACCGCGAGCGGCTGGGACAAGACGGAGCCAGCGCCGGCGCTCGCGGAAGATGTGGTCGCAGGAACGACTGCCCGCTACGCCGAGGCCTACGAACTGATCACCGGCGAGCCGCTCTCCGCTTGGCTCGCGCGCACCGGCGGAAGCATCTGATGCGCGCGCGGGTTCTCGTAAGGCCAAAGCAGGGAATCCTCGACCCGCAGGGAGTCGCTGTTGAACGTGCTTTGCCGGCGCTCGGCTTCCAGGGCGTAACTGAGGTGCGGATTGGCCGCCTCGTTGAACTTGAGATCAAAGATCCGGCGCAGCTTGAACAGATCTCGGCGCAGCTGCTGGCAAATCCGCTAATTGAAGACTTTGAAATCGAACTGCTCGAAGACGCTCCCGCCGCGTGAAGACCGGAATCCTCCGCTTCCCTGGAAGCTGCGACGAGCTTGACGCGCAGCTCGCCGCCGCACTGGTTGGCGAGACGGTTCTGCTTTGGCACGGCGACCGCGACCTCCAGGACGTTGACGCCGTAATCGTTCCGGGTGGTTTCTCCTACGGCGACTACCTGCGCGCCGGCGCGATCGCCCGCTTCTCGCCGGTGATGGAATCGGTTATCGAGTTCGCTGGCGACGGCGGCCTCGTGCTTGGAATCTGCAACGGCTTCCAAGTGCTCTGCGAGGCCGGGCTGCTGCCGGGCGCATTACTGCCAAACGCCAACCGCCGTTTCACCTTCCGTCAAGTTGAGTTGGAGGTCGTGGAGGGCGGCACAAAGTTCACTTCGGCCTGCCCGCCCGGGGAGCTTTTAAGCATTCCCGCCAAGCACGGCTCGGGCCGCTTCTACGCCGACGAGGCGACGCTTAGCGAGCTTGAAGAGGGCGGCCAGGTAGTGGTCCGCTACCTCCCAGGCCAGAATTTCAACGGTTCGCTGCGCGACATTGCTGGCGTTCGCAACGCGGCCGGCAACGTCTTTGGACTGATGCCCCACCCCGAGCACGCCGTTGACGCCCTTACCGGCTCAACCGACGGCCTCCGAATCTTTGAATCGATGCGCTCCGCTGTAGATGGCGCGCATGTCTGAGCAGCTGCCCGAGCTGCAAGAGGCAATTGCGCTCGGCCTTACCGAGGCTGAGTACGAGCTCGTCTGCGAGAAGCAGGGCGGCGCTCCCAATCAGGTCGAGCTGGCGATGTACTCACTGCTTTGGAGCGAGCACTGCGCCTACAAGCATTCGAAGAAGCTGCTCGCGACGCTGCCAACCGAAGGGCCGGCCGTTGTGATGGGTCCGGGTGAGAACGCAGGCGCAGTTGACGTTGGCGACGGGCTGATCTGCGCCTTCAAGGTCGAGTCGCACAATCACCCAAGCGCAGTTGAACCGTTCCAAGGCGCAGCCACCGGCGTCGGCGGAATCCTGCGCGACATCTTCGCGATCGGCGCGCGGCCGATCGCGGTGCTCGACTCGCTGCGATTTGGCGAGATCGAAGAGAGTGAGCGCTCGCGCTACCTGCTTGAGCACGCCGTCGCTGGGATCGGCCATTACGGCAACTCGATCGGCGTGCCAACGGTTGGCGGCGAGGTTTACTTCGAAGGCCCTTACGAGCAGAACTGCCTTGTCAACGCGATGGCGTTGGGGCTCGGCCCGCGCGAGCAACTGATGCGCAGCGCCGCCGCCGGCGTCGGCAACGTCGTGCTGATCTACGGCGCATCAACTGGCCGCGACGGGATCGGCGGCGCCTCGGTGCTCGCGTCAGCTGAACTTGGCGAAGCCGACGATGACAAGCGCCCGACCGTTCAGGTCGGTGATCCGTTTGAAGAGAAGAAGCTGATGGAGTGCTCGCTTGAGCTGCTTGAACTTGGGCTGATCGTCTCACTGCAGGATCTCGGCGCCGCCGGGCTCACCTCCTCGGCCTGCGAGATGGCTTCAAAGGGCGAGGTTGGAATCGACATCGACGTGCGCAAGGTGCCCTTGCGTGAGGCCGACATGGAACCGTTCGAGATCATGGTCAGCGAATCGCAGGAGCGGATGCTCTGCGTGATTGAACCCAGCGACGTAGATGCGGTGCGCGCGATCTGTGACAAATGGGAGGTCAGCTCGGCGGCGATCGGCGAGGTAACGGACACGCGCCTGATGCGGATCTACTCCGGCGACGAACTCGTCGGTCAGATGCCGGTCGAAGCGCTCGTCGATGACTGCCCGATTTACGACCTTGCGCCGCAGCAGCCCAGTCAGCCGATTTACCCGCCGCCGGCCGCGCGGCTCGACGGGGCAGAGAGCCTGGGCGAGACGCTGCTCGCGCTGGTCGGCTCACCAAACGTCGCTTCGCGCCGCCCGCTATTTGAGCAGTACGACCCGATTGTTCAGTCGCGCACCGTGCGCCGCCCGGAGCAGGCCGACGCGGCGGTGCTGGCGCTAGCGAACGGCACTGCTCTGGCCGTCAGCATCGACGGTAACGGTCGCCGCGTCGCCGCCGACCCTTACCGCGGCACGCTCAGCGTCGTGCTCGAATGCGCCTCGAACTTGGCCTGCGTTGGCGCCCACCCGCTCGGCACAACCAACAATCTCAACTTTGGCAACCCCGAAAAGCCGCACGTCGCTTGGCAGCTAACGGAGGCCGTGCGCGCGATCGCGGACGCCTGCACGGCGCTCGAAGCGCCGATCGTCGGTGGCAACGTTTCGCTTTACAACGAAGGGGCGTCAGGGCCGATCTACCCAACGCCGGTGATCGGCATGGTTGGCCTGCTACCTGACGTAACGCGCGCCGGCCGGCTTGGTTTCACCGAGGAGGGTGAGGCGATCGCGCTGGTCGGCCAGTTCAAGCCTTCTCTCGCAGCCAGCGAGCTCTCAAAACTGCGCGGCGAGCAACTTCCCGATCAGCTCGAGGAAGTTGACATCGAATCGGTCATTGAGGTTCAGGACGCCGTCCGCGGCGCGGTCCGTGAAGGGCTGATCAACTCTGCCCATGACGTCGCTGAAGGTGGAATCGCAACCGCGCTGGCCGAATCTGCGCTGGCCGGGTCGATTGGCGCGGCGGTCGAGCTTGACCCCGCCGGCGACAGCTGGCAGGCCTGCTTTGGCGAAGCGCCCGGCGGCTTCATCTGCTGCGGCCACGCCGCCGCGCTGGCACAGCTCGCGGAGCGAACGAGCGTGACTGTGATCGGCAAAGTTGGCGGCGACCGCTTGGAGATCGATCTTGGCTCCGAGAAGATTGACCTGACGCTCGGCGAGCTGCGCGAGCGCCATCGCGCGCTGGAGGCAGTATTCCAATGATTACAGCGTTTAAACGCGGCGAACTTGGCGACCGGCAGTGGTACTCTTTAGAGACTCTGCCCCGTATGGCAACCGGACGGGATTCATGACCGAGCAGCCCTCTTTCGATGAGCGCGACGGACCCCGCGATGAATGCGGCGTCTTCGGCATATACGCCCCCGGCAAAGACGTAGCCCGGCTGACCTATTTCGCTCTCTTCGCGCTTCAGCACCGTGGTCAGGAGTCGGCCGGGATCGCTGCCGCCGACGATGGCGGATTCATAATCACGCAGCGAGCGCTCGGCCTTGTGAGCCAGGTTTTCAAGGAGCACGATCTGCGCGCGCTCGACGGCGACCTCGCGATCGGTCACGTTCGCTACTCAACGACCGGCTCAAGCGGCTGGGAAAATTCGCAGCCGGTTCATCGCACCGGAAGCGCCACCAGCAGCGGCCGCGAGCTAGCGCTGGCACACAACGGCAACCTCACAAACGCCGTTGAGCTGCACGCTGAGCTGCGCGCGCAGGGGGTTGAGTTCAGTTCGACCTCCGACTCCGAGATCATCGCCGCGCTGATCGCCGATGATCCAAGCCCGACGATCGAAGAATCTGTCTGCGCGATCATGCCGCGGCTGCAAGGCGCCTTCTCGACCGTCGTGATGACAAACGAGCGCGTCGTCGCGTTCCGCGACCCGGCCGGGGTGCGCCCGCTGGTGCTCGGCCAGATCGATGACAACTATTGCGTTGCCAGCGAGTCTTGCGCGCTTGACATCATCGGTGCGACCTACATGCGCGACGTGCTGCCGGGCGAGATGGTCTCGATCGGCGCCGACGGGCTGCGCACAAGGATGGTCATTGAAGGAGCGCGCGAAGCGTTCTGTCTCTTCGAATACATCTACTTCGCCCGCCCGGACTCAAAAATGAACGGCACCGTGCTGCAAGCCGCGCGCGGCCGAATGGGTGAGGCGCTCGCGCGCGAGCATCCAGCCCCTAGCGCCGACCTTGTGATCGCCGTCCCCGACTCCGGCAACGCTGCCGCCCGCGGCTACGCGCGCGAAAGTGGCTTGCCCCAGGACGATGGGTTCGTCAAGAACCGCTATGTCGCCCGCACCTTCATCCAGCCCGGTCAGGAGCTGCGCAAACAGGGATTGAGGCTGAAGTTTAATCCGCTGCCGGAGATTGTTGGTGGCAAGAAGCTGGTAGTCGTCGACGATTCAATCGTTCGCGGTAACACGACACGCCAGATTGTCCAAATGTTGCGTGACGCGGGCGCACTTGAGGTCCATCTGCGGATTTCAGCGCCGCCGATCCGCAACCCGTGTTACTACGGCGTTGATATGTCAACGCGCGAAGAGATGATCGCCCACGGCAAGACGGTTGAGGAGATCGCAGAGATCCTCGGTGCCGACTCGCTGGCCTATGTTTCGTTGGAAGGCGTCTACGGCGCGATTGAAGGCGCCCCTGCCAACCACTGCGACGCTTGCTTCTCCGGCAACTACCCACTTCCGGTAGCCGAGGAAGGCAAGAAGTTGGCGCTTGAGCCGCAGCTTCCAATGGCGCCATCATCGGCTTGACAGCGTCGATGACCGATCCGCATTCAGCGCTAACCGAGATTTTCGGTTTCGATCACTTTCGCCCAGGGCAGCGCGAGGCTGTCGACGGCGCGCTGGCTGGCAGTGACGTCCTGCTCGTGATGCCGACAGGCGCCGGCAAGTCGCTCTGCTACCAGCTGCCGGCGCTACTGCGAGGTGACCTTTCGATCGTCGTCTCGCCGCTCGTCTCGCTGATGCTTGATCAGGTTGAGTCGCTGCAGCGGCGCGTCGGCGACAAGGTCGCTTTGATCAACGCCCAGCAGGACGCGGCGACCAACCGCGAGGTCTTAGAGCGCGCGCGCAGCGGTGAGCTGCGGCTGCTTTACGTGGCGCCAGAGCGCTTCGCGTCGCCGGGCTTTCTTGAGGCGCTCAAAGAGGTTGAAATTGGCTGCTTCGTCGTTGATGAGGCGCACTGCGTGTCGCAATGGGGCCACGATTTTCGCCCTGACTACTTTCGCCTCGGCGACGCTGCCCGCTGGCTTGGAGCCGATTCGATCTTCGCTTCGACGGCGACCGCCACGCCGCAGGTCGCGCGCGACATCGAAGAGCGGCTTGGCTTGAACGAGCCGGTCAGCGTCGCGACTGGCTTCGATCGCCCCAACTTGACTTTTGCCGTCGCACCGTCGAAATCGGCCAGCCATGCCCGCGTGCAGCTCGCCGCCGCTCTGGCCGCGCCCGAGGCGCGCCCCGCAATCGTTTACGCCGGCACGCGCAAGCAAACAGCTGAGGTGGCCGCCAACCTTTCCTCCGATCTGGGCATCAAGGTCGTCGCCTACCACGCTGGCTTGGACCGTGATAAGCGCGCCAAGATTCAGCGCAGCTTCATGGACGGCAGCGTTGACGTGGTCGTCGCGACCAACGCCTTTGGCATGGGGGTTGACAAAGCTGATGTGCGAACCGTTGTCCACGTCAGCGTGCCGCAGTCGATTGAGGCTTGGTATCAGGAGGCTGGCCGCGCCGGCCGTGATGGCGCGCCGGCGCGCGCTTTGCTGCTGGCGCAGAACAAAGACAAAGGGCTGCACGTCTTTTTCATCGAGCGCTCCGAGGTCGACGAGGCTGAGCTCGACCGCGTTGCAAAACGAATCTTTAGCTCCTCGCCAGATGGCCGCTACGACGCTGAGATAAGCGAGCTTGGCAGCAACGCCGACCAGGTTCGCGCAATCATCGGCCACCTCGCTCGGGCCGGAGTCCTCAGCCCCTCGCCGGCCCCCACCGACCGTCAGATTGGGCGCATCGACGGCGCCTACGACGGCCGCGCCCGCAGTCTCTGCCAAACGTCGGCCAAGCAGGCAACGAAGGCGCGCTGGGCCGCCTACCGTTCGGTCTGGCATTTCGTTGAAACGCCGAGCTGCCGCCGCGCCGCGGTGCTGGCCCACTTCGGCGACCGCGAGCGCGACGCTGCGCCACTGCTGGTTCCTTGCTGCGACGTTTGTAATCCCGAATCGGTCGCCGACGTCGTCTCCGTAGAGGTCCGCGCAAACAAGAAGGGCGCGTCATCGGCTGGCCGCTCGCTCGCGCCGCGCGCCGCGCTTGCCGATTCAAGCGAGCTCGATCAAGCGATCATTGATCTCGTCGCCAGCGCCCACCCGCAGCTCGGGCGCACGCGCGCAGTTCAAGTGCTGCGCGGCGGTCGCTCGAAAGTGATCGCGTCAAACCACTATGACGAGCTCGAGCACTACGGCGCCTTTGGTGACCTTCACGCCAACGACGTCCTTGGCCGCGTCGACGCGTTGCTGGCCGAGGGCTTAATCGTCTCCTCCGGTGGGCGCTTCCCCAAACTTCAGTCGCCCGCCAGCCAAGCAGTAAGACGATGAGAATCGCAGTGATGCTTTCCGGCCGCGGCACAAACCTGCAGGCGCTGATCGAGAAACTTCACGGCTTTGACGCCGAAATTGTTGCCGTTGCTTCCGACCATGACGATGCGCCAGGGTTGCGCCACGCGCGGACCGCGAACATTCTCACGCGCAGCTTCGAGGTCGACAAATTTGAGCGCCGCGCGGCGCGCGACAACGCGATCGCCGACTGGCTTGATGAGAACGACGTTGAGCTCGTAGTCCTGGCGGGCTACATGGCGCTGCTGGATGATTCGTTCATCGCCCGTTTTCGCGACCGCATCATCAACGTCCACCCGTCGCTGCTGCCGGCCTTTGCGGGAACGCGCGCCGTTGAGCAGGCAGTTGACTACGGCGTAAAGGTTTTCGGTGTGACCGTTCACCTTGTTGATGAAGGAATCGATAGTGGCCCGATCCTGCTGCAGCGCTCAGTCGAGCTTCCCGGGTACAGCGACCCGACCGAGGTTCACCAGATCTTGCAGAAGATTGAGCACGAACTGCTGCCCGAAGGCGTCCGCTTGATGGTTAGCGGCGCAGTCAGCAGAGACCCTGCAAACCCTCAGCGGCTGATCATCGAGCCCTGAGCTGCGCTAGCCTCGCCCCATCAACGCTGAGTTTTCAGACTTCACTGCGCGAGCGCCTGGCACGGCGCCCGTGGCCCGCGCGCTCTTATCGGTTTCTGACAAGAGCGGCGTAGTTGAATTCGCTCAGGGGCTCGCAGCGCTCGCTGTTGAGCTGGTTTCAACCGGCGGGACGGCGGCCGCGCTTCGCGAAGCGGGGCTCAAGGTTCGCTCGATCGACGACCTCACCGGTTTTCCAGAGATCATGGACGGGCGCGTTAAGACGCTGAACCCGCGCCTCTACGCCGGGCTGCTCGCCTCGCGCGACAACGCGGAGCACTTGGAGCAGGCGGCCGAGCACGAAATCGAGTTCGTTGATCTGGTCTGCGTAAACCTTTACCCGTTTGAACAGACCGTTGCCACCGCGGGAGTAACCGACGCCGAAGTGATCGAGCAGATCGACATTGGCGGACCAGCGATGGTTCGCGCGGCGGCGAAAAACGCGGCCTACGCGGCCGTCGTCACCGACCCTGCGCAGTACGGGCCGCTGCTTGACGAGCTAGCGCGCAGTGACCGCCTGCTCTCGCTTGCCACCCGTGAGCAGCTCGCGGCCGAGGCTTTCGCGCTAATTGCCCGCTACGACGCCGCGATCAGCAACTGGTTTGCAGCGCGGGCCGGCGGGATGCCGGCGACGCTGGCAGCGACGTTTGAGCGCGAACGCGAACTGCCGTATGGCGAGAACCCCCACCAGCAGGCCGCTTACTACCGCCAGTCCGGCGCCGGCGGCGAAGGAGTCCTCGGCTCGGCCGAGCAGCTCAGCGGCAAAGCGCTCTCGTTTAACAACATCCTCGACCTTGACGGCGCCCGCGCCACTCTCGCTGAGCTTGGCCCTGAGCAACCGGCCTGCGTGATCGTCAAGCACAACAATCCTTGCGGCGCAGCCCGCGGCGCCGATCTCTTAGACGCTTACCGCAAGGCATTTGCTGGTGATCCGGTCAGCGCTTACGGCGGCGTGATCGCGCTCAACCGCCCCGTTGACGAGCAGAGCGCGGCGGCGCTGGCCGAGCAGTTCATCGAAGTGCTGATCGCGCCCGCTTACGAGCCGGCCGCGCTTGAAGTTCTCTCAGCGAAGGAGAAGGTCCGGATCCTCCGCTCAGCCGGTGACGGCGCGGCGCCCGCTGGGCCAGAGCTGCGGCCGGTTGCCGGCGGGCTGCTCGTTCAGGAGCGAGACAGCGTCAGCATCGCGCGGTCGAAGCTGCAGGTCGTGAGCGACCGAATGCCCAGTGATGACGAGTGGCGCGACCTGCTCTTCGCCTGGCAGATCTGCCGCCACGTGAAATCAAACGCGATCGTCGCCGCACGCGATCAGGCGACGCTCGGGATCGGCGCCGGCCAGATGAGCCGCGTTGATTCCGTCAAGATCGCGCTCGGCCGCGACTGGATTACCGATCGCAGTGGAATCGTGCTCGCCTCCGACGCTTTCTTCCCGTTCGCCGACGGCGTGATTGGCGCGCTAGAGGGCGGGGCCTCGGCGCTGATCCAGCCCGGCGGCTCTATTCGCGATGACGAAGTGATCGCCGCCGCCAACGAGCGCGGCGCGGCGATGGTCTTTACTGGCCGCAGGCACTTCCGCCATTAGCGGCGCAGACTCGCGACAGGCTCCTGTAATCTTCGATCCGATTTGCCGCGCTCCTGTGGCATCCAGTTAGGAGAAGGTTCGTGCCGCGCAAGATTTTCGGAGTCATTGCTGCCTTGGTGAGCCTCGCGGCTCTTCCCACCGCTGCCAGTGCGAACGCGGCTGCGCCCAGCGCCACCACGCCGATCAAAATGCTTTCCGCCAAAGCCAACAGTGCTGGCGACCACGTTGTTGTTCGCTTGCGCTGGGACAGTGCGCTGATTGCCCGCGCCGGGAAGGCCGATCGCTTCAGGCTCCGCGTTCTGGCCCACCCCGCAAACGGGCACACCACTCAGCTCGGAACGCTGGTCCGCAGCGCGCCGCGCAGCGCAACTGAGACGGTCACCGTTCGCACCAATGCTAAGCGCCTGCGCAGCTCGCGCCGCGTCACGGTCACCGCCACGCAGCAATACGACACACCTTCCGATAGCGACGCCCGCTACGAGCAGAACCGCGTCGCGATCCGCGCGCTTAGTGGCAAGAGCTCCGGCCTTTCACTTCGCCCTTGCAGTCTCTCGTCGATCGCTCCTGGCGCAGACATGAGCTCCTGCGACCTTCCCGGCGCAATGCTTGTCAGCGCCGACCTCAGCGGCGTCAACTTCACCGACGCCAACCTCAGTGGCGGCAGCCTCGCTGGCGCGAAGCTCGTCACGACCAACCTCAGCGGCGCCGATCTTGTTAACACTTCGACCGCCGGCGCTGTTTGGCCAAGCAGCGAGCAGGGCGCCCTCACCCTTCCTGCCGACGGTCCTGACATCGTCAGCGCAATCGCGAAAGCGAAGAACCGCGTTGACGTGATCAGTTACACCTTTGGCGGCCCGGACATCGTCGGCCAAGCGAGCAAGCCTGGCGCGCTGATGAACGCCGTCCAGCGCGGCGTCGACGTGCGGCTGATTCTCAACTCAGGAAACAAGGGCTGTGCTTCGCTCAGTCCGTCTGACCAGCAGGCCTGTGTAGCTAAGACCAGCTTTGATTCGACCTTCGCGATCAAGAGCTCGCTGGCGTGGGCTAAGGCCAATCCGCTTCCTTCTTCGCAGGGTGGGACCGGCAGTGGCGGCAACTTCGAGATCCGCTCCTCCTCGCAGAATTTCCAAATTAGCCACCAGAAGACGATCCTGATTGATGCGCTCAGTGCCGACGGATCAAAGCCGCTGGTCAGCGCTGCGTCACTGGCGCTCGTCTCAACCGGCAACCTCGGCTCCTACAACTGGGGCAGCAGTTACAAGAACGCCGCTTACCTGACGAACCCCTCGGCTGGCTGCGGCGCCGCTGGCTGCGACGACGACTGGTCGGCGCGCGATTTCACGATCCTCGTCAAGGACCAAGCGATGCTGCAGCGGATTGCGACCGTCTACGCCTCGGACGCCGCCTGCGACACGTGGGCCAGCAGCCTCGTCTACAAGGATCTGCTCGGCACGACGATGGCTGACACTTGGGCCAACGGCACGCTGCTCGCCGACGGAAGTACCTATCCGTCGATGGGTAATGCTGCCTTTTACGGCGGTGATGCGATCAACCCTGGCCTTCAGCCCGCGCCGCAGGGCAACTCGCGCGCCCGCACCTTGGCGCTGATCGCCAGTGCCAGCAAGAGCTTGATCGTCTACAACGAGGAGATGGCTGACCCGGACGTGATGAACGCGCTCGTTGACGCCAAGCGCGCCGGCGTCGACGTGCAGGTCGTGATGGCCTCGGCGATCTGCGACAAGTACGCCAAGGTGCCGTGCGTGATCGGCCAACCGGTACCCAGCGCGTCGTTTGACTATCTCACCGCTTACGGGGTGAAGGTGACGCTGCTCAATAGTCAGCAGGGCCTCTACATTCACGCCAAGGCGATCGTTGCCGACGGCACTGACGGTTTTATCGGGTCGGAGAACTTCGGTTACGGCTCAATGAATTACAACCGTGAGCTCGGCCTAATGCTGACCAACCGCTTCGATCCGTCGAAGGTCGCCAGCGGCCTACCGAGCTTGCGCAGCGTTGAGGGGATCGCGGCGATCGAAAGTGCCTTTGCCGCCGACTCTGACGTCACTTCGTCGGGCGGGATTATCTACAACACGGCCAAGGTCTACGCCTCACCACCGGTCGTTCAGCCCTACCCGTGGCCTCTTAACAAGCCGGGCCATGCTTTCCCCGGCTTCAACGTCGGCTGCGGCCTATTGCCAGACCGTCCGGCTGGCTGAGCGCCGCGCGAAAGCGCCACCGGCAGGATTCGAACCTGCGCTTCGGGTGAAGCGTCATGCCGCGCAGCCTTCACAGCGCCGTGACTGGGCGGCAGATGGCTGCCGTGGTTACGGCAGCGTGCGCGGCGGCGAGAACGGGCAGCTCAGGTCAATGCTTGGCGTTTGCGCTGAGACGAGGAAGTCCGCAATCGCCGAGTTCACGCACTCCGACTCGCTTAGACCGAACGTCCCGTGGATGCCGCCGACCAGCGTCAGCATGCGCATCTTGCGGTAGGTGCGCGCCATGTTGACGGCCCACTGGTACGGCGTTTCGCCGTCGCGTGTTGCGTTGGCGACGATTCCCGGCACGTCGGGCCCGTAGTTCTTTGGCCGCGGTACTGGGTGGGGCTTGGCCTTGCCGTAGCCGACGCAGGTTGACAGGTAATCAACGCCAAGCGAGCCGCCGTAGATCGGGCCTTGCTGGACCGCCCAAGCAATGCCGCTGCGCCGCGCGGCTGCGTTAGGCCGGTCGGCTAAGTCTTGGCAGACGACCGCCGACCAGTAGCTCCCGGCGGTGCCGGTGCTTGGGCTTTGCAGCGACTTGTTCGTGAGCGCCTTCAGTGCCTGCTGGCGCGCAGTTCCCGACCCGGTCAGCGCCGTGTATGCGCTTTCGATCACCTGCTCAGCTTCGACCCAGTCGCCGCCTGGGTCAATAAAGAACGGGACGTCATCGTTGAGTACGTCGAGCACGTCCCAGCGGCTGTAGTTAGTGCCGTCAGGCAGCTTCAGTGTTTTTGAGTCAAGCGACTTCATCACAGCGCGGAACTTCGGCGCTAGCGCCGGATTGGCCTCAAGGAAGAAGCCGATCGAATGGTCGGGCGCTACCGAGCCAGCGTTGATTCCATAAAGCGTTGTCTGTGGATCCATGTTGCCGTCAAAGACGAGCGCACGGACCTTCTTTGGGTAAAGCTGCGCGTAGGTTGAGCCGAGCAGGGTGCCGTAGGAGATTCCCCAATAGGTCAACTTTGCGTCGCCAACAGCCTGGCGCAGAGCATCGAGGTCGCGGGCGTTGGCGAGCGTGCCAGAGTTTTCGATCACGTGGCTATTAGCCCGATAGCAGCGCGCGTTGTAGTCGGTTACCTGCCGCACGCGCCGCTCGAGCACTTGCTGCCAATTGACGGAGCCGGTCGTCGGCCTCGTCGGCTTGGGAATATTGCAGCCGGAGCCACTGATTAGCGGCGTTGAGGCGCCAATCCCGCGCGGGTCCCACGTAACAAAGTCGAATGAGGCGTGAATCTCTGGCGGCAGCAGGCCAATGATTGACGAGAGCGAGAGCCCCGAGTTGCCGGGGCCGCCGGGGTTCATGAACAGCGTCCCTTTGTACTGAGCTGCGGTGCCGTTGGCTTTTAGCCGGGCTACGGCGAGGCGCACCTTCCTGCCGTCGGGCCGGTTGGCTTCAAGCGGCCGCGTCAGCGCCGCGCAATCGAAGCCGGTCAGGCTGGCGCCGTCGGTGTCGCGCCAGCGCTTAAACGATGATCCGCTGCAGGCTTTCCAGTTCAGCGCCGTTGCCGCCGAGCTGGCAGGTGCGGCAATCGCCGGCGCGTAGCCCCCGATCAGTAGCGCTGCCGCGGCTCCCATGACTGCCGTTAAAACGACTGGCGCAGTCGATCGCCAAGCTGTCGGGCAAGGATCGATCATTTTGCGCCACGCTACCAGATATGGATCGCCGCCGCGCCGCAATTGGATTCCGAACAAGCGGCTGGCGTAGCGAACTACGGCCAGCTTCGCCAGAGCTGGGGCTCGGGGCTGACCCGCCCGCCAAGTGACGGCGGTGGAGGCCTCTGTGCGGGCAGCGCGCCGGCCCAGCCGCTCAGCTCAAGCCAGCCGTCGCTGCGCTGGGTGACGGTTGGCATGCGGCCGTTGATCTCGTTCTCGGCGATTACTTTTGGCGGCGCGCAGCTTGATCCGCTGCGGCAGCCTTCGTCACCGAGCCCGAGCGAATGATCAGCGCCGCCATCGAAGATTGAGTTGCCAACAATTCTCAGCCCGTCGTCGGCGCGGCGACCACTGGGCACGCCACCGCTGCGGCCGGGCCGCGCGCCCGCAACCGAGAAAACCTGCCACTGGCTGGGGCTGCTTTCTGGGTTGGCAATTACGTTGTCGTAGATCAGCACGTTGCGGTTTGGAATCCGGATGAAGTTGTCACCGTCGTCAACGACCGTTGTTCCCCAGCCGCCGGCGCGCAGGAAGGAGCTGCAGCGGCTGCGGCCTGCGTCGCCGGGCCGCCCGTCGCAGGAGCGGCTGCCGTAACCGACCTCAATCACGTGCGAGCGTGAACCGATTCGCGTGGCAATGTTGCGGCGGATTAGAACGTTGGCTGAGCCGTTGACGCCGAAGGCAGCGCCTTCGATGTCGCGAAAACTGTTGTCCTCAACCAGCACCGAACTGGCTTCATAGTGAGTGAAGGGCGCGCTCATAAATTGCATCCCGGTGCCCTGCCCGGCGGTGAAGCCGCCGGTGCCGCAGTCGGAGAATAGGTTGCCTCGCACGATCACTTCGGTTGAGCCGCCTTTTGCGTAGGCGCACCAGTCACCAGCGTCATGGAAGTGGTTGCGCAGCAGTTTGATGCGGCGCACGGCGACCGCGTCGAAGGCGTTGTCGCCGGCGCCGGAGACGTCGGAATCTTGAATCGTCACGTCGCTTGACTGATTGATCTTGATCGTCTCTTGCGCGCCGTCGCCACGCAGCGTTACATCGTCGAGCTTCACTCTCTTGCAGAGCTCGCAGTGGAATACGTCGCCGCCATCGTCGAGCCGCAGTCCGCGCAGAGTCAATCCGTTGACGCGGTAAACGTTCATGCCGGAGAGCCTCGCTGCGCCTTGGCCGTCAACGCTTTCGATCGTGATCGGGCCGCCCCGTTTCTCCCAGTAAACCGGCGCGCCAGTCCGATAATCCCCGGCCTTCAGCCGCAGTCGCCAGGCGCCCGAGTTACCGAGCGGGATTTTTCGCCAGGCGGCGCCAAGCGTGCGTAGCGGCGCCGAGGCGCTGCCGCTCGCTGAGTCAGAGCCACTCGGCGACAGCGTCAATTCCCGCGTGGCTGCGCTGGCGGATGGCGCCGTTAGTAATACGGCGACGATCGAAACTGCCAAACCCACCACTAGTCGCCTTTGAACCCTCATCAACCAACTATTGCAGGCCAAGCTGTAAATGCCGCCGGCAGGATTCGAACCTGCGCGCTTCGGGTTAAAAGCCCGCTGCTCTACCGGACTGAGCTACGGCGGCGCGCGGCAACTGTAGCCCGCATTGAGCGATTAGGGCTGGCGGTCGATCACTTCAAGCCGCTCGACCTTTAGCTCGCCGACTTCAAGCTGGTCGATTCGGAGCCGTTTTATCCGGCCGCGCCCAATTGACAGCCTGCCGACCGATAGCGCCCCGATTGCGAAGGCACCAACTGCCAGCGCGCCAATTGCAAGTGCGCCAACCGAACCGGCGCCAAGCGAAGCGCTAGCTATCTTCGCGGTCGTGGGCTTTGAGCTGCTGCCTGAGCGAAACGTCATCGCCGCGATTATGCCATCCACATTGCGGCGCTGCAGCCGGTAGCGTTGGCGCTGTGATTGTCGACGCTTGGATGCAGCACCCGACGCTACGCCTAGTAAGCAGCCCGATCTTTGCGTCGCTGCTGAACTGGCTCGACGCCGAGTTGCCGACCGAGGAAGTACCGATTGAGGTGACGATTGCGGCGATGGACGCGGCGGGGGTTTCGATCGCGACGCTGTCGGCTTTGAGATCGCCGCAGTACGGCGAGATGATCAGCAATGACGAGGTTGCTGGCTGGGTCAGCGAGCACCCAGATCGCTTTGTGGGCTTGGCCTCAGCTGACTTGGGCAGTCCGATGGCATCGGTTCGCGAGCTGCGCCGCCGCGTCAACGATCAGGGCTTCCGCGGCCTGCGGATGTTGCCCTGGCTTTGGGAGGCCCCGCCGACCGACCGCCGCTACTACCCGCTTTACGCCGAGTGCGTTGAGCTGGGCGTGCCGTTCTGCACGCAGGTTGGCCACACCGGCCCGCTGCTGCCAAGCGAGCCGGGCCGGCCGATCCCTTACATCGACCAGGTTGCGATTGACTTTCCTGAACTGGTGATCGTCTGCGGACACGTCGGCTACCCGTGGACGGAGGAGATGGTTGCCGTCGCGCGCAAGCACACCAACGTTTACATCGACACCTCTGCCTACAAGCTGGCGCGGCTGCCGGCCGAGCTGGTCAGCTACATGAAGACCGGCAGTGGCCGCCAGAAGGTGCTGTTTGGATCGAACTTCCCGATGGTCACGCCAGCCGACTCGCTGGCGGCGCTCGACTCACTGCAGCTCGACGATGAGACGCGCGGCCTGTTCCTCGCTGCCAACGCGCAGCGGATCTTCAAGCTCGGCTGATCGGCGCAGCGCCTCCGCTACTACAATTCGCTTTCTCACCCAGCCCCCATGGTGTAGCGGTTAGCACGCCAGGTTTTCATCCTGGTAGCAGCGGTTCGATTCCGCTTGGGGGTATCGAGCACCAGTCAGGTGCTGCTGCGACCGCGGTAGTAGCAGTGGCTAGTTCAACGCGCGGAATGAGCGCTGCTGCTTGGGCGCCGGATGATAGGCCGCTCGCTGCACTCGCTTACTTTCCGTCACACTGCTGCCAGCAGGCCGATTGTTTACGAGAGAGGGAGCAGCGATGGCTGATTTCAGCGTGATGAAGATCGATCAGATGGAAACAACCTTTGGCGGCGGGCTCAGTAAAGCGCGCGCAGCGCTGGGCGTTAGCTCCTTCGGGATGAGCATTCTGAACTTGCCAGCGAACTACGACCGTTACCCAGACCACGACCACACTCACGACCACCAGGAAGAGGTTTACGTTGTACTTGCAGGCAGCGGCGCGCTGACAGTTGAGGGCGAGGAGTTTGCGCTCGACGGCGAGACGATGGCGCGCGTAGGCCCCGGCGTGAAGCGCAAAGTCGTCGCCGGCCCGGGCGGCATTCGCATGCTCGTGCTCGGCGGCGTTCCCGGCGAGGCCTACCAGCCGCCGGAGTGGGGCGAGCTCGGCGCAGCCGATCCGATGGCGAGCTGACGATGGCACTAGCAATCCCCAACCTTCTTTTTCAAACCGGCCGCATAGTGGTCGGCGTGGCCTTTCTTGCCAACACTGAGCAGGCAAGTTCACGTTGGATCGGCGACGAGGCAGCCGGCGCCGATGGAGGCGTGATGGCGCGCGCGTTTGGCGTCCGTGACGTGGCGCTTGGCGTGGCGACGATCTCCGCCGCGCGCAGCGGCAACCTGCGCACGCTGCTGGTGCTTGGCGTTCTCTGCGACGTTGTTGATTGCGCGGCAACGCTCGCGGCCGGTGAGAGGATTCCTCAGCAGGCCCGCATCGTCACAGCCGCAGTTGCTGCCGGCGCGGCGCTCAACGGCGTGGCGCTGCTCACGGCAACGCGCGAGTAGGCAGACTAAGCCGATGACTGACTTCCTTGTTCGCCGTGACAGCCTCGAAACCGTTCAGTTCACTGAAGGCGCAAGCGGCGACGAAGCTCAGCTTGCCGCCGGCGAGGTGCTGCTGCGCATTGACGGCTTCAGCTTCACTGCCAACAACGTCAGCTACGCAACCTTCGGCGACTTAATGTCCTACTGGAACTTCTTTCCCACCGAGGACGGCTGGGGGCGGATTCCGGTCTGGGGATTCGCCGAGGTGGTTGCCTCGCAGTGCGAAGGGATTGAGCCCGGGCAGCGCTTCTACGGTTACCTGCCGATGTCGAGCTACCTCGTGGTCACCCCCGGAAACGTCACGGCGAGCGGCTTCTCTGACTTCGCCGAACATCGCAAGGAGCTTCACTCGGTCTACAACAGCTACATGCTGACCAGCGCCGACCCAACTTACGACGCTGCTCTGGAAGGCGAGATCATGCTGCTGCGCCCGCTTTTCTCAACGTCGTTCCTGATCGACGATTTTTTTGCCGACAACGACTGGTTCGGCGCTAAGGCTGTTGTGCTGTCGAGCGCCTCCAGCAAGACCGCTTACGGCACAGCCTTCATGCTCGCTGAGCGAGATGACGTGAATGTGATCGGCCTGACGGCAGCGAGCAACGTCGACTTTGTCGAGCGGCTAGGCCTTTACGATCAGGTGCTCTCCTACGATGAGAACGGTCAGCTCGATGCTGACGTGCCGATCGCTTACATCGATTTCTCCGGTGACGGCGGCATTCGCGCCGAGCTCCATCACCATCTTGGCGGCGCACTTGTTTACGACTGCGCCGTTGGCGCCACACACGTCGACGCGCTTGGCGGCGCCGACGGGCTGCCAGGCCCGGCGCCGGTTCTCTTCTTCGCGCCAACTCAGGCCAAGAAGCGCTCTGATGATTGGGGCAGCGAGGGGCTGATGGAGCGGATTTCCGGCTCGCTCGCCGACTTCATCGCGTTTGTTGCCGATCCGGCCAACAAACTGCTTACTATCAAACAGAGCTCAGGCCCGGAGGCCGTCGAGCAGGCCTACCTCGACGTACTGAAGGGCCGCGCCGCGCCCGACGCCGGCAGCATTCTGTCGCTGCCGGCGTAGGCGGCCGAACTGAACTAACTGCTTAGGGAATGTCTTCGCAGTCGCGCGGGTCGGGGGCGTTGGCGAGGCACTCTTCCTTCTGTTTCGCGACGCTCTCGTTGTTGTTGTTGTTCTGGTTGTTGTTGTTTTCGTTGTTGTCGTTCTGGTTGTTGTCGTTCTCGTTGTTGTCGTTCTGGTTTTGATTCTGGTTTTGGTTCTGGTCGTTCTGCTGCTCTTCGACGGTTGTTGTTGTCGTCGATGATGATGAGCTGCTGCCGCAGGCCGCCACGCCAAAGGCCAACGACGAGACGCAGAGCAGGGCGATCAGGAGATGGAAAGGGCGAGTCATTGGTTCCTTTCGTTTGCGGTTGATCCGCAGGGTCGCGAAAACCCTACCTATTTCGGCGGCGCGCGTTGCTAAACGGAGCGCATCATGCCGCCGTCAACGACCAACGCGACGCCGGTGACGTAGCTGGCCTGAGCGGAGCAGAGAAAGGCAACTGCGGCAGCGAATTCCTCAGGGCTACCTAGCCGGCCGGCTGGGATCTCTTCGCGCGCCATCGCGTCGGCGCCCTGGCGCGAGCCGTAAAGTTCGTAGAGGCGGTCGGTTGCGATACGGCCAGGCAGCACACTGTTGAGCGTCACGCCGTCGCGGGCAACTTGATGGGCAACCGTCTTGATCGCCGCGAGCGTCGCGGCGCGGTTGGCGTTGCTGAGCATCAGCCCGGCAGCGGGCTCACGGATTGTCGTTGAGCCGACGTTGACTATCCGCCCCCAGCTGCGTGAGCGCATGCTTGGCATCACGGCCTCAATGAATTTAAGCGGCGAGCGGACGAGATCCTCGTAGGCGTCGTGCCACTGCTGGTCGCTGAAGCTGAGCGCGTCTGGGTCGAGCGGTGGGCCGCCGGTGTTCGTCACAAGAATGTCGATCGGGCCGAGGAAGTGCTCGATCTCGTGAACGAGGACGGGGATCCCTTCAAGGTTGCCGCTGTCGTGAGCAAAGCCCGTGGCGCCAATCTGCTTGGCGGCCTTCTGGATGTTCGCCTCATTGCGCGAGGTGATCGCGACTTTCGCGCCTTCGGCCGCCAGCGTCTGCGCAACGGCGAGGCCAAGGCCCTTCGATGCTCCGGTAACGAGCGCCACGCGCCCTTCGATTCCAAGATCCATCAGCTTTTGATCTTACGCGCCGCGAGCCCTCCGCACCAGAGCGCGAAGCAAATAATTGCGAGCAGCGCGCCAAGCCAGTGCGCGCCTACCACGGTTGCGACCGCGCTAGGGATCCCCGCGAGCACCGCGCCGAGCCACGCTGGCGGCAGCGGGAGTTGAACCGCGAGCGCAGTGATCGTCGCCGCAACCATCCATGCCAGCGGCCCGATCAGCCAGCCAAAGCTCTCGAACGCGAGCTGTGGCAGCAGCAGGCGGCTAATCAGTGCCAGCACGCCTACCGCGACGAGCTGAACGAGACCGGCGCGCAGCGCGGCTGAAGTATTGATTTTCATCGAACTGAGTCTGGCGGATCTTCGTCGGTGAGGATTATCAGGTCGGCGCGCCCGCGGGTTTGCTCGCGCTCGAAAAGCTCGCGCTCTTGCTCAGCCCAGCTTTCCCAGTGCGGCGCGAACATTTCTCCGTCGCGCTCAAGCGCGCGCTTGCGCCGCAGCGCCGCGTCCGCGTCGAGCCAGATGATCATGCTCAGAAACGGCGCCGCAGCGCGGCTGGCGCAGCCCGCGCCATCAACGATCAGTAGTTCGCATGGGGGTAGGGCGCGTGGCTCGCCTTCGCTGCTGGCGGCCCAATCCCACGGCCGCACATTCGCCACCGCTCCCTTGCTGAGCGGCGTGAGGACGTCATCGACGAGCCGCTGCGCTCCCTCCGCTAGGCCATCCCAGCCGGGGTAGAGCTGGTCGGTGTTGAGCAGATACGAGCCAGCGAGCTGCTCGGCGAGCTCGGCAGCGAGCGTTGTCTTGCCGGAGCCCGCCGGCCCGTCGACAGCGACCACGCTGGTCGCGCCCGCGCGCGGCTCTAGCGCTCTGATTCGCTCTGCCAGCGCTGCGATCCGGGCATCCATCGCAGGCCGCCGCTTACCCGCCGGGCAGGAAGTTGTTGCTGTAGAAGGCAGCCCAGTCTGGCTCGCTTGCCAGTGGTTTGCCGTCCGCTCCGGTCAGCAGCTTCGAGGAGTAAAGGAAGCTGCCGTAGTTCTTCCAGATCGCCGGGTCGACCGGGCCGATCTTGCCGCTGGCGCCGGTGTAGTAACCGCCCTGGGCGAGCAGCAGCGCGCTTTGCTCTGCCAGCTTGGGGTCTTTGATTGTTTGCGGGTTGGCTTTGACGAGTAGTTTGGCCGCCGCGGCTGGGTTCTCGGCCGCGTACTGGTAGCCCTTCTGCGTTGCGGCAAGGAACCGCTTTGCTGTATCCGGGTTCGCTTTTAGGTACTTGTTGCTTGATTCGATCACCGACGAGTATTGAACCGGGAAGCCGTAGTCGGTGAACTCAAAGAAGCGCATCGGCTTGCCGAGCAGCTTCGCCTGAACCCCTTCCCAGGTTGTGACGGCGATCGTGAAGTCGGCCGCGCCTTTGTAAACGGCTTCGTAGGCGGTTGTGTTGAGCGTGACCGTTTTGAACTTCCCTGAGCCGCCGTCGGCTTTGATCACGTACTCGAGCTCCGGCCCTTCGTCGGGGGTGCCGAAGCCGGCGTAGGTTTTTCCGTCTAGATCCTTTGGCGACTGGAGCGCCTTGTTGCTCGCCTGAACGCCAATCGCGTACTGCGTTTTTGCGATGTTCGCCATCACCTGGAGCACGTCCTGGCCCGATCCGCGCGCGTAAGCGATGCCGGCCTGATTGCCGACGCCAAAGTTGGCCTTGCCGCGTGAGACGAGCGTCTCCGGAGCGGTGTTGGCGTAGGGGAGAATCTTTACGCTCAGCCCTTCGTCGCTGTAGTAGCCGAGCTGGTCGGCGACGAAGATGCCGATGTGGTTGGTGTTCGGCGTCCAGTCGAGCGCGATGCTGACAGTCTTCTTGCCGCCGCCGTCCGAGTCCTGCGAGCCGCAGCCGCTGGCGCCGACCGCAAGCAGCGCGGATGCGATCAGCGTGATCATGAATAGTCGGCTCGGCTGCTTCATCGGACGGCTCCTTAAGGTCTCATTCCCGAGGACTCTACGCACTTTGCGTAGCGGCCAAGCGTCAGCCGCGTGGCTTCACGACCGGTACGCTGACGAGGCCGATGAGACAGTTAGGCAGGGTCTTCCCCGCACTCCTCGTAATCGCCCTGCTGCTGATCGCGTGGCAGCTCTACTCGACGCTCGGCGCGCTCGGCAACGAGCTGCTGCCGGCGCCAAGCCGCGTTGCCAGCGCTGGCTGGGCCGACCGCAGCTCGCTCTGGGACAACCTGCTGCCGACGGTGCGCGAAGTTCTGCTCGGCTTTGCGCTCTCGCTGAGCTTTGCCTTTTCGCTTTCGATTCTGCTTGATCGATCGCAGGCCGTCCGCCGGGCACTCATGCCGGTGCTGATAGGTAGTCAGACGCTGCCAATAATCGTGCTCGCGCCGCTCGTCGTGATCTGGTTTGGCTTTGGCCTCACGCCAAAGATCCTGCTCGTCGCGCTGGTGACCTTCTTCCCGCTGCTAGTAGGGCTGCTCGAGGGCTACGCCTCGACCACGCGTGACGCGATGACTCTGATGGAGACGATGGGCGCTGGCTGGTGGAAAACTTGGCGGCTGCTGCGCCTGCCCTCGGCGCTGCCGAGCTTCTTCACCGGCCTGAGAATCTCCGTCACTTACGCCGTCGTAGCGGCGATCTTTGCTGAGTACGCTGGCGCTGAGCTTGGCCTCGGTATTTACATGCAGTCGGCGAAGAATTCGTTCCGCACCGATCTTGTGCTGGCGGCAGTAGTTCTCTGCGCGCTCTTAACGCTGGCGCTCTACGCGCTGACCTTTGCCTTGCAGCGGCTCGTGATGCCGTGGTACGCGCAGTCAAGGGAGCGGCCGTCATGAAAAGGATTGAGCTCGAGCGGGTTAGCAAAAGCTTCGACGGGCGCGAAGGCAAGCTGGAGGTTCTAAGCGATCTTTCGCTCAGCGTCGAGCTGGGCGAGTTCGTTTCAATCCTCGGCCCAAGCGGCTGCGGCAAATCGACGCTCCTGTCGCTGCTAACTGGAATCGAAGCGGCCGACACCGGAACTTTGCGGGCTGGCGGCCAGCCGCTCGCGGCCGGGCGCCAGCCGTTCGCTTGGATGCCGCAGAACGACGTCCTTTTCCCTTGGCGCACGGTGCTCGGCAACGTCGCGCTCGGCGCTGAGGTGGCTGGCGGGCTCTCGCGCGAGGCGGCCCGAGCGCGCGCGCTTGAGCTGCTGCCAACCTTTGGCCTTGAAGAGTTCGCTGACTCGCGCCCGTTCCAGCTTTCCGGCGGGATGCGCCAGCGGGCCGCGCTGGCGCGCACCGTCGCGCAGGGCCACGACGTGCTGCTGCTCGACGAGCCGTTTGGCGCGCTCGACGCGCTAACCCGCACCGACCTGCAGCTTTGGCTAGAGCAAATCTGGGAGCGCGAGCGCTGGACAGTCGTGCTGATCACCCATGACGTGCGCGAAGCGGTGCTGCTCTCCGACCGCGTCTACGTGCTCGGCCCGAGGCCAGCGAGCGTCCGGCTGGAGCTTGAGATTCCGCTGGCGCGCCCGCGCACGCTCGAAACGCTGACCGATCCGCAGGTTGCTGCGCTTGAGCAGGAGCTGCTGACAGCGCTCGAGGTCGGCGCCGACCGCGGCGACTGACGCGTCAGGCTCGGCGAGCAACACAAGCGTTTAGGGCTCACCTTGGCGGCTGAGCATGCCTGACAGGCCGAATTGACTCGCCAGCTTTTGTATCGTGAAAAGCGCGAGTGACTGCCACGAGCGCCGAAGTGCTTGACCGTCTCGATGCTATTCGCGTCTGGCCTTATCGCCGCCGTGTGCTCGCGGTTCTCGGCGCCGCTTACTTCTTCGCCTTCTACGACATCGTCAACATCGGCGACGCGCTGCCCGCGATCGCCAAACAGTTCGACCTCAGTTCGTCGACCTCGGCGCAGGCGATCAGCATCGGGCTGCTTGGCAACATCGTCGGATCGCTTGCCATCTCGGTCGTTGCCGACCGCTACGGCCGCCGACTGGCGTGGACGATCGCGCTTGTGATGCTGGTGATTGGCTCGCTAATTATTGCCTTCAGCGGTTCCTTCACGATGCTGCTGGTTGGCCGCTTTCTTTGCGGCATGGGCATCGGCGCCGAGATTGCTTCAGCGGCGGCCTACCTGAATCGGATCTCGCCGACGCGGCTGCGCGGACGGGCCGGCTGCGAGGCCGCTGTCTGGGGTTACGTCGGATTCGCCATTACCCCGTTTATCGCCCTTGCGCTGGTGCCGAACTTCACCGATGGCTGGCGCGTGATGTTTCTGCTCGCCGCTGTAGGTGGGTTCGCAGTGCTGCCGTTCCGTGCGAAATTGCCCGAGTCTCCACGCTGGCTGGCTATCAAAGGCCGGGAGCAGGAAGCTCTCGCTGTCATTGAGCAGGCTGAGAGCTTCGCCGCAGCTCAAGGCCCGCCGCCAGAAGTTGAGCAACTAAAGCCAGCGATTACCAGGCGTCCCTTCGGGGTCACCGCGCTGCTGTTCTTCGTGATCTGGCTGATCTACTACGTCGCGAACTACGGCTGGCTGACGCTTGCTCCAACCCTGCTGACCAACCAGGGCTTCTCGCTCACCACGAGCCTCAGCTTCGTCTGCGTCACCGGAATCGGCCTGGTAGTAGGTGCCGCTGCGTCAGTTCGTTACAGCGAGCGCTTCGAGCGCAAGTTCATGATCTCGATCGGGCTTCTCCTCTTTGCCGCCGCGATGATCGTGATCGGGCTTTTCCCGGTCGGCGCCGTGATTGCGACCTTTGGCTTCATCGCCTCGATGACGACCGGTTTCGCCGTTCCGTTGATGTACGTCTACACCGCCGAGCAGTTCGCCACAGCGCGCCGCGCGCGCGGAGTCGCGGTCGGCGGCGGGCTTGGCCACATCGGCGGCGCGGCAGCTCCGCTACTGATCCTGCCCGCTGCAGCCGCCAGCTTCTTCGCCGGCGTGGGAGTGATGGCGCTCGCCAGCCTAATCGCCGCGGCGCTGGTTCTGTTCGGCCAGCGAATGACCGGCCGAGCCCAGTAGCTCAGGCCAGTGGGCGGTGTCGGATTCGAACCGACGACCCCCTGCGTGTAAAGCAGGTGCTCTAACCAGCTGAGCTAACCGCCCACAGGCATGATCGCATGCCGCGGCCGCGAGGCGCTTTAGCCAGCGGGTTTG